>Ga0299915_10000108_pt1 | contig 61426 bp, 34 predicted proteins | sample RVTome_13_FD_200263 | JGI IMG/M metagenome (GOLD analysis project Ga0299915, IMG submission 200263) | Soil microbial communities from uranium-contaminated site in the Upper Colorado River Basin, Wyoming, United States - RVT92D227 (version 2) ...
GCTAAAAGCTACATACTATATACTAAATACCAGATACAAAATTCTAGGCATTCTCCTCGTCGGGATCGTAGTTCTCGCCCTAGGCGGCTTTGCCTTACTTACTAAAACCAAGCAACCGACGATTATTTACCCCGAGGCGAAAATTCAATCTGAAAAAACGATTTTTAAATCCTCTGAAGCGCCGAAATTCACCTTAAATTTAGGAGAAAGAAACCAGAGAGAATCTCGATTTAGTTCAATTATTAATAAGGTAGGCGCGGATGAAGAGCCAAAAATCGAAGCCGTGATTTATGCTCAAAATCAAGCAAAACAAGATTTTGTTCAAATAGAAATCCAAAAAACCGAAAATGGGCAGTACGAGATTAGTGTTCCCCCACCGCGAACTTTCACTCCCGGTAAATATCAACTCTCGGTGAGCTTGACCGAGAACGGTGCTACCCAAAAAATCACCCAAGATTTCTCTTGGGGCGTTTTGGCAATTAATACCAACAAATCAATTTTCTTCCCCGGCGAGGAAGCGAAAATTTATTTTGGGGTTTTGGACGAAACCGGACATACGGTCTGTGATGCCCTCCTTCGTCTCGCCATTCGGCGGACTTCGGAAGGGCAAGCTCAAATTCTTTCTACCGAAGATGGGACGATTAAATACTCTGGTGAGTGCGCAAAAGACAATGTTACCTATACCCCCGATTATTCTGCAATATATAAGGTAGGAGAAGAAGGCATTTACCAGATGGAGCTGACCGCCCAAACGAAAAACGGCGAATATCAGATTGTTGACAGCTTCCAAGTTTCCAGAGATATACCTTTTGATATAGAAAGAGTTGGCCCAACCAGGATTAATCCCACCTCTCCTTATGATTTCAAGATTAAAGTCAAAGCCAATCAGGATTTTGAAGGAGAAGTCGTCGAAGGCGTTCCTTCTAAATTTCAAATTTCAAATTTCAAATTTCAAATTGAGGAGAACCAGGACACGAAACAAATTATTTGGCCAGTAAGTTTAAGAAAAGGCGAAGTAAAAGAGTTCACCTACACCTACGATGCTCCCGATGTCAGCCCCGAGTTCCACCTTTTAGGACCAATAGAGCTACACAAAACAACACAAAGCGAAACACAAAACAACGCGATTGGCGTCAATTCGTGTGGCGAAGCCAGTAATTCGTGTGAGTTAGTGTTTAAGGAGCTACGCTCCTGGCAAATCGCCAATGATGGTGTCGGAGAAGTGATTCTCCTTTGGGATTCAAGTGTCGCCACTCCCTCAGGTTGGACTTGTATCTCATGTACTTATGGCGACCCCTATTATCAGATTTATCCGCGGGGAGCAGCCTCCTATGGTGCCTCAACCGCCGGCACCGCTTCCCATACTCATACTCTTACTTATGTTAACGAATCCGCCAGCGGCGATACGGCTGCTTTTGATTCTGCAACCGGGACTCTTTACTCTGCTGCTGTTGGACATACCCATGGTGGTCTTGCGTCCCAAACCGTTCCTGATGTTTCTAATGATCCTTCTTTTAGGACCTTAAGGTTTATCCGCTCAACTGGCACGCCAACAACTATTCCCAGCGGTGCCATCGGCATGTTTGATACCACCTCTCTACCGACTAACTGGCAAGCCTATTCATCAGAGGATACTTATTTCCTTCAAGGTGACGATATTATTGAAACCGGTGGTCAAAATACTCATACCCACAGTATCACCGCCACTTCTTCCAATACCAACAGCAGCTTTCAATCGAGCAGTACACCTATAGCCAATGCGCCAACAACCACCCACAGTCATCCTTGTAGCGGCACCTCAGACAACGTTGACAAACAACCTCCTTACAAAGAGGTGGTATTTGCCAAAGCAACGCAAGATACTTCAATTCCCGCCGGTCTTATCGCCATGTTTGATGAGACCCCGCCATCCGGCTGGTCATCAATCTCAGGTATCAGCCAAGCCTTAAACGGTTATTTTATTAAAGGTGATTCCTCTACTCCCGGAGGAACCGGCGGTAACGAAAACCATACAACCCATGCTAATTTAGGTCTAAGTTGCACTCAAACAACAAACGTTATTTCGACAGATAATAATCCGCTTCAAGGTGGTTCAGCTCTCGCCCATACTCATACAATTAATGTTTCTTTTACCTCAAATGCCAGCGTGCCTGTTTATAGGAATACAATTTTTGCCCAAAAAAGTCCGGAAGTCGCCGGAACGATTTATAACGGCGACGGGACCGCCTATAATTGTTCGTCGAACAACTTAACGGTTGCGGTCTCAAAGAACGGCGGTACTCCCGACACAGGAACCTGTATAAGCGTAAACGGCACTTATGCTGTCGGCGTAAGCGCAACCACGGCCGGCGATGTTCTCACTGTTTTCCTAAACGATGAGACGCCAAACGCCACCACAGTTTCTAAAGCCGCCGGAACTTCGGGCGCCTCGGGAATTGACCTTTATGTTGACCATGTTATCTTAAGGCACGAAAATGCCACGGCGCTTACCAACCAGGAAATTAACAACTACGACTATGTTAATGGCGGCAGTGACGGAGACGTACCCTTCCAGGTAGATTTATCCGGTACTTATAACCTCACAGTCCATAGCGGCTACATACTTTGGGTTTGGACTGGCAAAACATTTGACCCGGGTGGGACGGTGAGTACTAATGCCACCGGCGGAAATCTAATTGTCGGTGCCAGTGCCACCGCCTATTTGGACACGGGAACTTCGGCTATTGGTAAAGATATTATCGCTTCAGGCAGCGCTACTTTAGATATCCAGGCCACCACCACTGTCGCTGGTGGAGATGTTACCACCACCGGGACTTCAGCAACCATTAGTTGTACCATTAGCTCCACTTTAACCGTGCGCGGCACAGGCAGCATCGGCGGCGGTACAACGCCTTCAATCACTTTCTGTAACTTGGCCATCGGCGATGCGACCGCCACCGCCGCAACCACCATTACCTCCAATATCATCGTCACTGGTGGAGCGCTGACCACTTACGACACTTCCACTCTCACTTACAGTGGCACCCCAACCGTCAACATCTCCGCCGGGACGGGTAATGTCGGTGGCGGCTCAGGCTCAATCACTTTTTATGATTTAACCATTGGCGGCACCCAAACCATCACCTCAGCCATCACCGCGGATAATGATTTATCGGTCGGCGGGACAATGAATGGTTCGGTAAATGTCACTGTTAAAGGGTCGGTTAGTGGCGCCGGAACAATTAATATGTCAGGCGGCACCTTTGATCAGCGGGTGGCCGCGGCGGAAAATTTTGGGACAACTTCTGGCTCTAATCCTTGGACATTCTCTACCCTAAAATTCTCTAATTCCTCATCATTGTCAAGAACAATTACCACCCAGGCTGGCTCTGGAGGTATTACTGTTTCTGTCCTCCTTCAGATAGGCAACGACGGCCCGACTGATTCTTACCCAACCGTCTTGAATGCCGGTGATAGAACTTGGACGCTTTCATCAACCAATGGGACACCATTTGATATCAAAACCAGTACCAATGGCATCTCAACTCTGACCGGTTCAACTTCGACTTTTTCCTACACCGGCGTAAACGGCAGCGGCGACACGGCTGTCCAGTCAACTACGGGTTCCTCTTACTATTACAATCTTACCTTCAATGGGGCTGAGACTTATGCGGCCGAAGGAGCGGTCATTGTCAATAATGATTTGACTGTGACCACCGGCACTCTGGCGATGGGAGCATCTAACTTAACTGTTGGTACGGACACAACTACCGGCGATATCTCTGTCGCTGGCAGTCTCACTCAATCCGCCTCGGGAACAACGACAGTCAAAACCTTCAATGCCAATACCGCGATTGTCGGCGGCGCCGGAACACTTACTTTTTATCACCTCTCCCTCTCCCCAACCAATAGCGGCGGGACAATTAGACTGGGTTCCGGCGCTTCACAAACCATCACTGTCTTGGGCAATTTAACCGTCGGTAACGGTACTCAAACAGTTATTGTTGATGCCAATACCAATGACCCAACCATCAATGTCACAAGTAACGTCACTATCGCTACAAACGGAACTCTACAATCAACCTCGGGAACCCTGACTCTTGGCGGCAGTTATGCTAATTCCGGTACTTTTACTCATGGAAGCGGCACGGTGAAATTGAACGACACAACAGGCAGTAAAACTTTAACCGGGACTATGGTTAGTCCTTCAAATTTTAATAATCTAACTTTTGACGGTTCAGGCGGCGCTTGGAGTTTTGCGGCTAACCCTGCCACTGTTGCCAATGATTTTACGATAACCAACGGTACGGTTACAGCTCCTTCGACAACTTTAACGATTACCGGAAATTACAGCAATAATACCGGTGTTTTTACTCACAATAACGGCCTAGTTGTCATGAATGCGGGTGATGCCAGTAATACCCTTACCGGAACTATGACCACTACTTCCTCTTTTTATGATTTACAGTTTAACAACGGTGCTGGCTCATGGACCTTTGGAACAAATCCCGCCACGGTGGCAAATAATTTTACCATTACTCTTGGTACCGTCACTGCCCCTTCAACAACTCTAACGATTACCGGAAATTACAATAATGCTGGCGGTACTTTTACTCACGGAAGCGGTACTGTTGTCTTTAATGCTAGCGATGGCAGTAATACTCTGGGCGGAACCATGACCACAACCTCTTCGTTTTACAACTTGCAGTTTAATAATGCCGCCGGCAGTTGGACTTTTGGGGCTAACCCTGCCACCGTTGCCAATGATTTTACCATCACTCTTGGTACAGTAACTGCTCCTTCAACCACCTTAACGATTACGGGAAATTACAATAATGCCGGCGGCACTTTTACTCACGGAAGCGGTACTGTCACCTTCAACGCTGGGGATACTGGCAACACCCTTCAGGGGACGATGACCAGCACTTCCTCTTTTTATAATCTTGAATTTAACAATAGTGCTGGGGCTTGGTCTTTTGCGGCCAACAGCGCGACGGTGGCCAACAATTTCACCATCACCAACACGACCGCGGTTGGCGGAGTAACTGCCCCTTCAACAACACTCACTATTGGCGGTAATTTCACCAAAAGCGCGGGCACTTTTACTCACAATTCAGGTACGGTTGTTTTTAACGACAATGCCAAAGTTTCAATTCTCACTTATAACGCGGCTATTACTTTTAATACTTTTACGGTCAATACGGCTTCAAAAGAAATTAACTTTGATAATGCCGACCAGACAAATATTGCCGGCACCTTCACTATTTACGGCGGCGCCTGCGGTACTAAAGTTAAACTCTACTCTGATTCTTCGCCTAATCAATACGAGATTAACGCGACAGGGTCAAAAAGCGTGCAATTTGCCGATATTAAAGATTCCTACGCTGCTGCGGCCATTACCGCCACGGATTCTTTATCTTCAGGCAATGTAACGGGTTTATGGACTATTACAGGAAATACTTGTGGCGGAGTTACGGTGTCTGGCAATGCTTACGCCGACGAATCTTCAACTGCTTGGGTACCCTGCGATAACTCAACTGCTAATATTAGTCTTATTGTCAATGGCGGCACTGTCCAAACAACTTCCTGCGATGACACCACGGGCGCTTATACTTTCTACACGGTTGCCACTGCTCTTAATAATCCTGTTTCGGTTTTTCTCAACGCGACCAATAAAGGAATTGCTACTACTGTCGCTGCCGATAATTCCTCCAGTATCACCCTAAACCCCCGTATGGACCGCGTTTGGGTTAAAACCGAAGGCGCTGTGGCGAGCATTTCTAATGCCAATCTTGACCTCAGCGATAAAAACGTCACCGGATGTTCTAATGTTCCCTATACTGTCACGACCAATAATTTAACGGTTGACTCCGGTTATGAATTACACGTCCAGTCTAGTAAAACCTATGATCCAGGCGGAACCGTCACCACCAATGCCACTGGTGGGGTTCTCCATGTTGATGACTCAGCTATCGCCTATCTTGACAGCGCAACCTCAGATATCGGCAACAATATTAATGTTGACACGGGCGCCTACCTTTATATTGATGCCAGTGCCATTGTTCGAGGCAACTTAACGATTGCCGGCACTTTGAGCAAATCCACTGGTTCGCCCACGGTCACCACCCGGGGCACCAATGATATCAGCGGCGGCGGAACCATCATCTTCTATAATCTCATCGTCGGTGATGCGACGACTTCCACCACCACCATCTCCTCCACCACCTCCGTAACCAACGACTTTTCCGTGGGAACAGGCTCCACTTTAAATGGCTCTTCCAATCTCACCGTTAACGGTGCCTTCACGGGCACCGGCACAGTCACCATGTCCGGAGGAACAGTGGAGCAGAGAGTAGCAGAGGGAGAAAATTTCGGCGGGACGGGTGGTAATACCTGGACTTTTTCAACCTTAATGTTCTCTAATTCCGGAGGCTCGGGTTTTACCGTCACCACCCAAAGCGATGCTGGCGGTATCACTGTTTCTACCCTCCTTCAGATTGGCAAAGCCGGAGATGGCCAAAATACCACCTTAAATGCCGGCAACCGCACTTGGACGCTGTCGGGTACATCTGGTACTCCTTTTGATATCATCGGCTCCTCTGCTCTTTCAGCTTCCACTTCTACCTTTTCTTATACCGGTGCCAACGGTAGCGGTGATACCACCGTCCAAGCGGCGACATATTACCATTTAACGATTAATGCCTCAGATACTTTCGTACCTGACGGAGAACTTGTTGTCAATGGAGATTTAACGGTCACAACCGGCAGCTTAACCGTGGGCTCAAACAACCTGGCGGTTGGCTCCGCAAGCGTTGATAATTCCGGCGACATTGCCGTGGCTGGTTCACTCACCCAAACTGGCGGGACAACAACAGCCCGAGCCCCCTCGGTGGGCGCACCTTATATTGGTGGAGCTGGAACCCTCACTTTTTACAATCTAACTCTTGCTCCGACGGTTAACGGCCGAACTATTTATTTAGGCTCTGGCGGCTCGCAGACCATCACTGTTTCCAACGACCTAACGATTGGCAACGGCTCCAACTCGGTCACGGTCAACGCTGATAGTAATGACCCTGTGTTGGATGTCAATGGCAACTTCGCCATTGCGACCAGTGGTATTTTCCAAGCCTCTTACACTGCCAGTTTCACCGTCGCCAAAAACTTTACAAACAATGGTACTTTTACTCATAACAGCGGCATGGTCACTTTCGACACCGCCGATACTTCTGTTTTTGATGGTTCAGGCACTCCGGCCATCACCTTTTACAGCTTCTCTTCCGCCACCGCCGGTAAAACTCTCCAATTTACCGCCAGTAAAGTCTTTCGTATTGAAGGGATTTTCACCGTTACCGGCCAGCCCGGCAGTAAAATCACCATCAATTCCACCACTGGTACGCAGTGGCAAATTGACCACCAAGGGACAGAAGGCGTCACTAACGCTACCGTTCAAAACTCCGGCTGTTACACGGGCACGACCACTGTTTCCTTGGATACAACCGATAGCGATTTGGGTAATAACGGCTCTTGTTGGGCTTTCCAAATTGGTAAAAGGGTCAAAGCGGGAGTGAGAATTAAAGGCGGAGTAAGGATAAAATAAGGCTTGACTTCAAGCTAAAAACAGAGGATTATTAAGAAGAGAAACATGTCAGAAAAAACAATTCAACTTTTAGACAAAATTATGGCCTGGGGAGCTGTTGTCCTTGTTTTACTACTTCCCCTTTTCTTTCTTCCCTTAACCCCCAACTTCTATGAGTTTAACAAGCAGGCTCTTTTAATTCTTGCAACTTCTCTTCTGGTTATCGTTTGGTGTCTAAAAATGGTTGGGTCTAAAACTGTCAAAATAAAAATAAGTCCTCTTCATTTACCTGTTTTACTTTTTATCCTTGCTTATTTTACCTCGGCTTTCTGGCAGGCCGCCAATAAATCCGAGACTTTGCTTGAACCCGGCAGTGCGGGAACTATTTTTGTCTTGGGTGTGCTTTATTTTATTCTGGTAAATATCCTTGACAAAAAGGAGGAAATCTCGCGGCTGATTTGGGCCCAGATACTCTCAGGCGCGGTTCTTTCCCTAATTGCCATTTACCAGTTTATCGGCGTAGGGGCGGCTTTGGCGCCGACCGCCTGGCTCAAGCCGCAGTCCTGGACACCCGCCGGCGGTCTTTTGCCTCTGACAACATTCCTGGTTGTCTCATTGGTGCTTGGCGCAAGCACACTAATCAAACAGACGAAAAACAAACTAAACAGGTCTGATACATCTGTTATCTTCTCCGCCATATCTGTACTTTTAATCACGGGGGCTTTGGCCACCTCAATTTATCAACTTGCTACCTCTGCCAAACCCGTATTTCTCCCACAAATGGCCGGCTGGCAAATTGCCGTTGAAACTCTCAAAAACGCTCCCCTTTTGGGTGTTGGTCCGACAAATTTCCTGGCCGCCTTCACCCAATTTAAGCCCTTGGCTTTAAATCAAACCCCTTTTTGGGCAAGCTGGTTTATCAGCTCATCGAACTTCTATTTCCAACTTTTAACGACTGTTGGTCTTTTGGGGCTGGGTGCATTTTTATTTCTTCTTTGGACGGTCGTCAGGACGCAGTTTAAGAAAAACGCAAATCAGGATAACACCTCTTTTAAATCTGTGTTTATAGCTTTGATATCCGTATTCTTAATCATGGCTTTCCTACCAATTCACTTCCTTTTAATTTATGTTCTCTTTATTCTTCTAGCGCTTTTCGCTACGCTTTCTCCTAGCCGCCAGTATGAAGAAAACTCACGCATTCTTCCCTGGATTATGACTGTCCCGATTATTTTATTTACCGCTTTTTCTCTTTATTTTTTTGGCAGGGCTTATCTGGCTCAATATTGGTTCCAAAAATCGCTTGTGGCCCTGTCGCAAAACCGCGGGACCGACACTTATAACTGGCAGATTCAAGCGATTAAGTTAAATCCCAACGACTCTCTTTTGAGGGCTACCTATTCCCAAACTAATTTTGCCCTGGCTTCGGCCATTGCCACCAAGTCAGACTTGGCCGACCAAGACAGGCAAAATATCTCAACTTTAATCCAGCAGGCTATCAGTGAGGCAAAAACGGCTGTTGCCTTAAACCCTCAAAATATCAGCCATTGGCAAAATCTTGCTTGGACCTACCGCAGTTTAATAAACTTCGCCGAGGGAGCAGACAACTGGACCATCGCCACCTATAATCAAGCGATTGTCCTGGACCCATATAATCCTAATTTAAGACTAGCCTTAGGAGGGGTTTATTACTCGCTCTCTAAATGGGATGAGGCCATCAGACTTTTTGAACAAACTGTGGCCTTAAAACCGGACTTTGCTAACGGCTATTACAATCTAGCCTCTGCCCTGCGAGAAAAGGGTGATTTTGAGAGAGCAGTCAGCGCCATGCAACAAACGGTATCACTAGTTAAAACCGACTCTGACGACTGGAAAAAAGCCACAAGTGAACTTGAGGCTCTAAAGAAAAGGGTGGCGGAAAAAGCTGTCACAAAGGAAGGCGAAAAAGCAAGCGGTTCAGAAACCTTAACCACTCCTCAACCACTACCTGAAGGAATTGAGCCACCATTGGCTCTTCCTTCTGAAGTCGCGCCGGAGATCTCACCCACGCCTTCTGTCCAACCAACACCTTAAGAACAATCGTTGTTCAATAGTTATACGATTGTTACACGATGGCTTTACAATGGTACAACTACTGTACGACTATTGAATAACCACCGTATAACCTTTTAATTTCCTTTCTGCTTGGCAAAACATTCCTGACAATAAACAGGACGGTCGCCTCGAGGCTGGAAAGGAACTTGGGCTGGTTTACCACAAGCGGCACAAGTAACAGTGTACATTTGACGCTCGCCAAAACGTTGGTCCTTCTTCATCTTGCGACAATTAAGACAACGAGTAGGCGCATTGGTAAAACCTTTTTGCTGGTAAAATTCTTGTTCAGAAGCAGTCCAAACAAAATCTGCACCGCAATCGCGGCATTTTAAGGTTTGATCTGTAAAAGCCATTCTATTCACCTCCCTTCTGGTATTTCCCAGGAGCTTCGTTTCTTCCATATTCCTGGGTAAACCAGAAAGAATGGTGAACACCGTAATCCTTGGGTCCAATGAAATAATTATAAGCTTTTAAAAGTCAAATAGCAAATTTAACCATTGTTATTCAGTAGTAATTCAATGGTTATACAATCGAATAACCATAACTTTGGTGGACCGGAAGAGATTCGAACCCCGCAGAACACTTACCTGCTTCCAAGGCTTACAGCCTTGCGTCACAGGGGCGTGTCTACGGGATAAACTCCCAACCTCCTTCAATGTTTACCCCGCAAATGGGCTTTCTTGTGGACCGTACCGGAATCGAACCGGTAACCTTATGCATGCCATGCATACGCTCTGCCAATTGAGCTAACGGCCCATTTTGCGGGGCCATTGAAGTGCGCTACCGTTGCGCCACCGGCCCTGAAAAATGGGCCGATTTTTCAGTGGACTCGAGCGGACTCGAACCCCGTAAAATTCGCTTCGCTCATTCACGGGGCAAGCCGCCTCCGTTGTGGACCATGGGAGAATCGAACTCCCGTTTCCGCAATGCGAATGCGGCGCATTACCACTGTGCTAATGGCCCTCGCTATGGCAAAGGGCGGTGTTCCCTGCTCCGCCGAAGCCTAAGGCGAAGGCGAGTACCAGCTGAACTACGAGCCCAAACAAAAATACTACCAATACTACAAATGTCAAATACTACAAATATTTAAATATTGGATTATTGGTAGTATTGGTATTTATTGGTAGTATTCTTATAATTTTACTTCAAATAGGCCAAGGGGTCAACTGGAGAACCACCTTTTTCAATCTCAAAATGAAGATGGATGCCGGTCGAGCGACCGGTTGAACCCATTTGGCCAATCTGGTCTCCCCGATTAACAGTTTGCCCGGCAACAACATAAATTTTGGTCAAATGCGCATAAAGAGTCTTAAAGCCATTACCATGGTCAATGACAACCCTGTTGCCGTAGCCTGAACCGTCAGGCCAACCCACTAACACAACTTTACCTGAGTCGGCCGCCAAAATAGCAGGTGCGCTCTTATTGGCAATATCAATCCCGCGATGATACCAGCGAAATCCTTGGGAAATGTTGCCTGAAGCCGGCCAGGCAAAGATCCCAAGCGCCGAAACCGCCCCTGCGTCCGGAGTCTTGCGGGCAATATAAGTCGTTGGCGACCAAGGAGTGGCTTTAGGCATCACTCCATCAGGAACAATCAAAGTCTGCCCTACCGCCAAAGCGAAAGTTTCATCGTTGACAAAGATATTAAAGGGAAAGTCAACAATGCTCTGAGCATCTGCGGAATAATGCTTAGAAATTGAATAAATCGTTTCTCCCTTGCCTACCTTATGGACAATTCCCGTGACCGGTAAAATTTTTAAAGTTTGTCCTGGCTTGATGGCGGAAATTGAAGGTAAATCATTCGCCCAACGAATAGTGTCAATTGAGACTCCGAATTTCTGGGCAATCCCGGAAACTGTATCTCCCACCCCAACAGTATAATTGATAATTTCCGCTCGAGGTTTATCGGAAATAATTGTCGATGTCTCCTCTGTTGTGGTCACGGCGGAGAGAACGGCTGAGACAGGTGGTACTTCCTGCCAAGGACTTTGAGCAAAACCAGGATAAGAAGAGGCGATTAAAGGCGCCAAAGCCATACCAAGAATAATTAAGGTCGCCATCCCTGAATGAACAAAAGGACGCGTCAGTTTGCCCCGGCCAAAGGTTAAATTCGAAACTAAAAATCCCTTTCCCTTCTCGAAATGCCAAAAGCTTATTCTTGCCCTTTGGGAGAGATAACTAAACCAAAGAGAAAGAAACTGCCCAAAATCAGAAAAAAGTCGTTTCACCTGCAAAGAAAATTTGTAACACAAAAGGAGGGTCTTTGTCAAAGGAGTCTAAGAATATCAAAATACTACCAATACTACAAATATTTTAATATTGGATATTGGTATTTATTGGTAGTATTTGTAGTATTCCGTCAGCCCTGCTTCAATGTCTCTAAAAACTCTTCGTTGTCCTTCGCCTTTTTTAGGCGTTCAATAAAAATATCTGTTTTTTCCTCCTGGCCTAACATATCAACCATCCGCCTGATGACGACAATTTTCTCATAGATGTTTTTATCATATAAAAGCTCTTCCTGACGAGTGCCGGAACGCTGGATATCAATCGCCGGGAAGACCCGTCTTTCGGCGAGTTTCCGGTCAAGATGAAGCTCCATGTTGCCCGTTCCCTTAAATTCTTCATAAATCAAGTCGTCCATTCGGGAACCTGTATCGATTAAACAGGTGCCGATAATCGTCAAACTTCCTCCGTTTTTGATTTTTCGAGCGGCGCCGAAATAGTGTTTAGCCGGGAAAAGCGCCGCGGGATCAAAACCACCGCTTAAGGTTCTACCAGAAGTCGGCATCGCCAAATTATAAGCCCGGGCAAGCCTTGTAATTGAATCCAAAATAATAAAGACATCTTCTCCCAGCTCGACCAATCTCTTAGCCCTCTCTAGGGCAATCTCGGCGACTCTTATTTGATGTTCTGGCGCCTCGTCAAAATTACTGGAAACCGTTTCTCCTTTAACACCATCAGTAATATCGGTCACTTCCTCTGGCCGCTCTCCGATAAGAACCGCCATTAGGTGCATTTTAGGATAATTTTTTGCCACGGCATGGGCGATATCTTTAAGTAACCAGGTTTTCCCGGCTTTAGGGGGCGAAACAATCAAACCACGCTGACCAAAACCAATCGGAGAAAGCAGGTCAATCATTCGGGTGGTTAAGACATCGGTTTCCGTCTCTAATTTAATTTGCGGCTGCGGAAAAATAGGCGTTAAGTCTTCAAAATATGGTCTTTTGGCAATCTCTTCTCCTTCGGCTGGCAGCCCATTAATTTTCTCTACTTTGAGAAGTCCGTAATATCTTTCATTTTCCTTGGGATTGCGAGCCTGTCCTCCGACAAAATCTCCCGGCCGGAGTAAAAAACGCCTAATTTGCGAAGCGGAAATATAGATATCCTTCTCTGAAGGGATAAATTTAGGCCGAAGTAATCCTGAACCTTCTTCATTAACCGTTAAGACGCCTTCACAGTACTGGGTAGGCAAATTTGCATCGGGGATAAAACGTCGATCAACTAAACCATTAAAATTATTCGCCTCGTGCTTAGTCCCCTCGGAGACAATCTCCGCAACTGTCGGCGCCGAAGAGGCGACATCATCCTTTTTGCTTCTTGCTTTAGAAACCATATTATTTGAGGAAAATTTGAATCATGTAAAAAAAATAAGGGGGAATACTCTTACCAAATTCTATTGAACCAAAAAAGAAAAACCTTGTCAAGCCCCAGCTTCCATCCTGCTTGCCCCGTCAGGCAACAGGTCTTTCTTCTCCCAAGAGGAAGGTGGAACGGCCCGTAAAACTTTTCCACCCCGAAGTGGAAAGTGGTGCGCCTGCCCTACACACCACCCTCCACCCCAAGGTGGAATCTCAAAACAAAAGTTTACGGGCTAAACCTGCCCTATTTACCCCGCAATCGCGAAGCGATTTGTGGGGCATTCCACCCCCCACCTCAGAGAAGAAAAAGTTGTACAAAAACGCTTTTAATGGGTATTGACAACCCCTATTTGATGTGTTATTTTCAAAGTGGTTTTTCAAGTTTCCTGTCCAACTTGGAAACCATCCTTAAGAGCATTGCTATTCGTGGTACATCACTTGATAAAACCAACGATAGTAATGCTCTTTTTTACCCCTTTATCCGCCGATAATCGCTCTTCAAGCCGCATCCGCCTCTGGCGAGATAAGGCGAGAAGTAAGATTAGGTGGACATTTGCATTACCACAATTTCCTGGCCTAGACTTCTAATTTTGCGTACTTGTGACTCTCCCCAAATCCCAACCATAGTTCTCTCCGCAGGTCTAGTTAGAGAACGACCCACTTGACGATAAATTCTCTTCACTTTGCGCAAAATCTTATGACTCATAAATCTTTTATACCACAACCTGTCAAATTTGTCAATCCTATAATAAAACCAGTATCAAAAATACCCAACCCTATAGCGAAAATTTTGTCAAAATTAGCCTCATTTTTCCCGTTTTTTAAGAATTTTTAACAATTGTGGATAAGTGGGGAAAAGCAGGAAAATAACCCAATAAACAAATAGCCAAATATTCAAATTGATTTGGATATTTTAAATATTTACTTATTTGGATATTAGCAGCTTAATCGCCTCTTGAAGGGTTTTGGTTGTTTGTGGGGTAACGCTTTTCGTAAAACCAAGTCTTCTGGCTTCCTTGAGTCTCTTCTCCAACTGACCAACGAGTCTTACTTCGCCTAAAAGCCCAACCTCACCTAAAATGCAAACTTTAGGGTCGATTGATTTATCCGCCCAAGCAGAGGCAATGGCCAGACAAATCGCCAAATCCGCTCCCCTTTCGGAAACCTTAATGCCGCCAACGACATTCACAAAAACATCAAAACTCCCCAAGGGAATTCCCGCCCGACGCGAAAGGACGGCAACTAATAACTGAAGTCTATTAAGGTCTACCCCCGCACTGACGCGGCGCGGTATTGCCAGCTGTGTTGGAACCACCAAGGCTTGGATTTCAATGAGAAGCGGCCGCGAGCCTTCCATTAAAGCGCAAACGACACTTCCGGAAGTTTCCTCTCTACCTGCGGATAAAAAGAGAACTGAGGGGTTTTGAACCTCCATCAGGCCCTTTTCTTCCATAGAGAATACTCCTACCTCATCTGTTGGTCCAAAACGATTTTTAATGCCTCTTAAAATCCTTAAAGATTGGTATCTTTCCCCTTCAAAGAATAAAACAGTATCCACCAAATGAGAAAGGACCATCGGCCCGGCAATGGCTCCTTCTTTATTAACGTGACCAATAAAAAAAGTTGGGATTTCGAAAGATTTAGCAAAGTTCAAGAGCCTGGCGGCACATTCTCTCACTTGCCCCACGGAACCGGCGGTTCCTGATAAATCAGACGTCCACATCGTCTGTATCGAGTCGATAATTAAAAGCTGCGGGCCTTTTGCTCCTGTTTGTCCTAAATCCGTCAATACCTCAATCACTCTATCAACTTCTGTTTCGCTTAAGAAAAAAACATTGCTGGCGCTTTTGGCACTTATTCCCAGCCTTTCGGCCCTTATCTTCACCTGACCGGCTGATTCTTCTCCAGAAACATAAACTACTGTCTTATTCAAAGCCAAATTGGCAACCATCTGTAAAAGAAGTGTTGACTTGCCAATTCCGGGTTCGCCCGCCAAAAGCGTCACCGAACCAGGGACGATTCCCCCACCTAAAACCCGGTCGAATTCGGTAATTTTCGTAGAAAGTCTTTTATTAAAAATGGATTTAATTTCCGAAAGAGCCTGAGGTTTAATCTTTTCCTTACTACTTGAGCGCCTATCCTGCTTCTGACCCGCTAAAATTGTTTCAACCAGACTATTCCAAGTTCCACAACCAGGACAACGGCCCAGCCACCCAGTAGATTCATAACCACACTGCTGGCAGACAAATTTGGAGATTGATTTAGGCATAAATAAAAATTGAACTAATTACTAATTAACCTAATTTCTAAATAAAGCCCAAGCACCAAATTCCAATTGGTCATTGAGACATTAGGAATTATTTAGGTCAATTAGAAATTAGAATAATTAGAAATTTTATTTGTATCCTACCGGTTTCTCTTTCAAAACCAAACCTAGCGAGAGTCTTCTTTTTTCCGGCTCCACCGCCTCGACAAAACATGAGAGTTCATCACCGACGTTAATCTTCGCTTGAGCGGGAATTTTAGAAATATGCAAAAGCCCCGTAAGGTTGGGTTCAATCTCGACAAAAGCGCCAAAAGCCGAAAGTCTTACCACCTTTCCTTTAATGCGAGTTTCGGGCGGATATTTGGCCGCAAGCTCAAGCCATGGATCAGAAATGAGCTGTTTTAAGGAAAGCGCCAGCCTTCCCGCTTTCTTATCAGTGCTAATTACCTTTACCTGAACCTCATCGCCCACTTTCAAGAGAACACCAGGATCGTCTACTTTTTCCCAAGCAATCTCAGAGATATGCACCAGACCCTCAATTGGAACTTGGGCAATTTTAATCTGAACAAAAACCCCAAAAGGCGTTACCCCGGAAATCGTACCTTCATATTCATGTCCGATTTTCACTTTTTCTATTGCCTTGGCAATTTCAGCAATTTTTTCTTTTTCTGAAACCGCCTTCTCGGAAAAAATGAGTCTCTCGTTTGCCTCATCAACTTCCACTAATTTAACCTTAATCCTCTTCTCTACCAGCTCATTTAATCTTTTTAGATTCTGACTGCCAATTTGAGAATTTGGAATAAAACCAGTTAAACCGAAAGATTCAACCACTAAACCGCTCTTGCCCGCCTGGGAGACAAGCACTTCCAACTCCTCACCCTTCTCTTTAGCTTCAAGAAGTTTTCCCCAACCGGAAGACATCGCTGACTTTCTAAGCGAAAGGTAAATTTGGCTACTCTCAGACTCTGGATTGACAACTTGGAAAGAAAGCCTGTCACCAACCTTTAGGGTTTTAATAAAATCACGCGCCGCATCAAACTCCCTTTCTCCCACCAAACCTTCGGTTTTGGCGCCAATATCCACTAAAACCGCTTTACCTGAAATTCCTGTAATCACGCCTGTTACCGTTTCTCCCCTTTTTAAGCCTTTAAACTGATAGCCCGTCGCGTTTAGGAGTTCCTCCATGGTCTGAGGTTTGGATTTAGAAGCACCATGGGAATTTTCAGCCCGTTTTGATTCTTGCACTACTTTCGCTGTTTTGGGCACTTTTTTTCATACCACCTTTCTTTAATATAAATCATTATACCATCTTCCTCTTGGCAAAAAAAGACCCGGCGATGAGGTACTTTCGCTAGGCACCTAGCCTAACTATCATCCCCGCTGAGGCGTTTGACTATCGAGTTCGGAATGGAATCGAGTCGTTCCACCTCGCTTCAATCACCGGGTCACTTCGTCGCTTTGCTCCTCAGTGCAAGCACCTCAAAGCTGTTCGACAAATTTTCAATTGTATACACCTTTGCCTTGAACCGAATGGTTCAGGGCTGGAAAGTGAAGAGAACTAGTTTGTATTTAAAAAGTCTAAATTTTCTCGACCGATTAGTACAACTTGGCTGAATGCCTTACGGCACTTACACCGGTTGCCTATCTCCGCCAAAGGCGGACGACAAGCTTTCGCTTATCAACCTCGTAATCTTCAAGGGGTCTAATAAGGATTCCTAATCTTGGGATTTGCTTCCCGTTTAGATGCTTTCAACGGTTATCAGATGGGAATGTAGCTACCCAGCGCTGCCTAAGACAAGACAACTGGTACACCAGGGATTCCCTCAGCCAGGTCCTCTCGTACTGTGGCCAACTTCCCTCAAGAATCCAACGGATGCTCTGGATAGAGTCCGACATTATTGTTACACGCTCCGATTTGTACGGAGTCCTAATGTCACCATTAGGGTCCGACCATATCTTGTGTCCTTCGCTAAAAGCTATGGAACACTCTGGCGTATGGCCTGTGAGGATTTCCTTCGATTTCTCTCAGGATCTTTCCTGCTGATAGACTCCCCCAAACAGATTGTTACCACGATGGGTACTGTTGGGAACTCGAGTTTTCCCAGCATATAGCCAGATTTATTCTCCAAGTTAGACTTGAAGACCTTTCTTTTAATAACAGACTACGTATCTGATATTTCGCACTTTGTGCGTTATAACAGGTTTTCTTATCGTTCAGAAGCGTATGAAAGGAAAGACAGCTCAACTTGTCACCGTTAAATGTCTTGAACGGTCAACTGTCTTACGACGTTCTGAACCCAGCTCGCGTACCGCTTTAATGGGCGAACAGACCAACCCTTGGGAGCTTCTTCACCCCCAGGATGCGGTGAGCCGACATCGAGGTGCCAAACCGCACCGTCGCTATGGACGCTCAGGTGCGATCAGCCTGTTATCCCCGGGGTAGCTTTTATCCGTTAAGCCCGGACCCAACCACTTGGGATCCGAGGATCATTAAGACCTACTTTCGTATCTGTTTGGCCCGTCGGCCTCACAGTTAAGCTGGCTTTTGCCTTTACACTTTCATCCCGATTTCCATCCGGGACAAGCCAACCTTTGTGCGCTCGCGCTACCTTTTAGCAAGCGACTTCCCCAGTCAAACTACCCGCCTGGCGCTTTCCCCGAACCCGTATGCAGGGTCCAAAGGTAAGGTTTGAAAGCCAAAACGAGAGGTGTTACATTGTCGGTCGCCAAAGGCGACCTCCCTCCTACGCTAGACAATTTTGAATCTCATTCCGACGCCAAGTTATAGTAAAGCTCCACGGGGTCTTTTTGTCCTAGAGCATCTAGGCCGCATCTTCACAGCCATTTCAATTTCGCTGGGTAAAGGTTTAAGACAGTTGCTTGGTCGTTAAATCATTCATGCGGGTCGAAACTTACTCGACAAGGAACTTCGCTCAAATCCTGTGAAATTTTCAGGATGTGGACCATATCTTCCCGCCTAAATATGCAATTTTTGGCGGGTCTGGCGTATGGCCTCTGAGGATTCTAGAAATTTTGGGGTTTTTTGACGATTAATAGACTGAGCCATTATCGCTATCTTTCTAATCCCTTCTATTTTAAGATGTGTCCCTTTTTCCATCAACTTAAGAACTTTTGAGAATTGCTTGAAAGCTTCTCTTTTACTTGTCCTAAGCCGATTTTCTTCAAAAAAAGGAATAACCTTTTCTCTCAAATCTTGAAGGGAACGAATACAATATCGATAAAGGTTTTCTTTATGATTGTCGTGTCGACGATTGATAAAAATTCGTCCGCAGTTAAAAAAGCGCTGAATTGTTTTCAAGGCTTCAATACTTTTCTCACCTTGGGTAACAACAAATTCAGGCATCACCTGCCAGCCGATCTTATTAGTAGGGTTCTTATTAATGCTAATACAAAAACACCCTTCACCATCAACAAAACCAACAATCCATCCCTTTAAAACTTCTAGTCTTTCCTGCTGATTGGCTGTACTTGACATATTTTCACTGCTCTATGTGTAGCATTACACATAAAACGAGTAATGTCAAGATTGCCAGCTTTTCCAGCATATAGCCAGATTTTACGATGGCAGTAAGCGTTCCTACCATCGAACAGTTATAGTTACTGCTGCCGTTCACCGGGGCTTCGATTGGGAGCTATTCACCCCCTCAATTAACCTTCCGGCACTGGGCAGACCTCAGCCCCCATATTTCCCCTTACGGGTTTGCGGAGACCTGTGTTTTAGTTAAACAGTCGCCAAGCAATCATTAGCTGCGGCCGCCAACATTCTTCTCCGAAGAGAAGTTTGGGCGGCAGGGCATCTCCCATAGGTTACGCCCAGCTGATTTGCCGAGTTCCTTAAACCTCTTTCTCCCATCCGCCTTAGTATTCTCTACCAGCCCACCTGTGTCGGTTTGCGGTACGGAAAGAAAAATCCCTCCCTGCGAATCTTTTCTCGGAAGTTGAAAAAAACCAAATCGCCTTTGCCTTGCGGCGCAGACTTTTATTCATCACTCAGTTAAATGTTCTTGCGGATTTGCCATCAAAAACTGCTTCGTGATTTAAAGCCCCTGTCATTTGGAGCCTCAGTTCCTCCATCTTCGTCAATCCCCAGGTAATAAGCAAAGCTTGTTTCCAAGCTCCGCTTGAAAATAACGGTCTTTTCCTTGTAACTGAATATAAACAGTTTGTCCATCCCCTACCCCGCCAGCTGGCGGACTCAGGTTAGGATCCGACTAACCCGTCTCCGACGAACGTTGAGACGGAAACCTTGGGCATACGGCGTGCCAGATTCTCACTGGCATCTCGCTACTCATACCGGCATTCTCACTTGATACCGCTCCACCAACCCTTACAGGTCAGCTTCACCGCAATATCAACGCTCCCCTACCAACTCGCCCGCAGGGCGAGAATAACCAATACTACAAATTTCAAATACTACAAATAATTCAATATATTTAAATATTGGTACTTATTGGTAGTATTGGTAGTATTTGTTTATTCTTGTCCTACGGACAAGTTCTCCGTCTTCGGTATTTTGTTTAGCCTCGATACATTTTCGGCGCACCTTCCCAACCCGCATCGACTTGCGTCGACGCGAGGCGTGTCATCCAGTGAGCTGTTACGCTTTCTTTAAAGGATGGCTGCTTCTAAGCCAACCTCCTGGGTGTCTACGGAAAGATACTTCCTTTCCCACTTAACAAAAATTTAGAGACCTTAGACGAGAGTCTGGAATGTTCTCCTTTCGCCTCATCAGCTTAGCCCGACAAGACTGACTACCCCGCTGGACTCTGTTGTATTCGGAGTTTGATTGAGACAGATAGATTGCTCTACCTGACCCATTCAGTGCTCTACCCCAACAAAAATCACTACGGAGCGCTATACCAAAATATATTTCGGGGAGAACCAGCTATCTCCGGGTTCGTTAAGCATATTACCCCTAACCACAAGTCATCTCATACTATTGCAACAGTAACGAGTTCGGGCCTCCAGTCGCCTTTCGGCGACCTTCACCCTGCTCATGGTTAGCTCACCCGGTTTCGGGTCATCCGCTAAAACTGTATAATCGCCCTTTTAAGACTCGCTTTCGCTGCGCCTCCGTCGCCTTAGGCGACTTAGACTAACAATTTTAAACGAATACTCGCCGGTTCATTCTTCAATAGGCACGCTATCACTCGCCCCCTGGGCGAGAATAACCAATACTACAAATTTCAAATACTACAAATAATTCAATATATTTAAATATTGGTACTTATTGGTAGTATTGGTAGTATTTGTTTATTCTTGTCCAAAGGACAAGCTCTAGCTGTTTGTCAGTAGACAGTTTCAGGTTCTATTTCACTCCCCTTACCGGGGTTCTTTTCACCTTTCCCTCACGGTACTTGTTCACTATCGGTCAGTAAGAGTATTTAGCCTTTCGAAGTGGTCTTCGAAGCTTCCCAAGGGGTACTTTCCCCATGGTACTCAGGTACCAAATAGAGGTATTTTGGATTTTGTGTACAGGACTTTCACCTTCTTTGGTGGATAATTCCATATCCTTCTACTATCCTCTATACTCCCATATCTTTGGCCCTACAACCCCCCGCCAAAGGCGGGGTTTAGGCTTCTCCGCTTTCGCTCACCGCTACTTACGGAATGGTGTGCGCTCCGCGCACAGGACATAGTAATTACAACAAACAACAGAGGAAATCTATTTTTATTTGTATCCTATGTTGTATGTTCTTTGTTGTATGCACTGTGTGCGAAGCACACGATTTTTCTTTTCCTCCGGGTACTTAGATGTTTCAGTTCCCCGGGTTACCCGCCCACCACTATACGATCCGCACTCCAAACATAAACTACAGAAATATTCAAATATTACAAATTTCAAATATACAAATGAATCATAAATATCCAAATATTCAAATTTTTGATTTATAATATTTAATCATTTGAATATTAATTTGATTATTGGATTATTTGTTTATTTGATTATTCTATTATTTTATGTCCAGGGTGCGAACCGTTTTTGCGATGGACTAGCCGACTTGCGTCGGCTGGGTTGCCCCATTCGGAGACCGCCGGATCACTGGATGCTTTGCTCCTCCCCGACGAGTATCGCCGCAGGCGGCGTCCTTCCTCGGCTCTTACTACCTAGGCATCCGCTGTCTACTTTAGCGAAAATTTAGACTTTTCTGGTCAAAACATAGTTTTGACCACAGATGCGTTCTCACCAGAAATCTGGTGAGTACATTGTTCTCTTCACTTTTCAAAGTACGAACGAAGCGAGTACCGCACCCACCGAGAGTCGCAGCACGAGGCGTGTACGAATAGTACCCAAAAGCCGAGTGCTAAGACCAGGCGGGAAGAAGCATTCCTCCAAAGGAGGAACAAGCCCGTTCCGCTCATCTTATTATTAGTCTCTAGTTTTTAATCTTCAGTCACCTCAAGATCAACAATTAAAGGTTAATCTTTTTCTTCGGTAAGCCTCTTTATTGGCCCGTACAGGGCCCTGCTGGTGGACCGTAGGAGATTCGAACTCCTGACCTTCACATTGCAAATGTGACGCTCTACCAGCTAAGCTAACGGCCCTTACGGGCTAAACAAATTCGTGTTCTGCTGTTGAACTACAGGCCCAAAATCAAAAAAGCTGACCGAAGTCAGCTTCAAAAGCCTCGTGAGAAACCTTCTACCCACGCAAAAACTGCCTGAGGTAATTAAATAATTTTATTAGGCTTCTCATGAATTGATTCTAAACTGACTCCAACTGGAAAGAGTATAACAAAGTAAAGTTATGCTGTCAAGGACTTGTCTGTGGCCCGAGATTGCTTGCCCCAAGCGAAGCTAGGTCTGACCCGGTAAAGCCGAAGGGGTTCTTTATGGAGAAATTATGACTATATTTTAGATTCTTTCATTTAGCATTAATTTTTGTTAAACTGGTTTTGATATGGAAGAAAAGAATCAACCGGCACAACTCAATCCTTCGAATAATACCATCTCCGAAAATTTGCCACCTAATAAAGAAGAAAAAAATAAAAAGTTAGTAAAAATTTTCGCTTACGCTTTAGCCTTTGTTACTTTGGTGACCGTTAGCACTTTTGGAGTTTGGCTCTATCAAGAGAAAACAAATGAAACAAAAAACGGCACCACTCCGCAAATTTCTTCAACCCCAACCCCTCCCTCTCGCGAGTTTAGACGATATTTCCCAGGAGGGAGGGGGGGAAATTTTGATGTCGTCCTAAAGGAAAACCAACGAGATGAGACAAAAACGGATGTTTATCTCAAAAACAAAACAACAGAACAAGAAGAATCATATATGACATTAACAGATGTTTATTGGAATCATTATCATGCCGTGGAATATCTTGATGACAACTTATACATTATCCGAAGGATTGGCTATGAAGGTTACCCTGATGAAGAGTGGAGCGATGAGTTATGGAAGTACAACCCCGACAAAAAAGGAATAAACCTATTTTCGTCAAAAGGTGTTGATTTCAGACTTTCTACAAATGGGGAATTTGCCGCTATAAGAGATAGCCACGAAAGAATTGTTTTTTTAAACTTAAAAACCAATAATATCGAAAGGGAGTTTTCAGATAAAGAGCTAGGCGCTTATGTTGTCCTTAATCCTAAAGCAGGTCCAACCAATCTTGCAATAGATTTAGACCAGTGGTCTGATAATTGTAAATATTTTTGGGTATCCTTAAGCGCTTCTGCGTATCCTCTAAGAATTATTAAGATAAAGATCAATGGATGGACCATGGATAAATTTGATGTTTCGGATTTATCACTTAGTTTTGTTGATTTAAATTTAAATCCTAATACTGCTAAAGTTGTTTTCAGTAATTATCCGGTATTTTTTGATGTGGATTCCCAAAAGGAATATGAAACTAAAGAAAATATCGTGACTTTATTTCTCTATGATTTGCCTACTCGAAATAAACAGATAATAAATACCTCTATTAATAAGCCTTTTAAACCAGCCTGGGTTAATGATAACACAATCGAATATGATGATCCGCAAGGAAGTGGAAGAATTACTTTTGATTTAAAATAATATAAAAGCCCCGGCAATTTTGTAGAGAAAAATAATTTTCTGTTAACTCTGTGGGCGCGGAGGGAATCCCTCCTTCGTCTCGCCTTGAGTATTTTTATTTCTCGTAATATAATTTAACTTGAAAATAAAAGTGAAAAACAAAATTACCATAAAAAATAATCAAAAACTTAAAAAAATAATTCACTGGAAAGTTTTTATTATAGTCTTTATCATTTTCTGTCTTGGAATTGTCTCTTTCTATTATTTATGGAATTCCCAAAAAAATAAAAGGCAAAGTGCTCAAGATTTGCCCATCCTGCTAAACAGTAAAGAAAAAGTAGCCAAGGATCTAGATATAAATTTGCTGGAAGGAACCTATGTGTCTATATCAGGAACTGATTTGGAGTTGAAGATACCAAAAAAATACGATCAGGTAAAAAAGGAAAATGACCTTTTTTTGGGTATAGTCCCTGTTTTAAGTTACAAAAGAGAGGTACCGCAACTGGCAAGAGATGCTTATGAATGTAACCAAATTGAAAGCAGGGGTTTAGAACTAGCCCCTTATATAAACGAAGAATATTGTAAACCAATAGTTGCTAAGTTTGATCTAGGCAGTGATTTCGCTGAGTTTGGGTTCTGGATGAGGGAAGGGCTCAATACATTCTCTGTCGGAATAATCTCCACTTCACTTTCGTCTCGCCAATGGGCAAAACAAAATGTTAGTTATGAGGGGGAAAAATGGAATGAGGCAATGGGAGGAAAAGACATTAGGATCAATAATTTTGTCTTTTTTTCTTTACAGGTGGGTTGCTGTGCAACCTATGAACAGGTATACTTTCATCCTTATGTTAACCTGGATAATCAAAAAATTATTTTGGCATTTATAACAAATGATCTTTATGGGCGTGGAACCACTGAAGAAGAACTAGAATCAGAAAGAAATATTATTCTTGACAAAATAATTGCCACATTAAGGAAAAATGGGAAATCAAATAATTAGTTATAAATCGTGTAGGTAATCGCAGAGGCTTTCCTTCCCTGTAAACTGGCGGATTCGGCAGGGCAAGCGTCAGGCGGAGCCTGATCTGGCTTCGCCAGAAACCATCCATCTCTGTGGGCTGTGATGGGATCGAACCATCGACCTCGTTCTTATCAGGAACGCGCTCTACCACTGAGCCAACAGCCCAAAACCACAGATATTATAGCAAATTTTCGGCCATAAAAAAACCTGGCAAAAACCAGGTCTTCTGAACTACGGATATAGTTATTAGTAATTAGGAATTCGTAATTTTTACCAATTCCTTAATAACCATATCTATATCTTTTATCTCTTTCTTGACTAACCAAAATGTGACGGAAAGCGTAGGTTAAAGTTTAACGAGCCTAACCTCACCGATGCTCGGGTGTTTTTCCCCGCCCAAATATCTGCAAAGCAAATTTTTGGCGGGCCGAATACTCCTTGAAAGGAGGTGATCCATCCGCTCCTTCCAGAACGGATACCTTGTTACGACTTGATCCCCATCGCCGACCTTGCCTTAGTTCCCAAAAGGGAGTTTTGGGCACTGCCAACTTTGTTGATCTGACGGGCGGTGATTGTGGTTTAGAACTATTCCACTCCCCACTGGACGTGCGGGTCTCCCGCATCCAGCGAGTCTCTATGCTTTTCTCTTAAAAAACGGATTTTCTCAATTCCTTCAAGAGTTTTATGTTCCTCATTCTCTATCATTTCTGCTACCTTACAGAAAAACTCAAACTGTTTTCTTTTCTTGGCTTGGAGAGGATACTTTTTAAAGAAAGGTATCACCTTACTTTTAATATCCCTGTACGAACCAACCATAAATTTTACATGTGGTCTCCATTTTTTATATCGCTCATATTCCAAACGATAAATGGATCCACATCCTAAAAGTTTTTGAATCTCTATTAAGATCGGTTCGTCATCTTCCCTAAGCTCAATCTCAAATCTGAGTCTCACTTCGGGCACTCGGAACCGTTTTTGGCTAATAGACACACAAAAGCATCCTTCGCCATCAACGAATCCGGTTACATAATAAGGATTTAGCATAGAGTTTGTTCCTTCCCCGCCTAAATATTATATAATTTTTGGCGGGTACTATGAACTCAGCTGACTTCCTGTGGCCGATTATAGTTCTGATGCACACAGGATCTCCCTGGGTCATTTAGAAAACTGTTTCCAACATTCCTCAAACTTTTTCGATGTAACTTCCCTATCGTACACAGATAGATCGTCACTAGTCTTTTACAGAGGGCTGTTTTTTGCATTTAGGACCCTTCAGTCCGACGCCTTACGGGTCGGACCTGTCCGCAGCTAAACCGCTTACGCGGATAATGGATTTACACCATCTAGTTTTCTAAACTGCCAGGCGCATTTAATTTGTACAAGAGGCGAGAACGTATTCACCGTGGTTTGCTGACCCACGATTACTACCAAGTCCAGGTTCATGTGGGCGAGTTGCAGCCCACAATCCCAACTGAGGACCAGTTTAAGAGATTAGCTTACAGTTACCTGCTTGCGACTCGTTGTCGGGTCCATTGTAGTGTGTGTGTGGCCCTGGACATAAGCGCCATGCTGACTTGACGTCGTCCCCTCCTTCCTCCCCGCCAAAAGGCGAGGCAGTCTCCAGTGAACATTTAACACTGGAAAGGGGTTGCGCTCGTTCCCTCACTGAAGAGGACACCCTACGGCACGAGCTGACGACCATGTTATTCCTTAATTACTTAAGGCACGGACTATACCTTCACCCTTCGACTTTTCTCAGGGTGCCAACCGTTTGATACGCCAATTGGCAAATCTCACTTCCTGCGCTTCAGGAAGATCAGTCTCTACGGGGCCCGCCTAAATATTCAATTTTTGGCGGGCTTCCCACGGTATTACCCATCAACTTCCAATATACCCGAAGATATACCGAAAAATCAATTAGGGCTTCACCGTTTTGGGTTGGTTATTTTTGTCCGATGTTACCATCGGACCGGCCATCAATCCTTTCGGATTTAGCCATGCAGCAGCTGTACTACCTTCCTTGCGGATCGTCCGCCGTTTCTGGCGGACTAAAACGGTAGCATGTCAAACCCAGGTAAGGTCCTTCGTTTTGTTTCGAATTAAACCACACGCTCCCCTGGTTGTGCGCCTCCCCGTCAATTCCTTTGAGTTTTAGCCTTGCGGCCGTACTCCCCAGGCGGGGCGCTTAACGCGTTAGCTTGCGTCACCCCCGCCTAAGGCGGGAGCAACTAGCGCCCATCGTTTACGGTTAGGACTACGCGGGTCTCTAATCCGCTTCGCTCCCCTAACTTTCGTTCTTCAGCGTCACCATCTTGCTAAAGGCCTGCCTTCGCCCTTGGTGTTCTTCCTAATATCAACGCATTTCACTGCTCCACTAGGAATTCCAGCCTTCCCGCAAGTGGTCAAGTCAAACAGTATCTCCAGCAGTTTCGGGGTTGAGCCCCGAGATTTCACCAGAGACTTGAAGGACCGCCTACGAACTCTTTACGCCCAATAAATCCGAATAACGCTCGCCACCTACGTCTTACCGAGGCTTCTGGCACGTAGTTAGCAGTGACTTCCTTTGTCGCCACTATAGCGACTGACAGCGGTTTACAACCCGAAGGCCTTCATCCCGCACGCGGCGTTGCGTCGTCAGGGTTTCCCCCATTGCGAACGATTCCCAGTTGCTGCCACCCGTAGGTGTAGGGACCGTATCTCAATTCCCTTGTGGGGGGTCGTGCTCTCACACCCCCTACCCGTCATCGCCTTGGTAGGCCATTACCCCACCAACAAGCTGATAGGACGCAGGCTCATCCTTCGGCGGTCAGTTACGACCTTTCTTCTTACGAACTTATCCAGGATTACCCCGCCTTTCGGCGAGCTATCCTCGACCAAAGGGTAGATTCCTACGCGTTACTCACCCGTCTGCCACTCTCGCGCACAGCGCGAGAGAAACTAGAAAATAGATATTAGAAATTGGGAATTAGTAGAAGGAAAAATAAATTCTAAAACCGTTACCTTTACTAATTCCATAATAACTATATCCATATCTAATTACTCTTGTGCTGCGCACAAGCGTTCGACTTGCATGCTTAAGGCACGCCGCCAGCGTTCATTCTGAGCCAGGATCAAACTCTCAAAAAAAATTAACTTTCCATCACATTTTGATTGCCGAACCTGAAAGATTCGGTCCCGCTAAAATCGCGCCATGAGCCGTGTACGAATAGTACTAAAAAGGCGAATGGCAAGATTAGTGGGATCAAGAATGTGAATATTTCATATTCACTTTTCAAAGAGCTTTTTTGTTTGTATATTTTAAGGTTGCAAATGAAAAGCCCCGCCAAGCGGGGCTAAAACCCACATTAACTTGGCGAAAACTTGCTAATCCATAGCATCCACAGGATAACAAAAAAGCTTCGCCGTGTCAAGGCGTAAAAAACTAAAGCTGAATGAAGTTCTCTCTCGAAGCGCCAGTCGTTATGGCTGTGACTGGAACACCAGTTCTTGCCTGAAGGAAAGCCAAGTATTGTTTAGCTCGTAGCGGTAATTCTTTAAAACTCTTAGCCTCCCGGCAAGCTTCTCCATCCCAACCAGGTAAACATATATAAACTGGCCTCAAGTTTTGTTGAGACCGCAACCACGGCTGGTAAATCATTTTCTTGCCGCTGGCATCTATATAATGGGTACAAACGGCGATAGGAAAATCTTCCCTAGCTATGTCCATGTGAGTCACAACGAGAGTATCGGCTTTAGCCATTCTTAGATTATAGCCAATAAAGGTTAAGTCTGGCCAACAAATATCACGTGGCCGGCCTGTTGAAGTACCATATTCACCAGCTTCTTCTCGAACATATGACGCATATTTTTGCTCATAAGTTGCACAAGTTGGTAACTCAGACAGACCCCTAATATCCTTCGATAACGGAATTTGTGTCAGCATTACCCTAGCACCTACGCTAGAAGTATATGGTCCCTTAATAACTGCTGTTATTTCCTCCATATTTTCCGCCAGCCAAAAGCCTGTGCCCGAGGAGATTCCATAAGCCGAAGGGTCCGAAGAAGTCACATCGTCGCGTGTACCAAGCCAAGGATGCAGACCAATGGCTTGCGCTCCTTCAAAAATGACACCGACCTCGTCATCAACAAAGATTTCCTGATGCCGACGAAAGGTATCGATGACCATTTGTTGGTCTAATAACCAAGCCCTAGCTACCTCAAGTCGCGCTAAAAATTCTCCCTTTGCTCCTACGGGACGTTCTGCAGTACCTATTCTGCCCAATTTGATTCTCCGAAAATCCGGGACATTTATCTCAGAAAGTTCAACTCCAAACGCTCGAAAAAATTTTTCAAATCGATCATACTTGCTACCCACTCTCTCTTTCCAATTCCTACCCAGAAAATCACAAATATGTATCGAGTTGCGAGCATAAAAATCACTATAATCCGGACCAACCCCACGGTGAGTTCCTCCCAATTTCTTACCAGCAATAATTTCTTCAAATACTTCTCTCGCTCGGCTTATATCCGTATCCCATATCGCTTTCTCTGAACAAAATAATCTACCTGATATATCAACTCCCATTCTTCTTAGATATTCATCCTCAACCATTAAATCTTCAATATTAACCGCTTCTCCCTGATCCATAATACCTATGACCTCTTTTTTATAAAAGATAATCGATGGAATTTGATGTACAGAAGCTTTCCTTCCTTTTTCACCATTTTGACTAGGCTCTTCTAGTGTATGGCCCGAATTGGCTGCACCATTAAAGCGCACTACATAAACAAGCTTGGCTTTCTTATTCCCAAGATAACCCTCGATAGTATTGTCAACAATTCTCCCTTTGCCTTCATCACCTAAAGCACCCCCTACCACTGCTCTTGAATTTGGTCTTGCCCGTGAGTTAAAGGACTTCTCTTTGCCATCCGGACCTACAACAATAATATTTTCCTTGTATATTCTATCGTAATCATCCTGAACTCCTTCCCAAGGGTATAAGAAGCGATATTCTCGAAAAGAAAGCGAAGGTCTTGATGGTCGCGAATCTGGGGGTAGCATAATTTAAACAACCACTTGGCAGATTACTATAGAAAAAAATAGAAGTCAATATGTCAGTTTTACCTCTTAGGAATCTAACGAATTTGTTTTATCGCCTCAAAAAGAACAACGGCGCAGGAGACCATGACGTTGAGGGATTTATTTACTCCAAACATGGGAATTTCCACTATTTCATCGGCCATTTCAAGTACTTCTTTAGAAACTCCATCGGTTTCATTACCCACCACAACGGCTAAGGGAAATTGGTAGTCTGCTTTGTTATAAGGAATACTTTTAGAACTCTGCTCCACTGCGTAAATTTTTAATTTTTCATTTTTAATTTTTAATTTCGCCAGCTCCGTAGCGGCGTCTGGCGCGTATTCCCATTCCACCCATTGCCAAGTATCAACCGAAGCTTTCTTGATCCGAGGATTTGGCGGTGTTTCCGTCTGGCCACAAAGAAAAACTTTTTTGGCAGCGACTGCATCCGCCAACCGAAAGATCGAGCCAATATTATAAGTATCCAAGACATTGTCCAGAATAATATAAATCGGGTTCTTTTTAATTTTTTGTAAATCTTTAAGAGTTGGCGTTGTCCTCCGCAACTCTTTGGCTCCAAGTTTAATCATACTCACTATATTTTAACAAAAAAATAACAACTCCTTAACAATTCCTTTCCTTCTTGTTATTATGTATTTATAATGCTCAATAAATTAAGGTTAATGGCTCTTGTTTATAGACAAACCTTAATGGTTATCCTCTCTCTTGCTCTCTTTTTCGGCGGTGTGGTAATTTTAGTCTCCCATATTCCTGTTTGGAGTTTATTTTTCGGCCTAATGATTACCCCTCTAGGAGTGGTTCTAACTATTTTCACCCTTGATGAGGTCGCCAGGAAGCTACTCGTTCCCCCACCTTTCAGGCCGGTTAAATGCAGTGTCTGTGGGAAAACAACCTATGCCAAAGAAGAAAAAGAAAATGTCGTTTGTGGTCTCTGCCGAGAGGGAGAAATCGATGAGTTGTTAAGAGAAAAAGCCCGAATCTAAACCTTAACGCTCTTTCTTATTATCTAAATCGTCTTTAGCCCGAATATAACCATCTAAAAATCCATCTCTCTGGGCAACCCTGATCCCCACGGTAAAGGAAACCCCGGCGACCAAAACAAAAACTCCCAACAGGATTAAGCCCGGCTCTTTAATGTACCCCCGCCAATATAAAAGCCCGCCAATAATCAAGGTCATTGCCATAACAAGGGCAAAAAAACGTTCCATTAAATCAGGTTTTAAGACTTTTATTAATTTTTTCTTCATCACTTATACCTTACCACCCTTAAAATCCCTAAGTCAAGCCCAATCAGAATTCCGATTATCCCGATAAAAAAGATAAAACTGAGCAAAATACCAAGCATGAGGAATAAAATCAATTGGTTTCAATCTAAAAAACCTCATATAGGTTAAGCCTTGATTAATTAAAAAAACAAAATCATAAAGGTGCGTTAGTGGCAATTTAATTAAAATTTTAATTAAGGGCATTAAGTAAGGAAACCAAACTGCCAGATGGAAAAGTTTTTGAAGATTGACAAGCTCATCGATGTCTTTGTTTTTCAAGACGCTTCTTCTCAAAAAGCTGGCTCCAATTTGCCTAAAATCTTTTTGACTAACATATCCTTTTAAAAGACAATATCGAGCTAATTCTGTTCCGGGATATGGTTGAAAAATAGCACACCAAGGAAGATTCGTTTTGATTTCAGCATTAAATTTAGCTGTTTGGATACCGTCACTTAAGGATTCGCCTGGAAGTCCAACCATGTTATTAGCCGCTAAACGAAGATTATATTTATGAAGAAGCCCCGCTGCCACTCTAATCTTCTCATTGGTAATTGCTTTTTTTAGTATTTTAAAGCGCCGTTCTTCATCACCCGTTTCCACCCCCATAAAAACACTGGCACAGCCTGCTTCGGCTAAATTTTGTGTCAATTCCTCATCTAAAAGATCGCCTCTGACATTGCAAGTAAAGGGCAAACCAACTTTTTCTTTATATAAAGATAGGAATAACAAAAGCCATTTTTTATTAACAATAAAAGTATCATCAATGAAACTCACCAATTTTAACGGATATTTTCTTTTGACTCTAAAAATTTCTTTAATTATCCGCCCAGGACGATGATAACGAACATAAACACCTTTATTGTGATAAATTTTTAAAAGCCCAGAATTATGACAAAAAGAACAACGATAGGGGCAACCGCGGCCAACATTGAAGTTCTTGACTGGATTTTTAGCTAAAATTGAATAACGATAATAGATGCCGCGGTCCAATAACGGCAAATTATCAAGTGGGTCTAAAAGTTGTCTAATTGGATTTTTGATGACTTTTTTACCCTTTTTGACCCAAAGATTGGGAATTTTTTCAAAATTTTTATTATTTTTTAAGGCTTCTAACAGCTCGAGCATTGGGTATTCTCCCTCACCGCGGCAAACAATATCAATCCCCTTTTCCTTAATTATTTGAGGAAAAAAAGTCGCATGAGGCCCACCAACGACAATCAATTTGCCTAATTTTTTTTTAAAAAACAGGGCGGTTTTTAAAACCCAGTCTTGAGAACCAGTATAAATTGGAAAAGCAATAACATCAGGATTGAAATCGGTGACTGATGTCAACAAATTTTTTTCCCAACCATTGATAAAAACGCGTACCCGATGACCCTTTTGTTTAACGGTTGCGGCAATTGACATTATCCCCAGATATTCATACCAAAAATTTTGCAAAAAGGCGATTTTCATTTTCGAAGCCAATTATTTTTCCGAAACCAAATCAGTATTTGGCCTACCTCATTATTAAAAACTTTTTTAGGTTGCCAAAATCTTTTTTGTGAAACAGGAATTTTAAAGTGCCAGTCATGATTGATAAAGTCTACTTGCTGACGACTGACAAGCACGGGCAGTCCGGTAACTAAAGAAGTCAATTCAAAGGGTAAGGCTAAGGCCTTAACAAGAAAAGACGGCAAAGCCATTAGCCAACAGGGCTGTTTTAAGGCCTTGGACACGGTTGAAACTAAATCTTTGAAGGTTATCTCCTCACCAATACCCCAAAAAGTGCGATTTTTTGCCTGAGGTAAAAGCGATTTTAAGAAGAGGTCAATTAAATCATCAATATGAATGATACTTAGCCTTGCTTTCCCGCCATCAATTAAAGGGAAAAGGCCTTTTTTGACTGCTTGGCAAATGCTCAAAACCGCTCTCTTATCTCCTTGTCCATAAACCATCCCAGGACGAATAACGACATACTCCAAACCGCTTTTAACCACTGCTTTTTCGCCCTCTAGTTTGGATTTCCCATAAAAAGTCGAGGGGTCTGCCGCCTGAATTGAACTGCAGAAAATAAATCTTTTAATTTTGTTCACTAAAGCAGCTTCAACTAAATTTTGAGTGTAGTCCACATTAATCTTTCGATAATCCTTCCAAGGAACACCCCAAATTTGTCGAGGAAGAGCGGCGAGATGATAAACAATATCTGTCCCCTTCAGTTCTCTTTTTAAGAACTTTTTATCTCCCAAATCGCCAAAAACTGCCTTGGCACCCATTTTTTCAATTAACTTTGCTTTTGAGAAATCCCTGGTAATAACCTTAACCTGATGTTTCTTTTTAACCAAGGCCCCGACTAAATGTTGACCAATGAAACCAGTCCCGCCTGTGACAAAAATCCTCTTCATGGAAAAATAATTCTCCTGGCAACTCTTATTAAAGTCGGCCGATGATAAATAGCTGACGAGTAGAAAGCATTAGCCAAAGGATAACTTGTTCCTTTTTTCTTAATCTCTTTTCTTATTTTGTCTGCTTTTTTAGAAAACCATATTTTTTTAAAATCATAATCGACATCTCGTAAATTGCCCATATTCTCTCCCTTAATACAACTTGGCCAAACTTCACCCCAAGAGCTTACTTCACATGAGGCAAAACCGGCATAATCAGGTAAAAGTTTTTTCCCAGCCAGCCAATCTTTAACAAATTTATAATATTCAAACCTAAAAGCCCGAGAAATCCGACCAATGCCAATGAAATGGTATCTCTTCATTTTTTCAATTAAATAATCAACTGCTCGGCTGTATTTTACCAGCGAAGGAGCAATTGGCAAACCGACCGTTCCCAAACCGACCCGTTCCTCCGCAATTTCAGTTAAATATTGATCTGGTTCAAGTTTAAATACCAAGTCAAAAACATTTTTGGTGTGCTCGATATTATAATTTGAAATCACGGTGCCGAAGCCAACGACCAAATTTGAGTATTGTTTCTGGATTTTTTTTAAATTTTTATAGTTTTGCATGACCTTATTAAAATTACCAGGGACACCTCTCACCTTATCATGGATTTCGCCTACCCCATCAAGCGAAAGATTAACAATCAGTTGAGGAGTTTTAATATTTTTGAGGATTTTAATTAATTTTTTCCTGATTGTTCCTGGCAAAAGGCTATTAGTGGGGATATTGATGATTTCTGGCTGACAGAGCTGGTCAAGAGAAATAATCATCTCCTCCAAATGTTTTTGTAAAAACGGTTCGCCGCCGGCCACTGTAACCCAAAATGGTGAAGTCCCAAGATTTTGGAAAATCTTTTTCCACTCGGGAAGAGTAAGTTCGTTATGTTTCTGTTTTCGAATATTACAGGTTAAACATCGAGAATTACAATGCGTTGAGATGATAAAAGTGTAATTTAACGGAAGCATTTTGGGATAACCAAAAAATCTAAAAGCTTGGTAAAGTGGGGATTTAAACAAGATCTCTCTGAATATCCTCATATATTCTTGGGCAAAGTTTTAGTCGACTCGGCGATTGGCCAAATTGGATGATGTTCGCCTCTAATCCGCCAATCATACCAAGCAATTATCCTACCCAAGGCCTCTGTGGCTATCACGCCTAAAAACCAAACTACCTCTTTGGGATTTTTTGGTCTGGCCAATTGCCAATATAATTTCAAAACCATTGAATTGTCCATAGTCGGAGGAAGATAAGATAAACCAACAACTTCCTTTAAATGATAATAAGCGGCAATATGGCGTCGTCTGACTCTAACATAATCATTAAAGTTTTCCGGCCCTCGATTATAAACAATCGAGCCCGGCACATAAACTGTTTTTAGGCCCTTTTCTAAAATCAAGGCAGCGATATTGGTTTCATCAGTAGAACTTTCCGGATCTATCTTAGGAATAACATTGCGCCAGGCGACCATTTCGCCTGCCTTAAAAGCTTTTTTAGCCACTTCATGATGAAGTTTCCAAAATGTCACCACATAATACCCCATAAAGGAGTTAGGTTTGTTTACGGGGATAATATGGGCAGCGGTCATCCCTACCTCTTTTTTTTCAAAAGGCAAAACCAGTTTTTCTATCGCTCCAAATTGGGGTAAGACATCAGCGCTGACCATGACTAAAACAGGGTTTTTTGCTCTTCTGATAAACAGGTTAACGGCCGAAGCTTTCCCTTCTCTTCTTTTTTGCACGACTAGTCTTATTTTGGAATCTTTTTTGCTTTTTTCCTGAACAATATCTTCTGTTTTATCAGTACAGCCAGAAGCGATAATCATGATTTCATTAATCTCAATTTGAGGCGTTTTTTGCAGAAGCAATCTTTCAAGTAGCCGACCAATGTTGGCTCCCTCATTATAGGCCATAATTCCGATACTGCAGGAAATCATAAGAGATCTAAACAATAATAGCAAAAAACTATCATTTAAACTATGATATACTCTAAAACTAAATGATCGACCCTAATTTAATTGTTACCATTGATCGAGAAGTTGGTTGGCGAATCTGTTGGGCCCTCACCCAAGTTGGCAAAATCACCCGAAGAAAATTAGTAAAACCAAAAAAAATAAAAAAAATTCTTTTTATTAAACTTTCGGAAATGGGCAGCACGGTCTTAGCCTACCCCACCATCCAAGCAGCCAAACACCATTTCCCAGATGCCAAAATTTATTTTTTAACATTTAAAGGCAACGAAAAGCTGATAGAAATCCTTGATGTCGCTCCGAAGAAAAATGTTTTTTCTCTTGATATTTTTTCTTTGAGTGGGCTTTTTCTCGACCTATTCAAAATCGTAAAAAAATTAAGAAGTGAAAAAATTGATGTTGTTATCGATCTCGAGCTTCTTTCTAGAATTTCTGCAATTCTAGTCTTTCTCATTAAAGCTCCTCTCCAAACTGGTTTTCAAGGTTATCAAACTGAAGGCTTATATCGAGGAAAGTTTTTTACCCATAGGGTTTTATATAATCATTATCTTCACACCAGTTTGGCCTTTTTGACTTTAGTCGAGTCACTACTTCGCCATCCCGAAACTGAAATGCCTCTTCTTAAAAAATCACTTCAATCTGCAAATTTAGAGTTGCCCCGAATCAAATCAAGTCAAAAAGACAAGGAAAAACTCTGGCAAAAACTGCAAGCAGTTCAGCCGGAAATCAACCCTAGCTTAAAATTGGTCGTTTTCAATACCCGTGGTGGTGATTTTTTACCCGCCCGCAGATGGCCAAAAGAAAAATTTATTCAATTGGGAAAAATTTTGCTAAAAAATCCTCATCTGGGTTTAATTCTAGCGGGCCTTGAAAACGACCATGACTACAATCAGGAAATTGCTTTGGCTATTGCCCATCCTCACTGTGCCAATTTTGCTGGCCAAACCAATTTCCATGAGTTACTTACTCTTTTTAATCTCTCTCATTTATTTATCACCAATGACAGTGGCCCAGCTCACTTTGCCGCTTTAACTCCCATTTATATCATCACCTTATTTGGAGTCGAAACGCCACTGCTTTATTCACCTTTAAGCAATAGAAATATTTCTATTAGTGCCGGCTTAGCTTGTAGTCCCTGTGTCAGCGCCTATAACGCCAGGTACTCAATTTGTAATAATAATTTGTGCGTTCAGAAAATAAGCGTTGGCGAAGTTTTAACTCAAGCCCAGAAAATTTTGGGGCTTCCTTCCCCCAAACAAACTGATAAAACTGCAGTTAAGCCCAAAAAACTTCTCTTATAAATCCAAAATTTTCTTCAATAATTATTATGGCTTACATCTTTAGGGGATCCATGTGTCGTAAGTAACGAATTTTATCACCAAGGGGAAGTTTATGAACCCGACTTGTATAAAAACCGTAAGTAATTCTCGTCATCAATCGAAAAACCGGCCGCAATGGGAGTCTTAATAATGGCTTAATTAGTGGAAGAAGTTTAGGATGGGCCACCAGTAGAGGAAAAAAGGCTTGAAGATTCTCAAGTTGGCGAGTTTCCGGCCCTTTAATTGGAGATGGCAAATAAATACTCTCCCCAACATCATTGACATTAAAATTTTTGGGCAAAAAACCTTTTTTAATCGCATATTTAGTAATTTCGTAATCAGGGTATGGCTGAAGAAGAGAGGCGGCGGCGGCTGAAGGCTTAATTTTCGCGTTTAATTTGACGGTCTTGACCGCTTCTTCAAAAGTTTCCCCTGGTAAAGACAAAATATTGTAAGTTTTAAGTTCCAGGCCATATTTTTTGGTTAGTCTGCCGCCCTCAAGAATCTCTTCGTCAGTAATAAATTTATTAAGAACTTTGAAGCGCATCTCTTGGCTTCCAGATTCAATCCCCATCGCGATTCCATAACAACCTCCCTTTTTCAAAAGTCTAACCAATTCCTCATCTAGGGAGTTGGCGGTAACGTTGCACATAAAAGGCACACCAACTTCTTTTTTATAAATTGGGAGAAATTTCTTAAGCCAATTTCTATCAGCCACAAAGACATCGTCTGTGAAAGAAATCGTGTTAAAACTGTATTTTCTCCTTACTTCTTTTATCTCCTCAATCACCCTTCTTGGAGAATAGCGTCTCACATACTTCCCTTTCCCTTGGTAAAGTCTCCGCAGTAAGTGATTTGAACAAAAGGAACAATGATAGGGACATCCTCTTCCAGTCAAAAATTGTTTCACCGAGGCTCTTTTTAAAAAATCATATTGGTAATAAACTTCCCTATCGGGAATCTGCAAACTATCTAAATTAGCAATTAATGGCCGTAAGGGATTTTTATAAATTATTTTCCCTTTTTTAAGCCAAAGGTTTTTAATTTTTGTGGCCGACTTCCCGTTCTGGAATGCTTGCAAGAAATCACAAACTGCACCCTCACCTTCGCCACGGATTATAGCATCGATCCCCCTAGCCTTAATGATTTCCGGATAATAGGTAGGGTGAGGACCACCTAATAAGACAAAAATTTCAGGGTTTTCTTTTTTAAATCTCTGAGCCTGTTTAATCACCCATTGATGTTCGCCAGTAAACACCGGAAAGGCAATAACCTCTGGCTGGAAAGACTTTGCTTTTTTGAAAATATCCTCCTCACCAGCTAAAACCAAATCAACCTGCCAACCGGCTTTTTTAACGACTGCACTTAAGTTCATGACGCCCTCTAAGGGAAAGGCATTTTTTTGAATAAAAAGAAATCTCATTTTTTTAAAAAGCTGAAATTCTTTTACGGGCTAGTCCCTTTTTTATTTTATTACCAATCAAAATCTCTAGAGGGAAACCCCAAAATTTCTGTTTGAGACGAAAGCGGGCCACTGGCCGATAACAAGAGGCAATGAGTCGAATTAATGGCGAACGAATAACGTCGCGGGCTTTATCATCGATAAAAAATGAAGCAAACTGAATCGCTTCAATCATCACCTTCTTTCGGCCTTTAATCCAAGGAACATTAATTTGATCAACAGCGAAAGTCCGCCAGTCTAAAAGATTTTTAGGAGGTAAAAAATTGCTCTTTTTCGCCTCTTCAAACATCGGAGTTCCAGGGTAAGGCGTAAAACAGCCAATGCCGGAAATCTTAGCTTTAGGGTTTTCTTTCAAAAGCTGCAGAACTAATTTCAAAGTTTTGTCGATATCATTTTTGGTTTCTCCGGGGAAGCCAATCATAAAATAAAACCAAGGCATAATTCGGTAGGGTTTGAGCTTGCGATTAACAGCCAAAATATCTTCGGGGGTAATCCCTTTATTAACCATTTTTAAAATTCTTGGCGAACCTGATTCAGCGCCAATATTTAACTGTTCACAGCCTGATTTTTCCAGTAACGATAGAAAACTTTCATCCATCGCCAAAACAGATTTGGCTGTCACCCCTTGAATTGTCCAATGAAGCCTCATTTGCAAAAGCCCTTCGATAATTTCTCTGGCTCTTTTAAGATCAATAAAAAATTCATCATCAACAAACCAAAGACCTTTAATTCGATATTTTTGAACCGCCTTCTCGACTCTTTTTAAAACAATTTCTGACTTTAAAGCTCGCCAACGGCCACGATTGAAAAAGGGATTGTAACAAAACCGGCAGCGGAAAGGACAACCTCGTGAAGTCTCCATGTCCAAAGCAGCCACTCCTCCCCTACGCGGTAAATATCGGAAAACATCAACCAGATGATAAGGGATATCCTGCATCTGATTTAAATCCACTAAGGGGGCTGGTCCAGTAAAAATAACCTCATCGCTCTTCTTAAAATAGAGACCGGGAATTTTTTTTAAAGACTGTCTTTTTTTTAATGCCCTCGCCAGCTTCAAAAATGTCTCTTCACCGTCGCCTTGGACGATAATGTCAACGGTTTCATCGGCGATGGTTTGTTCAGGTAAAACTGAAGGGTGCGGTCCTCCCCAAACAACTGGTATTTCAGGAAAATATCTTTTAGTTTCTTCGCCTACCGCTCGAGCAAATTCCACTTGAGGACCAAGCATCGCCGTTGTCCCCACCAACAAAGGCTTCTTTTTAAGTTCTTTTTTTAAAGTTTCTCGCCAATTAGCATCGAGCCTTTGGTCAATAATTCTCACCCTAAATTCTTGCGCTACCAATTTGGCGGCTGAAAGAAGAGATAAGGGTAAGCCTGGGGCAGTCTTAATATTGTCCAAAAGCCCAACCACCGGCTGGACCAAAATTATTTCAGCCATAGAAAGCGGTTATTTTTATTTCTTGCCAAAAACATAAATCATGTGGGAAATTTTTTCTCCCCGCCAAATAAACTCCAAAAAAACCAGTAAATTAAAGAACATTTTGGCAAGAATTACCAACCACGGATACCTTAAAAGAGGACTTTTTTTATCCACCCTTGGCCTGGACGGCCACAGAGGAGAATCAACAAAACCGCTCGCTAAAATTTTAAAGCCCTCTCGACGGGCTTCCTTTTTAAGCTCATTAAAGTTTACCCTTCCCTGATAATTTCTCTTGGCACTTAAAAACATTATTCCCTTCATAAATTTTCTCTGTAGAATTTTCTTTTGCTTCTCGACAGAAGTTATTTCATAAATTTCACCTAAACCCATAATTGTTCGCCTATAAGGCTGATTTATTGATAATTTAATGATTGATGTATTTTTATTTTCTATCATTTTCTTTTTTGGGCAATCATCAAAAGCCCTGGTCCATGCGATGTTGGCTTATCAGGTAAAAAATCAATCAAAAATCTCTCAGCAAAAAAAATAATTGGCCAACGTGGCGGAAAAACCCAACGGTTAAACAAAATTTTGAAAAATTTCCCTAAGATAAAAAAAGGATAAAAGAAATCAACTATCAGCCGGTTTCTTTCACCACCCACAAAATAATACCCTACTAGATCAAAACCTGCAAGCTGAAGTTTTTTCTTCCAAACAAAAGCGTCAAAAAGATGATAATGTTTAAAAATTTTATGACGAAAATCAACCGTTATTTTGGCCAAAAACGGCAGCTTGAGCTTTTCCAAAATTATTTTGTTTAAAAAAAAGTTTTCTGTGGCCGGGTGAGGTACTAAAAAAATAAACTTTCCTGACGGGGCTAAAACCCGAGCTGCCTCAGATAAAACCTTTTCTAAATTCTCCATATGCTCCACGCTTGAATTACTGAAGACCGTAGCAAATGATTTATCCTGATAAGGTAAAACGGCGGCATCAACTGCCCTAACTTCTTGATAAACAGCCCTTCTTGAGGCAATCTCTATCTCTTGAGAAGAAATATCTATTCCGGCCTTTATGGCGCCTTTAGCGCCGTCAAAAAGGGTCTCTGCAAAAAGACCATCACCACAACCCAAATCTAAAATAGGCTTCTCCATTTTAATTGTTTTAAAAACCAAAACTTCCGCAGCCCGAGAAAAGCTTTGAGAAATAGGCAGTTCATTTAAAAGCCTTCGAAGAATTTGTTTTTTACTGCCCAGTTGCTTATCTGGCCTCTTCATCTTTCTCCCACCAACTGCCAATCCTGTTTTTTGGTTTTGAGAAAAAATTTACTAAAGAGACTTTCCCTATCTTACTTATCCGAAAATTAAACAATAAACCATCTCCAGTTAAAATTAAACCAAGCAAGGTCATCATCAAGAAAATCCAATCGCTTGTTTTTCCTTTATATTCAAAAACCATGTCAAATTTGCTTGAAGTTTTGTCTTGGGGAAATCTGACATACATAAATTCAGTCCCGGCGGGATAGATTTTTAAATTTTCAGAGCCAGCATTACCAAAAGTTGCCTTGGCAAGCCATCCTCCATAATTATTCTCTTTAAAGAGAACCCCCTTGGCGTTCTGACCAGCAACAATGACTTTTTCAGATTTGGGTCTTTGACTGGTAAAAGGTAAAGATATCTCTTTTTGGATACCAAAGCTTTTATCAAGAAAAACTTTCAAAATCCCAATCTCATTTTGGGCATTTTGTTTAAAATAATGAACCCGGTAAAGACAATTAAGCCCTGACCAATAAAAGTTGCCTCGGCCAATTGTTTTACTCGCCACGACAATTTTTCCATTTAAAGACAAATCTTCTCTTGCACCTGACTGCAAAGTTTGAGCATAATCTACGGCCCAAAAACCTTCTTCATAAGTTAAAGGAGAAAGCTGAGAGAAGTCTAAATCGCCAAAAAGATCGCTCTTCGAAGAAACTGACCAACTAGTGCCGACCGACCCAGAGACAAGGCTTTTAACCGGGAAAATCTCTGGCAAAACATCAAGGTACTTTTCCGGAGAATATGAGCCAGTATCCACCAAAACTGTTCCGCCATTGTTAACAAAATCTTCAATCTTCTCCCACGCCAGAAGATGCTTCTCTTTATTTTTCTCTCGATAAGAATAAATAAATAGACCATCAAAGTTGATTAAATCATCTTCGCTGATTTCTTCAAGATATTCTCCGGCCCGTATAGGAATCACATATTCGGAATCATAAGCTAAAACGCCCAGATTTCTTACAAATGAATCATAACCTTCTTGAGAACCAATAAAACCAATAACTTTTGCCCGAGAAGGTTTTATAATTGGCGAGGTAAATTCTTCTTTAATTTTCAAAGCCACATTTGGACCTCGGGTATTTCTTGCTTCGACGTAGGGACTATCTTCTTTAACGAACCAGTTAGCCAGCATCCCCGGCTCCCCAGGGTAAGAAAAAAGATAGCGAACTGCATACCAATCAAGCAAGTACACGGATTGCTGTTCGGCCACATAAGGTTCAAGCCTTTGCTTAGTTTGACTTTCTTGGGCGAAAACGGCATCAAACCAAGCAAACCAATCGGCATTTTTGGCAGTCATAAAGTGATTGGCTCCTCTTGTCTGTGGGACAGGGGTTATCATTCCCAAACTCAAATTATGAATATAATCAAAAATATAAAGACGATAAGACAAATCAGCTTCTTTAAAAAAGGCTAAATCTGTATTGAAAGCAGACAAAATTCTTTCTCCATAGACTTTGCCTGGATCAGAATTTGTTTGATTGTGCCAAACTTTTCCATTAATAGTTGAGTCGCCTAAAAAATTGAGCGTCTTATTTATTGGTTGAAGCAGGCTAGCAACAAGGACCAGCGGCAAAAGAACGTAAGTAAACCCGTAATGAATTAATCTTTTTGTTTTACCAAAATTCTCACGGCCTGAGGGAGAAACTAACAAAGCCACAATTGCTAAACCGGTCAAAACTAAAGCCCAATAAAGACGGTGCGGGAACATAAAACCGCCTAAAGGATTTCTCCCCACATAAAGGGTCCACAAAAAAACCAAAAGATAAACAAAAATAACTAGAAATGGCCAAACTAGGCGATTTAAACGATTAATAAAAAGAAGCCCAAAAATTAAAGCAATACCTGCGGCGAGAAAAATAACGGGATTAAGCGAATTCCTGAGAAGAGAAAAGGTTATTTGGCTTGAAGAAAAATTAAACTCAAACGTCTTAAGTCCACCTTCGGTAAATCGGCTATAAAGATACGGGAAAAGACCTAAAGAGCTCACCAAACCAAAAAGAAAAAAGAAAATAAAAGCACTGCTGAATTTCTTTTTGAAAGCCATCAGACTCAATTGGCCGGTCGAATAAAAAATGAAAAAAAACAAGGCCGCGGCGAAAAGAACAACAGCGGCTATTCCCGGATGAGTATAGACTGACAAGGATAAAGCCAAGGCGGCTAGATAAAGACTTTTTTTCTCATTTCTTTTCGCAAAACGCACCAAAAAATAAAGCATCATCGCATAAAAGGTGTGAGAAATCGATGACAAAACAACCCCCGAAGAATAGAGAGGAAGATAGACAGCGCCAGTCCGAGCCAGAAGCAATGTCAAGCCGGCTGACAACAGTAGATTACCAGAAATCTCATAAAAAAGCAGGTAGGCAAAAACGAAAAAAAGAAAGAAGAAAAATAAAACGTAGGCCTTAATGGCTAAAAATATTCCCAGGAAATGAATTAACGGCTGAACTAAATAAAAATTAAGCCAGCTTTGATCCAGTAATAAAGGCATTCCTTCAAAAGCTTGGTATTTCCAACCTAAAACTGGAAAAGCGAGGTTGTCCCTTAAATAATCGACGTAATAAACAAAATTAATGGTATCATTGCCAATCGGTATGTCAGCTTGATAAAAAACTCTCCCCAACGGCCACCAAGCAATAAAAATTAAACCAAGCAAAACTAGACTAGTGGTAATTAAGGCGATTTTTTTTACCATTTTGTTTTCAAAGCAATTTTAATATCGGAAATTAAAGTTCTATTTTTAATCGCCGATGCCAATCTGTTTTTTAGAAAACGCGGGTTTAAATAAAATTGACGATAAAATAAAGAAAAATATTTTTCAATCGTTACCCAATCTAAATTATCATGGTCGTAAAGCTGATAAGCGGGCATGTAGGGATTAAAAAGCGACCAATTTTTAGTCTTAATTCTTCCCTGTTTTTCCAGCTCATCGTACAACGGCGTGGCTGGTAAAGGAATCGTCACCGTCATTTTGGCGATATCTAAATCAAGGTTTGTGGCCAACTGAATTGTCTTTTCAATATCTTCGACCTTTTCTCCAGGCAAAGCAATCATAAAAAAACCAGCCACCTCGAGTCCTGCTTTTTTCGCCCATTTGACGGCCTGGCGCACCTGATTTAAATTAATACCCTTTTTGATGTTACGAATTATCCTCTGACTACCAGATTCAATCCCAAACCAAACACGATAACAACCCGCCTGCTTCATCTTTTGTAAAAGTTTTTGATTGACGCAATCGACCCTTAAACCAGACTCCATTGACCAGAAAAACTTTAGACCTCTTGCCAAAATTTTACCACAGATTTCTTCGGCTCTTTTAATATCATAACTGAAACAGTCATCGCCGATATGAATTTCTTTAAAACCATTTTTAAGCATATATTCTATTTCATCAACCACTCGCTTGGCGCTCTTAGGTCTAAAGGTTCTGCCAAAAACAGCCTTACAGCAATAAACACAACCGTAGACGCAACCTCGGCTTGTCTCCATCCAACCAACCGGATTAGCCCGGGCGACAAAAGTCGTAATCTTATAGCGAGGCAAATCGTGAAGCCCCCAAGCTGGATAGGGCAAAGAGTCTAAATTAGCAATCAGCTCCCGAGTTTTTGTTTTTTTAATCTGGCCGTTCTTTTTAAAGCAAATTCCCTTTATTTTCTCTAAGGACTTGCCTGATAAAATCTCGGGCAAGGCAAAATCTCCTTCTCCCACCACCACCAAATCTAAAGCAGAATTTTCCAAGGTTTCTTTTGGATAGAAAGAGGCATGAGCTCCTCCAGCCACCAAAAGAGCAGAAGGAAGATTTTTCTTAACAAGCTGGGCAACTCTGGTCATCTCGGAAAAGAATGGCGTTGTAAAAGTAATACCGACCAAATCTGGCGATTCTTTCTTAAGGACTTTTACCAAATTGGCCTCAGTATTTTCAGATAAATTCATATCAAAAATCCTGACTAGATGGCCCTTTTTAAGACATGAAGCGGCCAGAGTTGCCAAGCATAAACTGGGATAAAAATGGGTTACCGCCCGCACTTTCACCTTAGCATAAACCGGTCGCTGATTAAGATCGATTAACAGGACTCGTTTATTCTTCATCTTCTATTACTTTTGTTTTGGGGGGTCGGCGTTCAACCCGATAGCCGTGAATTAAAAAAATTAAGGCCCCTAAACCTGACAAAAATGTAATTATGTTCCCTAAAATAAAAACCCAAGGGAAATTATGAAATAAAGTCACCTCTGTCGTGCCTGATGGTAATCGCAACAGCATCAATTCTGGCCCGCCCCGATAAATGTTTTGAACCGCTTCGTCAGAGTTTAATTTTGCTTTCCAGGTGGGGAAATAAGCTTCTCGCCAATAAAGCCAGGTCGGCCCAGATTGATTTGTTAGTTGAATCTCTATCTTCTCTGGCCCCAATCTTTTAACCTCAACCGGAAAATCATTGCTCTCCTCAATGACCAGATTTTGCAATAAAAATCTTGTTAAATGAGTAACTTTTTTATCCTCCATTTGATGCATGCCGACGAAATTTAATCCTGTCCAAATAACCTCACCTTTACCAACTGGCATTTGAGCCGCCAAAATTTCTCCGGTGGATTGGTCAACTAAAAGTGCTTTCGCTTGTGAACGAAGTTTCTCCGGTTGGACAACCGAAGCTCCCCAAGGCTGAAGATTATAGTGCGGTGGCTGCCAAGAGTTAACTAACTGGGCCAAATCAGAATTTTCGCTGGTTAATTGCCAATTGGAGAAAGTTCTCCAATGAGTAGAAATAATCGGGAGCCATTCAGGTAAGTCTTCTTTTTGCCACCAAGGCGAAGTATATTGCCAGCCTGTATCGATTAAAATTTTACCTCCCGCCTCTAAATAATCTTTAATCAAATGGTTAGACTGTAATGGATTTTTGTATTCCTCTCCCCACAAAAATAACAAATTAAATTGAGATAATTCTCCTTTTGTCAAAGCCTCAATTCTCCTGCCGCCATCAATAATAAAAGCTTTCTGATAATCTAAACCACCATCAATCAAAAGCCGCCACCAATTAAAGTAAGCATTTTGCTTCTGGTCTCCAAAGAATAAAATCGTCGGTCGAAAGCTATGAGTGGCTAAACCGACTGGATGAGGCGACTGGCGCACCTGAAGGTCATCAAGATTGCCAGACAATGGCCAGTCGTTAAATTTTGCTATCGGGTCGTAAATGCCGTCAAGGACCAGATAATCAAGACCAAACCAATTAGCAATTTGTCCGACTTCGCCTTGATTGCCTTTAGCATGGTAAAAAACATCATCCTGATAATTCCAGAATTTCAAAGGCAAAACATTCATATAATAACTTGAGCGCAGAATTGGTATTGATGAGGCCAAACTCCAGCCCTGAGGGTAGACGCCCCGAATATTAGTAATATCGATTCTTAAGTTATCAGAATCAGGAATAAATGGCGTCAGTTTTAAAACAGACTCAAGAAAACCAATCGTTTTCTTGGTCGGTGAACCGATGGCCTTAAGTCTGGTTAAAAGAATTTCCTCCGGCCGACCAGAACAATCAAAATAAACAAATGTTTCTTCCGGTCCATAACTTGAGCCGCAACGACCCTTGTAGCCTGAAGGTAAAAAATCTAACCGCCAAATTAACAAAATAACTATCGTCAAAGTGATTGCCAAAACCAGGATGGATTTTAGTCGCGAATCTTTTAACTTAAATAAAAGCAATTCGCTGACGCTAACCGCCCCAAAGCCAGCGACCAATGGTAAAAAAATCATGGCTATTAAAATGGCACGCGTATTAATCACAGAAAAGAATTTAAAAGAAATTTGTATCAATGACGGCGCAAATTGATTAACAATGGTTTGAAGAAAAAAGACTAAACTCAAAAATAAAAAAAGAATGGCCAGTTTGTTTTTTCGCCAAAATCCCAAGATAATGCCAGCACCAGCGAAAATTAAAACTGGTAAAGCAAAAAAACCAAACCAAATATCATGCATCTGATTGGTAAAGCCTCTCAAACCCAAAAAGACGCGCCAAGGAACTGAAGGGATACTGGTAGTATCAAAATAATTTATTTCACCGCTTGTAAATTGCTTATTATAAAAAAGATACGGGAGTAGAGAGAAAGAGGAAAATAAAAGACTCAAAAAAACAGTCTTCATCCAAACCAAAAACCTTCTTGCTATATTTTTTTGCCGAGAAAAGAAGAATAAAGCGTAAAAAAAGGCAGCCTCGATAATAACTGCCGTCACCACCAAATGAAACCAAATCGATAAGGCCAAAACGCCGGCGGCGAAAATCAAAAGCAGTCTCATTCGGAAATGTTTTTCTGGCGGAGTATTTAAAGCTTGATGGAAAAAGATAAAAAACAGGGGTGCTAAAAAAAAGGAGGTCGCAAAAGAAAATAAGCCGATTCGTGCTTCCCAAATCCAGGAAAGATGAGACAGGAGAAAAAATAAGCCGCCCAATATACCGACTAAAGGTCCCAAAGTAAGAAAACCTAAACCCATAATCCCTAAACTGGTGAGATACATTGTTAACCACTGCCAAAAATGCATTGCCTGAGCGGGTGTCCAATCAAAAATTCTTGCGGTCATCGCTGCCGACCAAAAGGCACCATAGTTTCGGCTATAAAGAGACATCCCTGTCCCCTGCCAAGGGTACCACAGGGTTTTCTGCGGCCAATAATGATAAAAATAATCAATTTGGGCTAAAGCATGAGCTGAATCACCGCCAGTAAACTCACTTTCTAAATAGCCCCCACCCAAATAAAGACTGGCAATTCCCAAGACAATCAACCCGCATAAGCCCCAAATAAATTTTTTCAAAATTCCTCCTCTTTTTCCCACCAGCTTTTTAAGTTAAATCTTTCAAGGTGAGTAAAGAATTTAGGAATTTTTCCCTTCAGATTCAAAATCAACAAAATAATCGTCGCGAGGCTCGTCAACCAACCCAATTTTTCAATTATTGAAATTTGATAATCAAGAACAACTTTCTCCGAAGCGACTGTTTTTTTAGGTAAAGGGATATACATTAAATTTGGCCCAGTGGTATAAATTTTTAGGTCTTTTGTTGTCTGTTGCAAATAGGCATGCCATTGAGGAAAATGACTCTCTTTCAGTAAAATACCCTTTTGCTCTTTTGTCGTCTCAATTATCCTCTTTTCTGGCTCCCAAAGGGTAAAATTCACTTCTTCTTCTTTCTGCTCTGTCAGAGATTTACCTAAACCCAACTCCAAAAGGCCAATAAAGTAATCAGTTTCTGTTTTGTTTTGGTTGGCTAAAGCATGATAAGGAAGATTAATCCCCGACCAAATGACTTTCCCCTTGTCAAAATCGCCCTCAACAATTACCGGCTTACCAAAAGAAGAAAGTATAACTCTTCCCCAAGGCTTAATTTGGCTGGCAATATTGACTTTCCAGGGATCATTGCCAAAAACGGCGGGGGTAAAATCTAGGACTCGGTCAAATCCCCACTCACCTTTTCTTTCTTCTGTATCAACTTCGATGATTGGAAAGGGGTCAGGCAATTGAGACAGCTCCTCATCGGTTTCCACTGTCCGTTGACTCTCAATCAAAAGCACCCCTCCTTGACGAACGAACTCTACTAACGGTTTAACGGCGACCTCCAAATTTTTCGCTCGATAATTATAAAGAAAAACAATATCAAATTGACGCAACTCATCCGCTGGTAAAGCCAGCTTTTCGCCTCCCCAAACCGGAATAATCTTTCTTGTTCCATAACCTGAAACGGCCAGTGTCCTAAAAACGGCTTCAAATTCAGTTTTACCGCCAATCATTAAGAGTGTCGGAACTTTGGGAAAGCTCGCAATTGGAGTGGCCTCATTGTAAGAGAAAAGATAAAAGCTTTCCTCCTCGTTCGTTTGTTCTTGGGTAAAAAATTCAGGATGATTTAAAAATTTCTCATATTGAGTATTGACTGAGGCAAATCCAACAGAAAAATACTTCACTCCATACCAGTCCAAAAGATATTGAGTCTCGGTAAAATTTTCTGGTTGAGTCCAAATCAACCACTCAAACCAAAACTGCCATTGTTTAAAGGGAATGCCTTGATAAATATAATCCCGGCTCTGGAGTAAATCAGGATAAAGATAGTTAAACCAATCAGCGACAAAGGCTGAATCTGTCCCAAAGCGATAATCTCGATTCAAAGGTAGTTTAGTAGTTAAAGCTTGGGCAGTGACTTGAGGATTGCCTGGTCGGCTAACATCATAAATTGATTTCCGTTCAAAGGGGAGATTGAAGACAAAAAGAGTAATTACTAAAACAGTTAAAACCCCGCTTGTGATAATCGCGACCCAGCGCGGGAAGCCAGAAAAAACACCCGCTAAAAAATAGGCCGAGAAAAAAACCAAGACCGGCAAAGTGGCAAAAGGGGGAAAAACGGCCAAATAACCTTTCTCTGGATAGTTGGGAAGATTACCAATTAAAATATAAAAAAGAGTTCCTAAAACTGCCAAACCCAGTCCTAAAATTACCGCTTTAACCAATCGTTCTTGGTACCGTTTTAAAATTAACAAAATAATTGCCAAAACGACCGCTCCTAAAACAATGAGCGTGAATTGCACAGGTAAGGTAAAAAAGACTCGCTTAGGGTCTAAAAAGAAAAGGTCTTGAAAAGTAACTGGTCCACCAAAAGCTCCTTCAATAAACCTTCCCCCTGGCTTTGAAGTTAAAAGTAAGGGAAAATACCAATAAGCCGCCAACAAAAAGGCCGGGATTAAAATTTTAAGGCCGGTTAAGATTTTTTTTCTTAAGCCCTGAACGGCGAAAAGCAAATAGGCTCCAAAGGTCAAAAGAGTCAAACCACCATACAAAAGATGGGAAGAAACAGCAAGGGAGGTACACAAAACCAAAAAGAAAAAACGCCATCTTGATGGTTGCCGCAAATACCAAACCAAAAAGGCAAAGGCCCAAAAGTAAAAAGCGGTTCCCCAAATTCGGGCGTAATTGCCTCCATGACCCCACCAGGACCAAAAAGCTGGTGTGGTTACGGTTAAAACCGTCACAAAAATGGCTATCATTATCCGGCGAGAAATAAGATAACAGGCCGCATAAAGTCCCAGAATCCCTAAAAGCATTAAAAATGCTCCTGTCAAAATCATGCCTTGTTCAACCGAAATAGAAAAAACTTTAATCACTCCTGCCGAAAGGAGAGCGGTTAAAGGCGGATAAGTCCAAATCCAAAAAGGCGTCCCTGAATCCCAAAAAGGATTCCAGTTAATTTGGGGAAAGTATTTTAAAATCCAGGCAATGCGAGTCATGTGGGCGTAAGCATCGACCCCTTTGGGAAAGCCTTCGAAAAGATAAAGAGAATTCCCTGTCCACCAAGCCACACCAAGGACAAAAATTCCTCCTAAAATAAGAAAAAAAATTCTTAACTTTTTCATTTTAAGACCTTTTTCTAAGTTTGATGGCAATTAAAAGACCACCCGCAAAAACTAACCAACCCAAGTAAAAATCAGAAGTTGGCCCGTAAGTTAAAGTTATGGTCGAAAATCCTGGTTTTTTAGGTTCAATCACTAAAAAACCCAGCGCATCCTTGACAATTCGCAGACTTTTCCCTTGTTCATCTTTGGCTCTAAAACCCTTATCGTAAGCCATCGCCACTCTGATGCCTTCGCCATCTTTAAGACTACCTTCAATTTGATACCGATCGTTATTAACTCTCTGAAACTTCACTTGAGACTGGCTTGCTTCTATCCAAGAAACATATGATTTCAAAGCCTCTTTATCAGCTCCATTGCTCGGCTTTTTTAAGTTTGTTATCTCGTTTAAGGTCACTGGACCCGCCATGCCATGAACCAACGCCACACCATAGACTATTTCCGAAGGATAAGAAATATAACAGCTCTTGTAATAATCCAATTCTTCTTTGTTGGGCGGAAAGAACATATATTTTGGGTTTTCAAAAAATTTCATGAATTTATCCGGATAAACATAATCTGCATAATGAACAGGGCTACCATGTTTATTCACCACTAGCCACTTAATCGCAAAAGCCTTTAACCATAAAAAACTGGTTTCACCATCTTCTCCACTAGTAATTTGATAACCGGCATGAGGCTCCCAAGGATGAATTGATGCCTGCCAATGCCCACCGCGTAATTGCCAAATGTCAGTCTGAAAATCAAGCCAAAAGGTGTAGTTGGCAGAAACGAAAACGCGTTCGCCTTCTTGGACATGCTCAGAAAGCCAGGCATTCGTTTTTCTTTCTAAAAAATTCGTTTCATATTCATTGCTGTGACTGGTGAACCAATGAGCGGCACTCCAAGTTTTAAGGGTTAAAAAGGTGATTAAAATGACCAAAAAGAGGGGCAAAACTAAGCCTAATCCTTGATGGAATTTTGTTTTTAAATAATCACTTCCCTTCGCCACCAAAATGGCGGCCAGAGTCGCCCCGGCCATATCCATTTCTGGAATATAACGCCTTGCTTGAGGTGCCAGCTCAATCCCGTATTTGTAAAAAATCCAGACGATAAAAGCCGTAAAAGCAAACCAGAAAATTGCCAGCGCAATCAAGGGTGATTTGATATATTTTCTCATCACCGACAAAAGGCCACCAAAAACTAAGAGAACAAAACTAAGCCCCCAAGGAAAATAACGCAAAATGCCGGAAAACAATCCCCCGCCTTCGGCCATTAAATCAGATTTAATAAAACCGAGCGTGTACCAAAAAGAAACGAACAAATAAGCCAAAAGGGCAATCATGGCTGTCTGTCTGACGGTTTTTTCCGCTGATTTTTCCCAAATCAGGAAAATCAAAAAGATACTCCCCAGTAAAATTCCGGTCGCCCACAAGCCAATCGGATTGGCTAAAGCCGCACCGGCAATTGCCAGCGAAGCTAAAAGGGTATATGTGTATTTTTTCTTCTCCAAGGCCAAAAGATAAAAAAGACCGGCCAGTGGTAGAAAAACTTGGGCAACGGTGTGAGGTCCCTCACCGTAAAAAACCATCACCATCATCCGCCAAGGAGGCAAATATTGTTGGGCAAAAAGACCTTGGGCAGCGCGCACGTGGGCAAAAACATTGCCCTGAGAAGGTACCAGACTAAAAATAAGCGCGCCTACCAAGGCAGCCAAGGTATTTTTGGTTAGATAGCGAATAAATAAAAAAAGGCTGGCTGGCACTAACGCATAAGCGACGCCAGCAATGAGATGGTAAGCTCGACCGAAATCGCCAATCAAGCTTCCTAAAAGGGCAGTACTAATAGGCACCAAAGGAACATAGGAAAAACGCATGGGAAAGCCGGCATACCAATAAGGATTCCAAAAAATATGGGGAAAATTTTGCGCCCACCAACGACCAATAGTTATGAAAGAAACTTCAATCGACTCAATCCAACCCGGAGCATTTTGGAAAAAATAGGGATAAATCAAAACCAAATTAATAGCAAAAATTAAAATGGCAAAAAAGATTATAAACAAATAGTCTTTTCTCATATTTTGTATATCGAAATATTAAACTTGTATACCAAAAAATTCCTACCTTAATTTCAAACGCAGGAGAATTGTGCTCAAAACTGCCATTGCCGAAATGAGACAACCCACAAGACTTTCCAAACGAGAAGTTTGTTGTTTTATCTCCCAAATCCCCACTGTTTTATCGGCGTTTACACCTAAAATCTGAGTTTCTCCAAAGGGAAAAGGCTGACGCCCGATTAAAATGATAATTACCATTATTATAAATAACAGACTTAAGAAAGAGAAAGCGAACAACTGACGACCATGAAAGCTCACTTTCAATTTCCCAAGCGTTGGCGAAAAACGAAGAAAATCGAAAATTTGAACTGCTAAAATCCCCAGCAGAAGAGATAAAGAAATACCTAAAGCCGGCAAAAACCGAGACGGAGAGGGATGAGAAAGGCCTGTTCCCAAAGAGAAAAGCCCGAAACAAACGGTTAAAAAGAAAGCGACAAATAAGGGCTGGAGATAAGCGCGATTCTCAAAAATCAAAAAACCAAAAACTCCCAAAAGAGGAAGAAGAAAAAAAGAAACTGGCAAAAGAGTAGAAAAAGCCCGACCGACCAGCGCTCCCTGAGGAGACCATAAGGTAAGAATAATAAATTTGGGATTATACCAAAAGGCGGAAAACCCCGCGGCTAAAACCAAAACCACTAAAAACCTCATCGCTTTAATCCTTCCGCGGCCAAGAAGTGTTTCGGAAAAACTAATCACCGTCATGAAAGTCACCAAAACTAAAAGCCCAAAAGGCGAAGTTAAAGCCACCGCGGTTGTCCCCAAAGCACAAAAAACCCCTGCCCAAAAACGACCTTGGCGCAAAAATTCTAAAAGGAAAAGGCAAACCAAAGGCGTTAAAGTTAAAGAGGCGATATGCGCCCCGTCTTCGGCTAAAATGCCGAGGTTTAGGCGCGGTGGTAAAAAAACACCTATTGGCAGAATAACCAGAAAACTGGCTAAAAAAGCAATTAATTTTCTTCTAGCAACCGCTTTGGCCAAAAGGTAAAAAGAGAAAGGAAAGAAAAGCAGGAAAGTTAGCAAAATTACTCTCACCCCATAAGAGTAAGAAACAAAAGGGCTGGTGATATCAACCAAAAGAGGAACCACGGGGGCAGAAAAGACATTAGTTTGATCCTGGTGGCCAAAAAAAGGCAGAAGAAGATAGAGGTTCAATAGAAATAAAACCACCAACCCAACTATCTCCCCTTTCCCCACCCACCATTGGGGCGAAAAACGAGCCAAGCCTTGATGAAGATGATTTAATTTAACTATCTTCTCCTGCTGTCTCTGGGCAAGAGTTTCATTTTTCTCTGGTTGTCTAAAAAATCTTTTTCCCTCCATCATCGCCTATCCTCTTCCATTTTAACATGATTTTTAGACGCATGGTCAACTCTCTCCTCTAATACAAATGAATAGCTAAACCACCAGAAGCCAAGTAAGAATAGAGCCGTAGTGATCGCCGCCAAATAATCACGGAAAACAATCCGAAAAATCAGTATGGCAAAAGCTGCTCTTCTTATTTGGGAAGTTAGCCCATAAAGTTCTGATTTCGGAAACTTCAGGGTAATTTTGTAAACCTCTACAGCCAACCGAAATGACTTTTGCCAAACAATTAAATCTTTATAGCTTTTAAGCATCCTTTCTCACCTCCTTCCCCTAAACCCTATACCCTAATAAACCCTAACTTCTTCTTTCTCCTCAACCACGCCGGTATTATCAATCCCAATCCCAAAAAGAGCCAAATTCTTTCCGGAATAATAATGTAGTTCCAGTTTAAAGAATAAGGCCCGGAACCGGATGTCCACATCCCAAAAATTCTACCCGAGTCGGCATAATTTGAGGTGAGATATTTATTGGTAGTGTCCGTATTCCAGGCAGGACCGCTGGGAACAACTTCCTTTGTCCAAGAACCACTATATTTACTGTAGTAGAAGGCGCCGGTTGAGGATTTAATATAAATAACATAGATATCGTTGTTGGCAGTATCTGCCGAGACTGTAACGTAAGACATCCCGCCGTTAGTATCTATCCTCGTCGGCGAAACATCCCAAGAAGTACCATTATATTTTTTATACTGAACATAATTTGAACCGTCAATATAGGCCAGGTGAAGATTGTTGCCGGTATCCGAGGACAGGCAAAAGTTACTATTCAAACCAGTGCCCCCTGTGCCAATAGTATCGGCAGGATCACCAGCCCAGGCGCCTGAAGAGTATTTTCTTCCTTCAATGGCCGTCCCATCAATCCAAGCCGCATAAAGATTTCCCGAACCTAAGGAAACAATCACTCCGTATTTGTTGGAATTTGCCGAAGTATCCAAAGTTGAGGCTGTCACCCAATCGGAAATATCATTAGCAAGGGTGGATTGCCGGGCTTTGAACATATAAGTTGCTGTTGCCGCCGTATATTCAATGTGGAGCTGGGGGCCTGAGACGTTGCCAGCCCGATCCCAAGTCAGACCATACGCGAGGCTTTCTACCCCGCCCCATCCTGCCGCATCCCGCCAGAAAAGCACTAGGTCATTACCTGACGCCCAACCTACTCGGTCAACGATTTCTTTAATAACAGTCTTTATGTCTGAACTGTTATACCAAGCCGAAGCAACCCATGCAGCGGGTGTCCAGGTAACACAAGCCGTAGTACGAGCGCGTCCATCATAGTTGGCAGCGTCTGAGAACGTGGCGGCATCATCTACGGCCTCGCCCTCTATGTAAGTAGTCGGTATGCTACCACTCAGGCCACCAGCCTGAATAGACATATAGGCGAGTAAAATGGTAGCACCCTGGGGAATATCTATCGCTAAAAATCTCACCCCAGCACTATAATCATAGTAACTACTGGTGTAATCTCCAGTATACAAATACTGATCCGTGAGATCAAAGTAAGAAGACACTAGCCTACGGTAGCAATCATCCGCACTCGCCGCCGTCTGCCTGTCTACTGTGGTATCCAGATGAATCGGGTAAGTAGCAGATTGCAGCCAAGATAAGGGGAACCTGACGGTTACGTATAAGCTCGCCCCCTGCTTTTTAAGGTGCAGCTTGCCCACAACATTCGCATCTTCCGCCGTGCCTTCATGATAGCCCGTAGCCACAGGGAAGACAAACTGAACTTGCCCATCGGGAGACCTGAACTCTATCTCAGTGGCAGCCTCGACTTCGGTGTTTTTGTCCCACTTGACCCCGTTGACCCAAACTTCTAAGTCGGGATGGAACTCTAGTATCTCGGCAAACTCAACTACGGGATTGCCGCCACTTATGATGAACTGCGGCGGGGCAGGTAGAGGGCTTGCTATGTCCAGATACTTCTGCATCCTACCAGCCCCAGTAATATAACGAAGGTCTCTGCCCGCTCCGTAGGCGTTAGGCCACTTGGCTTCATTGGCTTCCGTAACTTGGGTAGTTGTCTTTGTGGGCGTGGCGATGGAGCTTATCTGATTAAGGTCGTTAGTCCATTGCAGGTTGTGGGCGGCGAACTGCACCCAATAGTTGGTGTTCTTTGAGACATAGTGAACTAACGGCACTCCGCTATTCATCTCTCCGAGCGCGAACATCTCATACTCGTTCTCAGTCATCTCAAAAGCAGGGTTGCCGAAGCCAACTATACTACGGGTACTTGGCACCAATTCAGTCTTAATATCCTGCCAAGTGCCGCTGCCGTCCTCATAATGCATTGGACCGATGGTGCCGTCATAGGAATATTTATTAGTTGGCTGGCCATCTACAAATAATTGCTTAGTCTCCGAGGTGCGGTTGCGCTTCTCCGGGACTTCACGCCATTCTTGTGCTGGTTCAGCTTGGGCATGGGCAATCGGAGCAAGGGAGCTCCGGGTAAGATAGTAGCCCTCAGCGGCAAATTCTATTCTTTCGTAGCTTTGAGGAGCTGGAAATTCCAGATAATGTTCTGCCCCTTTTTCCATTATCAAGTAATTATTGTCTGAATGTAAAAGTAAGTCTTTATTAGCCTTACTAATCGAGGAAAGCTCAATAATGTTATTGTTATCACCATTTACTCGTAGGTAGACTCTATCAATGTACGCTACTTCATCCATCTCTTCTGTAATTTTAAGCCTTGCTATGTTGCCTACTATATCTGTCTTACCCGTAATATCAATAAAATTCGTCCCTCCAAGAAAATCAGAAAAATACTCGTATGAACCATTGTGGTAAAGGTAAAGATAAGGTGAAGCTGGTCCAGAATTCCTGGCAGTAATCCAGACTTTATCGTTGGAATCTTTAGTAATATAAGCGTATTTGTAAGTATTAGCCGCTGTTCCATCAAAGACAAGACACACTCCGTTTTCGCAAACTCCTCCAGTGGTCGTATCCCAGGCAATTGAGGCGGCTTCAAGCGTCCCTTTTTTGACTTTGATATCATCGTTTTCCGCATAGGCGATATAAACATAAGTACCATCATCCCAAACAGAGAAATCATTAGTGGCTATAGCAAGCGAGGTTGTTGCCGTCCAGGCTGTATCCCAAGGAGAAGTGTTATATTCGATATCAATTTCTGCTCCATCAAAGGAAAAGCGCCAATAAACCTTGTCTCCGTCATCAAAGAAAGTCTTTCTCTGGAAAGACCAAGCCGTGATATTATCTAGTCCTCCCCCACAGGCTCCAGTAATCGTCCAGTTGGTATTATTTCCCCCGCTTGATGAGTTGGTGGCCGAGGCCGCCGTAATCGCATTGGAATCCTTAATATAGGCGTACTGAACGCTCTTTGTGCCTGTCGCGTCTATCTCAAACTTAGTGCCGCTAGAATCAGAAATTAATCTTGCTTGGGTATCACAAGAGGAGCCATTAATCGTTAAAGTACCGGCAATGTTAGTGCGATACGTCGTCTCAAAGATTACGGTTTTGGAAGCGGTGGAGACAGTAAAATCGCCAAAGGTTATAGCCGCCGCGGTGTAAGTTAAAGTTGAGGTTTTGCTGTTATCGTTAAAAACAATCTTGCCGTTATTGTGGGTAAAGGTATTGCTATTTGAAAAATTACCGCCGATGGTTAAAGGTGAAGCCGTCAAATGACTGGCAGAATAAATCGCCGAGGCAGCGATACTCATGTTATTGCCAACATTTATCGCTTTGTCATTAGTATGAACATCGAAAGTTTTAGCCGAACCATCGCCCACGGTCAGATTATTGCTAACAGTAATATCCGAGGCTAAAATGGTCGTTCCCGTCCCGCCAACCGTCAGATTATAGAAAGTAATTCCCCCCGTCCCACCACCAATCGTCCCTGCGTCTTTAACAGTCACTGTTCCGGTCGTACAAGAAGTACAAGTAATCGCAGTGGTTGAACCCGAGGTGGTAATATCGCCGCCGTAAACCATAATGCTTTTACTTTGAATAGCCAGGGTATCACCAGAGTCAATGACCAAATCAGCCCCAGTCCCTCCCGAAAGACCAACAGTAGCATCAATTTGTAGGGTAGTAGTCTGCGTTGTTCCCGAAACTTGCCATTTACAAGGATTAAAGGTGCCGCTCCCACTGATGGTTGAACCTCTGGTATAAGTAATACCCGCGTAGTTACAAACATTTGATGTATCCGCGCCCGAAAAGCTACCGTCAGCCACCAAATTCCCGTCCAGATACAGGCCTTGGTTGTTTTGTCGAAATGTTCCCGCGGTCAAGGTCATCGTTCCATCAACTTCCGTTGAGCCTTCAATTATAAATGTATTTCCCAAGCCGTTAATCGTCAGATTATTATATGTTCCCCGACTGTCGGAAGTCTGCACATTGGCAATAGCAGTTTGCGCTGAAGTATTTGTATAGGTAAAGGTAGAAGTCGAAGGGCTCAAACTTCCTCTCGTAGAGCCATCCCATCCCAACTCAAATGGTTTACTACTACCCGTGCCCGAACCTGTAATTATCCAGTTCCTGTTCCCGGCATTCAAGGTGGTCACCACTCCCGTATCTGCATCCAATCCAACCCTCAATTGGTTGGAAACTGTAATTGTTCCTGAGCCTGTTTGAGTCGTCACCGTATGAGAAGCCGTACCACTAAAGGTCAAATTATAAAAACTCCAATTATTGATTCCTGAGGTTGTGCCAAAATTGGCCGCCGCTCCTCCTCTCATCGTAAAAGTGCTGCTGCCTGTCATGGTTACGGTTCCGGCTCCGGTCACACTTCCCGGATTAACAGTCACATTGCCAGTGCCAGATAGAGTTCCATCAACCACAATATCTTCCCCCACAGTGGTCGTGGCAGAAACACTAAGGGTGGCCCCAGAATCAATTAAAACATCCTTATTTAAAGCCGAAGTGGCGGTATCCATATAGGCAGTAGCTGAATCATCTATATGTAAATCTCCACCAGTGGCGTTAGTCGTCACAGTGCCGTTAGGATCAAAAGTATCGCCCGTCCAGATGTGCAATTCGCTTCCCGATTCCACCGTGACGCTGGTTGAAGCCACTGCCTGGAAACGAATATCACCTGACTGATTGTCGCTATCATAATAGGCCATCTCTGTTGTGCCAATGGTGTCGGTTTCTGCTCTGATGACAATTTTGCTGTTATAAAAATCCGCATCAGTGATGGCAGAAGTTGCCACCTTCATGACCAAAGTAGCATCTTGAGAAACATCGTTTAAAAACAGGGTGACGGTGCTTGATTGAGCCACTCCAGTAAAACTAAAAGCGCCGGTAGTGCTGTTACAGGAAGCATAACTCGGTGTACCACCATTAACGCTTAAACCAACCACACTGGCCGTGGCACAGGCCGCGCTTCCGTTGGAATCCGTGCAAGGCTCACCCGAGCAAACCCTACCGGAGATATCAATAACCGCCGCTGAGTATATCGTTATCCGCACAAAGTCCACGTAAATGTCGGCGTTGGCCGTATGCGCCTGGGCACGGAACAGCACGCCAAAGGTGGCCGCTTCTACCTCGGCCTCAGTCCAGGTCGTTCCCCACAAGTCAGTCGGCCCGCCGTAGGCCATGATACCCATTGCTGTCGGCCAGATAAGCGTTGACCTGCCATAGTTAGAGCCAACCGCAGTAGAGCCATCCTTCGTCAACTGCACCTGGAAGTCCTTGCCCAATTCGGTCGTGTCATTCATACGCTCTATCTCGACCATAATGCCCTGTATAGTTTCGCCAGCGGGCAGTGAGTAGCCGAAGGCCGTGAGCCTGGCTTGCTGAGAATAGTCTGGCGTGTCGAAAGTGGCGGCGACGATGCTGGCGTTAGTAGCATCATCTGCACCCATGTTGGCTATACTTACCCAGGGCACATCGGTGGCGTCTATCTCTACTCCAGCTCTGGTGCCAGGATAGACCGTTGTCGCCGTTACGCTGGCAGGGGTGTAGGTTACGACGAGGACGGGGCGGTAGGCGGGGGTGGCGTAGTCGGCTGAATAATAAAAAACAGCTTCAGCAGCTGTCGGTGTCGTTCCCGCATCATCTCGATTGCTTATCAGAGAATAGTAGGTACTCCCAATTTTGCTTACATAGGCAGCGGTGAGTGCGCCTGATTCCGACTGGTAACCAACCTTGAAATCTGCTGTGCTGGGAAAATTAAAGCCTGCCGTTCCTGCTAAGCAATTGTCGTAGGCTACTTCGCGGTTACCTGCCGTTAATGGGTCTTGTCCCGACCAATCCTGCTCGACAACCTGGGGGATGAAATCAGTATTGGAATTATCAACAGCCCCTGTCAGAATTAGCTTGGCCCGAACTACTGTGCTGCCACTGCCAATGCTAGACGTGATGAACTTGAGGAAACTGCGGGCAACGTTATAGTCCGTAGACTGCCCTATCATAAGCTGCCCATAATCAGTGCTACAGAAATATGAGGTGCTTCTGGCCGTAGCGTAAGTCGCATCATTGCCATAGATATACCCATCTGCCGCATCCCCCACAAAGTCAGGGTCAATGGTAATAGGATAAGTAGCAGTGAGCAGTGAGTCAACGGCTACGCCCGTATAGAGGTACTGGGTGTTGCCCACCCTGCGGGCATAACGTTTCGTTTCTAAGGCATTGCCGTTTGCATCACTGGTATGAGGCAAAGGGAATTGGTAGCCGCTTTGGTCGAATTCATCCACCCACCCATCAGGAAAGTCGCGGCCTGTAATAATGGCTTCCATCACTAACCAGTCGTTGGGGTCAGCCGCCACATTCGGTTTCTCCGATAATGTTAATTCTTCTCGCACGCCGTCTTCAATTAGTCGGAGAGTGTGGTGATAGATGCCTGTTTCCCGAATGAGGCTATCGCTTGAGGCAGTCCCGTTGGGGAGTGACTCTATCGCTGTAAACGTCTGGGTCTCGCTGTTAAATAAACCAACTCGCGAGGTCTGCTGGCCATATGTTCCGCCAACCAGTTGTACTAAGCCATTGGGTAATAGTTTAATCGGAACACCCGGGGCCTTGTATGAACCGTCATCCTGCGGCTGTAAGGCCGTATCAAGGGGCTGCCAATTACCCTCCTCGTCTTGATAATGTATTGGTTCTTCGGTAAAGCGTGCTTCAACTGTGCCATCTGGTTTTTGAAAATGGATGGAATATTTATCCCTTTTTACTATTGGTAATTGGGCATATTCTGGATGTTCTCCCAAAAAGTTTTTAACCCAACTTGTTTTATTGCCTTTAAGGGAATTGGGGACAGGAGAATTGGGGGCGGATGAAGGTGGGGTAGGAGTAGGAACTGGGATAGGCGTTGGTATTTCATAAGGAGTAAATGTCGGTGATTCTGAGGGAAGGGTCACCGTTGGAGTCGGCGCCGGTGTCAACAATCCAAACTCTTGCGCCCCAACCTGCTTTGGTTTAATAAAATAAGGGGCGGCGGGGGCTAGAGAAAGAATAGTGGTTGAGAAAAGAAGCAAACTTACCAAAAAAGTTCTACCAATCCATTTAGCCTGTTTTTTGCTAATCTGAAAATTTTCAAAGCGATTATTGGCGGTGGCTAAGGCTAGGTAGGGGTTAGCGCTGAATCCGCGCTGATATCCGCTGACATCCGCGCTCATCCGCGCTGATGCCGGCGCAAGACGCCTTCCTGGAAGAATTCCTGCCAGCCAGCGGTAGAATCTTCCTCGGGAGAAGATGTCGGTAATCCGGCCGGTTTTTGGCGTTCTAAACCAAGGACCTTCTTGGGATTCGATGAAGCCTTTGACAGCCGCATAAGCCTGAAAGGGAACAACAATGTAG
>Ga0299915_10000109_pt1 | contig 60759 bp, 58 predicted proteins | sample RVTome_13_FD_200263 | JGI IMG/M metagenome (GOLD analysis project Ga0299915, IMG submission 200263) | Soil microbial communities from uranium-contaminated site in the Upper Colorado River Basin, Wyoming, United States - RVT92D227 (version 2) ...
GATCGATTTCAGGGGCTTCAAGGCCGGCTTCGAGGGCAGCCTCGGCGCGATCGGCCTGTCGCTCCGCGAGGGCGGCGAGCTGATCTCGCTCGTGCTCGGGCTCGCGATGGTCAAGCTCGCGCTCGTACGGCTGCGCCCGGCCTGGGGCGGCGACGAGGCGCTCCCCGAGACCCACGAGACCATGCGGTGGCTGTGGGCGTGGTTCGGGCTCACGGTGCTCGCGCTGCTCGGGCCGCGCTACTCGGAGGCGACGCTGTTCCCCGCGTCGCTCGTGCTGTGCATCGCGGCGCTGCCCTACGTGTCGTGGTTCGCGACCTCGCGGCCGCTCCGCCTCGTCCTTTGCGGGCTCGCGATCGCCATTCACGTCATCGTGTTCTCGTTCGCGCTGGCGACCTACCTCCCGCTCGGTGCCGAGTTCCGCGAGCGGGTCGCGAGGCTCGAGCGAGCGCCCGCCGGCAGCGTCGTGATCATCGAGCCCTACAGCACGGTCCTCCCGGGGTTCTGGTTCTTCGGTGAGGACTGGGCCGAGGTGGCGATCCGGCAGCGGATCGCGATCGAGGTGTTCGACCTGCGCGGGGTCGAGTTCTCGTCGCCGTTTCGCAGCCTCGATCCGGATCCCGGGCTCGACCTCCGGTTCGAGGTCACGGGCGTCACTCCGGCCGAGCTCCGCGCCGCGCGTGCGCCGGCGTACTGGGGTACCAACCTCGCCACCGCCCGGAGTCAGTTCGAGGACCTGATCCCGAGGCTCGACGGCGTCGCGAGCGGAGCGTTCTCGGCGCGCCTCGTGGTCGTCGGCTTCGAGCTCGACGTGCTTCGCGGCCGCCCGCTGCTCGCGGCGACGTTCGAGGGTGGCGTCCTCACCACGCTCAAGGTCACGCGCAAACCGCCCGATGACGACAACCGCCAGACGGTGGTCACGCGGCCCGGCAACATCGTGGGCAAGCACCGCGACGCCCACCTCGTGATCGGGAAGCGGTCGTCTCCGACGATCTCCGAGCGGGGCGAGTTCCGCGTGCCGGCGATGACGACCGAGCTCCACTCGATCGTGGCGTGCGACGCGCGACGGTGCCTCCTCGTCGACGCCTTCGTGCCCCGTCTGTAGGCTTGCCCGTCCCGAAAACCCGTGCCTATAACGCCTGCGTGGCCATCCCCCGCGAGGACACCTGGGTCGTGATCGCCGGGCTCGACGAGGGCGCGGTGATCTTCGATGTCGTCCGCGAGGTCACGCGCGAGGGCTGGAGCGTGGTGCTGGTCGACGACGGCTCGCGCGACGACACGGCCGGCAAGGCGCGCGCGGCCGGCGCCACGGTGCTGCGCCACGCGATCAACCTCGGCCAGGGTGCCGCGCTGCAGACCGGCATCGACTACGCGATCCGCCGCGGCGCCCGCAACCTCGTCACGTTCGATGCCGACGGCCAGCACGCCGCGGCCGACATCCCCACGCTCGTCGACGCGCTCGACCACGCCGACATCGCGCTCGGCTCGCGCTTCCTCGGCACCGTCGAGGGCGCGAGCCGCCGCCGCATGCTGCTGCTGCGCGCCGCGATCGTGCTGTCGAACCGGCTCTCCGGGATGCGGCTCACCGACGCGCACTGCGGCTTCCGGGCGTTTCGCGCGAGCGCGGCACCGAGCCTGCGCATCACGCAGGATCGGATGGCCCACGCGTCGGAGCTGCTCCGCAAGATCCGGGCGAACGAGCTCCGCGTCGTCGAGGTCCCGGTCACGATCCGGTACACCGATCACTCGAAGGCGAAGGGTCAGAGCGGGTTCCAGGCGATCCGGATCCTGTTCGACTACTTCTTCCGGGCGTCATGATCATCCGGATCCTGCTCCTCGGAGGGCTCGCCGCGATCGGCTGGCTGGTGTTCCTCCGTCGCAACCGGCTGCCGGTCCACATCGTCGTCGTGTTCCTGATGCTCGTCGCGGGTGCGGTCGCGGTCATCTTCCCCGAGCTCACCAACGACGTGGCCCAGTTCGTCGGCGTCGGGCGCGGTGCGGACCTCATCATGTACGTCGTGGTGATCGTCGTGATGTTCGTGCTGCTCCACTACTACACGAAGTTCGTCGAGCTCCAGCGCCAGCTCACCGGCGTGGTCCGCGAGCTCGCGATCCTGCGCGCCGAGGTCGAGCGCGTCACCCCGCCGATCAAGGTCTCGTCGCCCGACGAGTAGCGCCGCGCGCGACGAGCAGGATGATCGCGAGCACCGTCGCCGCGATCATCCAGTGCGACTCGCGATACTCGCCGCGCGCCGAGACGAACATCAGCGCGAGCTCGTAGCCGACTGCGCTCGCGAGCAGCAGGGTGGCCTCGCGTTGCCTGCGCACCGCCGCCACCGGCAGCAGCACGAGCGCGAGGATGAAGTAGAAGTACGGCCGGAACAGGAACGTCTGCGACAGCCACTCCACCGGCCGGATCAGCGCCGCCTGCAGCATCGAGTGCCGCGCCGAGTGCCGGATCGCGGTGGCCTGTGCGGGATCTCCGACGAACTGCGTGTGGAGCGGCGACCACGGCCGCGACCTCGGGAGCCCGAGCAGCCGGATGAACCGGGCCCCGCGATGCGTGAGGTACCCGGCCGGCGCCGCACGCGCGAGCGCGCCCCGCGCCTCGATCAGCCCCTCGCGCTGCGCGGCGGACCACGGGGGATCGAACAGCCGCTGGTCCGTCGTCGTGTACAGCGCGGACCTGCCATACAGCGTCCGCGCGCGCTGCTGGATGCCGGTCGGGCTCGCGAGCGGCGTGTCGGCGAGGAGCGTCTGCAGCTCGGCGTCGTCGAGGTCGTTCGCGAAGTGAAGCGTGCCGACGATGTCCGAGATCGCGAGCGAGACCTCGTTGCGCTCGGTCCTGGTATCGACGAACAGCCGCTCGAGGCCGACCGCCGCGACGACGACCACGATCCACGCCAGCGTCGCGATCGCGAGCCGGCGCCAGCGCGGCTCGTCGCGCCAGCGGAACACCGCGACGATGATCGGCAACGCGGCGAGCGACGCGCCGTCGCGCATGCCGCACGCGACCACCATCAGGCCGAGCCCGCCGATCCGGATCGCCAGTCGCTCGCTCGCCAGCGCGGCGGCCCCCGCGAGGAGGAAGCTCGCGAGCTGCGCCTCGGGCGAGATCAGCGCGGTCGTCGCGACGAGCGGCGGAAACCCGAGCACGCACACCGCCGCGATCGCCGCCGCGCGGTCCGCCATCGGGCGACGCAGCAGCTGGTACGTCCCGCCGAGCAGCAGCAGGCTCTGCACGAACAGCATGCCCGCCGGCCCGGAGATCACCACTCCGACGATCCGCCACAGCTGGGTCATCATCGGCGAGTGCCAGTCGGTGAACTCACCGACCCGCGAGTCGACGAGCTGATCGACGCCATCGGTCTGCAGGAAGCCCGGGTAGGCGTACAGCAAGAACACGAGCCAGCCGGCGACCAGGATCCGACGAGGAGTCACGCGAGGCGCTCTCTGCGGCGCTGCACGAACAGGATCACCGTCGCGAGGCACACGCACGCGATCATCCAGTGCGAGTAGCGGTAGTCGGGCTCGGCGGACACCGGGAAGAAGCTCAGCTGGTAGAGCAGGCCGCTCGTGAGCAGCCCGGCGGTGAGCCGATCGCGACAGCACGAGACGAGCAGCGCGAGCGCGATCAGCGCGTAGACGTACGGCCGGAACAGTGGCGTGTGGTCGGAAAGCCAGGCGAGCTGGCGCCCGATCCACGCCTGCGCGCGCGAGTGACTCGCGTCGTGATCGATCGTCGCCATCCGCTCTCGCACCTCGAGGAACAGGTTCCAGACCGAGGCGCGCGGCTGATCCTCGGAGACCCCGAGGAGCTCCGCGAAGCGGTCCCAGTGCGCCCCGAGGTACGCCCCCGGATCGCCGAGCACGAGCTCCTTCCAGGCGCGGGACAGCGCCTCCCACTCCTCCGGACTCTTCGGATAGTCGAACAGCCGATCCTCGCCCTGCGTCACCCGCCAGCCACCGCGCAGGGCGAACAGCACGCGCGCGCGGGCCTGGATGCCGGTCTTGACCACCAGGCTCGTGCCGCGCAGCACGTCGCGCAGATCCTCGTCGGTCCGGTCGTGGGTGAACGCGAGCACGCCGGTGATGTCCGCGAACGCGGGCGTGAGCTTGACGTGCTCGACGGCGAGCGCGCGGGTCAGCCCGAACGTCGCCGCCACCGTCACGATCGCGACCGCCGCCAGGATCGCCGTCCGCTTCCACCAGCGGAGCCCGGGCTTCCACTCGAACAGGAAGAACACCAGCGGCACGACGGCCGCGAACGCGTTGTGGCGCAGCGCGCAGGCCACGCCGAGCAGCCCGAGCCCGACGAGCCGGATGCGGAGGCGCGGATGCACCATCGCGGCCGTCCCCGCGACGAGGAACGCGGCCATCTGCGAGTCTTTCCAGATCACGGCCATCGGCGTGAGCACCGGCGGAAACAGCAGGACGCCGATCGCCGCCCACGCCGCCGCGCGAGGCGACAGCACGCGCCCGAGCAGCACGTACAGCCCGCCGAGGAACAGCGTGCCCTGCAGGAGCAACATCAGGATCGGCCCGCTCACGATCCGGTCGAGCACGCCCCACTCCGCCGCCATGATCGGCGGGTGGCCGTCGCTGAACACGAAGGTCCGGGCCTCGACGAGCTGCTGTGCCGAGTCCGTGCTCATGTAGCCCGGAAACGCGTACACGAGGAACCCCGCGAACCCGAGCAGCAGGATCCTCGGTGGCGAGAGGGTCCGCAGGCCGCGTCCCCACCTCATGCACTGCTCCCACATCGGCCCGGGACTGTAGCAGAGGGAGCCGAGGGAGCCGCCTTGCCTCGCGGCGCGGCGCCATGGTTTCCTCGCGTGATTCCATGCGTGGCCTTCGCGATCTCGTCCGCACCTCGTCGGTGGCGCGGCTCGTGCGAACGCTGATGCAGACGCAGGCGCAGGTCGAGCGCCTGCAGCTCGCGGTCGGCCGGCTCGAGGGCCTCGTGCGCGCGCGCGAAGGCGGCGGCTTCAACGCCCACGAGTACGGCGTGTTCTCGCAGTGGGGCGAGGACGGCTTGATCGGCTACCTCGCGGCGCGCGTGCCGATCGAGCGCCCGTGGTTTGTCGAGTTCGGCGTCGAGGACTATCGCGAGGCCAACACGCGCTTCCTGTTGATGACGCAGAACTGGCGCGGGCTCGTGCTCGACGGCTCGGAGGCCCACATCCGCGCGATCAAGGCCGACGCGATCTCGTGGCGGCACGAGCTCACCGCGCGCTGCGCGTTCGTGACGCGCGACAACATCAACGGCCTCCTGCAAGACTCCGGGTTCACCGGCGACATCGGCCTGCTCTCGGTCGACATCGACGGCAACGACTACTGGGTGTGGGAGGCGATCGAGGTCGTGTCGCCGCGCATCGTCGTCGTCGAATACAACAGCCTGTTCGGTCCGACCCATGCGGTGACGGTGCCGTACGACCAGGGCTTCGTCCGCGCGCACAAGCACCACTCGCACCTCTACTACGGCGCCTCGATCGCCGCGCTCGCGCGGCTCGGCGCGCGCAAGCACTACGCGCTCGTCGGATCGAACGCCGCCGGCAACAACGCGTTCTTCGTGCGCGAGGACGTCCTCGGCAAGCTGACTCCGGTGGCGCCGGCGGCCGCGTACCGGCGCGCCGCGTTTCGCGAGGGCCGCGATGCCGGCGGCGAGCTCACCTTCGATGACTTCCCGGCGCGCGTGCGCGCGATCGAGCACCTGTCGGTCCACGACCTCGAGCACGGGCGCGACGTCGCGATCTCGTCGCTGTGCCTGCGATGAGCGAAGCGAATCGAGCGGGTGGGGACCCTGCCGGCTCTGCCGGTGGGGCGGGCGCAGCCCCGTGGGATCGATGAGGACGGCCGTCGTCACCGGCGCCACGGGCTTCCTCGGGACCGCCGTGGTGCGCACGCTCGGCGACGCGGGCTACACGGTGAGGCTCGCCGGCCTCGGCACGCGATCGGATCCGCTGACCGCCGAGCGGATCGCCGCGCTCGATCGGTTCGAGCTGCTGGTCCACTGCGCCGGCGGCAGCTCGGTCGCCGCGTCGCTCCAGGATCCGCTCGACGACTTCGAGAAGACCGTCCCGCCGCTGGCGTGCTTGCTCGACCACATCCGCACGCGCACCCCGCAGGCACGCGTCGTGCTGCTGTCGAGCGCCGCGGTGTACGGCAACGCCGAGCAGCTGCCCACGTCCGAGACGTGCCGCATCGCGCCGGTCTCGCCGTATGGCTTCCACAAGCGGATGTGCGAGGAGCTGTGCCTCTCGTACGGGCACAACCACGGCGTCGCGTCGGTGGTGCTGCGGCTGTTCTCGGTCTACGGCCCGGGCCTCCGCAAGCAGCTCCTGTGGGACGCGTGTCGCAAGGCGCGCGCCGGTGACGTCACGTTCGCCGGCACCGGTGACGAGGAGCGCGACTGGCTGCACGTCGACGACGCGGCGGCGCTGGTCGTCGCCGCGGCAGCGCACGCCTCCCCCGAGGTCGCGATCTTCAACGGCGCGGGCGGCGCCGGGATCCGCGTGCGCGACGTCGTCGGTCAGATCTGCCGCGAGCTCGGAGCCGGTGCGCCGCAGTTCTCCGGCAGCGCACGCCCCGGGGATCCCCAGCGCTACGTCGCCGACATCGCGCGCGCGCGGGCGCTCGGCTGGTCGCCGCGCATCGACCTCGCGCGCGGCATCTCGCAGTTCGTCACGTGGTTCAAGGAGCAAGGTTGATCCGAGTCGGGTTCCGCCTGATCGGTGGCGCCGCGTGGCAGGGCGGCCGCAACTACCTCTGGAACTTGCTCCACGCGGTGACCTCGCAGCCCGCGCGCCGCGTGCAGCCTGTGCTGCTCCTCGCGCCCGGTGAGGACGCCGGAGACCTGCTGCTCGACGGCGTCGAGCGGTTCGAGACCGGCGCGCTACTCGACTCGTCCTACGCGCGGCGCGCGGGTCGCGTGCTCAAGCTCGCCGCGGGCCGCAACCTCGTCGAGGCGCGGTGGCTGCGGCGCGCGCGGATCGACGTGCTGTCGCACGCCGCACCCGTCGGCCGGTCGATCCCGACGATCGCGTGGGTGCCCGACGTCCAGCACCGTCACCTGCCGCAGATGTTCTCGCGCCGCGAGCACTTCATGCGCGACCTGCTGTTCCGCGAGATCCTGCGCGACGCGGCCGTCGTGGTCACCTCGAGCGAGACCGCGCGCGACGATCTGCACCGCTTCTACGGGGTCGACGCCGCGAGCTGCCGCGTGCTGCGCTTCGTCAGCCAGCCGCGGCTCGCACCCGACCAGCTCCTCCCACTCGACGAGCTGCGCGCGCGCCTCGGCGTCCCGGCGCGCTTCTTCCATCTCCCGAACCAGCTCTGGAAGCACAAGAACCACGCGCTCGTCGTCGAGGCGTTGCGCCTCGTCCCCGACGTGGTCGTGGTCGCGACCGGCCCGCGCGAGGACTACCGCCACCCCGGCGTCTACGACGCGCTCCTCGCGCGCGTGAACGCCCACGGCCTCGGCGATCGCTTCCGCCACCTCGGCCTCGTCTCGTTCCCCGAGCTGATCTCGCTGATGCGCCACTCCGTCGCCGTCATCAATCCCTCGCGGTTCGAGGGCTGGAGCACGACCGTCGAGGAGGCGAAGTCGCTCGGCAAGCGCGTCCTCGTCTCGGACCTCCCCGTCCACCACGAGCAGGACCCGCCGCGCGCGAGCTACTTCCCCGTCGACGATCCGCGCGCGCTCGCCGCGCAGCTCGCCGAGGCCTGGTCGACCCACGATCCCGCCGAGGACGTGCGCGCTGCCGCAGCCGCCGCCGCGGCGCTCCCATCGCGCACGAGCGCGTTCGCCGAGACGTACGAGGCGATCGTGCTCGACGCCGTGGGCGGAGACCGCTGATCGCGGCGCCGTTCCTCCTGCGCAGCTTCTCAAGGGGGCCTTCCAAGGGCATGCTATCGAGGCGGCGCGCACGATGGACTACGAGCTCACAAAGAAAGTACTCACCGCGCTCGAGCGGGAGGGTGTCCAGTACGTGGTGTTCGGCGCGGTGGCACTGGCACTTCACGGCCTCCCGCGAGCGACCGAGTCCCTCGACATCTTCGTGGCCCCGGAACGAGACAACATCGAACGACTGAAGGCCGCGCTGCGTTCGGTCTTCGACGATCCCTGCATCGACGAGATCACCGCGGAGGACCTGCTCGGAGAGTATCCGGCCGTGCAATACGTCCCGCCATCGGGGAACTTTCACATCGACGTCCTCACTCGCCTGGGCGACCTGTTCGACTTCGCCAGCCTCGTGTCCGAGCGGGTCGACTTCGACGGACTTTCGGTCTCGATCGTGACGCCCGAGATGCTCTACCGGATGAAGAAGGGGACCGTTCGTCCCAAGGATCGGGGCGACGCTGAACGGATCGCCCGCCGCTTCGGGCTGAAGGAGTAACCGGTGCCGGTTCGCAAGTTTCGCGATGTGAGCGAGATGGAGGACACGCTCTGGTACGAGCGGACGGACCCGGCGTTGCCACGCGCCATCGCGCGCGTGTGGGACTTCGCGGCGCGAGCTTGCCCACTTCAGTTTCCGCGCGGTGTTCACAAGTACCGCTCCGTCGAAGACGCGGATAGCGAGCGCGAGCGCTGGGAAGAGGCGAACTTCCGGGCGTTTCACGAACGCCGCCGCGCGAAGCCTGTCCTGCCGTAGTTCCGAGTCGATCGTCCTCGACGCCGCGCGCGAAACCACGTTAGACCTTGCGACCGATGCGCCTCTCGTTCGTCATCCCGACGAGGAACCAGGCCCGGTTCCTCGGGCAGTGCATCGATGGCTGCCTCGCGCAGGACGTCCCCGATGCCGAGATCGTCGTGGTCGACGGCGCCTCCACCGACGACACGCGTGACGTGCTTGCCGGCTACGGCTCGCGGATCCGCTGGGTCTCCGAGCCCGACCGCGGCCAGTCCGACGCCGTCAACAAGGGCGTACGGATGGCGCACGGCGAGCTCGTCGCCTGGATCAACTCGGACGACTACTACGCCGGCCCGCGCGCGATCGCGCAGCTGCTCGGTGCGTTCGAGGCCGAGCCGCACGTCGACATCGCGTACGGCAACGGCCTGCGCGTCGATGTCGAGGGTACGCCGCTCGGGCCGTACCGCGCGCGCCCGATCACCCGCGTCGCCGAGATCGTGACCCACCCGGCGAGCTTCGTGCTCCAGCCGGCGCTGATGTTTCGCCGCCAGCTGTTCCTCGACGTCGGCGGCGTCGACGAGTCGCTCCACTACACGATGGACTACGAGCTGTGGATCCGGCTGTTCGCCGCGGCCCGCGTCACGCGCTACATCCCCGACGTGATCGCCTGCGCGCGCTACCACACCGACGCGAAGTCGATCGCCGCGATGGGCAAGCAGATCCGCGAGGCGTACCAGGTCAAGCGCACCAGCGCGCTGCGGCTCGACCTCGGGCCGCTCGATCGCGCGCGCATGTACGCCGGGGTCGCGTCGCTCGGCGCGTACTGGGTCGCGGTGCGCCTCGGCCTCAAGCGCGCCGCCTAGGCTGCGCGGCCCGTCGATTCGGCGAGATCGAGATGGGCAAGCGCGGCTCCCTCCTCGTCGGCGAGAACTCGCTCAGATCCTTGGCGCCCGTGCCATGTCGCGGCTCGGCTCGGTTCCTACGCGGCCATGACCCAGCGCATGTACAAGCTCACCGCAAGGCTGTCGAGCGCGACCGCGCGCTGCGAGCTCGTACGCTAACGCGCGGAGCTCACCTTGCCGAGCAGCCGGCGCGCGACAAGCTCGACGCCTTCCTTGAGGTACATGACCCGCTGGACCTTGCGGTGATAGTTCGAGAACACCGGATAGAGCACCAGCGAACGCAGCGGGTTGACCCAGTTCACGAAGCGCGCGACGACCTGGGGATCTTCGTAGTACTGGCGCGGCTCGATCGGCTCGCCGGTGTAGCGCGCGACATGCCAGAGGTCGTCGATCTCCTTGTGCCAGCCGCGATAGGTGCCGACCACGGGCGCGAAGCCGTAGCGGGCCATCAGCTGATCGAGTGAGGCGTGCGTGAACATCGAGTAGTGCGCGGAGTTCATCCACCGCAGCGACATGTTGGAGCGGTTCGCGGCGTACGTGGGCACGGCGGTGAAGACGTGACCGCCGGGCTTGATGATCGACCGCAGCGCGACCATCACGGCATGAAGATCGGCGACGTGCTCGAAGGCGTGGTTGGAGAAGATCAGGTCGACGGGCGCGAGGCCGGTCACGCTGTCGTCGACGAAGCCGCGCTCCGGCCCGCGTAGCTCGAGCGTGTCGTACGCGAACGCCGCGAGCCGTGCGTCGGGCTCGCGACCCGCCACCTCGAAGCCGTGCTCCTCGAACAGCTTGAGCGCCCCACCGTAGCCAAAGCCCATCTCGAAGACGCGGCCGCGGCGCACGCCGCTACGGGCGATCGCGTAGTCGACCTTGTCGCCGTAGTACCAGCGCGCGAACTTCATGTAGGCCGCCGGGTCCGTCCACGACAGCGGCGGCTGCGCGGTCGCGTGGTAATCGCCGTCGGCGTAGATCGCGTTCAGCGCGGCGATCGGAGGGCGGGGGTTCTGGTGGACGAACCCGCACGCTCCGCACGCCTTCCAGTCGCTCTTCGTGCGCATCCCGTACAGGCTGCGATAGCCCGCGATGTGCTCGTCGGGATACGGGGTGCGGATCGGGAGGAACCGGCTCGACTCCCCGCACAGCGGACACGGGATCTGCGTCAACGTCATCGGCGCGCTCCGCCGGTCTCGAACGCAGAATAGATGCGCGGGTACGCTCGGAGACGATCGCGGAGCGCGTCGTTGACCGGCGAGACGGCCGTGCGCGTGAACCTTCCGCCGAACAGTGTGTTGGTGTGCTCGAGCTGGAACATGAGGCGATCGCCGCGCGCGACGTGCTGTCCCTTGTGGAGGCCGCGCGTGTCCTCGGCGATGATGGTCCCCTTGCGTCCGGTGAACCGCACGTGATCGGCGGCCGGATAGTGGCGGGCGACGTCATTGTCGTCGAGCCGCGCGTAGCCGCGTGACAGGAGCTCGTCCGCGATCCCACCCGTCCGGTGCGAGCCCCGGATGAAGCAATGGGGGCCGTTGTCGGGGCCGACGTCGGTCAAGTAGAAGAAGAACTTGAGCCACCGCGGGCGATCCATGTCGAAGTGATAGAACTGAGCCGCGCGCGCGTCGGGGCGATCTTGAAAGGCGGTGTGCCACCACATCGTCACGATGTCGATGATCGGCGCCGCTCTCAGATAGTCCTGCGCCACGGTGAGCAGCGACCAGTCGGCCATCAGCGCCTGGACGTCTCCGTTGGCGACGAGATCGTCCGGCTTGAAGTCGTAGCGCACGGCACGGGGCGCCTCGCGATCGAGCACGAGCACCGCATCGCCGTCGGGCCCCGCTCCCTGAGCGATGCTCGGGGTGCGCAGCGCGAGCTCGACGAGCCGGTCGCACGATGCGTCGTCGAGGCGCTGCTCGAAGACGTGGTAGCCGTCGCGCTCGAGGCTCAAGGCGATCTCGCGGCGGCTCGCGTCGGTGAGCGCGCCGAGGACACCGTGATGGGCCGGCAGATCCTCCGGCGGCCGCAACGCCGAGATGCCGCGGGAGATGAGATCGTTCGTTCGCCCGCCGGTGCGACAGAACAACCGGACCATCCCCTGATACGACCGCTCGGGGGTCTCCTTGCGGAGTCCGTAGTACGCCAGGCCGGCCAGGAGGTAGGCAGCATCGCGAACGTCCACCAGACGTTCGACCCAGTTCGACTTGGAGATCGTCATCACCCGCGCTCGTGCACGCTCTTCACGTAGAACACGGAATCGAACGTGTTTGCAACGCGCCGGTCGTCACTCGGCCTGGACGTAGAATACCGAGTTGAACGTCTTGGCTACGATCCGGTAGCCGCGCGAGTGCATGAAGCCGTGCATCTCCGACGCGAGTAACGCCCCGAGGTCGCGCGAGAACTGCTCGGTGAGCACCACCCGCGGGCGACTGGCCGCCCAATCGAGCGTCCGCAAGATCTCGTAGTCGAAACCCTCGGCGTCGATCGTCAGCAGATCGATCGCCCCGATCGAGTGCTCGCGCAGGATCGCGGCCAGCGGCTCGCAGCGGACCTTGCACACCTCCTTGATGAAGTACGGCGGGCGCTCGAGCGAGCGTGCGCGGGCGGCGTCGAACGTGTTGAGCGCGGGCTCGTTGAACACGAAGAAGTCGCGGTGCGCGGTCGTGGCCGCGACGCCGCGCTCCAGGTTCACGTCGCGCGGGCGCTCGCGCTCGAACGCCGCCATGCTGCCGGGCGCGGCATCGATGTTCACACCGTGCCAGCCGCGGCGATACAGCAGGTACGTGTTCGAGAACCGCTTCGGGTGGTGCGCCCCGACGTCGACGTAGATGCCGGCGCGCTGGTGCTCGAAGATCCGCTCGAGGATCAGATCCTCGCCTTCTTGCGCGAGCGACGTGCGGCCGTATCCGCCGGGAAGCACGTCGCGCACGCGCTCGAGCTGGGCGCGAAGGCGCTCGATCACCTCACGCACGCGAACCACTTGCCGACGGAGAGTTTGTCGTTCCACGCCGAGTCGAACACGTGCACCGTCGCGTACGCCGAGTGAAAGCGCTCGAGCCACCAGTCGACCGAGTTGTTGTGATAGCTCTGCAGCGTCTTGATCCAGCCCGTGTTCTTGCCGTTGCGCGCGGTCGGGATCTGGTGGAACGAGGCCCTGCGGATGATGCGGTGGGTCTCGGCGACGAACGCGACGATGCCGTCCTCGGTGAAGTGCTCGAGCGATCCGATCGAGTAGCCATAGTCGAAGGCGTCGTCGGGGTAGTCCGTCTTCGTCGCATCAGCGATACGGAGGCGCTCCCGGGGAATCCCGCGAGCGATCGCCTTGCCGATCAGGAAGTCGGAGATGTCGAAGCCGTGGACCTCGAGGTCCGGATACGGAGCGAGCAGCGTCATCACCTTGCCGGTCCCGCACGCGATGTCGAGCACCGACCCGCGCGCGTTCACGAGCAGGAGCTGGATCTCGTTCCACGCGTTGCCGATGCCCCACGTCTCGAGCAGCGCGGCCATCTTCGGATCCCAGTAGACATCGAGATCCTGGTGCTCCGGCGCCATTCCGCCGATCGGCCTGCCGAGCAACCGCTCGGCGACCGCCTTCGCGGCGGGTGGCATGCGACGTAGCTGCGCGTCGAGGAACCGCGCGATGCGAGCTCGAGCTTCGTCGACGCCAGGAACGTTCGGCATGCTCCACCCGGAATCTACATCCTCTGTTTCGGTCGCGACACCACGATGTCCTGGTAGGTGAACGACTGGTCCGGCCTGCGACCGCTCCAGCTCCCGAACAGGACCGAGATGACTGAGGCCGCAGATCATGGCTCTCGCAGCGCGCGGATCATGCGTGCGGGGTTGCCCGCGTAGAGCACGTACGGCGGCACGTGCTTGGTGACCACGCTGCCGGCTCCGATGACCGCGCCCTCGCCGATCGTGACGCCCTTGAGGATCGCGACGTTGAAGTTGATCCACGCGTGGTCGCCGATCACGACCGGCGCGGTCTCGATCGAGCCCTTCTCGAACGGCTGCCCCTCGACGACGGTGTGCTGGTAGTGCGCCGCCCGCTCGGTCGCGTCGAGCTGGTGGGCGTTCGTGTCGGTGATCGTCACGTTGTGCGCGATGAACACGTGGTCGCCGATGCAGAGCTCCTCGCCCGACCACACGCGCGAGCCCATCCCGACGTAGCACGACTCGCCGATCTGGATCCGGCCGCCGTAGTCGTGCACGAGCAGCTCCCCGTCGACGAGCGACCGCGCGCCGACGGTGATCCGCTCGGCGCCTCCGGGGTTGTGGACTCGCGCGCTCGCACCGAACCGAACGCCCGGCCCGGCGGTCACCTGGCGGAGGCAGCGATCGTGGGCGTGGCGTGCCAGCACCCAGCTCAGGAGCTGCGGCACGCGCGCGGCACGCAGCAGCGGCCAGACGAGCTCCTTCATCCCAACCACCTCGAGAGCTTGGTCCGCACGAAGCGCTTCACCTGGCCCGTCAGGCCGCCGCTCGCCCGGCGCACGAACGCACGGACCTGGGCGACCTGCGGCTCGTCGAGCCGTGGTGCGGGGAGTCGCCGCGGCGAGAACGCGTGCGCGTCGGCCTCGAACGCCGAGCTCGCCTCGCGATGGGCGCCCGATCCGTCGTGGCCGCGGTTGGCGACGAGGCTCTTGCGCGGATACAGGACCAGGCCGTCGCTCGCGAACACGTCGAGGTACCAGCCGATGCCCCACGAGTCGATGTCGCCGCGGCGTTGCTGCTCGAGCATCTCGAAGTACGGGTGCGCGCCGTCGAGGTCGAAGCGGCGGCGCAGCGCCGGATCGTGGACCATCCGGTCGTACATCGCGGCGCCGGTGCCGAGCTTCGCCCACGACCGCGCCCACACGCCCCACCCCCAGCAGCTGATCAGCGGCAGGAACAGCGCGTCGTCGGGGCCGGCGACGTCGAGCGGGAACATGTAGCCCGACACCTGCATGACCCGCGGGTCGTCGGCGTAGCGATCGAGCGCGTCGTTCACGAACCGCAGGAACGTGGGCGAGACCTCGAGATCGTCCTCGAGGATGATCGCGCGCCCGAACTCCTCGCACAGCGCGCCGACGCCGCTGCGCATCGAGGCCGCGAGGCCGAGGTTGTGCTCGCGCTCGACGATCCGGGCGTGCGGCGGGGCGAGCTCGCGCGCGACCCGGCGCGTCTCCTCGACGCGGGCGCGACCCGCCTCGTGCTTCGGACCATCGCAGAACACGACGAGCGGAGCGGTGGCCGACTCGGGACAGCGCGCGAGCGCCCGCAGCGCGCGAGCCAGGTGCTCGGGCCGGTTGTAGGCGAACAGCCCGATCGGCGAGGTGCCGTTCCCCATGGCGGAGCTATCGGACACGATCCGGGATCGTCGTGCAAGCCGTCATGCTGCCACCGACGTCAGGCGTTGCCGCAGGCTGCCCGGAATGGGCGAGCCCTGTGCGTTCGGGTAGAGCGCCTGCATCAGCCGGCGGACCTGCACGCGCAGCGCCGCGGTCTCGGTCGGTTCGCCGACGGCGCGGCGCTCCTGCGCGACGTCGAGCAGCGTGGGCTTGCCCGACAGGATCAGCTCGCCGAGGCGACGCTGCGCGGCGAGGGCCTGCGGGCGTCGCCACAGATCCCGGCGCTGGCGGATGGCCGGCACCGCGAGCACGAGGTTGCGCGCGCGCTGCAGCGTGGACCGCGGTGGGTCCTCGGAGAAGTCGAAGCCATCGCTGATATCGACGAGGCCACGCACGTACTCGAGCACGCACCAGCGGTACGCCTGGCGCACGCGCTCGAAGCTCCAGCCGTCGCGCAGCGCGTCCTCGATCGCCGCGAGGTACGACTCGCGCGTGCGGCCGACGTAGTTCAGCTCCGCGGGGTACATGATGACCTCGGGGCAGTAGGTCACCACCGGCAGCCCGAGCAGCGTCATCTCCTTGCCGGCGCTCGACCACGCGTTGAGGAACACATCCGCCTGTTCGGCGACGTCGTAGATCGAGAGCTTGTCGGTCGGCCAGTTCACGCGCACGTTCGGCGGCAGCGACGCCAGCTCCCGCTCGAGCGCGAGCGCGTGCTCCGACTTGAGGCCTTCGCGCTTGTTGGGGAACTCGCGCGGATGCACGCGGAGGAGGAGGAAGCGATCGGGCTGCGTCCGCATCCACTCGACGAGCGTCTGGACCCACTCGATCTGGGTCGGGAACACGAGCGTCGATTGATCGGGGACGCCGCCGACCGCGGCCGCCGCGACGTACTCGTCGTAGCTGCTCATCGAGGCGACCAGGAGCTGCTGGCCGGCGCGAACGCCGAATCGGCGGCGGACGTCCTCGGGCGTCGACGATTTCGGCGTGGAGTACGCCAACACGCTCGTCCCGCGGAACAGCTGCAGGTAGTGGTCGGTGACCTGCGCGAGCTCCGCGTGGCTGCACGGGACGTCGCGATACGCGGGCCACGCGGCGACGACGCGCGTCCACCAATCGAGCGTCGAGTCGCGGCCCGCCATCACGTGCTGCAGGCGCCGGCTCAGGCTGAGGCCGCCGTGCACGAAGTAGAACGGGATCTCGCGCTGGTCCGCCGCCGCCCGCCACACCGCGTTGACCGAGTACAGGCTGTTGTAGACCACGACCCTGTCCGGTCGCTCGCGGTCGAGGATGCGGCCCGCCGCGATCAGCGAGCGGAGCGAGTTGGCCAGCCGCGGGCGAAACGCGCGCCACTCCTCGGCGGACAGCTGCAGCTGCAGCTTCTTGCGCTCGATCAGGAACTCGTAGAGCGTGGCGCGCCCGACGCTGACGCCGTCGACCTGGAACGCCGCGATGTCGTCGGGGCGTGCCTGATCGAGCAGCGTCTCGATCCGCTGGCGATCGGAGGTGTCGAGCACGGTGTCGAAGTCGTAGCCGGGAAAGTCGAAGCCGCCGCGGAGGCGGTCGCGCGCCGCACGGCACGCGACACACGCGGCTTGCTTGGCGGCGGGCGCGGCGTCCGCGGCGATGCCCTGCGAGGCCATCGTCACGCAGAACGAGGACAGCGCGCCGCCGCAGGTCACGTAGACGAGCTCGGCTCCCGCCGTGCGGACGCAATCGGCGACGAGCGCCTCGGGGAACGCGTGGACCCAGATGCCCGCGTGCGGGGCGAAGACCACGACTCGCATCACGCCACCGGCGCGCCGACTTCGCGCGCGAGCTCCTGGAGCTGACACAGCCGCCCGAACCTCGAGCCCGGGCGCGCGCGGAGCTCGTCGTACGCGCCGGTCTCGACGATGCGGCCCTCGTGCAGGACGCACACGTGCTCGCAGTTGCGGATCGTCGACAGCCGGTGCGCGATGATGAGGATCGTCATCTGCCCCTTCAGCGAGTCGATGCTCTGCTGGATCGCGCGCTCCGACTCGGTGTCGAGCGCGCTCGTCGCCTCGTCGAGCACCAGGATCGTGGGCCGCTTGAACAGCTCGCGCGCGATCGCGATCCGCTGGCGCTGCCCGCCGGACAGCTTGACGCCGCGATCGCCGATCTGCGAGCCGAGCCCATCGGGCATCGCGTCGATGAACTCGAGGCACTTCGCGCGCCCCGCGGCGTCCCTGATCTGGGCGTCGCTCGCGGCCGTCCACAGCGAGATGTTGTTGCCGACCGTATCGTCGAACAGCATCGCCTCCTGCGGGACGTAGCCGACCTGGCGTCGCAGCGTCTCGAGATCGAGCTCGCTCACCGGGATGCCGTCGTACGCGATCGTGCCCTCGCCTGCCTTCAAGGTGCCGAGGATGAGATCGACCAGCGTCGACTTGCCGGAGCCCGACTCGCCGACGAACGCCACCGTCGAGTTCTTCGCGATCCGCAGATCGATCTGGCGGAGCACCTCGCGCTCGGGCACGTACGCGAACGAGACGCCGGTCAGCGCGATCTCGTCGCGCACCGGCTCGAACGGCCGCCTGCCGTTCGCCTCGACGTCCTTGCGAAACTCCTGCAGCGACGAGTACACGAGCTCGATCGGTCCGAGGTACCCCATGAACGACTGCCAGTAGGTCTGCAGCGCCCACAGCTCGGTCATGATCCGGAAGAAGTACAGGAGCAGGACGATCAGCGCGCTGATCGGCTGCTCCTGGACGACCACCTGGTAGTAGATGATGCCGGCGAGGAACAGCACCGTCATCGGCTGCGCGAGCGACTGGGACACCGCGCCCGCCGCGTTGCTCTTGTACTCGGCCCGCGCCGAGCGCTCCGCCGACGAGCGGATCTTGTCCTCGAACACGCCGAAGCCCGCGGTCGCCCGCAGGTACTTGAACGCCTGCACCACCTGGATGAGCAAGCTCGACAGCGTGGCGTTCTCGCGGGACTGCGCGCGCGAGGCCTGCATCGCGATGCGGCCCGTGACCCCGACGATCGCGATCGCGCACAGCCCCATCGCCGCGCACACCACGGTCAGCCGCCAGTCGAGCCAGAGCACGAGCCCGAAGAACACGATGATGTTCAGGGTGGGGGGAAACGTGCGCACGAAGCTGATGAACCCGTAGTCGACCTTGTTGACCTCGTTGACCAGGAGGTTCGACAGGAAGCCGGTGTTCGTCTTGCCGATCGTGCGGTAGTCGACGCGGCGCAGGTGCTCGACGATCTCGCGCCGTAGTTGCAGCGGGATCTGCGCCGCCAGGTACGCCTGATACGAGTAGGTCACCAGCATGAGGAGACCCTTGAGCACGAAGACGCCGACGATGAGCGGCAGCACCGCGGTCGGCGTCGGCTCCACGTGGAGGAACCGCAGGACCGAGTCGAACGCGGACGACAGGGCGTCCTGCTCGCCCTCGCTGCTGCGCAGCAGCGGATAGAACAGCGCGATCCCGATCCCCTCGGCCCAGCTCATCAGGATGTTGAGCGCCGTCAGGGCAAACATGTGGTTGCCCGTGTATCTGCGAAAGGCGCGAAAATGCCGCGTGAACGTACGCGGCAGCTCGACGATCAGCTGGATCAATCAGCGCCGTTTCCCGGCAGTGAACTGCCGGTACCACTCGATGTACTTCGGGAAGCCGACCTCGATCGCGTTCGCCGGCGCGTAGCCAAACACGCGGCGGGCCTTGTCGACGCCGAGCGTGCCGCGGAACGGCATGAGCTGATCGCGCTGGACGTTCTCGACCTGCACGGCCGGGAAGTGCTCGCGGATGACCGCGACCAGCTCCTTGATCGACCGCGCGCCGCCGTGCGTGAGGTTGAACGTCTCGTTCTTGGCGGCCGGGCTGTCGATCGCGCCGCAGATGCCCGCGACGAGATCGTCGATGTACGTGAAGTCGATGCGCTCGGCGCCGTCGCCGTCGACGCGGAGCGTGCCGCCCTGCAGCGCGGTCTCGATGTAGACCTGACCGACCCGCCGGCTCACGCAGCGCGCGCCGTAGAGCGCCGAGGGCCGGATGATCGTGTAGGGCAACCCGAACACCTGGTTGTAGGCGATCACGATCTTCTCGCCCGACAGCTTGAGCGCGCCGTAGATCCCGATCGGGTTGAGCGGATGCTCCTCGTCGACGGTCTCGGTCATGAAGTTGCCGTACACCATGCTCGACGACAGGAACACGAAGCGCTCGATGTCGCAGCTGCGGGCGACGTCGAGTGCGTTCTCGAGCGTGCGCAGGCTGTGATCGAACGTGCTGAACGGATCCTTGTTCGAGCGCCCCGCGTGCGCGACGGCCGCGAGCTGCACGATCACGTCGGGCTTGATGACGTGCGCGAGCAGGCGCGACAGCGCGTGGTAATCGCGGGCGTCCTGCGGGTGGAGCTCGACGCCCGCGGCCCGCATCAGATCGAGCCGCTCGTTGACCATGCGCATGTAGAGGTCGCGGTACTCCGCGCCATCGGTCATCAGCGAGAGCAGGTTGTTGACCTGCAGGCCATCGATGACGTGGACCGAGGCGCCCCGCCGCACGAGATCGAGCGCGAGGTGGTGGCCGATGAAGCCGGCACCTCCGATCAGCGCGATCTTCTTACCCTTCATGGCCTGCACCACCGGCGATACACTCCCGCATTGTTGCGTGTCAAGGCGGGGCCCAAGAGGGACGCTTTACACTTTCACAACTTTCAGGCTGTCCGCGCTGTCCGGAAAGTTGTGAAAGTGGAGAGCGTCCCCAGCCAGAGCTCGAGGTTGACGAGCTGCCAGAAGAACATCATGTGGTTGTCGGCGGTCCGCCCCTCGACGACGATGTCGCGGTGCTCGTCGAGCAGCCGGCGCACCAGGGAGACGTCGTAGATGCCGCGCTCGCGAAACGCGCGCGAGGCCGTGAGATCGAGCACGAGCTCGCGTCCCGATCCGGTCGCGAACCAGATGTGCGCCGGCGCGTTCCAGCCGGTCTTCTGGATCCGGCCCCGGGTCTGCTCCGGGAGGATGCCGCGCATCGCCTCGCGCAGCAGGTACTTGGTCACCCCGTCGCGGATCTTGAGCGTCGCGGGGATCCGGAACATCAGCTCGGCGAGCCGGTGATCGAAGAACGGCCAGCTCACGTCGAGCCCGAAGGCCGAGCACTGGCGATCCGCGGCACGCAGGCAGCACGGCGCGGTCTCGCGGAAGATGTCCTGGTGCGCGCGGTTCTTGAGGTAGCTCGTGAACGGCGTGTCCATCACGGGCTCGTAGCCGGCGAGGTCGTAGTAGTCCCGCTGCACGGTGTCGCGGTAGCGAGCGAGGCGCACCGGATCGGGGAGGCAGCGGCCGGGCGTGGCGAGATCGACGAGCCGCTCGAGCCCGGTGCGCATCACCGCCGCTGACTTCTTGTGGATCGGGTGGTCGTGGTACTCGACCCACTTCGCGGTCTCGTGCTGGAGGCGCGCGTGGTCGCATGCCGCCGCGAGATCGGCGAAGAAGTAGAAGAAGTACTCGTACTCGCCGGCGTTGAGCTCGTCGCCGCCGAGGCCGCCGAACAGCGTGCCGAAGCCCGCGCGCTGGACCTGCTCGCACAGGAGGTAGTGCGAGAGCCAGGTCGCCGTCGCGACCGGCTCGTCGTTGGCCTCGATGAGCTTCGGGATCACGTCCGCGAGCTCGGGGTTGCCGATCCGGATCGGGTGCCACTCCTCGACCGCCGCGTCGAGCATGGTCCGGATCTCGGCCGTCTCGTCGTAGGTCTCGTCGTGATAGACGGTCGAGAACGCGTGCTCCTTGGTCCCGGTGGCGCGCACCGAGCACGCGAGCACCGACGACGAATCCATCCCACCCGACAGCGTGAACGCCGGCCGCACCGCGACGCGCCGCCGCCGGGTCACCGCGTCGACGAGCAGGTCGCGGTAGCGCTCGGCCAGCGTCGCCTCGTCGTCGGTGAGGTCGGGCTGCTCGGACAGCGTCCAGTACGTGCCCTCGCGGATCGAGCCGTCGCGGACCTCGACGTACGAGGCGGCCGGGACCTGTCCGAGGTCGGCGTACGGCGACTCGCGCGGCTGGTTGTCGAACGTCCGGTAGTGGAGCCCGGCAAACCGCGCGACGAACGCGCGATTCGGCGTCGAGCTCACGTCGGCGAGCGCGAGCAGCGCGCGCGGGCGCGATGCGAACGCGAAGCGATCGGGGCGGGCCGAGTAGTACAGGGGCTTGATGCCGAACCGATCGCGCGCGAGCCACAGCGTGCCCGTGCTGCGATCGAACAGCGCGATCGCGAAGTCGCCGTCGAGGTGGGCCAGCGCGTCGACGAAGCCGTGCCGCCGGTAGCGCTCGATGACCTCGGTCGCCGACCACAGCTGGCTATCGACCGCGGTGAGCACGTCGCCGGCGACCGCGAGGTTTGGCTGTCGCCACGTGGTGACGCCGAGCGCGGCGGGGCCGAGCGTCAGCGCGTGGCGCGTGATCGGCACGTGCGCGGTCATCGCGTCGAGCATGTGGCCGAGGGCCCCAGGATCGGACCCGCGGACGATGCCCGCGATCCGGCTCACGCGCGCTCCCCGAGCAAGATCCGCCACTGGTGCGGGATGTCGACGACCATCTCGACCCCGTCGTTCGAGCGGCGATCGGGAATCCGGGTGACCGCGAAGCCGTGCTCGCGCATGAACGCGCTGACCTCCTCGATCGGGTACATGTTGTGATAGACGCGGACGTCCCGCTTGCCTTCGTCGAGGTAGGGATCGGGCGTGTAGCGGACCACCAGCTCGTCGCCGAGGCTCTCGCGCAAGACGATGCGCCGCCGTGCGGAGGTCAGCAGGCGCTCGAGCGGCAGCGCGTAGTGCGGGCTGTTGGTGAGCACGTTGAAGCACAGGACGCTGTCGTACTCGGCCTCGAGATCCTCGATCGCGCCGAGCTCGAACCGCTCGGGCGGCAGGTCCGTCCGCGGGCACATCTCGGCACGCGCGAGCTCGATCATCTCCGGCGTGTAGTCGAGGCCGTGGTAGTCGACCGCGATCCCGCGGCTGCGCAGCGAGTGCAGGTAGTAGCCGCCGCCGCACCCGGCATCGAGGAGCGACTCGCCGGGCCGGACCATGCCGCCGAGGAGCTCCGCGGCCTGCGCGGCGCAGGTCATCTCCTCGGCCTCGCCGCGGCACCGGCGGCGGTACAGCGCGAGCGTGTTGCGATCGTTCGCCCACGGATTCCGCGAAGTCATCACTTGATCGCGACCACCGTCCACATCGCCTGCAGGTACTCGTCGTAGCCGCGCTTGGTCGCCTCCGACTTCGGGAGGTAGTAGGTGGTCAGGCACGGATCGACGACCGAGAAGCCGGGCAACAGCTCGGCGAACTCGGCTTTGCGAAAGAAGTGCGCGAGCCCGATGTTGGTCAGGTGGATCTTCGAGCTGCCGTCGGCGAGCTGCAGCGAGCCCGGATCGTCGGCGAGCTGTTGACCCTGCAGCTTCTGGTAGGTCGTGTGGGCGTCGGCGAGCACGTGGCCGACAAACAACCCGCCCGGCCGCAGCAGGCGCCCGACCTCGCGAAACGCCGCGATCCGGTCCGCGCGTGGCAGGTGCTGGAACACGCACGACTCGATGATGCCGTCGAACGATCCGTCCTCGAACGGCGTCGCGGTCACCGAGGCCTCGGTGATCGTGCCGATCCGATCCGCGTAGCCCGAGCGCGCGAGGTTCTGCCGCGCGAGCTCGAGCGCATTGGTCGCGATGTCGACGCCGCTGACCCGGATCCCCTTCTGCGCGAGCCACACCAGCGTCGGGCCCGCGCCGCACCCCATCTCGAGGAAGTGCTTCGGCCGAGCGTCCTCGTCGCGCAGCCAGTACGCGACGCTGCGGATCAGCGCCTCGACCGGTGCCGTGTTGTAGGCGCCGCGCGCGATCTGCTCGTCGAACGAGTCCTCCCACAGCCGCTTCATGTCGGATATCTGGGTCATGTCGGTCTCCTCGGAGTCAGGAACGCACGCAGGGTGAACTTGCCGCTCGGCTCGCGCAGGCGCTCGATCACGCGGGCCTCGAACCCCGCGCGCTCGGCGAGGTTCGCGACCGACGCGAGGCTGAAGATGTGGAAGTGTTCGACGAAGAACTCTTCACGTCCGAACCCTTCCTCCCGCGCGGCACACTCGCCGTCGGGGAGCTCGACGTAGACGAAGCCGTGGTCGTGGACGAGCGCGCGGCTGTGGGCCAGCAGCGCGATCGGATGCTCGACGTGCTCGAGCACCTTGTTGAACGTGACCACGTCGTGGCGCGCCAGGCCGCCGGCGGCCGGCAGCGATCCGCACACCGCGTCGACGCCGACGGTCTCGCGGGCGTGACGGACCGCGCGGGGATCGGGATCGAGCGCGGTGCCCTGCCAGCCCGCCTGCTTCATCCGGGCGAGGAACACGCACAGCCCCGAGCCGACGTCGAGGATCGCGCGAGCGCCCGGCGCGAGGTGGCGGCCGGCGAACTCGATGACCCGGGCGACCCGGCCGGTGTTGTCCGAGCGCTCCGGCGGCAGCGCCATGATGCGCTCGTAGGTGCGGCGGATCCCGTCGTCGTCGCCGTAGGTCGCGTCGACGTACGCGCCGCCGTAGAGGTCCGCGGCGAGCGCGAAGACCGAGATGTAGTGCCCGCACCGGCTGCAGCGATACAGCTCGCGACGATAGCCGTCGATCCCAGGGGCTGCCGCCCCCCCTACCGGCGAAGCTGGCAGGGCTCCCCCCGCCTTGCTCGCGAACCGCACCTCGCCGATGGGCGGCGCGAAGTACGTGTGCACGGTCGTGAACCGATCGGCGCCGCACGGGCAGTGCAGCGGCGGGCCGGCCAGCGGGGCGGTGGCGGCGGTCTCGATCGCGCGCAGATCGGCTTCGTTGTCGAGCCAGCGGACGATCACGTTCTGCTCGGCGGCGACGTAGCGCTCGAGCTCGTCCTCGCGGCCGCGCTCGACGAGGAACACGTAGTACTTCGCGGCCGGGCCGCGCACCAGCACCGCGCGAAACCCGAAGTCGAGCAGGCGCCCGTTGAGCGACGGCGTCGCGTAGAAGCCCCAGCTCTTGCGCGCGACGTCGTACTCGCCGCCCGCCGGCGTCGTGAACGTCACCTGCTCGTCGGGGGCGAGCTCGATGTGCGCGCAGTCCTTGATCGTGATCGGCTCGCCGCGGCCGATCGCGAACGTCCTCGGCGGATCGTTGACGCGGAGCTTCACGGCCACTTCCAGTCGGGCACGATGAAGTCCTCGATCACCCAGCTGTCGCCGCGGCGGGTCCACACGTCGCGATCGCGGAATGTCTCGGCGATCTCGAAGAACCGCTCGCGCGTGATCCCGAGCCACGCGCAGAACTTCGCGATGTCGGCATGCGGGGTCTCGTCGCCGCGCTCGCGCAGGATCGTGATCGCGCGGTCTCGCGTCATGCGATCGTTGCGGACCTCGAGCGAGAGGTTGTCGAACGTGCGCGTGAAGCCGAACTTGTACCACTTGAGCCAGTGGTGGATCGAGATGAAGTCGTCGTCGATATCCGCGTAGTCGTAGTAGCCCGTGCGCGCCTCGGTGTTGCGCACGAAGCCGTGGCGGGTGGCGACCTCGAGGCTGCGCTCGGGATCCCACGCGAAATAGTAGCCGAGGAACACGGCGAGCACGCCGGAGCGCTCGAGCTCGGCATCGTCGGGGCCCATGTACGGCACGAGGTCGCGCTCGGTGAGGCCGCCCTCGCCGATCCAGTCGCGCGCGGTCGTGCCGTGGGTGACGCCGTGATCGCGCCGCCACGCCGCGTCGAGCTTGAACCCCGCGCGGACATCGTCGGTGCCGCCGTACTCGAACGCCGAGTTCTCGCCCCACACGACGAGCGGGATCCCGAACCGGACGGCGAGCTGCAGCGGGATCGAGAAGATCGCCATGTGCATCGGCAGCGCCGGGATGCCGTGGCGCTCGAACGCGAGCAGCGTGAAGCGCTTCTCGACCTCGGGCGAGATCGAGTAGTCGAGGTGATCGACGCCGAGCCGGATCAGGTTATCGAGGTTCTGCTGGCCGATCACCGTGCGACCGGGAGGGCGCCACGTCACCGCGAGCGGCTTGAGCCCATGCTCGAGGCACGTGATGATCTGCCACGTGCTGTCCTTGCCGCCGGAGACCGGCACCACGCAGTCGTAGCCGCGGCTCCTGGCCTTCGCGTTCGCGACGACCGCGAGGAAGTCGCGCTCGCGCGCCGCCCAATCGATCTCGCGCTTCGCGGTGGCGGTGGCGCAGTTGCACCGCCCGTCTGCATCGAACCGGATGTTCGGTCGATTCCACGGCGTGATGCAGGTCGCGCAGTACTTCACTTCATCCTCGAGCGAGGGGTCTACCTTGACTGCCCAAGGCACGGCAAGTACGGTCCCGCACGGTTCCTTGTCCTCGGAAATCCACGTCTTCATTCAGGCCCGGATGTCGTCACGGCGGTTCCCGGGCAAGGTGCTCGCGCCGTTTCGCGGCCGCCCGATCATCTGGCACGTCCTCGACCGGGTCGCGCACGCCTTGCCCGACCTGCCGCGCGTGGTCGTGACCTCGACCGACGCGACCGATGATCCGCTCGCCGCGTACCTCGGCCACCTCGGCGCGCCGTGCTTTCGCGGCCCGCTCGACGACGTGTTCGAGCGGTTCCGGCTGGCCGCCCGAGCGCACGCCGCGTCGTGGCTCTTGCGGGTGTGCGCCGACAGCCCGCTGCTCGACGGCGGCGTCCTGCGCGCGGTCCTCGACGCCCACGACCCGGCGCTGGATCTCGTGACCACGACCGCGCCGCGGACGTTCCCCAAGGGCCACAACGCCGAGCTGATCAAGGCGGCCACGCTCGCCGCGATCGACGCGAACGAGCTCGACGCCGGCGATCGCGAGCACGTGACGCGCTTCCTGCACCGCCACCCGCAGCGCTTCCAGATCCGCAACGTCGAGTCGGGCGATCCGGCGCTGGCCTCGCTCGAGCTCGCGATCGACACGCTCGAAGATCTGCACCGCCTCGAGGCGACCGCGTGATCTCCGCCGCCGTGATCGGGCTCGGCGTCGGCGAGCAGCACGCGCGTGCGCTCGCGGCGCATCCGGGCGCGCGCGTGGCGTGGGTGTGCGATCTCGATCCGGAACGTGCCGAGGGCGTCGCGGCGTCGCTCGGCCAGGGCGGCGTCGCAGCCGACTACGAGGCGATCCTCGCCGATCCCGCGGTCGACCTCGTCGTGCTCGCGACCTACGACGACCAGCACGCCGGCCAGGTGGTCGCCGCGCTGCAGGCGGGCAAGCACGTGTTCTGCGAGAAGCCGCTGTGCCGCACGCTCGACGAGGCCGCCGCGATCGTCCGCGCGCGCGGCGATCGCCACCTCGCGTGCAACTTGATCCTGCGCGCCGCGCCGCTCTACCGCTGGCTGCGCGACGCGATCCGCGCCGGCGAGCTCGGCGAGATCTACGCGTTCGACGGCGACTACCTCTACGGTCGCCTGCACAAGATCACCGAGGGCTGGCGCGGAGCGGTCGACGGCTACTCGGTGTTCCAGGGCGGCGCGGTTCACCTCGTCGATCTGATGGTGTGGCTGCTCGGCGAGCGTCCGGTTCGCGTCGCCGCGGTCGGCAACCGCATCGTCACGCGCGAGACCGCGTTCCGCTATCCGGACTTCGTCGCCGCGACGTACGAGCTGGCGTCCGGCGTGATCGGCCGCGTCACGGCGAACTTCGGCTGCGTGCACAAGCACCAGCACGTGGTGCGCGTGTTCGGCACGCGCGCGACGTTCATCCACGACGACACGGGCGCGCGGCTCCACGTCGCCCGCGACCCCGGCGCGCCACCCCGCGTGATCGATCAGGCGCCGGTGGCCGCCACCAAGGGCGACCTCGTCCCGCGGTTCGTCGACGACGTGCTCGCCGGCGTCGATCCCGCGCCCGCCGCCCGCCACGAGATCGATGTCATCATCGCGTGCATCGCCGCCGATCGCGCGCTCGCAGCCGCTCAACCCCAATCGATCGAGTACCGAGAAATATGACCGACATTCCGTTCGGAAGGCCCGATATCACCGACGTCGACCGCGCAGCCGTGATGCGCGTGCTGTCGGGCCACATCCTCACGCACGGGCCCGAGTGCAAGGGGTTCGAGACCGAGTTCGCGGCGTTCCTCGGCGCCGGCGCGCACTGCGTGTCGGTGAGCTCGTGCATGGCGGCGCTCCACCTCGCTTATGTGGAGTTCAAGCTCGGTCCCGGCGACGAGGTCATCGCGCCCGCGTGCACGCACGTCGCCACCGTCCACGCGATCGAGTGGGTGGGCGCGCGCCCGGTGCTCGTCGATCCGGATCCCGCGACGGGCAACCTGACCGCGGCGGGGATCGAGGCCGCGCTCACGCCGCGCACGCGCGCCGTGTCGCTGGTCCACTTCGTCGGCATCCCGGCCGAGATGGACGAGATCGTCGCGCTGTGCGAGCGCCACGGCCTGAGGCTCGTCGAGGACTGCGCGATCGCGATCGGCGCGCGCTACAAGGGCCGCCACGTCGGGCTGTTCGGCGACGTCGGCACGTTCAGCTTCTACCCGGTCAAGCACATCACCACCGGCGAGGGCGGGATGTTCCTGTCGCGCCACGCCGAGGTCGCCCGGACGGTCGCCCGGCTGCGTGCGTTCGGCGTCGATCGCACGCACAGCGAGCGCTCGATCCCGGGGATGTACGAGGTGCCGTCGCTCGGGCTCAACTACCGGATGAGCGAGATGCAGGCGGCGCTCGGCCGCACGCAGACCGCGAAGCTGCCCGCGCTGCTCGCGGCGCGGCGCGCGAACTTCGAAGCGCTGCGCGCGCGGCTCGCCGGTTCGGGCGTGCGCGTGCTCGACAGCCAGACCGCGCACGCGGTCAACAGCCACTACTGCCTCGTCGCCGTGCTCGAGGGCAAGCTCGGCCCGCACCGCAACGCGATCATCGGCGAGCTCAACGCGGCCGGCATCGGCACCAGCATCTACTACCCGCAGCCCGTGCCGCGCATGAAGTACTACCTCGACAAGTACGGCTACGACGCCGGCAAGTACCCCGTCGCGACCGAGATCAGCGACTGCTCGATCGCGTTGCCCGTCGGACCCCACCTCGGCGGTGCCGAGATGGAGCGCATCGCCGCGGGGCTGAAGGCGGCGATCGCGAGCCACTCGTGAGCTTCGCGGTTCATGCCGATCCGTGGCTCGCCGAGGTCATGGCCAGGCCGGTGTTTCGGCTCGACGGTGCCGGCGCCGCCGAGGCCGTCGCGAGTCACCTCGCCACGCAGCCGCGCGCGTTCTACTTCGCGAAGCTCGCGACCGATCAGATCGACGACGTCCGCGCGCTGTCGCGCCTCGGGTTCGCGGTGGTCGATACCAACGTCACGTTCGAGCTCGTGCGGGAGCCCCCGGCGCTCGACGGCTTCGACGTCGGCGAGCTCGCCGCCGGCGAAGCGGAGGCCGTGCTCGACATCGCGGGCTCCGCGTTTCGCTACTCGCGGTTTCACCTCGATCCGCAGGTCGACCTCGCGCTCGCGAACCACATCAAGCGCGAGTGGATCCGGAACTACGTGCTGCGCAAGCGAGGAGACGGCCTCCTGGTCGCGAGACAGGGCGGTCGCCCGTGCGGGTTCCTCGCCCCGCTGGTCTCGCACGGCACCGCCGTGATCGATCTCGTCGCCGTCGCCACCGACGCGCACGGCCGAGGCGCGGGCAGCGCGCTCACCGCCGCGTTCGCGACCCGCTATCGCGGGATGCCGCGGCTGGTCGGCACCCAGGTCGCGAACGTGCCGTCGATTCGCCTGTACACCAAGCTCGGCTTCGCGCTCGCGCGCAGCCAGTACGTCCTCCACTTCCACGCGGGTGCCTGACATGCGCATCGCCACTCACGATGTCTACGACCGCATCCTGATCGTCGCCGAGATCGGCAACAACCACGAGGGCAGCTTCGAGGTCGCGTGCCGCATGGTCGAGGCTGCAGCCGACGCGGGCGTCGACGCGGTCAAGTTCCAGACGTTCCAGACCAAGCTGTTCACCAGCAACGCCGATCCGGCGCGGTTCGAGCGGCTGGCGCGGTTCGAGCTGTCGCAGGACAACTTCGTCGCGCTCGCGCGGCTCGCACGCACGCGCGGCTTGATCTTCTTCTCGACGCCGCTCGATCTCGTCAGCGCGCGCTTCCTCGAGCCGCTCGTCGACGTCTTCAAGATCGCCTCCGGCGACAACGACTTCTTGCCGCTGATCGCCCAGGTCTGCGCGACCGGCAAGCCCGTCATCATCTCGACCGGGCTCGCCGACCTCGCGCACGTGCGACGGATCGCGGCGTTCGCGCGCGACGCCGGCGCCGGCGGACGGCTCGCGTTCCTGCACTGCGTGTGCGCGTATCCGGCGCCGCCCGCCGAGGTCCACCTGCGCGCGATCCCGGTGATGGAGCGCGAGCTCGACTGTCCCGTCGGCTGGTCGGATCACACGCTCGGACCGGAGGCATGCCTGGCGGCCGCCGCCGTGGGCGCGCGGATCCTCGAGAAGCACTTCACGCTCGACAAGAACTTCTCCGCGTTCCGCGACCACCAGCTGTCGGCCGATCCGGCGGAGATGCGCCAGATCGTCGACGGCGTGCGCCGGGTCGAGGTGCTGCTCGGCTCCCCCGAGAAGCGCGTCCAGCCGAGCGAGGAGCCGAACCTGCGCGCCGCGCGACGCTCGATCGCCGCGGTCGCGGATCTCCCGCGCGGTCACCGGCTCCGCCCCGAGGATCTGATCTGGGTGCGCCCCGCGATCGGCCTGCCGCCCGGCGAGGAGCAGCGCCTGCTCGCGCGCGCGTTGACCCGCGACGTCGCCGCAGGCGAGGCGATCACCGAGCGGGACGTCGACTGATCACGGGATGGCGCACGGCGTGAACGGCGCGGTCGGGACCGCGCGGCTCCACAGGCGGCCGTCGAGCTCGCCGACCAGCGACGACGATCCCGGATCGAACCGCACCGTGACGTTGCCCTCGTGGAACGGCGCTCCGCCCGGCCGGATCCTGGGCGGCCGGATCTTCGCGCGCCGCGCGTCGGTCAGCTCGGTGAGCGTGCACGTGTTGCCGGCGATCGCCAGGTGCAGCGCCGGTAGCGGCATGATGAGCCCTGAACCTCACGACCATGGTCCTCGTCGTCGCGCTCGGTGCCTGTGGTGCCGGACACAAGGACGTCCAGGGGAACGACCACGAGCTCGCGAAGGTCGCCGGTGAGTGGGAAGGCGACTACAAGGGCGCCGACAGCGGCCGCAGCGGTCCGGTCACGTTCTCGCTCCAGCTCGGTCGGCACGTCGCCGAAGGCGAGGTCGTCATGAGCGGCATTACGCCACTCGAGATCGCGTTCGTCCAGTTGCCCGCGCTCCACCCAGATCCCGAGCTTCGCGATACAAACTACGAGGAGGAATTCGTGAACCGAACCGTGAAGATCGTACTCACTCTTGCCCTACTCGCCCTCGCGACCAGCCCGGCCACCGGTGACGACAAGGTCAAGCCAGCGTTGACCCTCGAGGCCTACGAGAAGCTCGTCCTCGGGCTCGCGGACTGCAAGCTCAAGGGCTACAGCATCGACAGCGCGTGCCCCGGCCTCAAGACGATGCAGGCCGCGATGAAGGACACCACGAGGAACATGCAGGATGTCCTGGGCATGAATGCCACGCTCGGCGCGAAGCTGATCGGTCACACGTCGGTGGCCGTGCGCGTCAAGGCGGCGGAGCTGATGGCCAGCTTCACGGGCACCAAGTCGTCGAGCCAGGACACGATCGTCGCGGCCGCGGCCAGGGAGAAAGATCCGCAGGTCCTGCAGGCGTTCATCCGCACGGTCGCGAACGATGGCGCGAAGAACGCGAAGGTCGCGGCGATGCTGATCGCCAGCGCCGATCACGCCGACAAGGACGTCCGGCTGCAGGCGGTCTACGCGATCTCGTCGGGCTGGAATCGTGAGATGAAGGGCGGCCCGGAGAAGCTCGCGGCGCTCGCCGAGAAGGACGCCGAGCCCAAGGTCCGTCAGGCGGCGTGCGAGTACGGCGGCAAGCTCGGCCAGAAGGCGATGCTGCCGGTCCTCGAGAAGCTCACCGCGAAGGCCGACGACAAGGCCATGTACGCCGCGTGCATGGCCGGCCTCGGCGCGATGTTCCACCAGTACCCGCTCTACCCCACCGACAACGAGGCGGCCTACAAGCTGTTCCTCAAACGGCTAGACGCGACGCCGCGCTCCGAGACCACGCCGCCGTGGGGGGTGATGAGCCTGTTCCGTCACGCCGGCGATGCGAAGAACGACAAGCTCGCGGCGTGGAAGAAGCGGGCGACGTGGTTCAAGGTCGAGGACGTCAAGAAGGCACTCGCCGCCGTGATCGCCGACAAGCAGACGAACTGGATGGCACGCACCGCGGCGATCGAGTCGTATGCCGCGCTCGGCGCCAAGAAGGCCGAGCTCGAGGCTCTGAAGAAGGGCTACGACGAGAAGGACTTCAAGGACAAGAACGTGCTGAAGAAGATCGACGAGGCCGCCGCGAAGGCCCCGTAGGACGAGAAGGAGCTCATCGTCGCCAGGGGACGCTCGACTCGCGGAGCTCGCCGTGTCGCGGTCTCGCACGGCCTCGAACAATGCGAGTGGTCGCGCGAGCGTGTACGTGTGTCGTGTCTCGACGTGCTTGCCCTGCACCGCTGCGCTGCCCTCGGAGATCGTCGAAGGCCTGACTCATCCGGGCAGCGACCGGAGATACGCGGCGCCCGTGCGCAACGTCGCCAACTGGCCGCGTAGCGCGAGGTGCCTGGCATGGACGTCGACCCACCCGGCGATCTCGTCGAGGTAGACAGCTGGCGATCGTGCGCTGGGTCTCCGCGCGCGCAGGCGCCCACTTCGATCGACCAGCGAGAGCATGGAGGAGCCATGTGCGCTGTCGCGACAGCGTGCCCACTCGGTCTTGCCACGGTCTCGGTCGTGGCTCGAGCTCCGGAAGCCGTGCGCGACTACCGCCGGAGCTCGTCGCGAAACTCTCGCAAGGCGGCGTGCTGATCGGGCCGGACCGCGAAGCGCGCGATCGCCGCCAGGTCGACTTCAGGAAACAGCGCACTCGTGGGGAGCAGCTCGTAACGGCCATCGCGCAGCGCGAAGATCTTGAACGCACCGGCCTCGAACACCCAGACCTCGCGGACCTCGAACGCGCGGTAGACCTCCAGCTTGTCGAGCAACGGACGCGAGATGACCACCTCGAGCGCGATGTCCGGGATCAGACGATCGGTGCCGCGGCAGTAGCACTCGTCCGGCTCGAAGCCGCGGTTCAGTTCCTGCTTCTTGAACGTCATCTGCCCGTAGCCGTAGAGCGGGATGTCACGTTCGAGGCAGAACAGCTCGAGGAACCGAGCGATCTGTTTCTTGTTCAGCTCGTGCGCGCGCGACGTGGTCATGATCTCGAGCGCCCCTTCGAGGTAGGTCATGTGCACGGCCGGGCTCTCGATCGCGTCGCGGATCAGCTCGTAGGTCGACCACGGGATGTTGTGCAGGAGGACCCGGCGTTCCTCGTGGTTCGACGCGCCCTGCACGGGAAACCCTGATGTCGCCATAGCGTCGAGCATACCAGCCTCGTCGAGCTCCGACGCCGCCGGTTCGTCGAGCGAGAGCGTGCTCGGTTCGGACATGACGACCTCGCGGCAAGCTCGAGGCCAGGCGCTCGGCTTCGTGATTTCGTACGGTTGTGCGACCGCGCGTCCGCATGCAGGACAGCGTGTCCGTATACCGTCGGACACCGGACGATCGGCGCGCCGCGACCATCCGCCTCGCGCCGCCGCAGCGGACCGATCGTATTGACTCCGAGTCTGTGCGATTCTGCGTCGTGTGCGGCATCGCCGGGTATTTCGGATCGCGTCTGCTCGACGAGGATCGCATCGCGCGCACGCTCGCGCTGATGCAGCGGCGCGGGCCCGATCACGCCGCGCATCGCCACTTCGTCACGCCGAGCGGGCGTCACGTCGACCTGCTGCATAGTCGGCTCAGCATCCTCGATCTCGACGAGCGCTCGCACCAGCCGCTGGCGGTCGACGGCGCGTGGATCGTGTTCAACGGCGAGATCTACAACTACGTCGAGCTGCGCGCGGAGCTCGAGCGCGCCGGCTTCACGTTTCGCACGTCGTCGGATACCGAGGTGTTGCTGCGCGCGCTCGGCCACCTCGGCCCGCGCGCCGCGCTCGACAAGGCCGAGGGCATGTGGGCGTTCGCGGCGTACGACGAGCGAACCGGCGCGCTCGTGCTCAGCCGCGACCGGTTCGGCGAGAAGCCGCTCTACCTCGTCCAGGATGGCGACGGCGTCACGTTCGGCTCGGAGGTCAAGTTCATCTCCGCGCTGCGCGGCGAGCGCCTGCCGATCGATCTCGACCACGTGCGCCGCTACCTCGTGAACGGCTACAAGGCGCTCTACAAGCAGCCGCACCAGTTCTTCCGCGGGCTCGAGGAGCTCCCCGCCGCGTCGACGCTCACGTTCGATCAAGACGGCCACCGCACCGTCGAGCGCTACTGGACGCCGACCTTCGAGCCCGACCCCGACATGTCGCGCGACGAGGCGGTCGCCGGCACGCGCAGCCGGCTGATCCGCTCGGTCGAGCTCCGCCTGCGCGCCGACGTGCCGATCGCGTTCTGCATGTCGGGCGGCGTCGACTCGAACTCGCTGATCTCGATCGCGAAGCGGGAGCTCGGCTACCAGGTCCACGGGTTCACGATCGCGAGCGCCGACGAGCGCTACGAGGAGTCCGAGCTCGTGCAGACCGCGGTCGACGCGCTCGGGCTTCGCCACACCTCGATCCCGACCGACACCACCGGCTTCCTCGATCGGCTGCGCACGCTGGTCCGCTACCACGACGCGCCCGTGTTCACGATCACGTACTACGCGCACTGGCTGCTGATGGAGAGCATCGCGCGCCACGGCTACAAGATCGCGGTGAGCGGCACCGCGGCCGACGAGCTGTTCTCCGGCTACTACGATCACTTCCTCGCGTACCTCGCCGAGACTCGCGACCCCGCGGCGCGCGCGGCGTGGACCGAGCACGTACGGCCCGTCGTGCGCAACCCGTTCCTCTCCGACCCCGATCTGTTCGCGAACGACCCGGGCTTCCGCGATCACATCTTCCTCGATGCCGCGGGGTTCGCCGAGTACCTCCACGAGCCGTGGCACGAGGCGTTCGCGGAGACCGTGTACTCGCCGAGCGTGCTGCGCAACCGCATGGCGAACGAGCTGTTCCACGAGGCGGTGCCGGTGATCCTCCACGAGGACGATCTCAACTCGATGTACTACTCGATCGAGAACCGCTCGCCGTTCCTCGATCGCGCGCTGTTCGAGTGGAGCAGCAAGATCCCCACGCGCCACCTGATGCGCGACGGCTACGCGAAGGCCGTGCTGCGCGACGCGATGCGCGGCATCGCGCCCGACGCGATCCTCGACAACCGCCGCAAGGTCGGCTTCAACGCCCCGATCTTCGACTTCCTCGATCCGAGCGATCCGGCCACGCGTGCCGCCCTGCTCGCTCCGAGCCCGATCTGGGATCTCGTGCGCAAGGATCGCATCACCGACCTGATCGACAAGGCGTTCCTGCCGAACAGCCAGAGCAAGTTCCTGTTCTACTTCCTGTGCTCGAAGCTGTTCCTCGAAGAGCATGGGTGAGCGATCGAGGTGGCGGTGTGCGACACCTCGGCTCGCTCGCCGCCCTATGTCAAGAATGCGCTGTGCAACGAGATCGCCCGGCACGCCCAGGACTCGACCGCGTCCACGGTCCCGATCCCGATCTGCTAGCGCCGACGAGCGCGATCGGGAGCCGTGCCGGTGCGCAGCGAATCCTCGTGCTCGATGGCACGCGCACCGAGATCGCCCTGGCGGGACGACCGGAGCTGGTCGGTCCTCCTCATCGCCCCGGTCAGCTCGTCTACGCCCCGCTCGTCGCGCCTCTGATCGCGGCGATCGCGACGTGGTCGGTCCCGAGGGACGAGTACGCCGGTGCGCTCGATGGCGCTGTTCCTGGTCGAGCTCGCTCTGCACGGTGCTGTCCTATGGTTGCCCTCCTGCACTCCAACCTCGATGGAGTCGGCGATCGATCGTAAATCCTCGTCGAGGATCGCGTGTCCTTCGCGCTTCGCGTGAAATCTCCATCGAGGGTCGAGCGATCGCGATCGATCGAAGTTCGTCGAGCACGGCGCAGTACATCAAGCCGAAAACTCGAGTGGTAGAAGATCGTACGCGTATCGAGCACGCGAAGATCGGAGCTCACGATGTTGCTGGATGGTTCGATGACGAGCGAGCCTCTGTGGGGCACGACCGGCAGGGACGATGAAGCGCATCGCGTCCACGAAGGTCTCCAGCGGATCGCGAAGGCGCGGTCCACCTACGATGCGGAAGAGGCCTCGCTGCTGCGCGACGCGAAGGCGCTCCGGCTGTGGAGAGATCACGGATACGCGACGTTCTTCGAATACCTGGAGTGCGAGCTCGGCTACGCGCCTCGCACCGCACAGGACCGGATCCGCGTCGCCGAGGCACTCGAGGACCTCCCGCTGCTGTCCGAGGCGCTCGCCAGCGACGACCTGAGGTACTCGGCCGTTCGCGAGCTCACGCGCGTCGCGTCGCCCGCCAAGGAAGCCGAGTGGATCGACGCTGCGTCCAGCAAGTGTCTCCGCGAGATCGAAGAGCTCGTGGCCGGTCACAAGTACGGCGATGGACCGAACGACCCCAAGGATCCGGAGCTCCGCCGTCGCAAGGTGACGTACGAGGTCCACCCGCCGACCTACGCGATGCTGCGCGAAGCGCGCGCGGTCCTCGAGAACGAGCGCGGCGAGCGCGTCACCGATGACGAATTCCTCCAGACGCTCTGCCGATCCGTGTTTGCACCCGCGACGGAGACGCCCACCAGGCCGGCCCACCAGATCTCGATCAGCACGTGCAAGGAGTGCAAGCGGAGCTGGCAGACCGGCGCGGGCCGGGACGTGGAAGTGGATGCGGCGACCGTCGACCGCGCCCGCTGCGACGCGGACTTCATCGGCGACCTCGACGCCGAGACGCCCGCGCGAACCACGTCGAGCGTGACTCCGCGCATCCGCAAGCACGTCTTTGCGCGCGACCACCATCGTTGCACCGTTCCTGGGTGCCGGTCCGCGCGTCACCTCGAGATCCACCACCTTGTCCATCAAGCCGATGGCGGTGGTCACCATCCGTCGGGGATCACGCTCCTGTGTTTTTCTCACCATCAGCTGCACCACGAGGGTCGGCTGATCATCCGTGGCACCGCGCCTGACCAGCTGGTGTTCCAGCGAGTGCCCGTTCGCGCGGACCGCACCGAGGTCGAAGCCGGCGACGAGATCCGCCCACGTGGGCGCGAACCGGAGGCTCCATCCGAGCGGCGAGCTGCAAGGGTCCGCTCGAGCGGCTAGCCAGTCGGAGCGCCACGAGGACAGAAGGAACTGCGTCACCGTCGAGCAGGCGTCCTTGCCGAACAGCCAGAGCAAGTTCCTGTTCTATTTCCTGTGCTCGCAGCGGTTCCTCGGAGAGCACGCGTGAGCAGCCGCACTACCTGCTAGCATCACAGTCGATGCGGCTTCTCCTGGTAGTCGGGCTGGTGGCGTGCGGGGACAAGGGTGGCCCCGCGACCTATCGGCTCGGAGATCCCACGGTGTACGGGGCAGCGACGAGCGCGGAGGGAGCCCTGCTCGCGGACGTCAACGGCGATGGGCTCCTGGATGTCGCGTACCGGGGCACGGGCTCGATCGGCATCATGCTGGCGTCGGCAGATGGGACACTCGAAGCTCCCGTCGTCTCGTTGGACTTTGCCGCCGGACCGTTCGTGCTCGGCGATCTGGATGGCGATGCGCGAGCGGATCTGGTGACGATCCCGGTCGAGGCGACCGCGAACGTCGCCATCAGTCAGGGTGATGGCAGATTCGTCGCCTCGGGCAGTTACGACCTCGCCACCGACTTGCTGATTAAGCGAGCAACCAACGTGGCGCTGGCTGACCTGAACCTGGATGGTGCACCCGACCTGTTGGCCACGCTCACCGACGGGGGCTATCAAGGCAATGTCAGTGTCTCTGTCGACAACGGCACCGGGGGCTTCTCGGTTCCGCGCTCCTATCCAGCTGGCATTACCCCGAACACGACCATGGTCGCCGATCTGAATGGTGACAGCAGGCCCGATCTCGTGGTCGCGAGCGCAGGCGTCAGGCGGATATCTTCCACCTATGGGGGATCGATCGACTTGTTGCTCGGAGCGGGTGATGGAACGTTGCTGCCGCCCACCACGGTCCTCCAAGAGCCAGTCGATCACGTCGAGGTCGCTGACGTCGATGGTGATGGACACCTCGATCTCGTGGCCCGCCTGAGCGCGACGGTACGCGACGCGTCCCGGGATCACGTCAAGGTGCTGTTCGGAGATGGGACCGGGCAGTTCGAGGTCACGGAGTACTACGTCGGAGCGTTCGTGGCCTCTCATGCCGAGCTCGTCGAGCTCGATGGAGACGACAAGCTGGATCTGATCCTCCGGGTCGACGAAGGCGCGACGATCGCCGTGCTGATCAACACGGGCGATCGCACCTTCGCGCTCCCGGTGTTCCATCCGACCTCCACTCTCAACACTCCCCAGAACCCGCAACCCGGAGACTCGTTCGCGGTCGGCGACGTGAACGGCGACGAAGTGCCAGATGTCGTGCTGGGGTATCGAAGCAGCATCCTGGTGTTTCCCGGCTCGCGCGACTGACCCTGGCCAACCCGCCGAAGCTGATGTAGAAGCGACCTGGTCGTGAGCGGATCGTTCTGGACAGCGAAGCGCGTGCTCGTCACCGGGGGCGCGGGCTTCTTCGGCAGCTTCGTCGTCGACGAATTGCGCCGGCGCGGCGCCCAGCACGTGTTCGTCCCGCGCAGCCGCGACTACGATCTGATCGATCGCGCCGCGTGCAAGCGCTTGATCTCCGATACCAAGCCCGACGTCGTGTTCCACCTCGCGGCGCGGGTCGGCGGCATCGGCGCGAACCGCGACAACCCGGGCGGGATGATCTTCGACAACGCGATGATGGGGCTGCAGCTGATCGAGGAGTGCCGGCTCGCGAACGTGGGCAAGACCGTGATCGCCGGCTCGATCTGCGCGTACCCGAAGTTCGCCCCGATCCCGTTCCGCGAGGAGGACCTGTGGAACGGCTATCCCGAGGAGACGAACGCGCCGTACGGGATCGCGAAGAAGCTGTTGCTCGTGCAGTCGCAGGCGTATCGCGATCAGTACGGCATGAACAGCATCGTGCTGTTCCCGGTCAACATGTACGGCCCGCGCGACAACTTCGATCTGCGCACCTCGCACGTGATCCCCGCGATGATCCGCAAGTGCGTCACCGCGAAGGAAGCCGGCGACGCCGAGGTCACGCTGTGGGGCGATGGCTCGCCGACGCGCGAGTTCGTGTACGCCGCGGACGCGGCCGAGGCGATGATCCTCGGCGCCGAGCGCTACGACTCGAGCGACCCGGTCAACATCGGCAGCGGCAACGAGATCTCGATCCGCGACCTCGCCGGCCTGATCGCCCTCGCGACCGGGTTCACCGGGCGGTTCGTCTGGGATACCAGCCAGCCGAACGGTCAGCCGCGGCGGCGGCTCGATGTCACGCGCGCGAAGCAGCGCTTCGGGTTCGTGGCGAAGACCTCATTCGCCGACGGGCTCGAGCAGACCGTCGCGTGGTACCTGGCGCACCGCTCGTGACGAGCTGCTAAGGTCGCGGCACCGTTGCGCGTGCTCATCATCATCCCCGCCTACAACGAGCAAGAGGCGCTCGGTGGGTTGCTCGGCGAGATCCGGTCGCTGTCGCACGAGGGGACGAAGCTCGAGGCCGTCGTGGTCGATGACGGGTCGGTCGATCGCACCACCGAGATCGCGCGGGCCGGCGGGGCGCGCGTGCTGCGGCTGTGCGGCAACCTCGGGATCGGCGGCGCGGTCCAGGCCGGGCTGCGGCTCGCGTGTCGTGAGGGGTTTGACTACGCGGTCCAGATCGACGGCGACGGCCAGCACCCGCCGGCCGAGCTCTCCCGCCTGCTCGAGGCGGCCGGCCGGGACGACCACCCCGATCTCGTCGTCGGGACCCGCTACCACGACGAGAAGACGTTCCGATCGACCGTGCTGCGCCGGCTCGGCAGCTGGTGGCTGCGCGTGATCCTGCGCGTGGTCGGCGTCCGCGTCACCGATCCGACCTCGGGGTTCCGGCTCTACGGCGCGCGGGCGCTGAAGCTGTTCGACGAGACCTATCCCTACGACTTTCCCGAACCCGAGTCGCTCGCGGTCGCGCGCGCCGCGGGCCTGCGGATCGCCGAGGTGCCGGTGAAGATGCGCGAGCGCCAGGGCGGCAGCTCGAGCATCTTCGGGTTCTCCGCGTTCTATTACATGTTCAAGGTGACGCTGGCGATCATCCTGACCTACGGTCGCGCGCGCCTCCGTGGCTCGAGATAGAGAGGACTTCGATGCAAGCCGACGAGATGTGGCTCAAGGAAGGGACCTGGATCTTCGCCGGGGTGTGCCTCGTGATCGCGCTGGTCCTCCTGCGCCTGCTGTTCCGCGAGCGGATCTCGCTGCAGGGCAGCATGTCGTACCTGACGTTCCTGCTCGTGCTCGGCAGCATGGCGATGTTCCCCCAGACGACCACCCGGATCGCGCAGTGGCTCGGCTTCACGCTGCTGTCGAACTTCTTCTTCTGCACCGCGATCGCGCTGCTCGCGATCCTGCACCTGCGCGCGCTCGTGATGCTGTCGAAGGTGCACCTGCGGTCGATCGCGCTGACCCAGGAGCTCGCGATCCTCAACGAGAAGATCGATCGCCTCGAGGCAGCATCCGCGCCTCCCGAGTCACGCGCGGCGTAGCGCGGCGCGCGCGTAGCCCATCGCGCGATAGATGTTCACGACCGCGAGCATCTTGGCTCGTGCGCGCGCCTGGGTCCACGCGCTGCCGCCGTGGCGCTTCGCGAGCTCGGCGGTCTCGCGCATCTGGACCGCGTAGCCCTCGCCGCTCTTGCTGGTCTCGTACCACCGGAAGCACGCGACCGGATCGTCGAGGTAGATCGGATCACCGCGCCGCGCGAGCCGGAGGAAGAAGTCGTGATCGAACGCGAAGCGGATCTGCGCGTCGATGTAGCCGACCTCGTCGTGGACGGAGCGCCGCCAGAACGTGGTCATCTGGCTGACGTAGTCCTCGGTCAGGAAGTTCTCGAACGTGTGCCGGCGGCTGCGGTAGTGCTTGTAGAGGCTGATCCAGCGCCGGACCTCGCGGTCCTGCTCGTCGATGATCATGCAGCGGCCGTGCACCCACTCGGTGCGCGGGCTCGCCTCGAACGCGGCGGCGACCCTGGCGAGCGCACCCGGCAAGAGGGTGTCGTCGCTGTTGAGCCAGCCGACGATGTCCCCGGTGGTCGCGCGCAGGCCCTTGTTGATGGCATCGACCTGGCCGCGGTCGCGCTCGCTCTTCCACGCGATCCGCGCGCCGTAGCTCTCGAGGATCTCGAGCGTGCCGTCGGTGCTGCCGCCGTCGACGATGCAGTACTCGAGCTCGAAGTCGCCGCGCTGCTCGAGCACGCTGTCGATCGTGCGGCGGATGAAGCGCGCGTGATCGTAGGACGGCGTGACGAGCGAGATCCGCACGGTCATACGTGGGGAGCTCGGCCCGCCAGCGCGCCGCGAACATCCTCCTCGTCGCTCTGCACCATCTTCGTGATCAGCTCGCGGAACGTCACCTTCGGCTTCCAGCCGAGCTGGTCGCGCGCCTTGCTGTAGTCACCGCACAGGTGATCGACCTCGGTCGGGCGGAGGTACCGCGGATCGAGCTCGACGTACGGCTGCCAGTCGAGCCCGAGCGTGCCGAACGCCACGTCGAGCACGTCGCGCACGGTGTGGGCCTCGCCGGTCGCGATCACGTAGTCGTCGGGCTTGTCCTGCTGGAGCATCATCCACATCGCCTCGACGTAGTCGCCGGCGTAGCCCCAGTCGCGCTTCGCATCGAGGTTGCCGAGGAACAGCTTCTTGTCGAGGCCGTGCTTGATGCGTGCGGCCGCGCGCGTGATCTTGCGCGTGACGAACGGCACGCCTCGCCGGTGGCTCTCGTGGTTGAACAGGATCCCGCACGCGATGTAGAGGCCGTAGGCATCGCGATAGTTCTGGCAGAGCTGGTGCGCGAACACCTTCGCGCACGCGTACGGGCTGCGCGGCTGGAACGGCGTGTGCTCGTGCTGTGGCGCGGGCGACGAGCCGTACATCTCGCTCGACGACGCCTGGTAGAACCGGCACTTCGTCCCGAGCTCGCGGATCGCCTCGAGCAGCCGCAGCGTCCCGACCGCGACCGTCGACACCGTGTACTCGGGGATATCGAAGCTCACCCGCACGTGGCTCTGCGCCGCGAGGTTGTAGAGCTCGTCGGGGGCGATCTTCGTGACGAGGTTCGCGAGCGCGCTCCCATCCTCGAGATCTCCGTAGTGGAGCCGGAGCTTGTAGTTGGGGGCGTGCGGATCCTGGTAGATCGGCTCGAGCCGCTCGGTGTTGAACGAGCTCGAACGCCGCACGATGCCGTGAACCTCGTAGCCCTTCGCGAGCAGGAGCTCCGCGAGGAACGAGCCGTCTTGCCCGGTGATGCCGGTGATCAGCGCCTTCTTCATCGCTGCTGCTGGACGTACCACGCCACGATGCGAACCACCTCGCTTTGTCGTACAAACGCCGGGCCGGGCGCGAGATGCGGGTCTTGTTCGATCATCAGATCTTCAGCTACCAGACGTTCGGTGGTGCGTCCCGCTACTTCGCGGAGCTCATGAACGTGTTCCACCGCGAGGGCGACCCGGCGTTCGATCTCGGGGTCGCGGAGTCGCCGAACGAGTACCTCGCGCGCGCGCCGTACTATCGCGGAAGATCGGTGGCACGGACCGGCACGCTCGGGTTCCTGCGGACGTACCTGCGCAACGAGCTCCACACGAGGACGATCGCGCGCAGGCGGCCGCACGACATCGTGCACGCGACGTTCTACGATCCCGGGTTCCTCCGCACGCTCCACGGCTCGAAGCTCGTGGTCACGGTCCTCGACATGATCCCCGAGCATTTCCCGGAGTACTTCGACGTGACCGGGCCCTACGGCCGCCTGGTCACCAGACGCTGGATCGAGGGCAAGCGGACGCTCTGCCACCAGGCGGACGTGATCCTCGCGATCTCGGAGCACACCAAGCGCGACCTCGTCGCGTGCTACGGGATCGACCCGGCGCGAATCACCGTCACCCACCTCGGTAACAGCCTCGCCGGTGGCGCGGATCGGCCGCGGCCCGACGGCTTCCCCGGCCGCTACCTGCTGTTCGTCGGCACGCGCAACACCTACAAGAACTTCGGGTTCTTCGTCGAAGCGGCCGCGCCGCTGCTCGCCGAGGACCCGGCGCTCGGCATCGTCTGCATCGGCGGCGGCCAGCTCGCCCCCGAGGAGCTCGCGCTGATCGCGCGGCACGGCCTCGCCGGGCGGGTCGCGCAGCGCAGCGTCGCCGACCACGAGCTCGCGGCTTGCTACGCGCATGCCCGGGCGTTCGTGTTCCCGTCGCTGTACGAGGGCTTCGGGATCCCGATCCTCGAGGCGTTCGCGTGCGGCTGCCCCGCGCTCGTCGCGAACGCCAGCTGCTTTCCCGAGATCGCGGGGGATGCCGCGGCGTACTTCGATCCCGCGGATCGCGACAGCCTGCGGTCGGCCCTGCGCCGCGTGCTCGTCGATCGAGCGTACGCCGAGGCGCTGCGCGAGCAGGGCCTCGCGCGGGCGAAGGTGTTCACCTGGGAACAGACCGCCCGGCGGACGCTCGACGCGTACCGGGCGGTGACGCGTTCTCGATCGGCGGCCGCATGAAGTACCTGATCACCGGCTGCTACGGGTTCGTCGGCGCGTACCTGGTGCGCCGGATCGCGACCGAGGATCCGGGTGCGCGGATCGTCGCGGTCGATCGGATGCCCGCCCCTCCCGGGTTTCCCGCGGTCGCGAGCAGCTACTGCCTCGACCTGCTCGAGCTCGACGCGTTCGACGCCGTGCTCGCGAGCGAGCGACCGGACCACCTCGTCCACCTCGCCTCGTTCAGCTCGGTCGGGTTCTCGTGGAAGCACCCGACCACGAGCTTCACGAACAACACGAACATCTTCCTCGACGTGCTCGAGTGCGTGCGGCGGTCGTCCCCGCGCACGCGGATCCTGTCCGTCGGATCGTCGGAGGAGTACGGGGTCGTCGACGCCACCGCGCTGCCGCTCCGCGAGACCAGCCCGCTCCGGCCCGCGAGCCCCTACGCCGTCGCGCGCGTCGCGCAGGAGCACCTCGGCGAGGTCTACGTCCGGGGCTTCGGGCTCGACATCGTCGCGACGCGCTCGTTCAACCACGTCGGTGCGGGCCAGACCGATCAGTTCGTGATCAGCGCGATCGGCAGGCAGTTCGCCGAGCTCGCGAAGGGCCAGCGCACGCACCTGACCGTCGGCACGACCACGGTGATCCGCGACTTCCTCGACGTACGCGACGTGGTCACCGCGTACCTCGCGCTGCTCGCGCATGGCGAGCAGGGTGAGGTCTACAACGTCTGCAGCGGCCGCGGCGTCAGCATCGCGGAGGCGATCGGGATCTTCGAGACGATCACCGGGCTCCACCCCGCGGTCGAGACCGACCCCGCGCTCGTGCGCCCGGTCGAGAATGCGATCGTGGTCGGCTCCCACGACAAGCTCACCGCGGCGGTCGGCTGGCGCCCGATCCACTCGCTCGAGGAGTCGTTGCGCGGCGTCTACGACCACTGGTTCGAGCGTGCGTGATCTGGTGCACCTCGCCGTGTGCCGGAGATAGCGACGCCGCCGCGATCGTGAGCTACTGGGTCATGCGCAGCGTGTACCTCGCGACGATCCTGGCGGCCTGCGGTGGCGGCGACGATCCGCCGCTCTCGGTCACCACGCAGTTCGTGGTCACCGAGGTCAGCGGCACGGGCCCGTCGCCGCTCGATCAGCTGGATGGCCAGCCGGTGTCCGTGCAGATCGACTTCGACAGCGTGGGCGCGGTGCGCAGCGAGGACGGCCCGTGCAAGGCGCTCGTGCTGTTCACCAGCGATGCGATCCGGACCGCGCGCGGCGCCTCGGCCGCGATCGTCGAGCGCGAGATCCTCGAGCCCCTGCCGTCGTGGGACGTGCGGCTCGAGCTGTGCGAGAACGCGGCGCAGTCCTCGTTCCTCGTCGAGTCCACGATCAACGAGCTGAACCTGCTGTTCGGCTGCATCGGGGTTCCCTCCGCGGCGGCGCTCCGCGATGCGGAGGGGTTCCCGCTGTTGTCCTCGTTCACCGCGACCGGATGCAGCGCGACGATCCTCGATGTCGTGGGGAACCGCGTGATCGGGAACCCCAGCTTCACGATGACGGTCGCGACGGGTCCCGCTCGCTTGCCGTGAGCCGCGCCTCGATCCCGGCGCGCAGGCGCTCGCCGAAGATGAGGGCCGTCGCGACGCAGCAGCACGTCACCATCCAGTGCGAGTACCGGAAGTCGGGTGCGGCGGCGCCGATGAACAGGCTCGCCTCGTAGAGTAGTCCCGAGCCCAGGATCGAGACCACCAGCAGATCGCGCCTCCGGATCGCGTAGCCGCACAGGATCACCGCCACGAGTGCGTACGCCCAGGGCCGGTAGAGCAGCGTCCTGGACAGCTTGCGAGTGAACCAGTCGCCCATCGTCTGCTGGAGCGACGAGAGCGAGTGGCCATGCGAGATGCGCTGCAGATGATCGGGGTTGGCCGCGAACATCTGGTTCACCGGTTCCCACGGCTCGGAGTCCGTGAGCCCGAGGACCTCCTTCATCACGCGCCAGCGATGCGACAGGAACGCGTGCGTGTGCTCCCGGAGGATCCGGACCCAGGCGCGCCGCCGCGCGATCCGTTCTGGCTTTTCGGGATAGATGTTGAAGACGGCGTTGTCGCTGAAGATCAGCTCGAACCAGACCCGCTTGTACTGCCTGCACATGTTGGCCTGGAGCTCCGACGTCCGGACCATCGGGATCCCGTCGAGGACCTCGCGCACCTCGGCGTCGGTCATCGGGTCCTCGTGGCAGATCGTGCCGGCGAGATCGTAGATCGCGACGGTGCGGAACCAGGCGTAGGCCCGCGTCTGGGTCGCGGCGCGGTTCGCGAACGCCGCCACCACGACGAGCACCACGACCACGACCACGGCGGCGGCGATCACGCGCAGGCGGCGGCGAACGCCCCACGACGCGACGATCAAGATCGCCAGCGGTGGCACGGCGGCGATGCCGTTGTCTCGCACGCCGGCGGCGAGCATCAACAGCCCCAGGCCCGGCGCGCGTGCCCACCAGGAGGGGCGCACCGCGAGCATCGTCCCCGCGACGAGGAAGCCCGCCATCTGGGCGTCCTTCCACACGGCGGCCATCGGCGTGAGGACCGGGGGAAACAGCACCAGCACCGAGGCGACGAGCGCGGCGGTGCGCGGCGGGAAGCGCCTCGCGAGTACGCGGTAGAGGCCCCACAGGAACAGGCTCAGCTGCAGGACCAGCATCCCGAACGGCCCGCGCACGACGTACTCGATCGCGTGCCAGTAGGCGCCCATGATCGGCGGGTGCCAGTCGTCGAGCGTGCCCTCGCGCGACTGGAAGAGCTGATCTCCCGAGTCCCAGTTCAGGTACCCCGGGAATGCGTAGGCGATCGCGAGGCCAAAGCTCGCGACCAGGATGTGAAGCGGTCGGATGCTCGCGAGCCGTTCCCGAAACGACGCGAGAGTCGGACCCATGCGGGGAAAACGCCGCTAACCGCGCCGCCGCGGAGCGGGGTGCTGGAGATAGGTCAAGCGCTTCGCTTCGCGACGGACGTGCGAGACGAGATCGAGGATCAGCCCCGTCGCGACGCACAGGACCGCGATCACGACGAGCGCGCTGCACAGCACCGCCGTCGGGAAGCGCGGCACGAGCCCGGTGTCGAGGTACTCGAGCACGATCGGAATTCCGAGGATGACGGCGACGATCACGTTGACGAGCCCGATCAGCGAGAAGAACAGCAGCGGGCGCTCGTTGCGCATCAGGTTCGTGATCGTGAGCAGGATCCGCCAGCCGTCGCGGAAGGTCCGCAGCTTGCTCGTCGAGCCCGGGGGGCGCTCCTTGTAGTTGGTCTCGATCTCGGAGACCGCCATTCGCATCTGCATCGCGTGGACGGTGAGCTCGGTCTCGATCTCGAACTCGCGCGAGAACGAGGGGAAGCTCTTGACGAACCGGCGCGAGAACACGCGATAGCCGGAGAGCATGTCCTCGATCTGCGCGCCGAACAGCCAGCCGACGAGCCCGGTCAGCACCCGGTTGCCGAGCCGATGACCGGCGCGATACGCGGCCTGGTGGGTCTCGATGCGGCGCCCGACGACCATGTCGAGGTGCTCGCCGACGAGCCGATCGACGAGCCGCGGCGCCACCGCGGCGTCGTACGTATCGTCGCCGTCGACCATCACGTAGATGTCGGCCTCGATGTCCTGGAACATCCGGCGGACGACGTTGCCCTTGCCCTTGCGCAGCTCGCGCCGCACCTGTGCCCCGGCGGCCGCGGCGATCGCGGAGGTCTCGTCGGTCGAGTTGTTGTCGTAGACGTACACCGTCGCGGTCGGCAGCGCGGCCTTGAAGTCGCGGACGACCTTCTCGATCGCCGCCGCCTCGTTGTAGCAAGGCACGAGTACGGCGATCTCCATCCCGGCGAACGACATGCGCCGCCAAGCGTTACACCACTCTCGGGGCTGTTCGCAATTCGTGGCACGCTCGCTCCGTGAAGCGCCTGGCGATCGTGACGGCCCTCCTGAGCGCGTGCGGCGACGATGTGATCGTGCATCGCGACGTGTTGATCTTCACGAAGACCACGGGCTTCCGGCACGACGACGCGATCGCCGCGGCGACGTCGAGCTTGCCGGCGCGCCTCGAGGCGCTCGGGATCACGAGCGAGCTCACCGAGGCACCCGCCGCGCTCGAAGCCGACAACCTCGCGCGGTTTCGCGCCGTGTGCTTTCTGTACACCTCGGGGACCGTGATGACCGAGCGCGGCCGAGCGTCGGTCGAGGCGTTCGTCGAGCGAGGCGGCGGCTGGGTCGGCCTGCACTCCGCGGCCGACACGGAGTACGAGTGGCCGTTCTACCAGGAGCTCGTGGTGGCGCCGTTCGCGGATCACCCGGCGATCCAGCCCGCGATCGTCGACCTCGAGGACCGCGCGCACCCGGCGACGGCCGAGCTCCCCGCCGGGCGCTGGAGCGCCACCGACGAGTGGTACAACTTCGCGACCAACCCGCGCGGCGAGGGCGTCCGCGTGCTCGCCACCGTCGACGAGTCCACGTACAGCGGCGGCACGATGGGCCTCGATCATCCGATCGTGTGGAGCCACGAACGGCTCGGCGGCCGGGCGTTCTACTCCGCACTCGGCCACAGCGGCGACCGCTGGCGCGATCCGGACTTCGTGCGCCACGTCGTCGGCGGTGTGACGTGGGTCCTGGGAGCGGACTGAACATCATCGCATTGGTCGTGGATCATCGGCGCACAAGACCGTTGATCCCATGTCGCCATCCCGAGTGAGACCACGTCTCGGAGGGAACGCCACGGGCGCCACACGACAGCCAGCAGGAACGCCAGCAGAGTCGTTTCCAAAGAGACCAGCCGCCTCGAGAAGCTCTTCTGGCGTTCTTGATGGCGGCTCGTGGCGACCGTGGCGTTATTGCCGAAACGCGTCCTCGGCAAGAACGTCGTTACCAATCGCACGATCCAGACCGGTCGTCGTCGCAACGTCGAACGCTTGCGCGATCGGCACCTGGTCGACCTCGATCATCGGCGTCCACATCACGACGATCGAACACGGCTGAGGTCAACGACAACCGTCCACGGCGCCGTCGACGACCAGGTCAAACCACACGAATCGATGCGGCGCGGTATTGCCCCATCGCTATACTCGACGGATGAGCAAGCGCCGCTCGCTGCCGGCCCGCCGCGACTTCCTGGTGCAGAGCGCGGCCGCGCTCGCCGGCCTCGGGATCGGCTGCGGGGACAACAAGGTCGCGCCGGGCTCGCGGATCGGGATGGGGTTCATCGGCATCGGTGGCTTCGGCACCAACGCGCACCTCACGAGCCTGCTCGAGCGATCCGACGTCGAGGTGATCGCGGTCGCCGATGTCGACGCGACGCGCATCGATGCCGCACGCGCGCTGTCGCGCCGGATCGTCGGCTATCGGGACTATCGCGAGCTCCTCGCACGCCCGGACATCGATGCCGTCGTGGTCGCGACCCCCGACCACTGGCACGCGCTCGCCTCGATCGACGCGGCGAACGCCGGCAAGCACGTGTACTGCGAGAAGCCGCTGACGCTCACGGTCGCCGAGGGCCGCGCGATGGTGACCGCCGCACGCGCGAACGGCATCGCGTTCCAGACCGGGAGCCAGCAGCGCTCGAGGGAGGAGTTCCACAAGGCGTGCGAGATCGTCCGCAACGGCGGGATCGGCGCGCTCGTCGGCATCGAGGCCGTGATCGCCAGCGGCCCGGTGCTGCCCGCGGAACCGGCGGGTGAGCTCCCCGACACGTTCGACTGGGACACGTGGCTGGGACCCGCGCCCGAGGTGCCGTATCACCAGGTCCGCGCCGGTGCGACGTTCCGCTACTTCCGCGACTACAGCGGCGGCACGATCACCGACATCGGCGCGCACGAGCTCGACATCGCGCAGTGGGGAGCCGGTCGTGACGGCTCCGGTCCGACGACGATCCGCGGCACCGCGACGTTTTCGCCCGACAACTTCTACGAGTCACCGGTCGCGTTCGACGTCCAGTACACCTACGACGACGGCGTCACGCTCCACCTCACGAGCACCGACTCGACGTGGTTCGTGCGGTTCACCGGCACCGACGGCGACCTCCTGGTCTATCTCGGGGTGCTCGAGGCGAGCCGGCCCGAGATCCTCGACTACGAGCTGGGAGCTGGAGCGATCGGGCTCGTGCGCAGCCGCGATCACTACCGGAACTGGCTCGACGCGATCGAGCACGGCACGACGCCGATCTGCGACGTCGAGATCGGGCACCGCTCGGCGACGATGTGCCACCTCGCGAACCTCGCGATCGAGACCGGCCGGACGCTCACGTGGGATCCGGCGGCGGAGCGGTTCGTCGGGGATCCGGCGGCGGATGCGCTGCTGTCGCGGCCGGCTCGCGCGGGCTGGGGCTGAACCGGCGCGCGACCGCGATCGCGGCGACGAGCAGCGCGCACGTCACGAGCCAGTGCGAGCTCGCATAGCCCGCGCCGTGCGCCGAGTACGCGAGCGACAGCTCGAGCGCGATCCCGCTCGCGAGCAGCGCGCGCAGCACGGGCTCGCGGCGAAGCTTCACGAGCATCGCGATCGCGAGCACGAGGTAGCACCACGGCTCGAACAGGATCGTGGTCGCGAGCGCGCCGACCACGCGCCCGGTGAGGCGCTGCAAGGGCGAGGAGGCCTGCTGGATCTCGGCGGCACGCAGGAGCTCGACCGACTGTGACTCGCGCGTGACGATCGGCAGCTCCCCGGTGAGGCCGAGCACCGCGCCGAACGTGGCGAGCCGATCCTGGTCGTCGGCATGCACGACCGTGACGTCGTGCTCGCGAGCGGTCAGCGCCGTGTTGACGCCGCACGCGGCGATCGTGGTCGCGAGCCACGCGGCGACCGCGATCGCGTAGCGCCGCCACCACACCCCCCGAAGCTGCGGTGCGAGCAGCACGACGATCAACGGCAGCGTCGCGGCCGCGGCATCGTGGCGAACCCCCGCCGCCGCGGCGAGCACGACGAGCCCGAGGACGCGCGTACGCCGCCCCCCGTCGACGACGAGCCCGGCACCAAACAACGCGAGCCCGGCGAACAGCGCCTGCTCGCACACCACGGCCATCACCGCGAGCACCGGCGGCAGCAGCAACACGAGCACGGCACCCACCGCGGCGGCCCGCGGCTGCACGAGCCGGCGCGCGATCAGGTACGCACCGGCCAAACAGCCGACGCTCTGGAGCATCAGCATGCCGAACGGGCCCGGCACGATCCGGTCGAGCACCCACCACAGCGCCTGCATCAGCGGCGGATGAAGATCGCTGAACACGCCGGCGCGCGCCTCGTCGAGCTGGACGAGCGAGCCCGGCGCCATCAGCCCCGGATACGCGTGGATCGTGAACAGGCCCGTCCCGATCAGCAGGATCGAGCGCGGGGACAGCGCCGCGAGGCGCCTGCGCACGCGCGTCGCCATCGGATCGAGCTTCGCGCCGTCGACCGGCATCATCCAGTTCGGGATATCACAGTCCGACCTCGTGATCGGCAGATGCACGTGGCAGCTGCCACACGACGCGGCCCATGTCGTCGAGCTCGCGCTCCACCGCCGCGACGACGACCGCGAGATCGAGCTGGCGGCCATGGCCGGCCGCGAGGAACGCCGCGCGGACCGCCGCGTTCTTGATCGATCCACCGGCGAGCTCGAACCGGTGCGCGAGCCACTCGACGTCGACCGATGCCGCGCCCGGTAGCTGGTCGGGGAGGAACGAGCGCCACAGCCGGCGGCGCTCGGCGGCCTCCGGGAGATCGAGCCGCAGGTGCAGGCTGAGCCGGCGCTGCAGCGCCTCGTCGAGCGACTCTTCCTTGTTCGTGGTCATCACGGCGACGCCGGGATAGCTCTCGAGGCGTTGCAGGAGGTAGTTCACGGTCAGGTTCGAGAACCGATCGCGTCCGCCCTCGGACTCGCCGCGCTTGGCGAATAGCGCGTCGGCCTCGTCGAACAGCAGCACCGCCTGCGTGCGCTCGGCGATGTCGAAGATCCGCGCGAGCTGCTTCTCGGTCTCGCCGGCCCACTTCGAGACGACCTGCGAGAGATCGACGCGGTAGAGATCCATCCCGAGCTCGGCCGCGATCACGCCGGCGATCATCGTCTTGCCGGTTCCGGGGGGGCCCGAGAACAGCGCGATCATCCCCTTGCCGTAGCGGATCCGCGCGCCGAGCCCCCACTGGTCGTAGACCACCGCCGCGTAGCGCTTGCGTCCGATGAACTCGCGGAGCCGATCGAGATCGGCTCCGGCGAGCACGAGATCCTCCCACGCATGGGTCGTGTCGACGCGCTCGACGAGCTCGCCGAGCTGCGTGCGGAGCCGGAGCTCGACGCCGCGTCGCACGTCCTCGAGCGCTACCTCGCGCGCCTCGGCCTGCGCGTTCGCGTTCGCGGATCGGACCGCCGCGAGGATGTCTCCGGCGGTCAGCCGGTAGCCGTCGACGATCGACAGGATGTCGAGCGTGGGGGTGTCCGCGAGCGCGCGGGTCCACAGCGTCTTCGCGAGGGCGTGCGGCAAGGGACCGAGCGCGATCTCGTGGATCGTATGCTCGGTGGACAGGTTCGGCGGCTGCGTCGAGGTGATGACGAAGAACGCGAGATCGGGATAGCGCCGCAGGAGCCGCATCACCTGCGGCGCGAGCTCGCCGGCGATCGGACCGACCACGAGCGCCGCGCCCCGGATCAACGCCTCGCGCTGCGCGAGGTGGAGCCGCGCGACCAGCTCGTCATTGCCGCACGTCGTCGGATCGAACACGAGCGACAGGCGATCTGCCGACGCCGCGATGCGCGTCGCGAGCTCGCGCCGGCCGGAGCCGGTCGGTCCCCACAGCACGACCCACGGCAGCGTCGTGCTGTCGCGATTGGTCGCGAAGCCGTCGCGCACGCGATCGAGTCGCGCCCGGAGATCATCGGCGAGCACGAGGTCGTCGAGATCGGTGCGGCCGTCGCGGAGGGTCGCGTGCGGCACGAGCCCCGGCGGCAGGTGGCGCACGCCGCTCAGCGTCGCGACGACATCGGGCGACACCTGGAGGTGCCACTGCGTCGCGGGCGTACCGTCGCGCGCCCGGTCGAGCGCGAGCAAGCTCCAGCGCACGAGCGGGCGGTCGGCGTCGATCGCCTCGAGCAGCTCGAGCCGGCGCCGGCGATCGAGCTCGAACAGCTCGCCGAGCAGCGCGAGATCCACGCCGCGCCGCGGCGCACCGCGGACGAGCATGAACAGCTCCGCGAGCGGTGGATCGATGAGCGGCGCGAGGCTCGTCACGAGCACATCGATCTCGATGGCGCGCAGCTCGAGCCGCGCGGCGAGCGCGCCGAGCGGAGCGTTCGCGCGCGCGCCGGCGAGCATCCGGTTGCGCGCGGTGAGCGTGCGGTCGAGCTCGGCGAGCTCGGGCTGCTCGCCACCACCGCGCCGCGCCCGGCGGATCGCGAGGATGGCCTCGAGGGCGCGGACCCCGGTGGTGGCCCCGAAATCGACCCCGGAGGCCTGCATGCGGCGCATGCGGCGCTCGGCGACCAACCAGATCCGATCGAGCTCGGCGTCGAGCCAGGTGTCGATCGCGGCGTTGCGTTTCGTCATAGCTATCCGACCCGACGGCGCTCGGATGTGACGCGAAAATCAGTCGTCGTCGCTGAACGCCCACTTCGCCAGGTTCACACCGCTGTTGATCGTGGCTGCGCCCGGGATCCCCATGGCCTCGGCACCGTCGAGCGCGCTGTCGGCGATCTCGAGCCCACCGTCGACGTAGTCGCCGTTCGAGATCATCCGGGTGCCGTCGATCACACCGTCGACCGTCTCGTTGCCGGTGTGCGCGTGGTACTGGCCGTCCTCGGACGGCGCCTCGCTGCGCGCGCCCTCGTACGCCGCATCGTTGTAGACGTACGGCGCGGCGTAGTCGCCGACGGTGAACCCGGCGTTGAACGCCTTCATCGCGGCGCCCCAGGGACCCGGGAGATCGCCGAGCAGGCCACTGCCGCCGTCGAGCAGGTCGTGGACGCCGTCGACGACCTCGACGTCATCGTCGCTGTCGATGCCCTCGGCGACCTGGTAGCTGCCCTTCGCCGTGGTGTAGAAGTCGATGGCCTTACCGACCGGGCCCATCACCTTGTCGAGCGGACCCTTCGGTACGTCCGGCGGCTTGCCGTTCCACGGCACGTCTCCGCCATTCTGGAGGAGCTTCTTCACCTCGTCGAAACCGTTGAGGTCGTCGAGCGCTTTGACCAGATCATCTACTTCGGGCATGGAGATCTGACCCGGCTCCGCGCCGATGTGACATCAGTGCGCGACGACCGACAGCTCGATCTCCAACCGCTGGAATACCGGGTGGTGCTTGCCGGCGACGCGCTCGACGATCGCCTTGGCGCGGCGCAGCGCGGCCTCGGCGGCCTCGAGGTCCCCGGCCGACAGCTCGAGGTTACCGAGCGTCTCGAGCACCATCGCGACCTCCATCGTCTCGGGCCCGGGCTTGGTCGCGATCCGCAGCGCGCGCTGCAGGATCTTGCGCCCGCCGTCGAAGTCGCCGTGCTGGACGCGGGCGCGCGCGAGCTTCGCCAGCGTGAAGCTCAGCGTCACGAGCTCCTCGCCGGTCGCCTCGATCGCGGTGGCCCGCGCGAGCGCCTGCTCGGCCGCGACCCAGTCACCGCGCCACATCTCGATCCCGGCGAGCATCCCGTACGCCTGCGCCACCTTGGGATGCTCGGGCCCCAGGCTCCGCTCGGCGAGCGCGATCGCGCGCATCGCGTAGCGCTTCGCCGCGTCGATCTCGTTCAGCCACTCGAGCACGTCGGCGAGGCTCACGAGCGTCGGCAGGAGCGCGGCGTGGTCCTTGCCGAGCGTCTGCTCCTTGTGCGCGAGCGCCTGCTCGAACGTGACCCGCGCGGCCGCGAAGTCGCCCGCGGTCGCCTCGAGCCCACCGCGCGTCGTCAGCAGCACGCCGAGGTCGCGGTGCCGCGGACCATGGTGCTGCTCCACGATCGCCACGACGCGGGCGAGCAGCGCGCGCGCGCGATCGAGCTCGCGGAGCTGCAGGTGCGCGTTCGCGAGCCGGTGCAGCAGGGGGCGAGTCTCGTCGGAGTCGACGCCGTACAGCGGCTCGCCGATCGCGAGGGCCTGGTGGAACACCGCGAGCGCGCCGCGGTGGTCGTCGCGCAGCGCGAGCAGATCGCCGCGGCCGCGGAGTAACCCCACGCGAAGCTCGGGGCGATCGCCGGCGCGCGCGACCGCGGCCTCGGCCGTCGCGACGAGCCGGTCCGCCTCGCCGGGCTTCTCGAGCCGGAGCGCGACGGTCTCGAGCGCGGCGATCCACGCCTTCGCGACCAGGTCGTCGTCGCGGGCCGTGGCGGCGAGGTGGGCCGCGCGCTCGTACGTCGCGAGCAACTCGCGCGTGTCGCCGGCGCCGTACAGCGCGCCCGCGAGCGCGAGCTGCGCCTCGGCCGCGCTGGCCGGACCGAGCGAGTCCGCGAGCGCGACCGCGGTACGGGCCTCGACGAGCGAGCGCGTGAAGTCTCCCGCCGCGCCCCACACCTTCACGCGCGCGAGCATGGCGGTCAACGTCGCGAGGCGCTCGCGCACCGCCGGATCCGACGGCGGGGGCGCTCGGCCGGACAGCCGCGGCACGTCGGCGCAGTCCTCGAGGCGAGGCAACGCGTGCGCGAGCTCGGAGGCGCGATCGATCGCGTCGGCCGGCAGCGCCTCGAGCGAGCCGAGCGTCGCCTCGAGCGCCACACCCGCACGATCGAGGCAGAAGTTGCGGAGGTCGAGCAGCTCCGGTGACTGCGTGGCGCGCTCGTGGGTGGCCTCGCACGCGACGACCCGCTGGTCCCGCCACTTGCCGACCCAGTCGTCGACGAACGCCACCACCCGCGTGACGTCGCCGGCGCTCGCGTGCTTGCCGAGCGCGGCACGCACGGCGTCGCGGCGCTGCGGAGTCCAGATCGTGTCGGCCGCGGTCGCGGCGCACACCACCGCCTCGCGCCGCAGCACGAGCGCGCCGGTGCCCGCGATCGCGAGCACGACCCCCGCGATCGCGATCGCCGCGGCGCGCTGCCTCGATCGATCGCGCGAGAGCTCGGCGAGGAGCGCCGTCATCGACGGCCAGCGCGCCTCCGGATCGACCTCGAGCGCGCGGCGCAGCGCCCGCTCGATCCGCCGGTCGATCCGGCGCGCCGGCGGCTGGATCTGATGGCTCGCGACCGCCGCGGCGAGCTCGGCCTCGGTCTCGCCCGCGAACGGGCGCTCCCCGCTCAGGGCCTCCCACAGCGCGATCGCGAACGCGAACTGATCGGCCGCCGGTCCGACGACCTCGCCGGTGCGCTGCTCCGGTGCCATGTACGCCGGCGTGCCCATCACCGTCCCGGTGCGCGTGATGTCGGGCAGCACCGGTGCGTTGCTCGGCGTGCTCGGGTCCGTCGCGCCCTGGTCGCGCGCGAGCCCGAAGTCGGCGACGCAGATCCGGCCGTCGTCGCCGACGAGCACGTTGTCGGGCTTGAAGTCGCGGTGCACGAGCCCGGCCGCGTGCGCCGCCGCGAGCCCTCGTCCCGCCGCGAGGTAGAGCGCGAGGATCTCGCGCGGCGTTCGGCTCGCCGCCCGGAGCCAGCTGCGCGCGGTGCCGCCGAGCACGTACTCCATCGCGACCCACGGGTGGTCGCCCCACGTCCCGACCTCGTAGACGGTGACCACGTTCGGGTGCGTGAGGCGAGCGAGCGCCGTGGCCTCGCGGCGCAGGCGATCGCCGCCCGGCTCGACCGAGATCGCGGTGTGCAGCTTGATCGCGAGATCGCGGCCGAGCCGGAGGTCCCGTGCGCGATAGACGCGACCCATGCCGCCCTCGCCGAGCTCTTCGCCGATCTCGTACGCGGCGTCGATCACCATCCCGGGTGCGAGCGACGCCGCGGCCCGGCGCGGGCTCATCCCGAGCACGTCGCGCAGCAAGCTGTCGTCACCGAGCTCGCGCGCGGTCTCGACCGAGGATCGGCCCTCGACCGGTTCGCCGCGATCCGTCGTGTCGTCGAGCTTGGTCATCGTGGACGGGACCGCATCCTACCAACCCGCGTCGCGCATGCTTCCTCGATTCTCACGTCACATTCCCGGCGGACCGGGTCTCTACTTCACCCGCTCCTGCGCCGAGACCTCGATGCTATGGCGCATGGGCTCGCCGACGTCGGCGCGCTCGCGCTCGCGATCGCCTGCGAGCAGCATCGTAAGTGTCGCCAACGTCCGGTTCCCGTCGAGCTCGTGCTCCCCGCGCACTTCGACGACGCCGATGTGATCCCGCACGACTGAACGGTGAAACGATTGTCGCTGCTGTCGCAGGATGTCGCTCGAATCTTGAAACCGCGACCGGTCCTGGTTTCGCTCTTGAAGATCGTCATCGTGGCAGCCCTGGCCCGTCACGCCTCTGCGTTGAACAACTCGCGAAGCATGTCCAGCGCTTCTTCGACCCGCATGTCCTCCCCGGCGAGCGCGTGCTCACGCATGCGCAAGACGCCAAGACTCGTAATGCTGCCAAAGAACTCAGCGGCAATCTCGGCTGCGCGGATCACCGCGACGTTGTCACGGTGATCGAGACGTAGCCTCCGCACGAGTTCCACCTCTGGCTCGGAGAGCATCGCCAACACCCGGTAGACATCAAGTGCGTGGTGGCGTCCGAGTTGCTTGTTCTCATCTTCGAGGCGGTCGTGGCACGCATGGAGCTTCATCAGAAGGAACGAGAACGCGTTTGGAATCAGGACCGTGACATCTTCGCCAAGAGGAAGAACGAGCGGCTCCACATCCAAGGCTACCGCCTCGTTGTGTAGATATGCGTGCAGTTCGACCTCGCCCTTCGGGCGCACCCGCGGAAGCTTCTTCATGTGCACCTTGTCGAGCAACTCGAAGCCGATTGGACCCGTTAGCAATTCGACCCGAACGCGCCCCAGGGGAACCTCTTTCTCGAAGTGCATGAACTTGGCTACGGGTTTGTATTTCAGTTCGTCGAGGATCTCGCGGAACCGGACCATGTGGTGAAGGTCGACGACGATCTCGGTCGGCAAGAAGATGTCGAGATCGGGAGTACCTCGAGGACGCGGCCAGGCATCGACTGGAAGGAGTGTTCGTTCTTGTTTCGAGGTCAAGTGAACTTGCTTGAGATAGAGACCGTAGCCGCCACCGAGGAAGATCGTGATGCCGTGGGCAGAGGTTGCGCGCACGAGTTCGATAAGCGCATTGCGGAGGCTGTCATCTGCCATTGGTCGCCCCCTGCTGTGTTGCCGCTCCGAGCTCTCGCAACAGGCGACCGCGAAGTTCGTCCGCGACCTCCTGCGAGCGCTTGTCTCCCGTGGCCAACTCAAGCCACGTCTGCGCTGGTGAGGCGAGCAATCGCCCGTCCGCAGAGCGCGTGTCGAAGTAAACCCGCTCATCTTCGGTTTGCAGTAGCTCGACGTTCGCGAAGTGCCGCGCTGGCGACGGATCCAACGACGCTGTTCGTGCAAGATCCTCGGGCTGCGCTGAGCAGTAGAAGGTGGCGACCGGCTCAGCCGCGATTACGGTCTGGTGACTTGCAGAAGAAATCCCAGTAGGCGCCAAGCGCCCTCCGAGAACATCCGTCGCGTCTTGGAGTCTCCGAAAGAGATCGGCGCCTACGAGCGGCGTCTTGAGCGGCAACTTCGATCGGATCGTTGGGGGCTGATAGCCTTCGCGGAGTCCGGCGAGTAGCTTGTCTGCCTGCAAGAGACGAATGCCCTTCGACTCGCGCGCGATAACGAGGTCTTCCTCAAGGCGAGTTAGCGCCTTGGAGACCGTTGCCAGAGTGATACGACCCCCTCGGGCTTCGATGAATGAATGAATGTCGGACACACGTCCGAACATCGGGTGCGCAACGAACGCACGTGCCACGAGGGACGCAACCCCACGATATGCGCCTCGGCGAGGGCTGCTTCCTCGAAATCGGTTGGGCTTGCCGGAACGAACGACAAGCCATTGGTCGGGCACCTGGACGACACCATTGCCGCAGAGGTCGACCGCGCTAATCCCGAGCCGCTCGACCTCATCCAGGCTGGACGGGGAGAGGTAGGGAACAATGACCAGCGGAAACCCACCTCGAGCATCAAAGACCAGGCTCTTGGCGCGCTGAGCGGCAGCAGCGAGCGCCTCTGAAGTCGCACGAGCTTTCACGTCTGCAACGAAGCGATGCCCTTGCCGGCCATGAAGATCGACGTCGTAGACCACGTCGATTGTTGGGGCCTGCGGTGCACTTGAACGAACAAAGTTGAGTGGTCGAAGCTCAATTGGCTCGCGTTCCAGTCGAGCGATGATGTCCTTCTTGGTTAGCACTTTCCAATTCCAGGCGTTTTCGGTTTCCCGAAACTAGCAGCTCGCTGGATAATTTTCAAATCACATCGATTTTTCGTCCTCCAGAAACTCAGCGAAATTGGAAAGTGCTTGGCGGCCACCTAAGTTTCTTAGCAACTACAAATGGATGCTCCAAGATGTGATCGAGATCGCAGCGCGAGTGACCTACGCCGGGTCGTCGAGGAGCTCGCGCAGCCGCACCTTGAGGCGCTCGAAGCGCTTGCGGAGCGCCGCGGACTCGCGCCGGATCGCCGCGGCGTCCTCGGCACCGAGGATCGTCGCGATGTCGTTCCAGGCCATCTGGCGATCGATCCGGAGCCCGAGCAGCATGTGGTCCTCGGGCTCGAGCTGCTCGCGCACCTTCGCGTAGCGGTCCTTGACGTCGGTGCGCTGGTGGATCGGCGTCGTGCTGCGGATGTGATCGATCGCCTGCTGGATCGACTGCACCTGCGAGACCGGCACCTCGCGCTTCGCCCGCGCCGTGTCGCGCGTCGAGCGCAGGAACTCGTTGCGCGCGATCGCGTAGGCCCACACGCGGAACGTGCTGTCCCAGCGAAACTTCGGTAGCCCCTTCCACATGCGCTCGCACGTCGCACCGAACACGTCGTCGGCGCGGGTGGGGTCGTGGGCGAGCCCGGTCAGGAAGCCCACCAGCTCGTCGCCGTAGCCGGTGATCGCCGCGGCGATCGTGCCGTCGAGATCGCCGAGGTCGAAGCGACGCTTCAACTCGGCCTCGAGCTCTTCGCGCGTCATGCTTGCCGCGAGCACTCTACCAGATCGCTCCTCGGCGTCGCGCGTGGCTCCCGACGTACGTGGTCAGGCCCGCGAGCGCGCACAGCCCGAGCACGAGGAACCCGACGACGATCGGCAGCCGCGATGGTGGAGCCGGCAGGAACCGGCGGGCCCGCTCGAGCTCGGGGACCGGGCAGGTCTGCCCGAAGCTCGAGGCGAACTCGACGCTGGGCCCTTCGCGGAGGTAGCGCGTGTAGAGCGCGTCCTTGCGCTCCTCGTCGATCAGGAAGATGTAGCGCGTGGCGTGACACAGGGTGGCGGCGAACGCATGGCTCTGGTGAGGCAACAGGTCGGCGGCCTCCTCGGCGAGCGCGGAGGCGAGGTAGCGATAGTGGTAGCGCCGCGGATGCGACGGTGCGCTCGCGGCGACGCGCGCACGCTCGCCGGCGGTCATCCGCGGGTCGTCGAGCTCGGGCTCGCCGTCGAACCCTCGGCGATCGAAGCTCGCACCGTGGATGGCCCAGTCGGGGGCGTGCTCGGTCCCGAGGAGCTCGAGCCCGTGGCGGCGGGCGAGCCCCGAGGCTTCGAACAGCGCGCGCGCACGCTCGATCCGATCGCCGTCGCCACGGCCGCGCTCGATCGCCGTCGCGTACTGCTGCGCGATCACGCGCCGCTCGGGCGTGAAGTACGGAGCCGCCTCGGAGAACCGCTCCGCGCGCATCAGCCGCCGCGCGAGCAGGTGCCGCAGCGAGGCGGCCGTGATCGACCAGTCCTCCTCGTCGGGGTCCTCGGTCGACCACGGCAGGGTGTCGACGAAGCCCCGCAGCTCGTCGATCGTGAGCACGCGCTCGGCGACGTACGCCGTATCGGTCGGGTACGTGCGGCGGGCCTCCCACGCGAGCGCCATCGCGAAGATCGAGTGCCCGCCGGAGAGCGCCACGATCGTGCGTTCGCTCTGGACGCGCGCCCTCGCCTCGCGCGCGACGTGATCGTGCTCGTCACACACCGCCATCGCGCTCGAGGCCTCCGCGAGCAAGCGCTCGGCGGTCGCATCGTCGCCTGCGCGGAGGGCGAGCTTGGCGAGCACCCACTTCGAGCGCGGCGCCTGCGCGTCCTGCCGGGCGAGGCGCTCCGCGAGCTCCCAGCGGCCTTCGCGATACGCCGCGGCGGCGAGCCGATCGGCCCCCGAGATCGCTCGCACTTCGGTCAGGGCGTGCCACAGCTGCCCGCGCTGATCCTCCGCGAGCTCGTCGGCGCGCGTGAACAGATACGTCGCGAGCAGGCGTTGACCGACGGGGTCGGCGAGCAGCGCGCGGCGCCCCTCGGCCCGGATCGCCTGGGTGCGGGCGACGAACAGCAGCGACGTCGCGCCGGTGGGGTCGCCATGCGCCGCCTGCTCGGCATACAGCCGGACCGCGGCCGCCACGTCGGTCGCGTCGTAGTGGATGCGCGCCTCCTGGCCGAGGCTCGACGCGGCGAGCCCGAGCTCGTCGAGGAATCCGTCGGAGGCGAGGCTCCGGACCTGCCGGTACGCGGCGATCGCCTGGTCGCCTTGGGCGATCCGGCCGAGCATGTACGCCGCCCACGTCGATCGATGGCGGCGCTGGTCGCGTGGCAGCGCGAGCAGCGCGGTGAACGCGGCGCGCGCCGCGTCGTGATCGGCGGCCGCGAACGCCCTGGCACCACGCTCGTAGAGCGCGCGCTCCTCCACGCCTCCCCGCTCGCGCACGCCCTCCGGTTCGGGATCGCTCGTCACCGTGAACGGCCTCGCCGGGGCGGGGACGAGGGTGCTCGCGTCCGACAGGAACACGCCCGGCTGGAGCTCGAGCAGCGTCGACGTTCGTTGCGACAGCAGCTCGACATCGAACTCCTCTCCACACGCGCGGGTGACGTCGGCTCGGGTGAGGAGGGCGGCGGCGATCGCGGCCGCGACGGTGATCGATCTGGCGTCAGTTCGCATCGACGGTGAGGTCCTTTCCAGTGGTCCATCCGATCACGACGCGGGTCCCCGCCGCGAGGGTGCGGTCCGGAGGTGTCCAGCGCGCCGGTTCGGGCGCGCGCCGGTAGCCGGCGACGAGATCGGCGGCTGTCAGGTCGCCCGAGATCCGGAGGGCG
>Ga0299915_10000111_pt1 | contig 60715 bp, 47 predicted proteins | sample RVTome_13_FD_200263 | JGI IMG/M metagenome (GOLD analysis project Ga0299915, IMG submission 200263) | Soil microbial communities from uranium-contaminated site in the Upper Colorado River Basin, Wyoming, United States - RVT92D227 (version 2) ...
CGATGAGCCTCGAAGGGCATCGAGAACCGATCGGCTGGGCGAAAATTGGGCAAACAGGGTTCGGGTACTTGAGCCACAACGGGAGAAGGGCACGATCTTTTTCCTCGTGACTTTTTCGATCGTCGTCTGCGAACCGAACACCCTTGTTCGACCGTCGCTCGGTCAGCTGCGGGGGAGACAGTCGAGGGTCGCGACTGTGAAGGCGCCATAGATCGCCATCGTGTCGAAACACGAACCGAGGATCGTTGCTGACTCTCGTTAGTTGTTGCCGGAAATGGATAGCCGCGTGGAGGCATGTTCACGACACACCGTGGATGTCTTCGCCCTCTCGCGTCAGCGCTGGTTCGATTCGCGCCCGCGCGCGGGGCACGCCCCGTCATTGACTACGGATTGCGAAAATCCTATTATAGGATTTAGGTGCTCCACATGCGAACCGCTGAGGAAAGCGCGATTCTACTTGCCTATCTCTTGAAACGTTCCGGGGAGACGCGCGTTCGCGTTAGCGAGAAGACGATCAGGAAGGTCGCGCAGCGAAGCTACATTCGAACGGCTTTCGTCGACATGCTCTCGCTGCACCTCGAAGATCTTGGGCTCAACATCATGCAGCTGGAGCGTGGGGGGTATGGTTTGATTCGCGCGAGCGTCCTGGAGGGCGCTCCAACGGTCACCGCGAAGTCGCTTCTGCAGGATGTTCTTCGGGAGCTCAAGAAAAACAAGAACCACATCAAAACGATCCGCGACGAGGTTGAAGGGGACGTTGCGTCGGACGACGACGACGAATAACGGGACTCAAGTGACAGATCGGTCGCGTTGACAGCGCCGGCACCACTACGGCCGGACAGTCAGGTAAGGTAATCCGTTTCCCGAGTTTGCATCACCCGGAGCTGAGTGCCAGCCGATGGCTCTTCTCGTTCTACAGCTTTCAGACATCCACTTCACAACTCGTTTCAACGACGACCGGAAGCTGCACGACGATGTTCAACGAGAGTTGCTCACCGACTTGCGCAAACTGCGCGAAGACCTGGGGCGACCTGTTGAGGCGATAACGATAACTGGCGACATCGCGTTCGCTGGCAAGCGAACCGACTATGAGCTCGCCGCTCAGTGGCTGGATCAGGTCATCGAGATCTGTGGATGCGCTCACACCGCGGTGTTGACGGTACCCGGCAACCACGACGCTGACCGAGACCGGCTCTACATGTCGGCGAAGTTGGTGCATCGTCGGTTGAGAACGGCCGCTGGCCCCGCAGCGCAATCCGAACTATTGGCGCTCGCCAACAATGGCGACCCCGTCCTTCTCGACAAGTTTCAGGACTACCAAGTGTTCGCCGCCTGCTACGGGACTCGTTTCACTTCTTCGACGACGCCAAGCTGGAGTCGCAGGTTTCAGCTCTCGCCAACGAGCGCGATCGATTTTGTTGGGCTGAGCACCGTCCAGGTTTGCGATGCCGATGACGAGATCGGCGGGATGTTTCTCGGCAACCATCAGTACGTCGTCAGTCGGACACCTAACGTCGAGACGATCGTGCTGATGCACCATCCCGTAGAGTGGTTGAAAGACCGGACTGAAGCCGAGACCTACCTATCTTCCCGCGCGAAGGTGCTGATCTATGGGCATGAGCACGTCCAGAAGCTCCGGAAGGTCGAAGAGAACGGATACGAGCGGTTGATCCTCGGCTCGGGTGCCGTGACCCCAGAGCATGCGGCGGACCCGTACATGTACCGCTACAACCTGCTTTCGTTCGAACACGGCACCGTCAACGGCGCGCACTCGCTGGACGTAACCGTCTACCCCAGGCTTTGGGGACGCGATGCGACGGCATTTCAGCCCGACTGGAGCGCGTGCGGGGGCCAGACTTCGAAGACGTTCCAGCTCGTTTCTGCCCAGTTTGGTCAACCGCAGCCGACTCCGGCAGTTCAGCGAGCGGCTCCGAAGGTGCCACCGCTAGAAACGACGGTGCCCTGCTCCGACCTCGCACGGCTGAAGCACTTTTACTGGCGGCGTCTTGAATGGCGCACCCGAATCAAACTCCTTTTGCGGATCAGCACGCTTCCCCCGGCGCCGGAAGCTCCGCTTCCTCCTGAAGTGGAAGCAGCTGCTCTCGACGAGGCTGAAGCCCGGAACAAGCTCCGTGACCTTTGGGATCTCGTGATGGAACAACTGCCGGAGATGGAGCGGCTCCAGAATCCGTTCCCGGAGGGATGAACATGCTAGCCGGACTTGCCACACACGCACGGATCGTGAGCGCAGTGCCCACCGACGCCTTTGTTGAACAGCGAAAGGCCGCGATCACAGAGTTGCTCGCCCAGGACCTCGCTCAGGACACGCTCGTTGCGTTTGCCGAGTTCGCGACGTTCGGGATTTCGCAGCCACTGTCGAAGACTCATGCCTGGGCCACTCAGGTCCTCTACAAAGCGATCCACGCCCACCAAGCATCGTTCGTCAACGACGTTGAGGCCACTCAGATGGACCTGCGTCTGGTTGCCGCCGTCTCACTCGGCGAACTGCTGAGTAGCCAGCCCACGAACGCGAAGTCTCTGCACCTTGCTGCATTGCTGCGCGCTACGGCAAGACTTCGCGCGCAGCCCCCTGAGGTCCATCTAGCGAAGCTCGTCGCTCAGCTACTTGAACTCGCGGACCGTACGTTGATGCTCGGGGCCCAGAAGCTGCGCGTGCGTAGGGCACTTCCCATCGCAAACGTTGCGGGTACCGACGCCGAAGCCGTCGGTGCGGACATGAACAATCTGGTGAGGGTTCTGAAGGAGAACCTTCTCGCGGATCGTGAAGAGCTCAATGTGCTTTGGTGGGTGTTCGGCGCCAGATCACGCACTGGCAAACGGTTCGATACGCTGCCCCTCGGCGAACGCGTACTCGTCACCGCCACAGAGCTCTGCGAACGAATGCTGATGCCGCCCATTCGAACAGCTTCACACCTGCTGCGGGCTGTCGTTGCTGAGCTAACGGCGATTTCAACCGCGCAACTTGCCGTGCAAGTCAGCAAAGAATCGCTCGAGGCTTTTTTGGGAGATCATCGGGATGGTGCACTCTTGCCAGACGCACATCCGACACTGCTCCCTCTTACGTGGCTCTGTACCCGGCTTCTTGCGAGCGACCTGTCTCCGGGGTGGGAACCTGAATTTGAGAAGAGGACGAAACTAGATCCACGAGCGACCTTCTCCGCGGACACATGGGCATTGCAGCTGATGGACGAGCTTGTCGCACGAAAGCTGGACCCGTCAGCGGCACTGGATCGAGGTACGGATAATGACGAGGAGGCGGAGGAGGCCGAGTGACTCGCACCGGCTGCTCACTCGCTGAATGCTCCGTTGGGGTAACTGGTGCGTGCGTCCTCTCGCACACACCAGCGTCATCTTGTCCCAATTTTCTTATCAAGAACTTGGTGAGCGACGAGACGCCCTCTGTTGCACGCAGTGAATGGAAGACCCGGTCGCTTTCCGCAGGGAACGAACTTGGGGTGCACCAGGTAGACGCTCTGATGGCGCAGCGCTACGCCACGCTCGTTGGATTGCTCGGGGAGGCAGGCACCGGAAAGACGTGTCTGCTGTCCTCACTCTATCTACTCGCGAGTTGCGGCGAGTTGATGCCAGGCCTTGTCTTCGGTGGCAGCGCCACGCTTCTGGGGTTCGAGCAACGCCTTCGCAACTTTCGCGCGTGGAACGAACAGGGACTTCCCGAGCAGATCGTTGACCACACCAGTCTCTCCGATCCACGTAGGCCTGGTTTTGTTCACCTGGCGTTCCGGGAGACGAAGACCGCGCGCACGCATGACATGGTGCTGTCCGACCTGCCGGGGGAGTGGACGACTGGCCTGATGAAAAGAGCTTCGACCGCCGCGAGGTTTGCATTCCTTCAGAGGGCCGACGCTTTGGTCATCGCGATTACTGCGCCCTCCTTGCTGGACCCCTCGAGAAGACACGCTCAGCTTCAGAATGCTCGAATTCTGCTGCAACGCCTTCGAGAGACCGTCGGGGTGGATCTGAGCGTTCCACTCATCTTCGGTCTGACAAGGTGCGATGTTTCGGGCATCAAGCTGCCGCCAGCGGCATACGATCTTGCTGCAACCGCCGCACAATTCGGATTCTTAAACACCTCCACCATTCCACTCGCGGCCTTTTCCGACAACGACGAGGTTCCGTCAGGACTGGGGCTCGGCGAACTACTGGATGCGGTGCTATCGCCGACTTCATCCGATAGTCGCACCGCAATTGTGACTGGGATTGAGAGCCCTCCATCACCGGCCGCCCGAATGTTCGAACGCTACACAGGGGGACGATAGTGACGGGAAGCACCGTGATGTTCGTCGGCGGACCGGGCTCCGGCAAGAGCAACTACTTGTTCCGCGTATGGATGGCCATCGAGCATCAGTCTGGCCGTTTGCGCAAGAACGGTTTGCCCACGGAGCTCGACTACCTTCACGACGGGGCGTCTGAGTTGCTGTCCGGACGTTTTGCGCCTCATACCTCCCTCAATGTCGCGACGACCTGCGAGATCCCAGTCTCGATCCTCGGATCCAACACCACTAGCACGCTGACCGTGCCGGATGTTTCGGGGGAGGTGTGGAACGGGGTCTGTGACCGTCGAGAGTGGCCCGTGTCCTGGGATTCGTTTCTGGCGAGCGAGTGTGGATTTGTGCTCTTTGTTCGTGCTGGGTCACCACACAACGTTAAGCCCCTCGACTGGGTCACCTGCGAACGGCTCTACAAGGACCGCACCGCAGCGAGAGCTGAGACTAGAGTCCCGACGCAAGTCTATTTGGTTGAGTGGATGCGCACGTTGCGTCAGCTTGTGACCGAACGTTCGGGCTCGTCGTATCGGCCGCGGCTGAGCGTGGTCGTTACAGCATGGGATGGCGTCCAACTCGATCCCGGGCCCCACGAATACATTGCTCGCGAATTTCCCCTCTTCGATCAATACCTGCGAGCCGACTTGCACGGCTTCGACGCGAGGCTGTTTGGAGTCAGCGTCGTCGGAGGAGATCTCGGCGACGAGGGCTACCGCGATGAATACCTGGCCCAAGATCCGGTCACCCGCGGATACTGCGTTGTAGCGATCGGCCGACATGCCGAGACAGAACCGGATTTGCTCACGCCGCTTTACTGGTCTCTGGGGCGTTAGCAGTGCAGGACGCAGTTCACCAGTTGGTCCACGGCTACCACCACGGCCATCAGTTGCTCGCGGGGAGCACGGAACTCCCGCGCGATGAGATGGATCTCGTCACCCGACTAAGCGACTTGTCCGGCAGCATGGTCCCGAGCGAGCCACTATCGCCCTATCTCACGCTATATCCGCTCCCGTCGGGGAGTTTCTACGTCGTAGCCAAGACGTGGCTCGACGCATCGGCATCACGCACCGGTTGCGTGCTCACGCACTCGCTGCTTGTACCGATGGATCAGTGGGCAACTCTCCCGGATCTGACGAGCGTCGTCGCACTTCATCGAAGGCCCGAGCGAGCCGAACTTCGGGCGTTTGGTGCGCCCCTCATGCTCGGTCGCGGTACGCAACCCACGTCAATTCACGACCCACACTGTGATGACTTCATCGCCAAGTTCTTTGGAGAAGGAATACGACCGCTAGTCTGGTTCGGCGTTCGAGAGTCGGAGGCATACGTTCTGCGGATCGCGGCGTCGCTCTGGCCATCAATCAGGAGAGGCTTTGCCTGTTGCAGTTGCGCACTACAACCCCGCGCACTCGATGAGCGTCCGTTTGACCTGATGTTCGCTCCTGCGGCGGCCCGATCTCGTTTCGTCGAGTTGCAGGCGACGAACATCGTCTCAGCAGACGCAGAGCTTCATCCGTCGAAACCAACCCTCGAGCCGTGGGCGCGCGAGTGGCGTGACATCGTCTTTGAAGGTGACACGCGAGATCAGCACCTCGCCTCGCTCGCCGCTGGTCTGGATGCGACCCCCACCGCCATCCGAAAGGTCTTCCTTTTTGTCGAGCTTCAGGAGAGAGCAGCGTCAGTACCATTGGCAGCGATCGGGGCTCTCGATGTCTTGGAAGGTCTAGGCGGTTCCGAGATCCAAGCGCGAGGGCTTGTCTCGATGCTCGTTACCAGAGCCTTGGACAGCGTACGCGGAGCGCCCGCGCAGTGGGTGTTGGAGATGCTTTGCCTTCTTGGCCTGCGGCTCGACCGGGTGGAATCGAGCCTCGTCGAAGCGCAGGTCTATGAGGCGATGAGTAGTGCAACGTTGGATTGTGTTTCGGAGGATCTTCCGGGCGCGATAGCGCTCGCCGAACGATTCTCGACGAGAGACATGGGCAGGTTGCCACGATCTCTCATGCGCGGGCTTGCAGAAGCGCTCGCGCAACAACCTACGGCGCAAGCGTTGCAAACATTGGCTCGCGCGCATCACGTCGGAAGGAATCTAGTCGAGGTATCGCCCGAATCGATGCGCACGCTCCTCGTCGCGGGCCGGCGCGACGGAGTCGGTTTTGCAGATGTCCTGACCGATTGGTACCAAGCCGCACGTGACCCTGCGGCGAGGTCGGCCCTGCGCATGAACCTCGTCCCCTTGCTCAGTGCCAATGGCGAGGCAGCGCTCCTTCAGGAGCTGCTGAAGGACATCAATCAGGGGGAGGTTGCGCGGCTCTGTGCAGACGGAGGAATGCAGACAGTCGCGCCCGAGCTTGGACGACTCTTCGCTGAGTACGTTGGCGAGGTCTGGCCGGCGGAGGTGTTGTCGTCCACTCAGGGCGGCCGAATGGACCGATCCTCGGCTTTGGCTTTCATGGTGGCAGGTGCGCTCCCGCTCGACCCCTCTGGTCTTGAACAAGCGAGAGGCTTAAACGTCGTTGCCGCGTTTGTCGATCGTGCGCTGCATCGTGCGCCGCCAGCATGGCTCGTCCACGCATGCGAGAGCGGCGACGTTTGGCGTGTACTGCTCAGCGCAGCCAATGACACCTTTGCCTCGAGCGTCCTTGCGCGGTTGGTGACAACCATCGATCGTTCTGGCATTGCGCGGACCGCCGAGTGTCTTTCACTCATCAGTCACGCGGCACCTATCGTGCAAACCTACGCTGCGAGGCAGTTACTACTCGACCAAATGTCTGCTGACTCTTGCACAGAGGACGCTGCTAAGTGGTTGGGGACCGAGTGGTGCGCGCAAGTGATCGTGAGGGATGCGTCATTCCTGCGCACAGTGATCGGTGACGAGATTTCCAGTAACCCAGATGCCGTGAGCGCTTGGGTCGCATCTTGGCGGATCGTCGAACTCGTAAGCCGAACCGTCGTGCCAGCGGCTGGATCGGTCGTGGAGGTTTGTGATCTGTTGCTGTGGCGGCGGCCATGGCCGTGGCCAGTGTCCGCGACCCCGCTGTGGTGCAGCGTGCTCATGAATCTATCGCGCGATCCGACGCGGCATGACGTGGCGTGTACTCAAGCGGTGAAGTTCTGCCTTGAAAATCCGCGGCTACCTGTTGCGCCCGTAGTCGCCGAAGCGTTCTTCACAGTTCATGCGGCAGCGCTTAGGTCTCAGTCCCGACCAAGTTGGGATTTTCTCGGATTCACAACATGGGACAAGGCTGGTGAACTACGGCGACGGCTTGTCGATGCGTTTCACTACGGGGAGTGGCCGCCAGAGTGGTTCGTGATCGCGGCGAGAGAACGCTCGCTGCTTCGCAAACTCTGCAAGCGAATGATGAAGCTGTGGCGGGGGACCGCATTTCTCGAACGGGCACTCGGCAACCTGGGCCCCGGTGTTCCGCGTGACGAACTCATTCAAATACTCGAGCATCCGGACTTCGACGAAGAATGGGAGTAGCGATCGCGTGCCCGTCGACCTACTGCGGAATTCGGACCATCCCGATCGCCGAAACCGGCGGATGGCGATCACCGAAACCGGAGCATGGCGATCACCGAAACCGGAGCATGGCGATCGCCGAAACCGGGCATCCCGATCACCGAAACCGGTGATGGCGATCGCCTGAGCGCGGTGGTCAGACCATTGCCCGACCTTCGGTGATCGGAGGTCGCGCGGACGACGCTGGACGGGCCTGCAGCCGAGCGCCTCCTTGGAGGCTCGATGGCTTCGGAGCGACTGTCCATGCGCAAGACACGAGAGATTCTTCGACTGAAGGAGCTGAAGCGGAGCCATCGCGAGATCTCGCGTGTGCTCGGCGTCGGCGGCGCCACGGTGAGCGAGGCCGCGGCCCGCGCACGAGCTGCACAGTTGGACTGGGCCGCGGTCACGGCGATCAGCGACGCCGAGCTCGAGGCGCGGCTCTATCCGAGGCAGGCCAGTGACGTCGAGCGACCGCTGCCCGATCCGGCGACGCTCGACATCGAGCTACGCAAGACGGGCGTGACGCTGCGGCTACTGCATCACGAGTACCTCGAGCAGAACCGCGTCGGCGCGTACGGCTACACGCAGTTCTGCGCGCACTACAACGGATGGAAGAAGACGCAGTCGCTAACGATGCGCCAGGTCCATGTCGCCGGCGACAAGCTGTTCGTCGACTACTCCGGCAAGAAGCCGAGCATCGTCGACGTCGAGACCGGTGCGTCGATCGAGGTCGAACTGTTCGTCGCAGTGCTCGGCGCGTCGAACTACACGTACGCCGAAGTGACGCGATCGCAGACGGTGCCGGACTGGGTGATGAGCCACGTGCGCGCGCTCGAATTCTTCCAGGGTGTGCCAGCGGCGATCGTGCCCGACCAGTTGAAGTCGGCGGTCACGAAATCGTGTCGGTACGAGCCCGGCGTGCAGCGCACGTACGACGAGCTCGCGCGGCACTACGACACCGTGATCTTCCCGGCGCGCCCGATTCACCCTCGAGACAAGGCGAAGGTCGAGGTCGGCGTACAGATCGCGCAGCGATGGATCCTCGCGCGGCTCCGGCACCACCGTTTCTTCTCGATCGACGAGATGAACGATCGGATCGCCGAGCTGCTCGAAGATCTAAACACGCGCACGATGCGTCGCTATCGCGCGAGTCGCCGCGATCTCTTCGAGAAGCTCGAGCGCTCGGTCCTCAAGCCGTTGCCGGCGACGCGCTTCTCGTACGGTGAGTGGAAGAAGGCGCGCGTCAACATCGACTACCACGTGGTCTTCGATGACCACTTCTACTCGGCGCCGTACCAGATGGTCGGCTCGGACGTCTGGATCCGCGCGACCGGGCTGACGATCGAGATCTTCAACGATAATAACCAGCGCGTGGGCTCGCACCTGCGCAGCTACAAACCCGGCCGACACACGACGTCCGACGAGCATCGCTCGGTGCTGCACCTCAAGCACGCGGAGTGGACGTCCGAGCGAATCGTGAGCTGGGCGAAATCGATCGGCACAAACGCCGCGCGGCTCGTCGAGAAGATCCTCGTCGAGCGAAAGCACCCAGAGCACGGCTACCGCTCGTGCCTCGGCATCATCCGGCTCGATAAGAAGTACGGGCACGAGCGGGTCGATGCCGCATGCGCTCGCGCGCTCGCCGTCGGCGGCAGGTCGTACAAGCACGTCGAATCGATCTTGCGTAACGGGCTCGATCACGCGGCGCTGCCGAAGACCGACGAGGAACCGGCGACCTCCATCGATCACGAAAATGTCCGCGGCCCCGACTACTACAACTGACCGTTTGACCAACCAACCAACCAACCAAAAGGAATCAGAGACACGATGCTGAATGAACCGACCGTCGAGAAACTCAAGACCCTGCGCCTGAACGCGATGGCGGAGGCCTGGGTCGCGCAGCAAGCGCAGCCCAACCTCAACTCACTCTCCTTCGACGAGCGCTTCGGTCTCCTCGTCGACGCCGAGTGGCTCGCTCGAGAGAACGCGCGCCTTCGTCGTGCGATGAAGGACGCCAAGCTGCGAATGTCTTCGGCCTGCGTCGAGGACATCGAGTACGCCGCGAAGCGCGAGCTCGACAAGGCGCTGATCCGGCAGCTCGCGTCGTGCCGCTGGATCGCCGAGCACCAGAACGTGATCATCAGCGGCAAGACCGGCACCGGCAAGACGTACATCGCGTGTGCGCTCGCCCAGCAGGCGTGCCGAAAAGGCTACCGGGCGATCTACCGTCGAGCGCCACGGCTGTATCAGGAACTCGCCATCGCGCGCGCCGATGGAACGTACCCACGTCTCCTCGCTCGTCTCGCAAGGACCGACGTGCTGATCATCGACGACTGGGCGCTGTCACCGCTCAGCGCCGACCAGCGGAACGACATTTTCGAGATCCTCGAAGACCGGTACGGAGGCCGATCCACGATCTTCGCCAGCCAGCTCGACGCCAAGCGCTATCACGAGTACCTCGGCGATCCGACCGTGGCCGACGCCGTCTGCGACCGCCTCATCCACAACGCCCACCGGGTCATGCTATCTGGGCCCTCCCGCCGGAAGGAGGAGGCTCCGATCAAGTAGGACCAACCAGCGTCGCTTCGCTCCGATCGCCATGACCGAACCAGGTGATCGTCATGCACCGGTTTCGGTGATCGCGATGGCCGAACTCCGCACTCGACCGAGAACGATAAGATGCATGCGGCCTTTGCACCTTTCGTCGATGTCTTTACATGTGACAAACGCGTGAAGGCACCACTCGAGAAAGGTCTACTACTATCAGGACGCAAGGTCGCGGTTTGCCGCACTGGATGCTTGTCGGAAGTCGTCGATTGCTTGATGGGCCTGTAGTCGTGTCCACAAGAACTCAGTGACGGCCCGCGGAGAAGTACTGGCTCTGCGGATGCCCAAAGTACAGCCCACTCACACTCGCCGTCGGATACATCGCAAAGCTCTCCGTCAACGTCACTCCGTGATGTGTCTCGTTGTCCAGTAGCTTGAACAGCGTGCCCTTTGGCTCGTGGGCCGGGCACGCCGGGTAGCCAAAGGCGGGGCGGATGCCGCGGTAGGTCTCGGCGAGGATCTGTTCCCGGGTGAGGTTCTCGGTCTTGCCGTAGCCCCAGTCGATGCGGGCGCGGCGGTGGAGCCACTCGGCGCCGGCTTCGGCGAGGCGATCGGCGAGGGCCTTGGCCATGATCGCTGAGTAGTCGTCGTGGTCGCGCTCGAAGGTGGCGGCGAGGGCGTCGGTGCCGATGCCGGCGGTGACGATGAAGGCGCCGAGGTAGTCGCGCGGGACGAGCGAGGTGGCATCGGAGAACCGGCGGCCTTCGCCGAGCGGGGCGATGAAGTCGGCGAGGCAGAGGCAGGTGTCCTTGACCTCGAGCTGGCGCGGCATCGGGAAGCGGCAGAGCTCGCCGGCCTTGGCGGGGTGGAAGACGACGATCTCGTCGTCGGGGTTGGAGCCCGCGGGGAAGAAGCCATAGGTGGCGCGCGCGACGAGGAGCTTCTCGGCGACGATGCGCTGGAGGAGGGCCTGGCCGTCGGCGAAGACCTTGCGGGCGGCATCGCCCTTCTTGGGGTCGTCGAGGATGGCGGGGTAGCGGCCCGAGAGCTCCCAGGTGTGGAAGAACGGGGACCAGTCGATCCAGGGGACGAGCTCGTCGAGCGGGATGTCGACGTTGCGCGCGCCGAGGAACGAGGGGACCGCGATCGTCGTCTCGTCGAAGACGAGCTGGGGCTTGCGGAGGCGGGCTTCGTCGAGCGAGAGCAGCGGGCGCTTCTGCGTCGCGGCGTGGGCGGTGCGGACCGACTCCTGCTTGATCTTGATCTCGCCGAGATAGGCATCTCGGTCGGAGCCGAGGAGCTTGCCCATCACACCGACGGCGAGCGACGCATCGGGGACGTGGATCGTCGGGCCGGTGTACGCGGGGGCGACCTTGACGGCGGTGTGCTTGCCGCTGGTGGTCGCGCCGCCGATGAGGAGCGGACAGGTCATCCCACGTCGCGTCATCTCGGTCGCGACCGAGATCATCTCGTCCAGCGACGGCGTGATCAGGCCCGACAGCCCGACCATGTCGACGCCGAGCTCGGCGGCGGTGTCGAGGATCTTGTGCTGCGGGCACATGACGCCGAGGTCGGTGACCTCGTAGCCGTTGCAGCGGAGGACGACGGCGACGATGTTCTTGCCGATGTCGTGGACGTCGCCCTTGACGGTGGCGATGACCATCTTGCCCTTGGCGGTGGTGACGCCGGTGCGGCGCTTCTCGGCGTCCATGAGGGGCTCGAGGATCGCGACGGCCTTCTTCATCACGCGCGCGGACTTGACGACCTGTGGCAGGAACATCTTCCCGGCGCCGAACAGCTCGCCGACGATGTTCATGCCGTCCATGAGCGGGCCCTCGATGATGTCGAGCGGCTTGGCGTAGACGGTGAGGGCCTCGGCGACGTCGGGGTCGATGAAGTCGGTGATGCCGTTGACGAGCGCGTGGGCCATCCGCTTCGCGAGCGGCTGCTGGCGCCACAGCAGCTCGTCTTCCTTGCGGACGGTCTCGCCGCCGGAGTACGAAGCCGAGGCGGCGAGCGTGAGCATCCGCTCGGTGGCATCGGCGCGGCGGTTGAGGACCAGATCCTCGACGTGCTCGCGCAGGACGGGATCGATGTCGTCGTAGACCGCGAGCTGGCCGGCGTTGACGATCGCCATGTCGAGGCCGGCCTTGATCGCGTGATAGAGGAAGACCGCGTGCATCGCCTCGCGGACGCGCGGCGAGGTCCGGAACGAGAACGACAGGTTCGAGACGCCGCCGGAGGTCTTGGTGCCGGGGAGCTCGCGCTTGATGCGGGCGACGGCCTCGATGAAGTTCACGGCGTAGGGGTCGTGCTCCTCGATGCCGGTGCCGATCGTGAGGATGTTCGGATCGAAGATGATGTCCTCGGCCGGGAAGCCGACCTGCTCGGTCAGGATCTTGTAGGCGCGATGCGCGATCGCGAGCCGGTGCTCGACGGTGGTGGCCTGGCCGCCCTCGTCGAACGCCATGACGACGACGGCCGCGCCGAACCGGCGGACGATCTTGGCCTGGCGGATGAACTCGGCCTCGCCCTCCTTGAGCGAGATCGAGTTGACGACGCCCTTGCCCTGCAGGCACTCGAGGCCCGCCTCGATGACGGAGAACTTCGAGGAGTCGACCATCACGGGGATGCGCGCGATGTCGGGCTCGGCGGCGATGAGGTTGAGGAAGCGGCGCATGGCCGCGATGCCGTCGAGCATGCCCTCGTCCATGCAGACGTCGAGGATGTTCGCGCCGCCCTCGACTTGCTGGCGGGCGACCGCGACGGCCTCGTCGTACTTGTCGTCCTTGATGAGGCGGCGGAACGCGGCGGAGCCGGTGACGTTGGTGCGCTCGCCGACCACGACGAAGTTGGTCTCGGGCGTGATCGTGAGCGGCTCGAGGCCGGAGAGCCGCATGTACTTCATCGGCGTCGGGATCTTGCGGATCGGGACGTGCTCGACGGCGGCGCGGATCGCCTTGATGTGCTCGGGGCGCGTGCCGCAGCAGCCGCCGACGAGGTTGAGCATGCCCTCGCGCGCGAACGCGCCGAGCACGGAGGCCATGTGCTCGGGGGTGTCGTCGTAGCCGCCGAACTCGTTCGGCAGGCCGGCGTTGGGGTAGCAGGCGACGCGCATGCCGGCGATCCGGGCGAGGTCGGCGACGTGCGGGCGCATGTCGTCGGCGCCGAGCGCGCAGTTGATCGAGACGGCGAACAGGTTCGCGTGCGAGATCGAGTTGAAGAACGCCTCGACGGTCTGGCCCGAGAGCGTGCGGCCCGAGCGATCGGGGATGGTGACGCTGGCGATCACGGGGACGCGGCGGACGCCCTGCGCGAACAGCTCCTCGAACGCGAACAGCGCGGCCTTGCAGTTGAGCGTGTCGATGTGGGTCTCGGTGAGCAGGAGATCGACGCCGCCTTCGATCAGGGCGCGGGCCTGTTCGGCGAAGGTGTCGACGAGCTGGCGGAAGGTGACGGCGCGGGCGCCCGGATCGTTGACGTCGGGCGAGAGCGAGGCGGTCTTGGTGGTGGGGCCGATCGAGCCGGCGACCCAGCGCGGCTGGCCGTCGTCGGCCTCGGCGCGATCGGCGGCGCGGCGGGCGCAGCGAGCGGCGGCGACGTTGAGGTCGTGGACGACGCCCTCGAGGCCGTAGTCGGCGAGCGCGAGGGAGGTGGCGGTGAAGGTGTCGGTCTCGACGATGTCGGCGCCGGCCTTGAGGAATTCGTAGTGGATCTGCTCGATCGCCTCGGGCTTGGTGAGCGCGAGCAGATCGTTGCAGCCCTTGAGCGGATGGGTGTGGTGCTTGAAGCGTTCGCCGCGCCAGATCGCCTCGTCCGCGAGCTCGAGGCCCTGGACCATCGTGCCCATCGCGCCGTCGAGGACGACGATCCGGCGGTCGAGCAGGTCGAGGAGGCGCGCGATGGACGACATCCCGGCCTGATTACCACCCTTTGCACGGCTCCGCATCGGGGGCACCATGACGTCGTGCCGGCCGAGCTCCTCGCGCAGATCTACGCATCCCCCGAGGACGACGCGCTCCGGCAGGTGTATGGCGACTGGCTGATCGAGCAGGACGATCCGCGCGGCGAATTCATCGCTCTGCAATTCAAGCAGGCACGCGGAGTCGCCACGGCCGAGGACGACCGGCGCGTCGCCGCGCTCGCGCTCGAGCACTGGTGGCTGTGGGCGGGAAAGCTCGCGGGCGCGATTCACCGGCCGGAGATCGAGTTCGAGAAGGGGTTCCTCTCGAGGGTGACGCTCGGCAAGGTGTCGGCGTCGACATCGCAGCAGCTGCTCGACCAGATCGTGGGCGACGCGACCTGGGGAACCGTCCGCCACGTCAAGGCGTCGCAAACCATCGGGAGCTACCCGGCCACGGTGATTCATCCGGTGATGAAGGGGCTGCGCTCGCTCGTCCTCGATTTCGGGAGCCTTCCGAGGGTCTGCGGCGGCCCGGTCCCGTGGTCGCTCGAGCGGCTCGAGCTGCGCTCGTGGATCGTGGAGGACGAGCAGCTGAAGGTCATCGCGGAGTGTCCGGGGTTCGCGAGGCTCGAGCACCTGGTGCTCGCGACGGGCGGCTCGAGTGACGAGGTGATGCGGCGCGTGTTGCGGGCAAGGATCTGCGAGCGGCTGCAGCGTCTGACGCTGGCATTCACGGGTCACGGCGCCGACATGGAGCCGGTGGTCGAGGCGCTCTCCGGTGACTCCGCGATCGAGGTGCTGGAGATCGAGCTGAACGCCTTCGCGTGCTGCGCCGCGCTGGCTCCAACGGGTGGGCGTTATCTCGCGGTGACGTTACGCGAAGCGACGGATCACGCGATCGCGGTGGTCTCGATGTTCCTCGACGCCGCACGTGGTCGGTTCGCATCCGTGTCGCTGGCTCACGGCGCGAATGTCGTGCCCACGTGGGCGAGCAAGAAGCTCGTTCGCAGCGTCACGCGTGCGAGCGAGGTGATCGTTCGACCCACAGTCTAGGCGCTGCATCGAAGCCGGCGTGGCATTGCCGCCGTCGCGATCACGATCTGAACATCCTCGTCGGCGACGGTGACCAGGAGAGTCAGAGGACTGGGTGGCCCGCGATCGCCGGGTGCCCTGGGATGGACGCTGCGCGATGCGGAGACGTTCTTCAGGTGATCGACATGCGCGACACCGGTCAGGTCGAGGAGCTGAGCAATCGACGACATCCAGACCACCCTTTGCAACGGCTCCGAGTGCGTCCTCCCCGTTGCTGACTTTCGCCGAATCGTCGCAGTCATCGGGCCGTTGAGCTCGCCATCGTGTCCGTCGACAATGACGCGATGCGCAGGTTCCAAAGGCGGGACGCCGTCGTTGTCGGCTTCGCCGTGCTCGTCGCGTCGGCTTTCGTTGCGCGGCCTGCGGTCAGCGATGATTGCATCCACAGTTGTCCGGCAACCGAGTGGGACGCGCGCGGGTGCTGTCCCGCGAACAAGAGCGCGCCGCGTAAGGCCGTCACGCCGACCAAACTGCCAGCGACCCAGGTTTGTCCCGCGGAGATGGTGCGCGTTCCCAAGGGAACCTTCCTCATGGGCGACGGACTCGACCAACACAAGGTAACGCTGTCGGGGTACTGCATCGACAGGACCGAGGTCACTGTCGCGGCGTACGCGAAGTGCGTGTCGAGTGCCGCCTGTCAGCCCGCGCCACTAACCGCAAGCCAGAAAGGCTGGACCGATGACACGGCCAAGCTGTTCAGTCAGTACTGCAACGGCAATGGCAACGACCGCCAGAATCACCCGGTGAATTGCGTCGACTGGAGTCAGGCGAAGACATACTGCGAGTGGGCGCAGAAGCGCCTGCCTACCGAGGCGGAGTGGGAGTACGCGGCGCGCGGCCGTGACGGTCGGAAGTACCCGTGGGGCAACGACGCACCGAGTAGCAAGAAGTTGAATGCGTGCGGAAGCGAGTGCGCGGAGATATGGAAGCGCGTCTTCAACGACGAGCCGAAGCCGATGTATGCGGACAGCGACGGCTGGGAATCGACCGCGCCGGTGGGAAGCTACCCCGCTGGCGTGAGCCCCTTCGGTGCGTCCGATGTGGGGGGAAACGTTTCGGAGTGGACGTCGGATTGGTACCAGACGAATCCGGGTATGGCATCTGGAACAGAGCGCGTCATCCGCGGCGGCGGTTGGGTTGATTACAGTGATTTTTTCGAAACCACGTCACACCGGGTCCGCTTTCGTCCTGGTGACCGTGATGGCAGCATCGGATTCCGTTGCGTGCGTGGGGATTGATCTTGCGCTTCCCTCTGGTCTGCAGCGATCGCCGTGGTGAGCGCGCTCGTCGGGCGTTCTCCTACCTTTGACGCCGTCGAACCGAGCTGATCGATCGGATACGATCGAACGATGGGGTGCCGTCCGATCTCGCTGCTGTTCGTGCTCGCATGCGGCAGCTCCGAACCGGCGGACCCGGGGACCGATCCGACGGATGGCCCGCCGGCCGGCAACCCGAACGGCACGTGCGCGATCCCGAGCGAGGCCGCCGCCGAGGACAGCTCGCAGCCGACCACGGTGGTCGGCTCGGGGACGCCCGAGAGCTGCACGAGCGAGGCGTTCGTCGACGCGGTCGCCGGCGGCGGCGTGATCACGTTCGCGTGCGGGCCCGATCCGATCACGATCACGGTCGAGCGCACCGCGAAGGTGTTCAACGACACCGGCCCGAAGATCGTGATCGACGGCGGCGGCAAGGTCACGCTCAGCGGCGCCGGCGCGCACCGCATCCTCTACATGAACACGTGCGACGAGGCGCAGCACTTCACGACGGACCACTGCCAGAACCAGGACCACCCGCAGCTGACCGTGCAGAACCTGACGTTCGTCGACGGCAACGGCGCGGGGCTCGATCCCGACGGTGGCGGGGCGATCTTCGTCCGCGGCGGCCGGTTCAAGATCGTCAACAGCCGGTTCTTCCACAACTCGTGTGACGACGTCGGGCCCGATGTCGGCGGCGCGTCGGTCCGGACGCTGAGCCAGTTCCAGCCCGCGGGGGCCGCCGAGCCGCTGCCGGTGTTCGTCGTGAGCTCGACGTTCGGAGGCAGCGCGGAGCTCGGCAACCGGTGCTCGAACGGCGGCGGGCTCAGCAGCATCGGGGTCTCGCACACGGTGATCAACAGCCTGTTCACGTTCAACCAGGCGATCGGCAACGGCGCCAATCCCGCGAAGACCGGCACGCCGGGCGGTGGCAGCGGCGCCGGCATCTACAACGACGGCAACACGTTCACGCTCCGCCTGTGCGGGGTCGAGATGACCGACAACGTCGCGCGCGAGGGCGGCGGCGCGATCTTCTTCGTCAGCAACGACCGCAGCGGCAGCTTGATCATCGATCGCTCCGTGCTGCGCCGGAACCCCAGCGAGGGCTTCGAGACGTCGGGCTATCCGGGCATCTTCGTGCTCGCCGACGGCGATCCGCAGGTCACCGACTCGATCATCGAGTGAGCTCGGGCTCCGGCGGTTCGAGCAGGTCCCGCGTTCGCTTCGCGCGGCGCTCGACGTAGAGCGCATCGCGCAGCACGAGCTTGCTCTCGCCGTACCCCGGGCCTTCGGTGCTCACCACGTCGAGCGAGTGCTTGGTCGCGGTGCCGGTGATCGTCTTGGGGGGCATCGGCGACAGCGAGTCCGCCTGCACCATCACGATCCGGAGGTCGTAGCCGACGAGGGTCCAGCTCGTGACGCGGTAGAGGCGCGCGGGCTGATCGACGAACGCGACCGCGCAGCGGCCGGTGCCGTTCGGGCCGAGCTCGAGCCGGTACCACGACAGGCCGCCGCCCTCGGTCTCGCCGACCCAGGTCTTGTGGAGCTCCTCGGCCTTGGCCGGAGGGATGCGGCTCTTGTTGTGGACCAGGACGCCGGCGACGAAGAACGTCTCGCCGGGTGACACCGACAGATCGTAGACCGTGGTGTTCGCGCGCCGGATCTCGGTGTGGAGGATCGGGAGGTCGCCGTGCGTGGTGCGCACGAGGTCGCCGGCCGCGAGCGTGCCGGCCTTGGTCCAGCGCGCGACGGCGTCGGTGGAGCGCGCGGCGATCGGGTGCTCGGCGGTGACCTCGAGGCGCGTGCCATCGGTGAGGACCAGCGCGATGTACTCGGTGGCGGCGTGCGCCTCGATGCGGGTGATGCGACCGGGGACCTTCACGCCGTCGGCGAGCTGCGTCCACACCTCGTCGCCCTCGGCGAGGTTCTCGACGGCGCGCGGACCGCTCGGCGTGTCGACGAGGCTCCCCTGCACGATGCAGTGCGACGAGCCACACCCGGCTACCAGGGCCGCGGCAAAGATCAGGATGCGAGCGGCGAGCTGCATGAGCCCATCATGCACCACTCGGGTAGCATTGCACCTTGGCACCGCTCGACCAAAACCGCCGCATGTCGTTCGACCGCAAGGCCGAGCAGTACGACGCCATGCGGCCGTCGTATCCCGACGCGCTCGTCGACGACGTGCTGGCACGCACCGGTGCGCACCGGATCCTCGAGGTCGGCGCGGGGACCGGCAAGGCGACCACGGTGTTCGCACGCCGGCCCTGCACGATCGTGGCGCTCGAGCCCGCGCCGCAGATGGCCTCGGTGCTGCGCCGCAACGTCGCCGCGTTTCCCGACGTGACCGTCGAGGAGCAGATGTTCGAGTCATTCGAGCCCGACGGCTCGTTCGAGCTCGTCCTGGCGGCGCAGGCGTTTCACTGGATCGAGCCGGAGGTCCGGTACCGGCACGCCGCCGCGGCGCTGCGGACAGGCGGATCGCTCGCGCTGCTCACGAACGAGCGGGCCGAGCTGGATCCCGCGCTGCGTGCCGAGCTCGACGATGCGTATCTACGGTGGGTCCCCGACGCGGACAACGCGCGGGCCCACGACACGGTCGAGCAGGCGCGCGGGCGCTGGACGGGCGAGCTCGACGCGAGCGGCGCGTTCGGGCCGGTGCACGTCGCGATGGTGCCGTGGCGCGCGCGGTACACGAGCCGGCAGTACGTCGCGCTGATCGACACGTACTCCGATCATGCCGTGCTCGCAGACGAGCATCGCATCCCGCTCTACGGCGACATCTTCGCGGCGATCGAGCGGCGCGGCGGCGAGCTCGAGATTCCGTATGTCGCGATGGCGTTCGTCGCACGGCGTCGCTAGGCTGGCCGCGATGATCGATGCCTACGCGTGGACGACGCCGAACGGGTTCAAGCTCCTGATCGCGCTCGAGGAGCTCGGGCTCCCGTACGAGCTGCACTGGGTCAACATCATGAAGGGCGAGCAGAAGACGCCCGAGTACCTCGCGATCAACCCGAACAACAAGATCCCGGCGATCGTCGACCCCGACGGCCCCGGCGGCCAACCACTCACCGTGTTCGAGTCCGGCGCGGTCCTCACCTACCTCGCCGACAAGGCCGAGAAGCTGATCCCGCGTGGCGGCGCGGAGCGCTACGTCACGCTCGAGTGGATGTTCTTCAACGCCGGCGGGATGGGGCCGATGGGCGGCCAGCTCGGCTACCACGCGAGGTTCGCGCCCGAGAAGGACCCGAAGGCGATCGAGCGGTTCACGAAGGAGGTCGAGCGCCTGCTCGGCGTACTCGAGAGCCGGCTCGCGAAGGTGCCGTATCTCGGCGGCGCGACGTTCTCGATCGCCGACGTCATGAACTTCACCTGGCCGTTCGCGCTCCTCGGCTTCGGCGTCATCGATGTGACCCCGTTTCCGAGTGTCAAGCGCTGGCTCGGCGAGCTCGAGGCGAGGCCCGCCGTGCAGCGCGCGCTCGCGATGAAGCCGGGCTGAGACCGACCGAGGTCGCGGCCGGAGCGCGCCGGTTGCTGTACAGTGCGCGCGCAATGTCCGAGCAGATCCTCGACTCCATCCTCGACGCCGTCGGTGACACGCCGATGGTTCGGCTCCATCACGTCACGAAGGGCCTGCCCTGCGAGCTGCTCGCGAAGTGCGAGTTCATGAATCCGGGCGGCAGCGTCAAGGACCGGATCGGCGTGCGCATGCTGCTCGATGCCGAGAAGAGCGGCCGCATCAAGCCGGGCGACACGCTGATCGAGCCGACGTCGGGCAACACCGGCATCGGCATCGCGATGGCGGCGGCGGTGCGCGGCTACCGCGTGATCATCACGCTCCCCGAGAAGATGTCGCAGGAGAAGCAGGTGGTGCTCGAGGCGCTCGGCGCCGAGATCATCCGCACACCGACCGAGGCCGCGTGGGACTCGCCGGAGAGCCACATCGGCGTCGCGCGCCGGCTCAAGGAAGTGATCCCGAACTCGCACATCCTCGATCAGTACTCGAATCCGTCGAATCCGGTGGCGCACGAGGAAGGCACGGGCCGCGAGATCATCGATCAGTGCGGCGGCCGGCTCGACGCGGTCGTGATGACCGCGGGCACCGGCGGCACGATCACCGGCGTGGCGCGCGCGATCAAGCGCGAGATTCCGGGCTGCAAGGTGGTCGGCGTCGACCCCGAGGGCTCGATCCTCGCCGGGCCGGGAGAGATCAAGAGCTACAAGGTCGAGGGCATCGGCTACGACTTCATCCCCGACGTCCTCGATCGCCGGCTCGTCGATCGCTGGGTCAAGTCCAACGATCGTGACTCGTTCCTCGTCGCGCGGCAGCTGATCCGCCAGGAGGGCCTGCTGGTCGGCGGCTCGTCGGGCTCGGCCGTGTGGGCCGCGCTGCAGATCTGCCGCGAGCTCGGTCCCGGCAAGCGCGTCGTGGTGATCCTGCCGGACTCGATCCGCAACTACCTGACGAAGTTCGTCGACGATCGCTGGATGCGCCAGCAGGGCTTCGTCAAGGGCGACTGGGAGGTCGGCACGATCGGCGACATCGTGCGTGCGCTCAATCGCAAGGACATCATCTCGCTCGACCTCAACGACAAGCTCGGCCGCGCGACCGAGCTGTTCAAGGAGCACGGCATCTCGCAGATGCCGGTGCTCGACGCCGGCAAGCTCGTCGGCATCCTGACCGAGAGCGACCTCCTGCATCACCTGGTGTCGGGTCGCGGGACGAAGGACACGATCGTCGCCGAGGTGATGGAGCGCAGGGTCTCGACGGTCGCGCTGCACGCGAGCTCGAGCGAGCTGCCGCGGATCTTCGAGCGCGGCGAGGTCGCGATCGTCGTCGACGACCAGCGCGCGGTGATCGGGATCCTGACGAAGATGGATCTGATCGAGATGCTCGCGGCGCGCAAGACCCAGATGCCGTGATCGGCGCCGACTTCCCGACGGGAAGCTCGTAATACCGATAGCCACGGCGGGCGAATGTCAGGTATACGCCGAGCCATCAGGTATGTCGGGCATGGCAGCAGATCGGCTGTTTTCCGGGGACCGGATCGGTAACTACCGGGTCGAGCTCGAGCTCGCGAGCAACGCGAGGTCGGCCGAGTATCGCGCCGTGCACCTCGTGCTGCCGCGCCGCGCGGTGATCAAGGTGATGAACGGGCAGCCGAACCAGCCGCTCATCGTCAACATGCTGCGCGAGGCCTGCATCCTCGACGCGCTCCATCACCCGGGCATCATCCGCGTCTACGAGTCGGGCCTGCACGAGGGCCGGCCGTGGTTCGCGACCGAGCTCGTCGAGGGGCCGACGATCAAGAACCTGCTGTCACCGGGCGCGATCGATCGGATCGATGCGATCGCGTTGCTGCGTGATCTCGCCGAGGTGCTCGAGCACGCGTATCACCGCGGCATCGTGCACTGCGGGATCCGTCCCGAGCGCATCTTGATGACCGGGCGCACCCGCGGGTTTCCGATCTGCATCGCCGACTGGAGCGACGCGCGCGCCCACGATGCGCGGCCGCAGCAGACGTTCCCGGGCGAGGCCGCCTGGCACTACACGTCGCCCGAGCTCGCGTGCGGCGATCCGATCGACGATCGCACCGACGTGTTCGCGATCGGCGTGCTCGCGTACCAGATGCTGACCGGCCGGTTCCCGTTCGACTCGGGGATCCTCGCCATCGTCAACGATGGGACCACGCAGCACGTGCCGACCGAGATCCACTGTCCCGACGTGCCGCCGGAGCTGACGAAGCTCGTCGATCAGATGCTCGCGTACGACCGCTGGGATCGCCCGAGCAGCGCCGAGGTGTTCACCGAGCTGTCGTGGCTCGCCGATGCGATCACGACGCCGATCCACTCGCGCCCCGCCGCCGCCGGGATGCTGCGCATCCGCCGCCCGCGCTGGACGCCGAACCTGCCGCTGTCGAACCCGCGCGATCGCGCGCGGACCGAGACCGATCCGGTCACCGCCGACGACCAGGACTGACGGCTCAGAGCGTCTCGAACAGTTCGTCGAGCAGCGCGTTCGCCGCTTCCGGTGTTCCGGCGAGGCCCGAGCCGCACGCGGTGATCGCCGCGTGCGTGCCGTTGTCGAGGATCGTGAGCACGCAACCGCCGAGCGGATCGTTGGCGGTCGCCAGGCGCGCGGGCGACGACACGGCGCAGGTCGGAGGCAGCGGCGAGTCGACGCGGATCTTCGACAGGCAGGCGCGACCGCCGATCACCTCGGCGAACCGCTCGAGCCAGCGTGCACGCGTGGCGCTGATGCTCCTGCGCTTCCAGGCGAGCGGCGCCGGCGCGGCGCGTGCGGCGGCGAGCAGGCGCGTACACAGCCCGTAGCCCGCTGCCTCGCGTGCGAGGATCTCGCGGGCCCGGGTCTCGAACGCGGAGTACGGCTCGGCGACGCCGGTGTCGAACCGGACGCTGACGAGGCCGTAGGCCGAGCGGCGACGGATCCGCATCGGATCATCGCGTTCGCCCGGCGCGATCGGGATCTGGAAGGTCGGCGAGAACGGCGCGCCGGGCTGGCCGGTCATCCGGTGAAGCACGCGGCCCAGCGCGTACGCGAGCGGCAACAAACGCGGTGAGGGGGTGGGCAGCTCGCGCCACGTCACGGCGAGCGGCATCGCGCCCGCGACGGGGGCCAGGGCCGGCAGCGCGCAGCCGTTCGATCCGTGACCGCCGTGGAGTCGCGCGATCGCGGCGTTGGCGCTGGCGCGCAGGCTCGTGAGGCCGTCGGCTCCGGCGAGCACGGCCGCGGGCGATCGCATCAGCTCGACGATCCGCGAGGTGATGCGGGCGTGGCCGTAGCCGTCGACGACGAGGTGGCACGTCGACACGGTGGCGAGCTCGTGCGTGCGGCCGAGGCCGAGCCACGGACCGTGGCCCGCTTGCCAGGCGCGGCGATGGCCATGACGCACGGTCTCGATCACGTCGTCGCCGATCGAGACGCAGACAAACGGCGTGGCGCCGAACCACGGCCGGGGCGCGACCCCGGCGGCGGCGGCGGCGAGCTGGTGCGCGAGGCCCGGATCGTCGAGCGACGCGATCACGCAGTGCCTGCCGATCGCGAACGCGGCGACGTCGAGCGTGCTGGGAATGACGATCGCTCCAGCGCCGTCGCTGGAGTGGTCGTGCGCGCCGTGGCCGTGGCCGTTGCCGGCAGCGTGGCCGTGGCCGTTGCCGGCAGCGTGGCCGTGGCCGTTGCCGTTCGATCGACGGGTGCGCTCGGCGGGCGAGATCGTCACCGCGAGCGGCTGGCCGGGGAGCTCGCCGTCGAGCTCGCGCAGCGTGGTGCGGGCTGCGAGGGCACGGGCGATCGCATCGGCGATCGGATCGGCCGGAGTCGGCTCGCGATAGCCGAGGAAGGTGTCGGCGGTGGGGGTCGCGTCGGAGATGACGTACTCGCCGCGCTCGCCCCATGGCTCGGCGGCCGCGGCGCCACCGGCGAACAACCACCATCGCAGGTCGGTCTTCGCGATCGCGGCGAACTCTCCATGAAGCTCCGCGGTGCGCCGTGCCCAGGAGGGGGGGCGCAGCCCCAGGAAAGGCCGCTTCATACCAGCTCCATGATGTAGACCGGTTGCTCGGGATCGGACTCGAGCGAGCGCTGGGTGAAGCCGGCCTCGCAGGCGATCGCGGCGATCGTCTCGGCGGGCGGAGCGGTGCGCAAGACGAGCGGACCGAACGCGCGGCGGAGCAGCGACGAGCGCAGCCCATCGGCATGCGCGCGGAGCCGCGTGCGGTTCGCGGCAGGATCGAGCTCGACGATCACGAGGCGATCACGCACCACCCGGCGAAGCTCGAGGAGCGTCTGCAGGCGATCGCGGACGTGCCGGATCGAGGACAAGCACATCGCCACGTCGATCGAGCGATCGGCGAGCGGCAGTGCTTCGCCCGCGGCTCTCACCACCCCGGGACGAGCGAAGTCGCGACTCGGATCGATGGCGACCACCGTCAGCTGGGGATGCCGCGCTGCGGCGGAGCGGGCGAACGTGCCGGGCCCGCAGCCGAGATCGAGCAGCCGCTCGCGGCCCGAGAGGGCGAGGCGATCGATGAGGCGGTCGTCGAGGTCACCGAACGCCGGCCGCTCGTCGCGGGCGTAGCGCCGCGCGCTGCCACCTTCGAAGGGGTGGCGATACAGCAGCCGGTCCAGGAACGGGACGTACACCGAGGCCGCGTAGATTCCATCAAAAGCAACGCCGGCCACAAGGTGAGCTGCACCACATGCTTCTCCTCGTTTCCCCGGCCCGGGCCGCGACGACGGTGTTACGGTGCCAGCCGCATGCGGAATTCTCGGTTGTTCCTGGTGTCGATCGGACTGGCGGCGTCGGCGTGTGGAGGAGACGACGGCAATACGTCCGGTATTCCCGACGACTGCAACCCGCTGGGTGGTCAGGGGTGCATGTTGCCGTGGCCATCGATGGCCTACGCGAAGGTCGACAGCAGCTCGGCCACGGGCTTCCGGCTCGACATTCCGGCGGCCGCGATGCCGGTCAATGTCGACGGCGTTCCGGTCGAGCCCACCTGGCTCAACCGGTGGGATGGCTTCTCGGCGATCGGGCCGATCCTCGCCGCGTTCCCGACAGGCGTCTCGGCCGAGGGCCTGCCGACGCACGGCAACCCCGACGAGTCGCTCGCGGCGTCGTCGCCGATCATCCTCGTCGACATGACGACCGGAGAGCGCGCGCCGTTCTTCGCCGAGGTCGACCAGAACGTCATGGACGTCAACAGTCGCAACCTCATCATCCGCCCGCTCGCGCGGCTCAACACGAGCTCGCGGTATGCGGTCGCGATCCGGACCTCGGTCAAGGCCAGCGACGGTGGCGAGCTCCCGATCTCGCCGGCCTTCGAGGCGCTGCGCGATGGCAAAGGCTTCGGCCACCCGAAGTTTGCCGCGCTGAAGCCGCGCTACACCGAGATCTTCGCGGCGCTCGCCACGGCCGGCGTCGACAAGTCCGAGCTCGTGCTCGCGTGGGACTTCGTCACGGTCTCCGATGATTACCTGCGGGCCGACCTGACCGCGATGCGGACGGCGGCGCTGCCGGCGATCGGCACCAACGGCGCGAACCTGACATTCACCGCGACCGTGAAGCCGAACACGCCGACGAGCTTCAAGCGCTACATCGGCACGTACAAGTCGCCCGACTTCCTCACCGACGGCGAGGCCGATGCCTCGATCCTCGTCCGTGATGCGTCGAATGTCCCGCAGCTCGGCGGCATGCGCGACGCGAACTTCGCCGCGATCATCCCGTCGTGCGTCGAGACGCAGCCGCTGCCGCGCCCGACGATCATCTTCGGTCACGGCCTGTTCGGCTCGGCCGAGGAGTACTTGAACGACGACTTCGTCGCCCAGCTCGCGCAGGATCACTGCCTCATCATCATCGCCGGTGACTTCATCGGCCTGACGTCCCGCCAGTTCGCCCTCGCACCGCTGGCCGTCAACGACCTCAACCGCGGCCCGCAGATCACCGAGAAGCTGGCGCAATCGGTAGTGGACTTCATGGCGCTCGAGTCCGTTGCCCGCGGGCCGATGGCGAATTCGCCCGAGTTCAAGGTCGGCACGCAATCCGTGATCGATCCCGCAAAGACGTTCTACGTCGGCGGCTCGCTCGGCGGGATCATGGGCAACACGTTCATGGCCTACGATCCGAACATCACGCGGGCCGTGCTCGCCGTGCCCGGCGGCAACTGGTCGCTGCTGCTCGAGCGCTCGACCGCGTGGGCGTTGCTGCTCGGCGCCGCGCAAGGTGCGTACGAAGATCCCGAGGTCTACCAGCTCAACCTCGCCATGATCCTCGGCATGGGCTTCGAGAACATCGATCCGATGACCACCGCGGCACACGTGATCAAGGACCCGCTGTTCGGCAACCCGGAGAAGAACATCCTCATCTGGTACTCGATCGGGGACTGCCTCGTGTCCAACATCGCGACCGAGATGGTCGCGCGCGAGATGGGGATCGACGTGCTCGGTCCGTCGGTGAAGTCGCCGTGGCACCTGACGCCCGTCAACGGCCCGCTCGCGAGCGGCGTCACGATCTACAACGACCATCCGACCCCGCTGCCGTTCGACACCAACATCCCGCCGATCGAAGACAACGGCACGCACTCCGGCATCAACAAGAAGCCGGCTCCGCTGCGCCAGGTCGAGCAGTTCCTGCTGCAGAACGTCGCCGTCGACGAGTGCAAGGTCAACAACGTGGCCGCACCGTGCGACTGCGCGACCGGCGCCTGCAACTGAGCGGACGTTACTCGGGACAAGCCGAGCCGTCGCTGTAGCCCGAGTTGTAGCCGTCGCTGTAGCCGCTCGAGTAGCCGGTGTCGTAGCCGCCGGCAAACCCGCGGTCGTAGCCGCCGGCGTAGGCGTCCGAGTAGCAGCTGTCGTAGACCGCCGCGAAGCCGACGTCGTAGCCGGTGTGGTAGCCGTCGAGGAAGCCCGCGTCGTAGCCGGCCTCCTCACCGGCACGTTCGCCGCGCGCGAACGCGACGGGATACGTGGCCTGGTAGCCCGCCTGGTACTCCGGGTTCAGCCGCTTGCCCTCGGCGAGGCCGCGGGGATAGGCGTCGGGATCGTCGAGGTCGCGGAAGCCGCGGCCTTCGCAGACCCGTAGATCGTCGGGGTCGGCGGCGGGCTGGTCGGCCGGCGCCCGCTTCGACGACGATCCGGAGACGGCCCCGCCACCACCGCCACCGCCACCACAGGTCCCCGCGCCGTCGTTGAATCCGTCGCCGTAGCCGGCGCCGTTGCCGTCGGTGTAGCCGGCGTCGTACGAGTCGTTGTAGCCATCGGTCTCGCCGTCGGCGAAGCCATCGGCCTGCCCGGCGGTGCACGCGGAGGTGTCGCTCGCACCGTCGCGGCTGCCGCCGCTGTAGCCGGCGGAGTAGCCGGCGGAGTAGCCGAACGCGCCGTTGTAGCCGGCGGCAAAGCCGCTGTCGTAGCCGTCGGCGGTGCCCGCGCGCTCGCCGTCGGCGCGCGTCAGCTTCAGCCCGTCGGCCTTGCCGCGGTCGAACGCGGCCTGGTTGGCCTCGGTCGCGCGGACCTGGCCATCGCGATACGAGGCTTCGAGGGGACCGTCGTCGAAGCAGTCGAGACCGGCACACCCCGGCACGACCAGCACCGCGGCGAGGAGGAGAGCTAGGCGCATCGCAACTCCACACTAGCAAATGCGGTTCCGAGCTCCGGCCTGTTAACCGCGCGACACCACGTGGAGGCTGTGTGCGTTCCGTGCGTCACTGCTGCAGCTTCTGCAGGCCCTCGCGAACACGTGACGCTCACCTCAGAAAACCGTGACTGCAACGTCGTCATCGCCAGAGTCACCGTTTGTCGTCGGGCGCTGTGATGGGTGGTCAGCAGATCCTGCCGGGCAGGCGAGGGTAGGGCCGTGCTAGCGTCCGCGGCGCGGAGGGGATCATGCGTACGCTCGTCTTGTCACTGGCGGTGTTCTGGATCGGCTGTGGCCCATCGTCGCGTAACACCGGGGATGACACCGGCATCGATACGCCGGGACCCGAGTGCAGCGACGGAGACCACCGCTGCAACGCGACGACGTACGAAGTGTGCGTCGGCGGGATGTGGACGACGCAAGAGGACTGCCCGATCGCGTGCGCCGAGACCCTCGGCTGCGTGCAGTGCGCGCCGGGCCAGAACGTCTGCCAGGACGGCAACGTTCACAGCTGCGACGCGAGCGGCGTCGTCGGCGGCGAGACCGAGGCGTGTACCGGCTCGACGATCTGCGAGGGCGGCATGTGCGTCGACGCGTGCGCCGCGGCCGCGATGAACAAGAGCTACGTCGGCTGCGAGTACATGGCGGTCGATCTCGATAACGCGGTCGAGGTGATCGCCGTGCAGGGCGGCGGACCGTTCGGCGCGTGCGCCAGCGTGCCCGGTGCGAAGAACGTGACGATGCAGGCCTGCGGCAGCGCGGACAGCGCGACGGTGCAGGGGCTGTGCGATCCACCGACCAACGCGTGCCCGACGAACTTCACGTGCAAGAGCATGAACATCTGCATCCTCGACGCGCAGAAGGCACCGTTCGCGATCGTGGTGTCGAACCCGCAGTCGCGCGCGGTCAACGTGACCGTGACCGGTCCAGCGGGCCAGACGTTCATGCAGACCGTCGCCGCCGGCGCGGTGGCCGCGCTCCTGCCGCAGGCCGCGCCGCAGAGCATTCCGGACCAATCGATCGACGGCACGGGCACGGCGAAGAAGGCCTACAAGGTCACCGCCGATCTCCCGATCGTCGCCTACCAGTTCAACCCGCTCGACAACGTCAACGTGTTCTCGAACGACGCGTCGCTGCTCATCCCGCGGACGGCGTTCGACGCCGAGTACTACGTGATGAGCTGGCAGACCGAGGACCGGCGGCCGGCGAATCACTCCTATCACGGCTATCTCTCGGTCGTGGCGGCCGAGGACAACACGGTCATCGAGGTGACTCCGACGGCAACCGTGCGCGCGAGCGCGACGCAGCCCGCGATCGCGGCGAACACGCCGACGATGTTCACGCTCGCCGCGTTCGAGGTGCTCACGCTGCAGGCCACCCCGGGTGGCGATCTCACCGGCACCAAGGTCAAGGCCGTCAACGGCACCACGACCTTCGGCGTGTTCGGCGGCCACGAGGCGATGGGCGTCGGCGAGATGACGCCGCCCGACGCGAGCCACCCGGCCGGCCCGTGCTGCGCCGATCACATCGAGGAGATGATGTTCCCGACGTCGACGTGGGGAAAGACCTTCGCGATCACGCGCAGCCAGTCGCGCGGGACGAACGAGCCCGACTTGCTCCGCATCATGGCGCAGAAGCCGAACACGACGATCACGTTCGACCCGGCCCCGACCAGCGGCAGCTGTCCGGCGCTGCAGCCCGGCAAGCACTGCGAGGTCAAGATCCAGGTCGACACCGCGATCACGTCGACCGAGCCGATCCTCGTCGGTCACTACCTGCAGTCCGCGATCTGGCAGGACCCGTTCTTCGGTGGCTCCGTCGGGGAAGGCGATCCGTCGTTCTCGATCGGCGTGCCGGTCGAGCAGTTCCGGACCGAGTACACCGTGCTCGTCCCGCAGGCCTACACGAAGAACTTCCTGTCGATCTCGGCGACGGCCGCGGGTGCGGTCTCCGTCGACGGCCTCGCGGTCGCGATGACGCCCTACGCCGGGGGCACCTACCGCGCGGCGCGCATGCTGGTCGTCGGCGGCCAGCACAAGATCCAGTGCCCGGCGGGATGTGGCGTCGAGGTGTACGGCTACTCCGACGCGGTCTCGTACATGTTCGCCGGCGGGCTCGATCTGAAGAAGATCGTCCTCGAGTGAGCCCTCAGTACGCGTGGCTGCGCGGCTCGCCAATGATCACGGAGCGCGCGATCGCGAGCGCCGCGATCGCGAACGAGGTCGCGACGATCGGATCGTCCTCGCGCATCTCCGACGAGGGATTGCGCCAGCTGCCGTCCGCTAGCTGACGGCTCATCAGCTCGTTCGCGAGCGACTCGGCCCACCCCGGCTTGCGGAGGTGGCGGATCACGTGGGCGGCCGACCACGCCCAGTAATAGTAGGACGAGTCGCGCCGGACCTCCGCGACGGCTGGGAACTCGCCGGGGTTGCGCGCGGGATCGAAGGTGCGCTCGAGGTATGCCGACGCGGCGACGATGCGCGGATCGTCGGGTCGGGTACCGAGCCGGAGCAGCGCGCGCAGCCCGTCGGCGCTCATCGAGCCGTACGATCGGTAACCGGTGTCGGTGGCGCCGGCCTTGTTGCCGTCGGGCAGCGCGGGCGAGAAGATGAAGCCACCGTCGCGGTTCTGACAGCGCTCGACGAATCCGCGCGCGGCGATCAACGCAGGGTCGTCGGCGGGCACGCCCCCGAGCGCGAGCGCGCCGATCGCGAGCAGGGTCGCCGACAGGTTCGCCGTGAGGAGGTCGTCGGTGATCGCGCCGTCGGGCCGCCGCGGCACGTGCGGCGAGTAGCCCCAGCCGCCGTAGGAGGCGTCGCCGGTACGCCAGCCGTTGCGCTCGGTCATCTGCAGGCCGCGGAGCGCCGCGAGCAGCGCGGTGTGGGCCGCTCGGTGCCGGCGGTTGTCGGGTGCGCCGAGCACCAGGGCGCCGATCGCGTACGCATAGAACGGATAGCTCACCTCGGGAGCCGTCCGAGCTCCGTCGGCGCCGGCGGTCGTGGCCACGAAGTCGACGGCGCGCCGGTAGCCGGCCGCGAGCGTGGCGTGGTGCGGCACCATGCGCAGCGCGAGCGCGGCGAGCGGCGTCAGCGACCAGCCGTCCTCGAGCGCCGAGTAGGTGCGCGAGCGGATCGCACCGTCGGGGCTCTGGCGCGACGCGAGGAACGCACCGCCGCGCGACAGCGCCAGCTCGATCGATCCGGCGCTCGAGGGCGCCGGGGCATCGCGGCCACACGCGCACAGCAGCAAGAGCGTGAGCGCGAGTCGCATCGCCTGATATTAGCTGGCGATCACCGCGGTCGGTGCCGGCGTGCGATCTCCCATGAGCACGAGCAGCGCCGCCGCCGTGCAGAACGTCCGGCCGGTGATGCAGTGATGCCCGGTCCAGCTGCCGTCCTCGTTCTGGACCTTGTCCACGAGCTTGCCGATCGCCGCGTCCCACTTCCGCCAGTCGTCATCGCCGCGCTGGACGAGCGTCTCGCTGATCAGCAGGTACGACAGGAACTCTTCGCCGCCGTTGTTGCCGAACCCGGAGACGAACCTCGGATCGTCGAGCCGCGCGATCAGGGCTCGCTCGGTCTCGACCGCCGCCTTGACCGACGCATCCGCGTCCTTGTCGGCCGCCGCGATCTCCGCGGCCGTGGGCACGCCGCCGGGCGACTGGTTCAGCGGCTGTGGCTTGTGCTTCGCCGCCTCCTTCTTCATCGTCTCGACCTTGGCCTTCTTCCGCATCGCCGTGTCACGCATGGTCGAAGGCTTGGCCGACTTGCCGTAGATCTCGACGCCCGCGCCTCCGCTCTCCCCCTCGTCGCCGGCGGCCTGCGCCTCGACGCGATCGAGCACCTGCTTGGAGACCGTCGTGCCGGACTGGGCCGCGCGGTTGAGGCTCTTGGCGGCGAGCGCCTGGCTCAGCACGGGAGCCCAGCCCTTGTCGTCCCACGATCCGTTCGCGCGCTGGTTCTTCTCGACCTTGTACACGACCTTCTTGAGGGCCGCGTCGAGCCGCGCGTTGGCCACCCCGTCGCGCATCGAGTCGCGCGCCTCGGTGAGCATCATCAGCGCGGCGAACGTATCGGCGAACTCGCCGATCTTGGACTGCACTCGGGTGCCGCGCACCGACGACACGTAGAGCGACTCCTTGTCGCTGGCCTCGATCTCGGAGATGACGAACTCGAGCCCGCGCTGCACCGTGTTCATGTGCTTGCCGGTGCGCGGATTGTTGCCGGCGCGCAGGAACGCGAGCAGCGCCATCGACGTGTCGGCGACATTCGCGGTGCCCTTCTCGTTCGCGCGCAATTGCCCCGCCTCGTCCCCTTGCCCCCAGCCACCGGTCGGGAGCTGATGGCTGGCCAGCCACGCGAGCCCCTTCGTGATCGTGTCGCTGAGCGGCTTGGGATCGACCGCGGTGCGCTTGATCGCCACCGGCGGATCGGTGGGGTTCGGCGAGACGATCGGATCGTCCCTGCGGGTTGGCTTGCCCGAACCACACGCGACGGGTGCGATCAGGGCCACGAGGGCGAGGACGGCAGAGAGCTGGCGCAGACGCATAAAAAACCTCCGTGGCACCTCAACGCGCCACGGTGGAACGTGATCTCTCGTCGCAAAAAAACCTTCGTTCCTGGGGCAACCTGCCCCACGGACCCCGTGTCGAGTGTCAGGTGCGCTGGCCGAGGCTCTGAACAGCCTCCTCGAGCGCGACCGCCATCGTCGCGGCGTCGGCATAACGCTCGTCCTGGTACTTGCTGAGCGCGCGCGTGATCACGACGTCGAGCGCGAGCGGCAGCGATCCATCGAGCGGGGGCGGGGCCTCGGTGAGGTGCTGCTCGACGAGGTCGTAGTCATCGCTGGCCGTGAACGGGGGCCGGCCCATCAGGAGCTCGAACAGGATCGCGCCGATCGAGTACAGATCGCTGCGCTGATCGATCTGCTCGCCGCGCAGGCGCTCCGGCGCGATGTAGGTCAGGCTTCCGACGACGGCACCTTGCTGCGTCAGCTTCGCGCTGCCCTCGAACGTCGCGAAGCCGAAGTCGATGAGCACGACGCGCTCGATCGGGCCCGTCGAAGGCTCGAGCATGATGTTCGCCGGCTTGAGATCGCGATGGAGGATGCCGGCCGCGTGGACGGCCGACAGCCCCTGGAGCGCCTGCCACGCGAAGCTCGCGGCGCGGCGCGGCTCCACCCGCTTCTCGGCCTTGATCACGCCCCGCAGCGACTTGCCGCGGAGCAGCTCGACGACGAGGTACGGCTCGTCCTCCGTGGTGACCCCGGTCGCGAGCAGCGCGGCCACGTTGCGGTGGCGCAGCACCGCCTGGACGTCGGCCTCCCGCTGGAAGCGCTGGCGAGCCGCGGGATCGTGGTCGTCGAGGTGCCGGCGGAGGATCTTGAGCGCGACGTAGGCGGCGGTCGAGAGGTCGAGCGCGCGATAGACGTCGGCCATCGCGCCCTTGCCGATCAGGGCATCGAGCCTGAACTGGCGACCGATCACCTGGCCTATCCGATCCGCTCCGCGATCCACGGGCATCTCCACGCGGACCATAACATTATCCGGAATCTCGCTCGCTCGGCCGGACGGCCTCGCGAGACTTTGGTCAATTGTCCGGAATCTCGCTCGCTCGGCCGGACGGCCTCGCGAGACTTTGGTCAATTCTGCTATACGAGGTCCGTGCCGCGTCACCTCGTGAGCATTGCTGACCTCGACGCTGCCGAGATCGTTCGCATCCTCGATCACGGCGATCGCTACATGGCGTTTGCCAGCGAGCCGATCAAGAAGCTGACCACGCTGCGCGGGCGCACGGTCATCAACCTGTTCTTCGAGAACTCGACGCGCACGCGGACCTCGTTCGAGCTGGCGGCCAAGCGGCTCAGCGCCGAGGCGATCAACATCTCGGGGTCGTCGTCGTCGACGACCAAGGGCGAGACGTTGATGGATACGGCCGACAACCTGATGGCGATGTATCCGGATGCGATCGTGGTCCGGCACTCGTTCGGCGGAGCGGCGGTGATGCTCGCGAGGCACCCCGCGTTCCAGGAGAAGGGCTGCGCGGTGATCAACGCCGGCGACGGCCAGCACGAGCACCCGACCCAGGCGCTGCTCGACGCGGCCACGATCCGGCGCGCGAAGGGCAAGCTCGAGAACCTCGAGATCGCGATCGTCGGGGACATCGCCCACTCGCGCGTCGCGCGCTCGAACGTGCTGTGCCTCGCGAAGCTCGGGGCGCGGGTCCGGCTGGTCGCCCCGTGGACCTTGATCCCGCGCGGGATCGAGCTGATCGGCGGCGAGGTGACTCGCGAGCGCGTGCGGGTGGTGACCCGGCTCGAGGAAGGGCTCGAGGGCGCCGACGTGGTGATGATGCTGCGCGTCCAGCAGGAGCGGTTCGAGGGCGAGGCGCCACGGTTCCCGAACACGCGCGAGCTGTCGCGGACGTTCGGGCTGTCGGAGCGCTCGCTCGCGTTCGCGAAGCCCGATGCGATCGTGATGCACCCCGGTCCGATCAACCGCGGGGTCGAGATGTCGTCGCAGGTCGCCGACGGCGCACGCTCGGTGATCCTGCAGCAGGTGTCGTGGGGAGTCGCGATCCGGATGGCGGTGCTCGAGCGCGCGATCCTCGGTGACGAGGCGGACCAGGGCCAGAGGCCGGCCGCGTGAGCAGCACTCCGGCCCTCGTCGTACGCGGCGTGGTCAAGCAGTTCGGCAATCACGTCGCCGTCGAGGAGGTCTCGTTCGAGGTGCCGCGCGGCGTGGTGTACGGGATCCTCGGGCCGAACGGCGCCGGCAAGACCACGCTCCTGCGGATGATCAACGACATCATCGCGCCCGACCGCGGCGACGTCACGATCCTCGACGGGCTCAAGCCGGGGCTCGAGGCCGCGCAGCGCATCGGCTACCTGCCCGAGGAGCGCGGGCTGTATCCGAAGATGCGCGTGATCGACATGATCGAGTTCATGGGCGAGCTCCGCGGCCTGCGGCGCGCCGAGGCGAGGCTGCGCGCGACGAAGTGGCTCGAACGCCTCGGGCTCGCGCAGTGGGCGAAGAACAAGGTGCAGGACCTGTCGAAGGGCATGCAGCAGAAGGTGCAGTTCACGACCGCGCTGATCCACGAGCCCGAGCTCGTGATCCTCGACGAGCCGTGGAGCGGCCTCGATCCGATCAACGCCGAGGTGTTGCGCGAGGTGGTCGAGGAGATCCGCGCGAGCGGCCGGACCGTGCTGTTCTCGACGCACCTCATGGAGCAGGCCGAGAAGGTCTGCGACGCGGTGTGCATCATCGCGCGCGGCAAGAAGGTGCTCGACGGCAAGCTGCGCGACATCAAGCGAGCCTCGGCGGCCGAAGGGCTGATCGCGCTCGGCTTTGCCGACGACGAGGCGCGCGCGAAGGCGGAGCCCGTGCTCGCCGATGCCGCGCTCGTCGCCGAGCAGCGCGCGCCGCGGGCGGGCGATGGCGCCGACTGCGAGCTCAAGCTCGCCGACGGTGCCGCGCCCTCGCAGCTGCTCGCCGCGCTCGTGGCCGCGAACGTCGGGGTTCGCCGGTTCGAGGTCGTCGTGCCGACGCTGCACCAGATCTTCGTCGCGAAGGTCGGTGATGCGGCCGCGGTGGCCGAGCGCCGCCCGGAGGAGGCCGCATGAAACCGGCGAGCGATCTGCGCGCGATGATGGTCGTGGCGCGGCGCGAGCTACTCGAGCGCATCCGTACGAAGTGGTTCGTCATCATGACGCTCGTCGGTCCGATCGGGATGATCGCGATGGTCGTCGTGCCGGCGCTGATCGCGAGCAGCAGCACGAAGGGGACGAAGGTCGAGATCGTCGACCAGTCGGGAACACTCGGGTCGCCGCTTGCCGCGGCGCTCGCTGCCGAGGAGTGGAAGGCAGCGGTCGTCGACCCGAACACGTCGAACCGGGCCGAGCTGGATCGGATCCGCGACAACCAGATCAATGGCTTCATCACGATCGCACCCGATGCCCTCGGCGACGGCGCGATCGTCTACAGCGGCGACAACGCGTCGAGCCAGGCAGTGCAGGTCGTGCTGCAGAAGAGCGTCGCCGGCGTGGTCTTCGCACTGCGAGCGAAACGCGAGGGTCTGAAGGACACGCAACTCGCGGCCATCCTCAAGCAGCCGAACTTCAAGTCGAAGCACACGACCGGCGAGACCGAGGGCACCTCGGGAATGGGCGCGTTCATCATCGCGTACATCCTCGCGTTCATCCTCTACATGGTCATCACGCTGTACGGCGTCGCGGTCATGCGTAGCGTCGTGACCGAGAAGACGAGCCGCGTGATGGAGCTGATGGTCGCGGCGGTGAAGCCGCGATCGCTGATGGCCGGCAAGATCCTCGGCGTCGGCGCCGCGGGCCTGATCCAGATCACGGTCTGGCTCGCGATGGGCGCGATCACGCTCGCCTATCGCGAGACGATCCTCGGCTGGTTCGGTGCCTCGGGTGGCGGCGGCGGGCTGCCTCCGCTCGCGTTCACCGAGGTCGCGGTGGTCCTCCTCTACTTCGTGATCGGCTTCTTCTTCTACTCCGCGATGTATGCAGCGGTGGGAGCGATGGTCTCCTCGGAGCAGGACACCCAGCAGGTCCAGATGCCCGTGACGATGCTGCTCGTCATCGGCGTGCTGTGCCTGCAGGTCGTCAGCAACGCCCCACGAGGCGATGCCGCGACCATCATGTCGAACGTGCCGCTGTGGTCGCCGATGCTGATGCCGATGCGCTACGTGCTCGGCGGAGCCACGCTCGGCGAGGTGGCGATCTCGCTCGGGATCTTGATCGTTTCTACACTGCTGGTCGTGCGGGCGGCTGCGAAGATCTATCGGGTCGGCGTGCTCATGTATGGAAAGCGCCCGAGCATGCGCGAGCTCGTTCGCTGGCTCCGCTATTGAGCTAACGCGGGCGTTCAGTGGCAATCCCCGACGAAACGCGCGTACACTTTCGGGATGCGTTCGTGGGGAGTCGCATCGTGCATCTGCATGGTGTTTGCCACAGTCGCGGCTGCACAGCCGGCTGATCTGACGACAGCCGCAACCGAAGTCGAGCCGAGGCCCGCCCCCCGGCCGCTCGGCTATGGCGCGATGCCGGGCGGGCTGCACGCACCGAGTGCGGAGACGTTGCCGGCCGGAGCGTTCGGCGTCGGCGCGATCTGCGGATACGGCTTCCGCAACACGCTGCTGTCGGCGGATCACAAGCTCAGCCGCGGGATCGGTGACCTCGCGTTCGCGTACGCACCGACGGAGATGATCACGCTCGCGTTGTCGTTCGATGGTCGCTACGACTCGCACTCCGGGCTCGATGCCGACGGAGATGACGGCTACGTCGGCGATCCACACCTGTTCGCGCGGGTCGCGAAGTCGTTCGGCGGCGTGCGAGTCGGCGGCCAGCTGGGCGTCTGGGTGCCGGGCAAGGACGCACCCTCGGTCGCCGCGTCGGCGATCTCGGTCGAGGCGCGCGGCCTCGTGTCGCTCAAGGCGGGCCGGGGCACGGTCAGCTTCAACGCCGGCTTCCGGCTCGACAACAGCGCGGAGTCCGTGGACGAACCGGAGTTGCTGTCGGCGGAGGATCGCGTGTCGCTCGGCGTGTCGGACTTCCACGCGGTGGTCGGCGGCGCGCACTTCACGATGCCGGTGGGCAAGCAGGCCTTCCTCGGGCTCGAGGCGAGCACGGATCTGTTCGTCGGCAGCGGCGCACCCGGACCGATCGTACGCGTGGGCGCCAGCGGCGGTGTGCACGTCAATGACCAGTGGTCGGTGTACGCGTTCGTCCAGGGAGCGAAGGTTCCCGGCCTCGTGTACTCCGCGGTCATGGCCGGCGACATCACGCTGATCCCGTACGAGCCGGTGTTCACCGGCGGGCTCGGGATCGCGGCGCGGTTCGGTGGCCCGACTCGCGCGATCGGTGGCAGCACGGTCGTGTCGAACAAGCCGCGGCTCGTCGAGGTGATCGAGCACGCCGAGCTCACCGGCCAGGTCGTCGACGACACCGGCAAGCCGATCCCCGGGGCGAACGTGACGGTGAAGCTCAAGAACAGCACCGGGAGCGCCGCGACCGACGAGAAGGGCAACTACACGGTCTCGAAGGTGCCGATCGGCAAGACGATCGATGGCGTCACCACGCTCGACGATACCGGTGCGGAGATCACCGTCGAGGTCGACGGCCGCAGGCCGGGAAGCTCGACGCTCACGCTCGGCAAGGGTGCCAACAAGGTTCCGAACATCACGCTCGATCCGATCTTGCCGCCGGGGCAGCTCAAGGCCGTCATTCGCGCGGCGGGTACCGGCAAGCCGATCGCCGGGGCGATCGTGAAGCTCGATCCGGGCGGCGCGACGGCGACCTCGGACGCGGACGGCAACATTTCGATCGATCTGCCGCCCGGCACGTATAAAGCAACGGCGACCGGTGCTGGCTTCAAGCAACAGACCCTGGACGTCGTCGTCGCCAAGGATGGCGTCGTCGTCAAGAACTTCGAGCTGCGCAAGTAACCCCGTGCGATTCCTGCTGCCCTTCGTCCTCCATGCGCTCGTGGCAACGGCGTGCAGCAAGAAGGTCCCGGCGATCGCCGAGCTCACGAAGACCGACGGACCGGTGGAGAAGCAGCAGACCGGCGAGGACAAGTGGGGTGGCGCGGCGGTCGGCACCGAGTTCTTCCTCGGTGATGCGGCCCGGACCGCGGAGGGCGGAGCGCAGCTCAAGGTCACCAACGGCGCGCAGATCGCGATGCAGAAGCACACGGTGCTGCGGTTCGGCGCCAGGAACGGCGAGAGCCGGATCTCGGTCGAGCTCGGCGCGATCGATCTGAGCGGCACCGGCAACTACGGCCTCGACATCGGCGACCTGCGGCTGTCGCGCAACGGCACCGTGCGCATCACCGCGAAGGGCAACGGCAACAGCTCGGTCCAGCTGACCTTCGGCGAAGCCCAGGTCTCGACGGTCGGCGGTGGGACGCAGGACCTCGTGATCGGCAAGGAGATCGACATCACGATCGGGGCGGTCGTCGCGACGCCGATGATCGATGCCGGAGTGGCGATCGATGCCGAGGTGGTCGCGGATGCCGCGGCCCCGGACGTCGTCGCGGGCGAGCCGACGATCGACGTCACCGGCAAGCGAGCCGAGATCCAGCTCGCCGGCGAGACCAAGTGGAAGCCGCTGGCGGCCGGCGCCGGAACCGTGCCCAAGGGAGCCAAGGTCCGGATCGGCGGCACCACCACGGCGAGGCTCGTCGCGCGCGGCACGACGCTCGAGCTGACGGGTGGCTCGCGTGTCGCGGTCACCGAGGTGTACGGGTTCACGATCGAGACGGGCGGGGCGCGTGCTGCGATGACCGGCGAAGACTCGGTGAGCTTGCCCGGCGGAGCGATCGCGATGAAGGGCACGGACGCCGTGCCGTCGGAAGCGAAGCTCGACGCCGGTGGTGGTGGCACGAAGGTCACGGTGCAACGCGGGGGCGCCAAGCTGACCGGGACCGGCGGCAGCGAGCTCGACATGAACCGCGGCGAGAGCGCGACGCTGCTCAAGAGCGGCCAGATCCGGCCGCTCGAAGCGATCCCGACGTACTTCGATCTCCGCGTCACGCCGGGCGAGACCTTCACGATCCACGATCCGCGGCCTCCGACCGCGGTGCAGTTCCAGTTCGCGGGCAAGTGCCCTCAGGGCGGCATCGTCGAGCTGGACCGGGATGCGCGGTTTCGCACCGCGAAGGTCAGCGGCGGCAAGGAAGCCGCGAACCACCTCGTCAAGGGGGGCCGCTGGCACTACCGGCTGCGTTGCACGTCGGGTGCAGGCGAGGGCGCGGCCGTCGCGTCCGGGGTGGTCTCCGTGATCCACGATGGCGGGACGCGGTCGTTGCCGCCGAAGCCGGGGGTCAATCCGTTCGAGCTCGACGGCCGCCCGTGGGCGTTCTCGTACCAGAGCGCGATCCCGGATCTCGCGGTGAAGTTCCCGGGTACAACCGCGAGCTTCAAGCTTCACCTGGCACGCGGCGGCAAGGATCTGACGTTCGAGTCGACGACGAACAAGCTGCGAGTCTCGGGCACGGCGCTGAGCGAAGGCGTCTACACGTACTGGTTCGATCGCGACGGCGTGAAGCAAGACAAGGTGAACACCCTCAAGATCGACTTCGATCAGACCGCGCCGCAGGTCTATATCGAGCTTCCTGTCAACGGAAAGCCGTGGGCGGCCGATATCGATGTACGTGGTGCGGTGCTGCCGGGCTGGAGCGCGGCAGTCGAGGGTGTCTCCGTGCCGATCGACGCACAGCGACGGTTCACCGCGAAGGTCGGAGCACCGCCGGGCAAGGCACTCGCGATCAAGCTGTCCCACCCACTACGTGGGATGCACTACTACCTGCGTCGCGGAAACTAGCGGCTCACGAATGCACGATGCGGCGAGTTGGGTAAGATAGCGCGCATGCGGATCCTGGGGTTCATCTGCCTGGTAGCGGCATGTGGCGGAGTCGACGGCGGTGATGACGGAGGAGGCGGCGGCAGTGCCAGCGGCGCCACCGGTCCGTACTTCGAGGAACCGATGTTCTTCAACGTCGACGTCAGCGGAACCTCGCCTGCGAGCAACAGCGATTCGATCATCGGATCGCTGCGTGCGGCGGGCGGATGGGGCAACGGCGATCGGATGCAGATCGATTTCTCGCTCGACGTGCTCCGCGCGGATGCGTCGGCGACCATGCGCTCGTTCACGCCGACCGGCGAGTTCTACGAGCCCGACTGCGACCACATGGAGGTGCCGATCCCCGCCGGCGGCAACCTCGAGGGCGAGACCGGCTACGAGTGCACCAACGGCGGCGATTGCCACCTGCTCGTCTTCGACGAGCCCGCCGGCAAGCTCTACGAGATGTGGCGCGCTGACATCGCCAACTCGTTCGTCGGCGGTTGCCTCGCGGTCTGGGACTCGAAGACCGTCTACACCGAGACCTTGCGTGGCGAGCAGTGCACGAGCGCCGATGCTGCGGGCTTCCCGATCTCGCCGCTGTTGTTCAACGCCGATGAAGTCGCGGCGGGTGAGATCAACCACGCGATCCGGTTCATCCTGCCCAACGACCGCGTCCAGCGCGGCTACGTCCGACCGGCCACGCACGGGACGAACACCTCCGGCGACGCGAACGCCCCGTCGTACGGCGTGCACCTGCGGCTGCGAGCCGACTATCCCATCGATACGCTCCCGAGCGCGGGCGCGAAGATCGTCGCGCGCGCGATGCAGCGGTACGGCATGTATCACGCCGACGGCGGCAACATCGCGCTCACCGCGCAGAGCGATCGCTACACCACGGCGAAGTGGGATGGCCTGCTCGAGCCGCGCGACCTCGTCGACCTCTCCGTCGAGGACTTCGAGGTGATCGATCACGGCCCGCAGATCGAGCTGACCCTCGACTGCGCGCGCTGACCGACTGACCCAAGTCTCGCGAGGCCGTCCGGCCGAGCGAGCGAGACTCCGTACAACGATCACGCGCACCTACCTGGTAGGCCCGCAACTCCCGAGGCGCTGATAGTATCGGCGCGAGTGCGCTGGATCTCTCGCCTGACCACCCTGGTCGTCGTCGTCATCATCGTGGCGGGCGCCGGTCTGTTGATCCGTTCGCGGATGCCGAAGACCCAGATGGGTGGCCGGTTCCTCACGTACGCGAAGTTCCGTGAAGCGTCGCGGCTGCAAATCGGATCGCGCGTCGTGATCGCTGGGGTTCGCGTGGGTGACATCACCGGCCTCACGATCGAGGGCCAGTTCGCGCGCGTCGACATGCGGCTGTCGGACGACCTCCAGCTTCCGGCCGATTCGTTCGCCACACGGCGCGCGGACACGCTGTTCGGCGATAGCTACGTCGAGATCATCCCGAGCAGCGGTGCCGAGGGTGCGAGACCGGTGCGGATGCTCAAGTCCGGCGAGCCGATCTTGCACGTCGAGGAGGGCGGCTCGACCGACGCGACGCTGCGCACGATCGCGCGCACGATGCCGAAGATCGACAACGCGATCCAGAGCGCACACGAGCTCATGATCGGCGGGCGCAAGTGGGTCAACGGCCCGCTGCTCGACGCGATGAAGGGGATGGACCGCTGGGTGTCCGAGGGCCGCATCGAAGGCCCGCTGGCCTCGGCGGATCGCGCGATGCAGGCGTTCGACGAGGGAACCACCGGCGCGGCGAAGGCGGTCTCCGAGGCCGCGCCTGCGATCGCGAAGGGCCTCGTGAACTTCGACAAGGGAGTCACGAACGCGCGCACGAACATCAAGGAGGCGAAGCAGGGCATCGTCACCGCCTTGACCGACGCGCGCGCGGGGTTCGATCGCGCCGACGAGGCGATCGACAACATGGGCCAGGTGATGGCCGCGATCCACGAGGGCAAGGGCGAGGACTGGAAGGGCACGCTCGGCCGGCTCGTCAACGACCCGGAGCTCGGGAACACGCTCGAGGAGCTCTCGGATGATGCCGCCGAGGGTGCGGCCAACTTGAACCGCTTCAAGTCGTGGATCGGCGCGAAGGTCGAGGTCAGCGTTCGCACGGGGGACATGCGCTACTACGCGAGCGCCGAGATGCACGCGCGCACCGACAAGTTCTACCTCGTCGAGTTCGAGAAGAGCGCGCTCGGCGGCGCGCCGTTCAGCGATCTCTCCGACGTGCCCGGATCGGACCAGTTCACGCGGCGCCAGGAGATCGAGGAGAAGCTCCGCTTCACGCTGCAGTTCGGCAAGCGGTTCGGCTTCATGCAGCTGCGCGCCGGCCTCAAGGACTCGACCGCGGGCGTCGGTGCCGACGCGCTGTTCTTCAACGGTCGGCTGAGGCTGTCGTCGGACCTGTTCGGCTCGTTCTCGAGCACGCCACGGCTCAAGGTCGCGGGCGCGTTCGCGGTGTTTCGCTCGATCTACATCCTGGCGGGCATCGACGACGCGCTCAACGCGCCCGGCGAGCTGAACATCAGGACCGGAAACTCGCCGGTGCCGGAGGTGTTCAAGGAGCTCAAGTACGGTCGCGACTACTTCCTCGGCGCGTCGCTGCGCTTCACCGATGCCGACCTCTCGACGTTCCTGCGGTTCTACGGCGCGCTGGTCACCGGCTTCCTCTTGACGCAGTAGGCAGCTCGAGCGCGACCTTCGCCGCGAGGCAGGCGTCCTTGATCGCCGCGAGCTGCCGCGGCATCGGCGCGCCACCAATGAAGCGTAACCGGGTCAACGCTCCGCGCGGCAAGTTCGAGATGATCGCGGGCAGCCGCGGCGTGATCGTCCAGAACCGCTGAGACGGATCCCAGCTGCGGACCTCGGCGAGCGAGAACCGTCCGCGATCGTCGCGCGTCAGCTCGACCTGCTCCACCCACAGGTTCTCCGTCGAGAGCGTCACCGAACGCAGGTGCTTCGCGTGCTTGTCGAGCTCGGGGATCCAGGCGCCGAGCCGATCCAGGCCACACTCCGCCCCGAAGGCGTCGAGCTGGCGGCCGAGCCACGACCTCCAGAGCCAGCGAAAGTCGCTCGGCTCGATGTTGCGAGTGTGGAGCTCGAGGGCTCGCAGGTGAGCCAGCTTGGTCTGCCCGCTCGTGAGGGCCTCGAGATTCGCGCGGGCAGCACTCTCGTCGAAGTCTGGGTCTGCGATGAACACGTTCAGGGTCGCGTACGGAACCTCATCCCAGCCGAGTAGCTCGCGTAGTGTGGTACGCGACAGGCCCCCGAGGTGCTGGAGCGAACGCATCGTGGGATGACGAACCAGCGCGGTCGGCAGCGCGGCTTCCGAGAACAGGTAGAGGTGGGTCACCGTCGACCAGATCGGATCGCCGATCGTGCGTTCGAGCGCCGCGGGCGAGTGCTCGCAGAGCTGGATCGCGACTGGAAACCCGCGCTCGAAGCGATAATGGCGCCAGTCCCTGGCGAGCGGCGCGAGCGATCCGAGCCAGCTGCGCGCGTGTTGCTCGAGCAGCTTCCGCTCGCGCTTCGGATCGCTCCCCGACAGCTGGAGCATGATGAGCTCGCCGCGCGGATCGCCGCGCTCGATCAGGTGATCCGCATAGACCTGCCGGAGGTCGTCGTCCTCGGGGTGCTCGGCGATCTCGGCGAGCAGCGCCGCGCCGGTGCGCGATCCACGCTCGGCGCGCACGGTCTTCGGAGCGCCCCGCCTTGCCACTCAGCCACCGGCGAGCGGGGCGAGCAAGTAGAGCTCGTCGCCATCGGCCATCAGGCGTTCGCTGTTCTCGATGAACGGGCAGCGCTCGCCGTTCAGCATCATCGTGTCGGTCAGGTGCGGCGAGCTCTCGAGCGCCTCGCGGAGCGGGATCCCGGCGCGCGCCGCGACCTCGACGAGCCTCCCGAGTGTGGTGCCCTGCGGGAGGCGAAGGTGCGTGTCGACATCTCTCCAGCCGTCGCCGATCCGGCCGCGGATGACGATGTGGATCTTGAGCGAGTCGCCCCGCAGCTTGTCGAAGATCCCCACTATTCGGTGTACCCGTCGAGGATCTCGGTCATCCCGAGCTCGGCCGCCTTCGCCCTCGCGAGGTGGCCGGTCATCGTGTTCCATTGCATCGACGAGTAGTAGTCATCGCGGAGCATCGGGAGCGGGACGCGCACGCCCTTGAGTGGGCCGGCCGTGAGGTTGCCGTCGCCTTCGCCGAGCATGCGCGGGTGCGGCGCGAAGTCGGCCGGCTTGATGCCCTCGCGGCGGTTGAATGCGGCGCGTAGGTTCTGGATGCGCTCGCCGCACTTCAAGAGCTCGTCCTCGGTCATCCCCCAGCCGGTCGCCGCGTTGAGCAGATCGGTCCACGGCAGCGCGCCGGTGAGCATCGTGAACATGCAGAGTCCGAGGCCGTTCATCGTCTGGTGCGCGTTCGAGTGCAGCGCCTGCGCCTTGCCCTTGCCCTCGGTGCCCTTCCACTTGACGTTCCAGTCCTTCTTCTCGGCGGCCTTCGGCAGCGAGAAGCCCACGCCGAACGTCTCGTTCCACGACGCCGAGCCGGCGGTGTGGCGACCCGGCGTGGGATCGGCGATGTACGTGACGCCCATCAGCGAGGTGAAGCGGCTGTCGTGATACGCGGGCTCGCCGCCGTGGACGTGGATCGCGAACGCCTCGCTACCCTTGCCGACGTGCTCGGCGGCGCGCTTGACGCCGTTGCCGAGCCACGCGCCGCAGCCTTCGCCCTTGCCCATCTTGATCGTGAGCTCGAGGGCGCCCTCGCCGTTGCCCCATCGCATGTCGATTCCGTCGAGATCCTTCGCCGACAGGATGCCGACCTCGACGGCCTCGCACACCCAGCCGAGCGTCATCGACGAGCTGACCGCGTCGATGCCGAGCCGATTGCACGCGTCGTGACATGCGGTGACGAGCTCGATGTCGTCGTTCAAGAGATTTGCGCCGAAGCCCACGATCGTCTCGTAGTCCGGCCGCCGGACGTCGGTGAGGTTGCGCGACTTCACCTTCACGATGCCCTTGCATGGCATCGGGCAGTCGCCGCACGACAGCTTCTTGGTGATGTACTTGTCGATCACGGCACCATCGATCTTCATCGACTTCTTCGCGAGCGGGAACTCCTTGCTACCGACGCCCTTCCAGTTCTTGATCGGCGCGTCGCCGTTCTCGATCGACAGCGCGACCGCGGCGGTGGTGCCGCGTTGCGTCCACAGGCGCCGCATCGCGGCGACGGGTGACTGCAGCTTCATGCCGCGCCTCGGCATCATCCGGTACATCCAGCCGAGCCACTTCTTGGGCTTCGCCATCCACGCGAAGAACCGCGCGACGATGCCGAGGTCGCGCTTGTACTCGTCGGTGATGGTCTTGCAGAGCGCCTTGAACTCCGCGGCGTTCGCGACCGGGATGTCCTTGGTGCCCGACACCACGATCGCCTTGAGGTTCTTGCTGCCGTAGATCGCGCCGAAGCCCTGGCGACCGAACGCGTGGTAGCGGTCGTTCATCACGGACGCGATCCGCAGCTGCTGCTCGCCGGCAGGGCCGATCGCCGACACGCCCACCTCGCGCTTGCCGCCGAACCGAGCCTTCAGGGCGTCGAACGTCTCTGGAATCTCCTGGCCCCACAGCTCGCCGGCCGGCTCGAAGCTGAGCTCGCCGTCCTTGATGACGAGCAGCGTCGGCTCCGCCGCCTTGCCGCGGATGACGAGCGCGTCGAAGCCGGCCTGGCGAAGATGGCTGCACACGCTGCCGCCGGAGTTCGAGTCGGCCCACGTGCCCGTGAGCGGGGACTTGCCGACGATCTGGATCCGCCCGGAGAACGGGGTGCGGAGGCCGGTGAGCAGGCCGGAGCTGATCGCGAAGCAGGACTCCGGCGACAACGCGTCGGTCTTCGCAGGAAAGTGCTTCCACATGAGCCACGCGCCGAGGCCATAGCCGCCGAGGTAGCTGCGATAGACCGACTCGTCGATCGTCTCGATTCGATGAGTCCTGTCCGTCAGATCGACGAACAAGACCTTTCCGAGATGGCCGTATCGCGGCCGCACGAGCGCCTGTTCACCCATCCGCGGCAGTGTATCCCCGGACGGTCCAGCCCCGCTCACCACGTTGAGGATCCGGTGGTTTTCTGAGGGGGCACCTCGAGGGCGCATTGCAGCAGCGTTACAGCCTGATGATGCTGCGCACGTAGTTCCTCGACGGTGGCGATGACACGTGTCCGCACTGGGGTGATCGGACATCGCAGCGCAAGGCCGCCGGAGGCTGTGACGCCCCGCGGGTCTAGGTTCACCGGAGCAGCAGCGCGTCGTCCTCCACGGCCACGACGTCCGACGTCGCCGGATCGAACCGCTCGGCGACGAGCATGCGGCCACCGGGTGCACCGACCGTGTCGCCGGGCTCGATGCGCTCGCCCGAAGCCAGCGTCGCGGCGACGTCGCGTAGCAGCAACGCCGTCTCGGTCGCCCCATCCGGCGAGATGCCGAGCACGACGAGGTCGGGACGGCCGAACTTGCGCAGCCCGAGCGACCACGCCGCCAGCGAGCCATCGGCTTGCTCGTCGAAGAACAGCGTGACCTCGTGCATCACGTCGAAGCTGCGCTCCGGTGGAAGCGCCGCGACTTCGGTGCCGAGGTGCGCGCGGGCGGCATAGACATCGATGACGATGGCCGCGCCCTCCTCGCACACGCACTTCGCGAGAGCCCACGCTGCCTGGACGTGTCCGAGATCGTCGGGATCGTCGAGCTGCGCCTCGATCACGTAGGCGTGCTCGGCGGCGAGCGCGGTCGCGGCGGCGGTCGGCCCGAGGTCATCCGTGATCAGGCTGGTGAACGGTGCGATGACCCGGTCCGCGAACCACTGCGGATCGTCGGCGCGATCGCGTGCGACGAGCGCGACCGAGAGTGGCCCGTCTCCGTCGTCGGGCATGCCGTGCCTGAGCCGCGAGATCGGCAGTGGGTCCGGCAACCTCGCCGACGACAAGGCGATCAACGCGATCTCACCGACGCCACCCCCCGCCGTGTAGTGCTCGCGCGGCCACGGGGCGACCACTAGTCGCCACCGTCCACGCGCCCCGGGGGCACTGGCTCGCCTGGCGGCTCGCTGGCGTACATCGCGTCGATCTCGCGGGCGTACATCTGGGCCACGACCTTGCGCTTGATCTTCATCGTCGGGGTGAGCTCGCCGGTGTCGATGCCAAACGGCTTGGACAGGATCGCGAACTTCTTCACCTGCTCGACGCGCGCGAGCGTCTGGTTCACCAGATCGATCTGCACCTGGATCGCGGTGCGGATCTGCGGCGCGTCGGCGATGTCGCCCTGGCTCACGAGCTTGCGCGCGACGAGCTCGTCGAGCGTGACGAGCGCGGTCAGGAACTTCCGGCGATCGCCGATCACCACTGCTTCACCGACGAGCGGCGACTGCTTGATCGCGGCCTCGATGTTCTTCGGCGCGATGTTCTTGCCGCCGGCGGTGATGATGATCTCCTTCTTGCGACCGGTGATCGTCAGGAAGCCTTCCTTGTCGAAGGCGCCGAGATCACCCGAGCACAGCCAGCCATCCTTGAGCGACTCGGCCGTCGCATCGGGCTCCTTGTAATAGCCCATGAAGACATTCGGTCCTCGAACCAGGATCTCGCCGTCTTCGGCGATCTTGCACTCGAGCCCCGGAATCGGCGGCCCGACCGAGCCGATCTTCGTCTTGCCCGGCAGGTTGTACGACGTCGGACCGGTGTCCTCGGACTGGCCGTAGATCTCGCGGATCGGCAGATCGAGACTCGCGAAGAACGCGAGCACGTCGGGGGCGATCGGCGCCGCGCCGGAGATCAGCGTGTTCGCGCGGTCGAAGCCGAGCGCCGCCTTCAGCTTGCTGATGACGAGCCGGTTCGCGAGCTTGTACTGCAGCCCGAGCAGCTTCGGGAGCTCCTCGCCGCGGTCGCGATGCGCGTTGACTTCGCTGCACACGCCGCGCGCCCACTGGACGAGCCCCTTCTTCACCCCGGTGACCTCGCCGAGCTTGCCGCTCAGCGCCGCGTGAAACTTCTCCCAGATCCGCGGCACCCCGAAGAACACCGTCGGGCGCGCTTCCTTGATGTTGTCGGGGATCTTCTCGAGTGACTCGGCAAAGTACACGGTGCTGCCCGTGGTGGCCGGCATGTGGATCGTCGCCATCTGCTCGGCGATGTGCGACAGCGGCAAGTACGACAGCGAGACATCGCCGTCGCGCGCGCCGCCGAGCGCGAGCAACGTGCGCGACGTCCACGACAGGTTCTCGTGCGACAGCATCACGCCCTTCGGCGGACCCGTCGTTCCGGACGTGTAGATCAACGTCGCGAGGTCGGCCTGCGCGATCGCGTCGATGCGCTCGTCGAGCGTGGCATCGGTCACCGACTCGGCGCGTGCCAGGAAGTCATCCCACGTCAGGACATCGGCGCCGGTCGCCATCGAACCACGCATCATGACGATCGTCTTCAGCAGCGGTAGCTGGTCGCGCTTGGACTTCACCTTCGCGAGCTGCGCCGGATCCTCGACGAGGACCACCAGCGCCTCACTGTGGTGGACGATGTACTGGACCTCTTCGGACGAGCACGTCGTGTAGATCCCGGCGGCCGCGCCACCCGCCATCATCACGGCATGATCGAGGATCACCCACTCGGGGCGGTTGAATCCGAGGATTGCCACCTTGCCGCCGGGTGGAAGACCGAGCGCGATCAGCGCGCGCGCCGCGGTGCGGACCTGATCGGCGAACGTGCGCCAGGTCGTTGGTTGCCAGCGCCCGGAGACCTTCGTCTGGTACGCGATCGTCGACGGCTTGTCGGCTGCCTGCTTGAGGAGCCGATGTGGGATCGAATCTCCTGGCGCCGGCATCTCAGTTCTTCTTGCGCCTCTGCGCTGAAGATCGACGGCCGCCTTCGCCTGCGAAGTACATCGTCGAGCGCTTCTGGCCCTTGGCCTTGAGCGCGCCCTCGGAGAGCAGCTTCCTGATCGGAAGCGCGAGGTCCTTCGTCGTCGTGCCGAGCTGCTTGTTGATCTGCTCGATCCGCAGCCCCGGGTTGTCCTTCACGAACTGCACGAACTGCTCCGACAGCTTGTCGAGGTCGTCCGCGCTGCGCTTCGCACCCTTGCCACGCGGGCGACCGATGGGCGCGCCCGCGCGTCCACGTCCGCCACGCCCGCCGAGCGCGGATTCCAGCGTATCGATGGCCGCGCGGCGAGCGAGATCGGTGATTTGCGCCACAAACCCCTGCACCACACGATTCATCTCTGTCTGGAAGTCACTCATTCTGATTCCTCGTCGCTGAGTAAAGATTAGAGCTCAGCGATGGCGGGAATTGAGCATACAACCGCTGCCCACACAATCCCGCGGGATCGCGATCGACAAGAAATGACCGCGACCTACGGAGCGTAGGCAGCGACGATGTCTTCGAGCGTGATGTATACGACCGGACCCAGATTGCGATTCGCGAGGTGGCTGTCTGCGTAATCGAGGAATCCGTCGACCCGGTTGAACTCGTCGGGAGAGAAGGTGTGCGACGGGTGAAAGCCCATCATCAACATGGTCGGCACGGCGAGCGGCTCGCCATTCCAGTTCGCGTCGAACAGGCCATTCATCTCCGGCAACGTGACGTAGTCGATCATGACGCCGTTGTCCGGCACTTCGAGGAGCGTCAGGTTCGGCGACGTGCTCGAGAGCGCGTCCGTCTGGCTCGGGAAGTACGGCTGACTCGTGTCGTTGATCGGCCCCCAGTTCTCCATGTTCCAGCGATAGAGCTCGCCGTTATTGCGGCCTTCCCACTCCTCGATGCGCGCCCAGTTGAGGGCGCTGGTGTCCGCGGTGAAGCCGGTATCGGCGAGCGCGGCGAGCGTGTCGATCGTCGCGGTCCAGCCACCGGCGCGGAAGGTCTTCGGACGGTCGAGGCCGTGCTGGGTGAACAGGTCCGACGCGTGCTGCAGCAGCACGCCCATCTGCTGCCGGCCGTAGGCGCCGACCTTGATCGTGTAGCCGGTGGCGTCCTGGGTGTAGACGGTCGACTGATCGGTGATGCACGTCAGCCCGGCACTCTGCACGAACGTGCAGTACGGATGGATGTGGAGGCCGATCTCGTCATCGAACTTGTCGCGCTGCTCGACGAGCCACGTGACGAGCTCCTGCTGCCGGACGGCGTTCACGCTCGGATCCGTGAACGTGTACGGGCCGACGAAGTGAGTCATCCGGAGTTCCGCGTGCTCCCGGTGCATCTGATTCTGATAGGCAATCACCTGGGCACCGGGATCGGCAAAGTCCCAGTCGGTCGTCACGAGCACGTAGTACGGCGCGCTCCGCCGAAATCCGACCTTCGCGAATGCCGTGGTCTCGCCGTTCGCTGCGAGCAGCACGTCGTGCGTCCCGGCGGGCAGCTCCGTGATCGGGAGCTGCGCTCCGAACGAGCCGTCCGGTTGCCTCGAGAGCCGCAGCGCCGGAAGGTCGGCGATCCACGCATCGACGAAGTCGGTGCCGGGCGCCGCGTCGACGAACAACGTCATCGTGTCGTGGCCCGGGGTCGCGGCGTTGCCGACGAGATACCAGTCGCGGATCGAGCGCACGGTGAACGCCGGATCGTTGGCATCCGGTGCCGTGGGCTTGTCGTCGTGCGGAGGCGGAAAGTCACCTCCGCAGGCGGCCACCGCGAAAACCAATACCAACGACCGAGTCGTCCACATGGCGCGGGACCCTATCACGGCGCATTCGCCGGGAAGCATGATAGTTTCCCCGCGATCATGAGGGTCGCCTTCGCGTGCTGCCTTGTCCTTGCCGTCGCTTGCGGTGGGCTCTCGGCCGAGCACCCACTCACGATCCCGCTCGGGCTGCAACGCACGCAGGCCGATGCAGCGCTGAAGCAACACAACTACTGCCACACGGCGGATGGCCCGCGCGCCGAGGCCGAGCTCTATCCGCGCTGCGACCGACCCGGTGCCGAGTGGGGCGAGTCGTGGGTCAACGCGAAGTACGAGAACGATCGGCTCGTCGAGCTGCGTCGCTACGAGCGGTTCACCGACGACACGCGGGCGACCGAGCGCTGGAACTATCTGGTGTCCGAGCGCAACAAGGTCACCCCGGAGTCGACCGAGGCGTCCCAGGCGCTGCGCTCGAAGTTGCTCGAGCCCGGGACCCGAACCGTGAAGGCCTTTCGCATCGACGCCGACACCGTCGTCGGGGTCTACCTGCTCACGCCGAGGCCACCCGACGAGGCGAGCGTCCTCGAGGCCGTGATCCGGATTCCGACCCACTAGCCAGGTGGTCCTGGCTACCGGCGCGATCATTCGATCCGCGAGCGAAGTTCTTGGCGAGGCCTCGGCAGTAACGCCACGGTCGCCACGAGACGCCATCAAGAATGCCAGAAGAACTTTCGAGGCGGCTGGTCTCTTTGGAAACGACTCTGTTGGCGTTCCTGCTGGCCGTCTTGTGGCGCCGTGGCGTTATCTCTGAGGCGTGGCCCAGCAAGCGGCTCGCCGAAACGAAACACGGCCCGGAGCACCGGGCCGTTGAAGAAGCAGTTGCGAGCCCGAGCTAGGGGCGAATGCCCGCGTCGAGGAGCCGCGTGGCCGAGAGGTTCCCCAGCGTGAACGTCGCGCCGGCCTTCGCGGTCGGCGGGCCCGCCGAGAAGAAGCTGCCCGAGAAGTCACCGCTGACGCCGGGCTGGCTGTCGATCCACTCGAGCGCCGGCGCCGCGCCTTCCTCCCAGTTGTTGAGCGTGAAGTTCGCGTTCTGGCCACCGTAGAACTCGAGGCCGTAGACCGCGCCGAGGATGTTGCTCTTGGTGAGCGAGATGGTGTTGCCGGTGCCGCCGAAGTGCATGTTGCAGTGGGTCGTGTCGATGGTGCCCACGTCGGCGCCGAGCTGCGAGTACGTCACGTTGACGCTGCCGCCGTTCATGATGAGGAAATCGCCGCTGACGTTGGACAGCTTGGTGTCCGTGATCGTCACGAGCGCACCGACCTGCGTGACGATCGAGCCGCCGGTCTGGACCGCGTAGGCCAGGTTCAGCGTGCCGGTCATCTCGGGCGCACCGCCCACGAGCAAGCCGCCGAACGAGGTGGCCTCCGGCTTGAAGATCACCTTCGCGGCGGACGTGCCCTTGACGTCGAGCGTTCCCTTGATCTGGAGGTTCGCATTGCTCGTGAAGCTGACCGTGGTGCCCGGGTCGACCGTGACGGTCACGCCGGGATCGATCGTGGTGGAGCCGGTGACCGCGACCGTGCCCGTCCACGTCGTGTTCGCCGAGATCCGGCCGGAGATCCCGCTGCCACTGCCCGAGCCGCTACCGCTGCCCGAGCCGCTGCCACTCCCGCTACCCTCGTCATCGCCGGGCAACTCCCCATCGGATCCGACCACACACGCCACCAGCGGTAAGGAGAGGGCTAAGAGGAGCAGCTTCGTCATGCAGCCACGTAAAGCAACGGGTGTGCCGTGTGCGCATGGTGTGCACGCGCGAGATCATTGGGATCTTGACCGTGGCAAACCCCGCCGGGCCCCGCGATCGGGGGCTGTCCCCCCAGGGCCTGAGACTGAATGCTCCGATCTGGATGGGGTCGATTGTCTTCAGCTTGCCGGAAACAAGAACTGCAGGAAGCGCCAGGTCCGCGCTTTCCACGCGAGCTCGTCGTGCGTCGCGCCGGGCTCGGAGTGATAGCAGAGCGCGTTCGGACCGGGGGCGCAGCTCGGCGAGGTCGAGCGCTGCCAGCCGAGCCCCTCGAGCGCGTCGCGCACCTCGACCGAGTCGGCCGCGCCGTCGCTGTTGTTCGCGAGGTTGCCGCCGTGATCGAGATAGATCGCGACCGGCTGCTTGCCCAGCGCCGGGAGCTTGTCGCGTAGCGCGGTGCCGTCGTCCATGCCGGGCCAGAACGCCCCCGAGAGCGACACGCCCGCCGAGTACGTCTCGGGATACGCGAGCGCGAGGTGCATCGCGACGAGCCCGCCGAGCGAGCTGCCTCCCACGGCGACGCGCTGGCCATCCCAGCGGACCTTCGCGAGCGCGGCCGGCTGCAGCTCCATCACCTGGAACTGCATGAACATGTTCATCGCCGTCGTCGAGAGTCCGTACTCGGTGTTGCGTGCAGAGGAGTGCTCGGCGGCGATCACGATCACCGGCGCGACGCGACCTGCGCCGATCTCGTCGTCGAGCGCGACGTTGGTCTCCCAGCCGGTGTGACCGAAGCAGCAGTCGTGATCGTCCCAGACGTTCTGACCGTCGTGCATGAACAGCACGGGGTACGTGCGGGCCACCTGGTCGAGCGCGTCGTAGCCGGGCGGCAAGTACGCGGTGACCTCGCGGCAGTTGCCGAGCGCCGTCGAGCACGTGCGATCGATCTTCACGAGGTAGCCGCGGCCGGAGTCCGGCGTCGCGAGCACGCTGTTCGTGCCGTCGGGGTTGCCGGTGAAGTCGTCGTAGGCGAACGCGCGGTTCTTCGGATCGAGCGACCAGCTCTGGTTCTGGGGATCGAACAGCTTGTACTGGTGGTGTCCCGTGGCGACCGGCCCGACGCCGACCACCAGGTCGCTACCGCAGAGCGCGGCCGTCGCGAGCGCAGTGGTCGACCACTCGTTGAAGCCGCCGGCGACGTACGTCGGCGCGCTCGTGCGAAACAGCGCGCGGCCGTCGGCCCACAACGGACCGAGCCCGTCGCGCGCGTCGAGCTCGGCGCGAAGCTCCATCACGATCGCGGCATCGCACTCTGCGGCACGGTCGAACAGGTCGAGCACGCAGGTCGCCCCCGCCTTGCCGGCCGGGCAGCCGGTCGCGCCATCGGCGGGCGCGTCCGGCGCGGTCGAGGCATCCGGCGCGGCGCCTGGAGCGTTGCCGGGGTTGCAGGCCGCGAGGGCGAGGAGCAAGGGGATGGTGCGCATGTTGATGATCGCAACGTGACGGCGTGCAAGTCCGCGAAGACCCGTGCCTCTCGCGACACGCAGCAAGCGACATGCCGTGCTACCGATCGGAGGTGGACGACGAACGTGCCATCGAGGCAATCACCCGCGAGGCACGCAAGGCGCGCCCCAGGCCATCGCGGGCGTTGTGGCTCGTGGCTGGGATCGTCGGCCTGGTCTGCGCGATCGCGTTCACCGTGTTCATGAACGCCGACGCGACCACGCCGACGGTGCAGCCGGCACAGCCCACCGACCGCGGCTACGGCTTCACCGCGGGGCTCGTCATCGGTGGAGTTGCGGGGATCGCGATCGGCTTCGTGATCGCTCGTCAGCGCCACTCGTCGCGCAGCAACCCGTAGAGCGCCACGTCGCACGACCTGCGGCCCTTACGAACGTGCTGTCGCTTGACGCCCTCGCTCACCATTCCGAGCTTGTCGAGCACGCGCATCGACCCTGCATTGCCGGCGAGCACCTGCGCGTAGATCCGCGCGAGCCCGCACTCGCGAAACCCGAAATCGACGAGCGCGCGCGTCGCCTCGGTCGCGTAGCCGTGGCCCCAGGCGTAGGCCGCGAGCCAGTATCCGAGCTCGGCCCGGCGATCGCGCGCGAACCGGCGCAGGCTCACGGTCCCGAGGAGCGCGTCGGGCGCCGCGCGCAGGGCGATCGCGAGCGTCACGCCACGCCCGAGCTCCCACCACTCGATCCGGCCGTGGACCCACCGCCTCGCGAGCGCGATCGGATACGGCGATGGGACCTGCACGAGGAACCGCGCGACCCGGCGATCGCCTGCACCCGCGGCGACGGCAGCGGCATCGTCGTCGCGCAGCGCACGCAGCACCAGCCGCTCGCAATCGAGCGTGGGCGCCGGCACCGCCGCGGCGTGAATCACGTGCCGAGGATACCGCGGGAGTGAAATGCGCGGCCCGCTAAGGCTATGTTCGCGGTTCGGGTCAAAAGATGCGCCTCTCCCGACGCCGTGCCTATGATCTTGTCGCCGCCACGCTCGTGGCGTGCGTCGCCGTGCACGACGTCCACACCCACTGTTTCGACAACGGGCTCACGCTCCACGTTGCCCCCGGCCACACGGCACCGGTCGTGGCCGTGCAAGCATGGGTCGGCGTCGGCTCGGCAGACGAGGGACCGCACGAGGCCGGCATCGCGCACGCCGTCGAGCACATGCTGTTCAAGGGCTCGAGTGACTACGGCCTCGGTGAGCTCGTACGCGCGATCGAGGGTGGCGGCGGCGAGATCAACGCGTGGACGGCGTTCGACCACACCGTCTATCACGCGGTGCTCGGGCGCGATCACGCCGACGCGGCGATCGACGCGCTCGGCGACACGCTGATGACGCCGCGGGTGGATCCGGACGAGCTGGCGCGCGAGCGCGAGGTGATCCTCCAGGAGATCCGCCAGGGCACCGACGATCCGGCGCGTAGCGTCGCGCAGAGCCTGTTCGCGACCGCGTTCGTGGCGCATCCCTATCGCCGCCCGGTGATCGGCACCGCCGACAGCGTCCGCAACCTCGGCGAGCGCGCGCTCGTGGACTTCTTCCGCGGGTACTACGTCGCCGACAACGTCACGCTCGTCGTGGCGGGCGACGTCGATCCGGCGCGAGTCCGGCGCAGCGTCGAGCGCAGGTTCCGCACGATGCCCGCGGGGCGGCCGGCACGCCGGATCATCGTCGAGCCGGAGCAGACCGGCCCGCGCGCGAATGCCTGGTTTCGCGATGTCTCCGAGGCGTACCTCGCCGTCGGCTTCCACGTTCCGGCGGCGCGGCATCCCGACGTCGCGGCGCTCGACGTCGCGGCGATCCTCCTCGGGCAGAGCGAATCGGCGCGGCTGCAGCGCATGCTCCGCGATCGCGATGAGCTCGTCACCAGCGCCTACGCGAACGTCCACGCGCTCCGCGATCCGGGCCTGCTCGTGCTCTCGGCGACGACGCGCGGGCGTGACGCCCAGGCCGCGGTCGGCTCGCTGGTCGAGCAAGGGCTCGGCCTCGTCGACGAGCTGACCTCCGAGGAGCTCGACAAGGCGCGGATCGCCGCCGAGACCGCGTTCGTGCGCCAGCTCGAGACCGCGCAGGGCCGCGCGCGCTCGCTCGGCTGGCACGCCACGGTCACCGGTGATCCACAGTTCGGCCACGTCTACCTCGATCGGATCCGCGCGGTTCGCCGTCACGATGTCACGCAGGTGATGCAGCGCTACCTGCGCGCCGACAACGCGAGCATCGCCGCCGTGCTCCCGACCAGGTCGCGGAGGGACCGCACGAAGCAGGTGTTCGCGCGCCAGGCCGAGACCCGCGTGCGCAAGGCGCTCAAGGTGAAGCCGGTCTCGTCGATGCCCGTCGAGCAGCGCGTCGTGCTCGACAACGGCATGGTGCTGCTCGTCCGCCGCGATCCCTCCGTGCCGGTGGTCGCGATGCGAGCGGTGTGGCGCGGCGGCCAGCGCGTCGAGGAAGCGAATCGGGCCGGCGTCTCGACGCTGCTCGCCCGGATGATCACGCGTGGCTGCGGCAAGCTCGATTCGACCGCGGTCGCCGATCGCATCGATCGGCTGGGCGGCGCGCTCGGCGGCGTCGCAGGGCGGAACAGCTTCGGCGTGAGCGCGGAATGGCTCGCGCGGTCGTGGCAACCCGGCCTCGAGCTGCTCGCCGATTGCATCCTCGATCCCACGCTGCCGGCGGTGGAGCTGACGCGCGAGCGCCGGCTCTTGCTCGAGGATCAGCTCGCTCAGGCCGATAACCCGACGCAGGTCGCGTTCCAGCTGTTCAGCGAGGCGGTCTATCGCACCGACGGGGGCCAGCATCCCTACGCGCGCGACGTGCTCGGCACCGCGGCCTCGGTCGGCAGCCTCGAGCGCTCGGATCTCGTCGCGTTCTACCGCGATCGGTATCCGGTCTCGGCGCTCACGCTCGCGATCGTCGGCGACATCGATCTCGACGAAGTCGTGGCCGCGGTGCGCGCGAGGTTCGCACGCGTCCCGAAGGCCAAGGTGATCGCGCCGGCACCCAAGCCGCTCGTGCTCGACCAGCGCAGCGAGGCGGACCGCGAGGTCTATCGCTACCTCGACCGCGCGCAGGCGCACCTCGTGATCGGTTTTCCGGGGGCCACGCTCGACGCGCCGGATCGCTTCGCGCTCGAGGTGCTGGTCGCGATCCTCGGGGGCCAAGGCGGGCGGCTCTTCGCCGAGCTCCGCGAGAAGCGTGCCCTCGTCTATCGGATCTCGGCGCACTCGGTCGAAGGTGTCGATCCGGGCTTCGTCGGAGTCTACCTGTCGTGCGCGCCCGACAAGCTCGGCGAGGCCGTCGCTGCAGTACGCGCCGAGCTCGAACGCATTCGCACCGATGGCGTCACCGCGGCCGAGCTCGACCGCGCCCGCAGCTATTCGATCGGGAGCCACCAGATCTCGATGCAGCGGCGCGCTGCGGTCGCGAATGCGATGGCCTATCACGAGGCCTACGGGCTCGGCTGGGCCAGCTGGTCGCGCTACGACGACGCGATCCGCGCCATACGCCCGGCGGACATCACCGCCGCCGCCGCGACGTATCTCCGTCTCGATCGCATGATCACGGCGACGGTGCGCCCGAAGCTGGCCTCCCCGGCGGCGACCAAGCGCTCGAAGGTGAAGCTGCCACCACGCCCACCGACCCGACGCACCCCGCGTCCGACGCGCCCGCGAGGCAACGTGTGAAGCGCCCCTCGAGCACCGGCCACGGCGATCTGACCGCGAGCCTGGTGCTGATCGTGCCGCTGTTCCTTGCCTACGAGATCGGCGTGCTGTTCGCCGGTGACGTCAACGGCGCGGATGTCGTCACCCGTGCGGTGTACGGCGCGCTCGGCCGCACGACGTACCTGCTCGTGAACGCGGCGATCGCGATCGGGTTCCTCGTGTGGCTGCGGCGCGACCAGCGCTGGACGACGCTGCGCCTCGACGTCGCGGCACCGGTGATCCTCGAGGCCGCGATCTACGCGCTCACGCTCGGTGCCCTCGTGTCGCTCGTGCTCGATCGCATCCTCGGGCTCCAGCTCGGAGCTGCCGATTCGATCGTCAACGCGCTCGGTGCCGGCGTCCACGAGGAGCTCGTGTTCCGGCTCGGGCTGTTCGCGGGCCTCGTCGCGATCCTATCGCGCACGTCGCTCGACCCGCGGCTGGCGGTCGCGGTCGCGCTCGTGGCGTCCGCGATCGTGTTCTCCGCCGTCCATCACGCCGGCCCGTTCGGCGATCCGTTCACCACCCATACCTTCGCGTTCCGCTGCCTCGCGGGGATCGTGTTCGGGCTCGTGTTCTGGTTCCGCTCGCTCGCCCACGCCGTCTACGCGCACGCCTTCTACGACATGCTCGTCTACTGGCGCGGCTGAGCGTTACTCCATGCCGAGGCCGCCGCTACCGTCGAGGTCCATGCGACCGACGTAGAGCTCGAACTTCACGCGCTTGATCTGATCTGCGTTCGCGCTCGACTGCGTGATCTGTGCGTGCTGCAGCCCGATCTCGTAGAGGTTGATGGCGAAGATCGTCGACTTCTTGTCGGGCGCGAGGAACTCGATCGAGCCGCTCTTCTGCTGCTTGAGGTCGGCCTTCCCCTTGACGACGTAGTCGTCGTACCACTTGAGGAGACGGTCGGCGAACTCGAGCGAGATCGTGCCGGTGATGTTCGGGAAGTCGACCTTCGTCGGCTCGATCTGCGGGAACCGATCCTCGCCGGTGTAGAACTTCTTGATCCCCTGCTTGATCGTGAACGAGTCGATCTTGTTCGCGTACTTCATCTCGTCGAGCCCGTCGATGTTGAGCCGGAAGCTCGCAGGGGTCCACAGCTTCTGCTTCGAGCCCATGTTCGCCTGCACCGGAGCGCCGCCGGTCCCGGGCAGCTTCGTGCTCATCACTCGCTCGGGCTGGATCTTCACCTTCAAGAACGCGGCGTCCTTCGACGAGCCGTCGAGCGTTGGAAACGTCGTCTCGGCGATCAGCGCGTCGTAGAACTGGTGCTCGAACGTTCGCTTGAGATCGAAGTTGGCGTGGGTGATCTGACCGTTGCGGCGGTTGAACTCCTGGCGCCACGACGACTGGATCCAGCGCAGGATGTCGTTCGCGCCCGAGATCCCGCAGTCGATCGAGAACGGCTCGATGTCGGCGACCGAGGTGTGCTTGATGCGATTGTTGTTCGGCCCGATCGGCTCGTCGATCGTGCTCGCCTTGACGAAGCCGCCATCGACGGACTTCAAGTACGCGGTCGACGCGTGGCCGTCGATCAGCAGCTCGAAGTGGCCGGCCGTATACGATCGCTTCTGCAGAGTCATGGGTCGAACCGCCTGATCTAACTGGGCTTCAGCTTAACGCACCTCATACGAGGACTGGCGTCTGGATCCCCCCGACGAGGACAGCCCCCCCAGGTTCAGAATCCCGTGGCGGGACTCTTCTGATCAAACGCACGTGATTCCAAAGCATTGCCTTGCACCGCGCAGTCGACCGCGCCACGATCGACGAGGACCCGACGTGCATCGTCCGGCACGAGGCTTGTAGACTGGAGATCCATGAGGGTGAGAACCGCATTCCTCGTTCTGTTCGCGTTGCTCGTCGGGTGGCCCACATCGAGCCATGCCGAGAAGGCGAAGGCCAAGGAAGCGGCGAAGGTCTATAGCCGTGCGGGCGAGCAGGGGAAGGTGGTCGTCAAGGTGAAGGAGGGGCAGGTGATGCGGATCGACCGCAAGGAGGGTCGATGGCTCAAGGTCCGCGTCTCCGGACGCACCGGCTGGATCCCGCGCACCAAGGTCGAGCTACTCGAGGAAGAAGAGATGGCCCGCAACACGCGCCGCCGACCGTTCGTCGATGGCCGTAGCACCAAGCGCGGCTTCGGTGGCGAGGCAGGCCCGGATGATCGCGTCGGTGCCGATGCGGTCGGTGAAGGCGACGACGACGACAAGGACAAAGCCAAGCCCGAGGGCAAGGAAGACGATGACGAGGGCGACGATTCGAAGCCGGTGAAGCCGAAGGGCAAGGGCAAGAGCAAGCCCAAGCAGGTCGACGACGAGGATCCCGGTGACGTCGAGGGCGACGAGCCGAAGATCAGCGACGAGGGTGACGAGGGTGGCGAGGTGGTCGACGATCGCCCGAAAGCGCGCGTCAAGAAGAAGACCGTCGCGTTCCAGGAGCCCGACGCCGACAGCGAGGAGTCGTTCACCGCGACGCCGAAGATGGTGCTCTATCCGCAGGGCAAGAAGGGCAAGTTCACCGAGGTCGAGAACGACGATTCCGACATCGGCTACGTGCTCACCTCGCAGCTCGAGATGGTCGATTCCGACGAGGATGGCGGCGGCGGTGAGCTCGGCGGAGCGAGGAAGCGCCAGATCGATGTGCGTGGCCGGCTCGGCGTCACGATCATCCAGCAGGGCCTGCGCAGCAACGGCGCGACGACGGTCCCCGACAACTACAACCTCAACACGTCGGCGGTGACCGTCGCGCTCGGCGGCGCTTACCTGCGGCCGTACGGCAAGAAGCTCATGCTCGGTGGCGAGGCCAACTTCGATCTCGCGAAGGCAGTGCCCGGGATCAAGGCACCGAACAACCAGAACACCGGCATCACGCTCTACCACCTCAATGCGCGAGGCATGATCGGCTACGACATGAAGCGGAAAAGCGGGATGATGGTGTTCGGTCGGCTGGGGCTTCGCTACCAGTCGTATCAGGTCTCGGACGTCAAGGACCT
>Ga0299915_10000112_pt1 | contig 60637 bp, 55 predicted proteins | sample RVTome_13_FD_200263 | JGI IMG/M metagenome (GOLD analysis project Ga0299915, IMG submission 200263) | Soil microbial communities from uranium-contaminated site in the Upper Colorado River Basin, Wyoming, United States - RVT92D227 (version 2) ...
CCGGCAGCGGCAGTAGCAGCGGGATCGTGGATGGGACGAGGTGCCAGAAGGCCGAGCAGCTCCGCGTCTCGAACTACGGCTTTCAGGATCTCAAGCTCGTCGGCATCGTCGCGCAGGGGACGCAGCGCAAGGTCCTGATGATGGATCCGGGCAACTTCGGTCACATCATCAAGCGCGGTGACTGCGTCGGCAAAGAGAAGGCGTGGGTGAAGGACATCGGCGAGAACTTCATCTGCTTCGAGATGGCCCCGGACCAGTCCGCGGCCGGCCGTCCGGTCGATGCGCTGTGCGTCGAGCTCCACACGAAACAGGTCGCCGTGACGTCGCTGCCGAGCGATCAATCGGCGCCCGCCACGCGCAACACGACGAACACTCCGGTGATCGCGCCGCCGCCCACGTTGCCACCGCGCAGCACCGGGCAAGGCTCTACCGCGCCGCCGCCCCAGGTGCCGTTGCAGCCGCCGACGAACCTCAAGCCCTGAACCATGCTGTCGGCCCGGCCGACGTCGAGGAATCAGCGCGTCAGGCGTGCCCGGGTGACCGCCGTCGGTCCATCCGGCGCGGAGGGTCACGTGGCGGCGTCCGCGAGCGCCTCCGCTCGTGCCGTGGCTGCGGCTCGTCATTAGTTGACGCAGCACAAACAACCGAAAATTTGTGGTCGCGCTCCAGACGGGTGAAAATTTTTTTCGCTCCGAGGAGTGCACATGATCCGACCTATGACCTCGATCGCAGCTGCCGTGATTGCCCTGGCAATCGCACCGACGGCACGCGCCGACGGAATGAACGAAATCCGCGCGGTGACGTACTCCGAAGATGGAGCTACGACACGCGTGCACGTGCGCGGTGCGCAGACGCCCACGTTCACCGTCTACAAGCTCGAACGACCCAGTCGAGTCGTGATCGACGTACCTCGAGCACGACTCGCCGAGGCGTTGCGCGGCCACGAAGGCGCGACCGTGTCCACGGCGAGTACGTGGGCGGTCAACACGATCGCCGCCCAGCAACTCGACGACGGCGGACAGATCGTGCGCGTGATCGTCACGCTCGCACGACCTGGACGCTACGACGTCAAGACCGACGGTAACGAGGTCGTCGTGATGGTGACGGCACGCGATCCGGCGCCGAAGCCGGCGAACGCCGACGCCCTCGTGAAGGCGCATGCGGACACCGAGCAGGCGAAGCGGGTCGCGGCGAACGCCGAGCAGGCCCGTGACAAGGCCGAGCAGACGATCGCGGCCGCGCAGGCCGATGCAGCGAAGGCGCGCGACACCGCAGCGACCGCACAGGCGGAAGCCGAGCGGCTTCGCAAGGCGGCGACCGAGCAGCTGGCGCGCGCAGACGCAGCGAAGCGTGCGATCGATGATGCGCGACGCGCGGGCCAGCAGGCGAGCGCGGCCGATATCGCCCGCGCGAAGGCCGAGGCGACGAAGGCGGTCGCGGCGCAGGCCGACGCGGACCGGATGCGCGTCGCGGCGGAGCGCGCGAAGCACGAGGCGATCGCCGAGGCAGCACGCGCGACCAAGGAAGCCGACGCCGCGAAGCAAGACCTGACGCGGGTGCGCGTCGAGGCCGATCGTGCGAAGCAGGCCGCGGCCCGCGAGACGGCGGCGGCAAATCAAACCCTCGCCTCCGCCCTCGCCGTGAAGCAGGCTGCGGCGCGCGACGTCGAGCTCGCGGCACGGGCGCGGGTCGAGGCCGAGGCCACGAAGCAAGCGGCGGTGCGTGATGCCGAGGCGGCCAAGCAGGTCGTTGCTCGCACGCGGGCCGAGGCCGAGGCAGCGAAGCAAGCAGCCGTCCGTGATGCCGAGGCGGCGAAGCTGGCGGCGGCGCGCGAGGCCGAGGCGGCGAAGCAAGCAGCGGAAGCGGCGAAGCTGGCAGCGGCGCGCGAGGCCGCAGCCGTCAAGCAGGTAGCGGCGCGCGAAGCCGAGGCGGCGCGTCAGGATCTCGTACGCATCCGTGCCGAAGCAGAATCGGCAAAGCGCGAGGCCGCACAGATCAAGGCAGAGGCGATCGCGACCCAGGCGGCCGCGGCGAAGCAGCTCGACGCGGCGGCTCGCGCGAAGACCGACGCCGACAAGGCACGGCGTGAAGCCGAGACCGCACGCAACGATGTCGTGACGACGAAGAACATCGCCGCGCGCACGAAGGCCGAGGCGGATGCGGCCCGCATCGATGCGACCCAGGCGCGCAACGAGGCCTCTCGTACGAAAGCAGATGCAGACGCAGCGCAGCGCCAGGCGGAGGCGGCGCGGCGCGAGGCCGCGGCGAAGCGTGCCGAGGCCGAGCTGGCGCGCACCGAGGCTGCGCGCGCCAAGGACGACATCGCGCGGGTGCGTGGCGAGGTCGATGCGGCAAAGGCGGATGTCGTGCGCGTGCGAGGCGAGGTCGATGCCGCGAAGGCGGATGCGGCGCGTGCGCGAGCAGACGCCGAGGTCGCCCGCGCCGATGCCGAGACCGCGAAGACCACCGCGGCAGCAGATCGCAAGAAGGCCGAGCTGGCCCGCGCCGACGCAGACAAGCTGCTGCGCGATGCAAAGCAGCAGCTCGCGACGCTCGACAAGAAGACCCAGACCGCGCAGGCCCTCGAGGACAAGGCTCGGGCGGCGAACGCCGCGGCCGAGGCGCGCGAGGAGACGGCACGCGATGACCTCGGGAAGGCCAGGAAGGAGCGCGAGGCTGCCGAGGCGGCCTTGAAGCTCGCCGCGCGACGTGCGGCGGATGCCGTGACTCGCTCGGCCGCGACGGATCGCAAGCGACTCGACGCCGATGCGCGGGCCGCCGAGGAGCGCCTCGCGAAGGCGCGGCGCGCGACCGAAGAAGCCGAAGCACGGCGGCGAACGGCCGAGGTTGCGGCCACGAACGCGAAGCAGGAGCTCGAACAGACCCGCACCACGCTCGCCACCGTCGACCAGCAGCGCACCGCGGCCGAGGCGGCCACGAACGATGCAGCCCGCAAGCGAGGCGAGGCAGAAGCCGCGGCGACCGATGCGACTCGCCGGCGCGCCGAGGCCGAGACCGCAGCGCTCGACGCGAGCAAGCAGCGCAAGCAGGCCGAGCTCGCGACGCACGTGGCGACCCAGCGCCGCGGCGAGGCGGAGCAGCTGCGGATCGCGGCGGAGGCGCAACGCAAGGCGGCCGAGGACGCAGCGCGTACGGCAAGAGCCGCGACCGCGGCCGCCGACCAGCAGCGGGTCGTCGCCGAGCAGTCGGTACGTGATGCGAATGCCGCCAAGCGAACCGCCGAGACGAGCCTCGCCGAGCTGACGACGCGACGCCTCGCGGCCGAGCACGCGGCCTCCGAGCTCGAGGCTCGCAGCAAGGCCGAGGCGAAGGCGCAGGCCGAGGTCGTGCTCGCGAAGGCGCGCAAGGTTGGTGATGACGAGCTCGCGAAGGCACGCACGGAAGCAGCGCGCCTCGCCGCCGAGCGCAAGCGCGCGGAGACCGAGCTCGCGGATCGCCGGAAGGCAGTGGCGGCGCAGCACGCCGAGACCACGCGCCTCGAGGCCGCAGCCGCACAGGCACGCGATGCCGCGACGCGCGAGGAGACGCGCCGGAGCCAGCTCGCCGGGCAGCGCGTCGCCGAGGAGCAGGAGCTCGCACGACTGAAGGCGCAGCGGGATGCTGCCACGAAGCTCGCCGTCGCACCGAAGGTCACTCCGGTCGATCATTCGCCGAAGCCCGTGGTCGCGACGAAGACCGACACCAAGCCGGTCAAGCTCGGGCCCAACACCAAGATCACCGACGTCGCGTTCAAGGGGTCGGAGGGCAGTGGCCTGGTCGACATCGCGATGATCGGCGACGCGACCGTCACGCTCGGCGAGGTCAGCGCGACGCACGTCGAGCTGATCATCGATCACGCCGACCTCGGTGCGAAGCTCGAGCGCAAGCTCGACGTGACCCGCTTCGGCAGCCCGGTTCGTGCGATCTCGTCGTTCCGCGATCGCCGGACGCCGAACCGCGTGCGGCTGATCGCCGAGCTCGCACACGCCGTGACTCCGACGGTGGATCGCGACGCGACCGGCGTGCGCTGGCGGTTCGTCGGCGCGACCAAGACCCGCACCACGACGACGCGCAACATGCCGTCGCCGGTCGTCGGTGGGTTCGGAGCGGCATCGACGCCGATCACGCAGCAATCGGTCTCGCAGGTGCCACCGCAGGGCACGCGTCGCCGGATCTATCGTGGTGCGACCGTCGACTTCGACTTCAAGGACGCGCCGATCCACGACCTGCTCCGCGTCATCGCCGACACCGGTCGCGTCAACATCGTCGTTCCCGACAACATCAACGCGAAGGTGACCGTCCGGCTCAAGCGCGTGCCGTGGGATCAAGCGCTCGAGGTGATCCTGTCGTCGCACGGGCTCTGGTACCGGCGCGAGGGCAACCTCTATCGCATCGCGGATCGCAAGGAGCTCGACAAGGAAGACCAGGAGGCGGCGGCGCGCGCCGAGGCAGCACGCAAGGCGGAGACTCCGCGGCCCGAGGTCGTGCGGCTGAACTACGCATCGGCGAGCGACCTCGTGCCGAAGTTGCGAGGCATGGTGTCGCCGAGCGGCACGATCGAGGTCGACGACCGCCAGAACGCCCTCATCATCAACGACGTCGCCGGTAACCGTAACGAGATCGCGAAGCTCGCGCTCAGCCTCGATACGCAGACCCCGCAGATCTCGATCGAGGCCCGGATCGTCGAGGCTCGCTCGACGTTCCTTCGCCAGATCGGCGTGCAGTGGGGTGGTCGCGCGCTCGCGACCGCCGCCGGCGGCAACGCGACCGGGCTCGTGTTTCCGTCGTCGATCAGCCTCCTCGGTGGTAACGAAGACGCCGCGACGGTGCGTGGCGGCGTCGCGACTCCGTCGGACTTCGCGATCAACCTGCCGGCCTCGACGGGCTCCGGCGAAGGTGGCGCGATCGGCCTCTCGCTCGGCTCGATCGGCGGCAACTTCAACCTGAACCTCCGGCTCTCCGCCCTCGAGGACAGCGGTACGGTGCGCATCGTGTCGGCGCCGAAGATCACGGTGCTCAACAACAAGCCGGCCAAGATCACGCAGGGCGTGTCGATTCCGATCCAGGTCATCTCGGCCGCAGGAACCCAGACCCAGCTCGTACAGGCCGACCTCTCGCTCGAGGTCACGCCGTACGTGTCGCCACGTGACTGCGCGGTCCAGATGAAGCTCCTCGTCACGAAGAACGAACCCGACTTCGTCAACGTCGGTGCTCGAGGCGACCCCTCGTTCCTCCGCAAGGAAGCCAGCACCACGATGCTCGTCAACGACGGCGACACCTCGGTGCTCGGCGGCATCTACACGCGCAACAGCGGTCTCGCGTACAAGAAGCTGCCGTTCTTCGGCGACATCCCCGTGCTCGGCTGGCTGTTCAAGAACCGCCGCGAGAACGACGATCGCACCGAGATCCTCGTGTTCATCACGCCGAAGATCACCAACAAGGGCGCGCTGAGCTGCCAGTAGCCCGAAGTCGCGGCAGACTGTGATCGGATGCCGCCGCTGTTCCTGATCGGCTTCATGGCCGCCGGCAAGACGTCGGTGGGCCGGGCGCTCGCGCGCGCCGCCGGTCGCACGTTCGTCGACCTCGACGACGCGATCGCGGCGATGGGCGAATCGACGGCGTCGCTGGTGGCGCGCGACGAGCCCGAGTTTCGGCGTCGCGAGGCGAAGGCCTTGACCGAGGTGATCGCGGCGAACGCCGATGCGGTCATCGCGACCGGTGGCGGCGCGGCGGCGTACGGGGACAACCTCGACCGCATGCGGGCCGCCGGGCTCGTCGTCGCGCTCGGAGTCGACGTCGCCGAGGCCGAGAAGCGCGCCCTCGGTGGTCCAGCGCGACCGTTGCTCGGCTCGGCGGCGCAGCTCGCCGCGGCTCGCGCACCGATCTACCGGCGGGCGCACGCGGTCGTCGATACGATGGGGCGGTCGATCGCCGAGGTCGCCGGTGCGGTCACCGCCGTCGAGCGAGTGTGGCTGCGGCTGCCCGCGGCGAACCGCAACGCGACGATCGTCGCGCTCGGCGACCGCAGCTATCCGATCACGGTGAACCCCTCGCTCGAGCCCGCGCTGATTCGCGATCAGCTCGGTGCCGCGACGAAGATCGCGGTGATCACCGATCACAACGTCGCGCGATACGCGGCGCCGCTCGTCGCGCTGGGCGCGACCACGCTCGAGCTCGAGCCCGGCGAGGCGAGCAAGTCGTTCGCGACGTACGAACGCACGTGCAACGAGCTCGTCACGCGTGGCTTCGATCGCGGCTCGGTGATCATCGCGCTAGGCGGTGGTGTCGTCGGTGACCTCGCCGGCTTCGTCGCGTCGACGCTGTTTCGCGGCATCCCCGTCATCCAGGTTCCGACGACGATCGTCGCGATGACCGACGCGGCGATCGGCGGCAAGACCGCGATCGATCTGCCGGCGGGCAAGAACCTGGTCGGGGCGTTCTGGCAGCCGCGGCTCGTCGCGGTCGGCACCGAGGTGCTGGCGACGTTGCCCGCACGCGAGCGGCGCGCCGGCTTCGGGGAGCTCTGGAAGTACGCGCTGCTCGACGGTCGCGACCTCTGGCAGCGCGTCGCCGACTGCGCCGGCTGGGCGGCCGGACCCGAGGGGACGCCACCGCCGCGCGAGCTGCGTGCCGTGATCGATCGCGCGATCGCGTACAAGGCAGCGATCGTCGGGCGCGACGAGCGAGAGCAGACCGGGCAGCGAGCGCTGCTCAACCTCGGTCACACGATCGGCCACGCGATCGAGAGCGCCTCGGGCATGTTGCACGGCGAGGCCGTGGGCCTCGGCCTCGTCGCCGCGTGTCGCGTCTCCGCCGCGCTGTGCGGCACGCGCTCCGACCTCGAGTCCGAGGTGGTCGCCGCGCTCGCAGGGAGCGGCCTGCCCGCCGATGTCGACCGCTGGCTCACCGACGAGGTGGTGTCCAGGGTCCAGGTCGACAAGAAGCGGATCGGTGCCAACCTTCGATTCATCGTCGTACGCGACGTAGGAGCGTGTGAGCCCGTCGAGATCGAGGTCACCGAACTGAGAAGAATTTTGCGTTCTGGTCAGAGAGCTTGATACGATTTGACGTCGGAGGAAGCGATGCAACGCGTCTTCATTTCAGTACTTGCAACGGTCGGTGTCGGTTGCGTCGCTGCCAGCGGCGACGAGAGCTTCATCCTGCGCCAGAACCTGGCAACCACATCGGATGCCGTGTCGTGCGCGTTCATCGCGGATCTCAACGCCGCGAGCTTGACGCGCGGACAGATCGCGCTCGATTCGCCGACGCCGTACCTGTTCCATCCCTTGTTCGAGAGCCGCATCGTCGCGGCCGAGGGCAAGGACAGCCTGAGGACGGTCTTCCTCAAGGGCGCCAACGTCGAGCTCGTGATCGGTCCGATCGACGAGATCGACGACGCCGGCACGGTCACCACGGACCCGACGACCGAGACGATCCGGTTCCGGTCCTTGTTCTCGGCGCCGCTGCCTCCGAACGGCGGCCTGGTCACGGCCGAGTACGATCTCGTGCCGCTCAGCGCGCTGGACTCGATCCGGCAGCGGACCAACCCGAACAATCGCATCCACGCACAGATCACCGCGACCACGACGGCATTCGGTGACTACTACGGCGACCAGATCGAGAGCGCGCCGTTCCAGTTCCCGGTCACCGTGTGCAACGACTGCATCACCAACATCCTCACCGAGGTCGATCCGACGGTCATGCCGCAGACCGACCCTCCGACGACGAGAGCCGTGCAGTGCCCGACCGCGATCCAGAACGAACCGCGGCTCGGCAACGCGTGCAACGCGTTCCAGGACGGCGTCGTCGACTGCTGTCTCGATGGAACCGCGCTCGTGTGCCCGGCTACCGTCACCAGTGCGGCAAACTAGCAATCCCAATCAGCTGGCCGCGGCTCTGGCGCGCGTCGGCGACCGTTAGTAACGTCAACAGGTGGCCTTGTTCGCTGACACGCTCAAGAAGGTCGTCGACAACGTCGACGGTGGAATCGCGGCAGTGATCATGGGTCTCGATGGGATTCCCGTCGAGACGTACGTGAAGCTGAACGACAGCCTCGACGTCAACACCGTCGCGATGGAGTTCTCGTTCATCCTCGGTCAGGTTCGCAAGGCGGGCGACAGCCTCGCCGTCGGCAACCTCGAGGAGCTCACGGTCAAGGCCCAGCGGCTGCTGCTGGTGTGCCGGATGGTCTCGCCGCAGTACTTCGTCGCGGTCGCGTTGGCGCCCGAGGGCAACTTCGGCAAGTGCCGGTACCTGATGCGGATGGCAACGCCTGCGCTCGTCGCGCAGCTGTGAAACCACGGATCAAGATCCAGGTCCTCCACGGACCGAACTTGAACCTGCTCGGCACGCGCGATCCCGCGATGTACGGGACGACCACGCTCGCCGAGATCGATGTCGAGCTCGCGCGACGGGCCACCGAGCGCGGCGCCGAGGTCAGGTGCGCGCAGTCGAACATCGAGGGCGAGCTGGTCGATCTGATCCAGCGCGCGAAGGGGTGGGCTCACGCGATCGTGATCAACCCCGGCGGCTACACGCACACGTCGGTCGCGATCCGCGATGCGCTCGATGCGGTGGCGCTCCCCGCGGTCGAAGTTCACCTCTCGAACCTGCACGCACGCGAGCCGTTTCGCCGGGAATCGATCACCGCCGCGAAGTGCATCGGCCAGATCTGTGGATTTGGGGCACAAAGCTACTACCTGGGACTGGACGCAGCCCTCGCGCATGTGGAAGCTACGGCTCGCGATGGCATCCCGAAAAGGAAAAGGCGATGACGGCCCCGGTGACGAGCCGATGGTGGCGATGGCGCGAGGGCTCGCCGAGATCGTCGCCGAGCACAACCTGTCGGAGCTGATCCTCGACACGAAGGAAGTGAAGCTCACCGTGCGTCGCGGCGTCGCGTCGAGCGGTCAGGCGATGTCCGCGCCGACGCTGTCGTACGCTCCGGTACCGTACGCGCCCCCGGCGCTCGCGGCGCCTGCGGTGGTCGTCCCGGTGCCCGTCGACGACAAGGCACATGTCGTGACGTCGCCCTTCGTGGGGACGTTCTATCGCAAGCCGAACCCCGATTCGCCGTCGTACGTCTCGCTCAACGAGAAGGTCGAGAAGGGTGCAGTGCTCTGCATCGTCGAGGCGATGAAGCTGATGAACGAGATCGAAGCCGACGTCGCCGGCACGGTCGTCGGGATCCTCGTCGAGGATGGCGCGCCCGTGGAGTACGGGCAGCCCTTGTTCAGGATCGTCACGTAGAGGAGCCGCGACCCGGTCGCGGTGCGAGAACAATGTTCAAGAAGGTCCTGATCGCCAATCGCGGAGAGATCGCCTTGCGCGTGATCCGCGCCTGCCGCGAGATGGGTCTCGAGTCGGTGGCGGTGCACTCCACCGCCGACGCCGACGCGCTGCACGTGAAGTTCGCCGACCAGGCGGTGTGCATCGGCCCACCGCCATCGCGCCAGAGCTACCTGAACATCCCGATGATCATCTCGGCGGCCGAAGTGACCGGCGCCGACGCGGTGCATCCCGGCTACGGCTTTCTGTCCGAGAACGCCGAGTTCGCCGAGGTCTGTCGCAAGTGCAAGCTGACCTGGATCGGACCGCCACCCGACGCGATGCGCCTGATGGGCGACAAGATCCGCGCGCGCGAGGCGATGTCGAACGCGGGCGTACCGGTGCTGCCGGGCTCGGCGGGGTTGCATGTCGAGAGCGACGTGCTCGAGGCCGCGGAGCGGATCGGTTATCCGATCATCCTCAAGGCGACCGCGGGTGGTGGTGGGCGCGGCATGAAGATCGTCTTCGACAAGGAGAAGCTGATCGAGGCGTGGGCGATGGGACGTACCGAGGCCAACGCCGCGTTCGGTAATCCCGAGATGTACATGGAGCGCTACTGCAAGAAGCCGCGCCACATCGAGATCCAGGTCGTCGCCGACAAGCACGGCCACTACACGCACCTCGGCGAGCGCGAGTGTTCGATCCAGCGCCGCCACCAGAAGGTGATCGAGGAAGCACCCTCGATCGCGCTGCCCGAAGCGACGCGCGCGAAGCTCACCGCGGCGGCGGTCAAGGCGATCCAGTCGATCGGCTACACGAACGTCGGCACGCTCGAGTTCTTGCTCGATGAAGACGGCAGCTTCTACTTCATGGAGATGAACACGCGCTTGCAGGTCGAGCATCCGGTGACCGAGCTGGTGACGGGCCTCGATCTCGTGCGCGAGCAGATCCGGATCGCAGCGGGCGAGCCGCTCTCGTTCACCGACGAGCGTCGTCCCCGCGGCCACGCGATCGAGATGCGCGTGAACGCCGAGGACCCGAACACCTTCGCGCCATGGCCGGGGAAGATCACCGCGCTGCACATGCCGGGCGGTCTGGGTGTGCGTGTAGATACGCACGTGTACGCAGGTTACGTGGTGCCGCCAAACTACGACTCGCTGCTCGCAAAGGTGATCGTCCACGACGTCGATCGGCCGGCCGCGTTGCGTCGAGCGAGGCGCTGTCTGGACGAGATGGTCATCGAAGGCATTCGCACCAACATCCCGTTCTTGCGCCGGATCATCAACAACCCGGACTTCATCCGAGGGGACTTCGACACGGGCTTTGTCGGACGTCTGTTGGCGGACCGAGCGTCAGCTGCCTGATGCTCTTTACCGCGGCTGAACGAGTGATCTGATGTGCGTTCGAGTCGAGTCCGGCTCTGGGGTAACGCACGGGATTCGTTCGTCCTTTTGCTTGACCGACGAGACGGCGCAGCCGTACCCTTGGACAGTTCAGCGCGGCATACTGCCGTGCGCCCATCGATGTTGTGATGCGCCGCACCCAAAGGTTCTAGCGCTCCGTGGCCTTCAACAAAGAAAAGGTCATGGATGCGGCGAGGAAGTTCGTCGACAAAGGCCAGATCGACAAGGCGGTCAAGGAGTATCTCCGGATCGTCCATGAAGATCCGAAGGACGTTCGGGTCTGGCTGAAGATCGGCGATCTCTACGCGAAGAAGGGCTCGAAGCAGGAGGCGATCGAGACCTACCTCAAGGTCGCCCGCTTCTATCACGAGCAAGGTTTCTTCCTCAAAGCGGTCGCGGTCTACAAGCAGATCCTCAAGCTCGATCCGCGACTCGTCGACGTGATCTTGAAGCTCGCCGAGCTCTACCGGCAGCTCGGCCTCATGTCCGATGCGATGCAGCACTTCGAGTCGGTCGCGGCGCACTTTCATCGCGAAGGCAACACGAAGGAAGCGCTCGCGACGGTCAAGAAGCTCGTCGATCTCGATCCCGAGAACATCGCGACCCGCATCAAGCTCGCCGAGCTGTACTCGAAGGAGGAGCTCATCGACGAAGCGGGTATCGAGTTCCAGGTCGCGTGCGAGCAGCTTCGACGACAGGGCCGCCAGGATGACTTCGTCAAGGTCGCCGAGCGTCTGCTCTGGCACAAGCCCGACAACCACGCGCTCAACCGCGAGCTCGCCGGGCTCTACCTGCGTCGCAACGATCCGCGTCGCGCGCTCCAGAAGCTACAGGCCTGCTTCAAGGCCGACCCGCGGGACATCGAGACGCTCGCGCTGCTCGCGCAGGCGTTTCAGGGGCTCGACCAGAAGGCGAAGACCGTGTCCGTGCTCAAGGAGCTCGCGCGCGTCCACGTCGAGAACAAGCATCGCGACAAGGCCGGCGAGGTCTTCCGCAAGATCCTCGAGTTCGTGCCGAACGATGCGGATGCGCTCGAGTTCCTCGGTCCGCAGTCGGCGCCGGTCCAGCAACAGCGCCCGATGCCTCCGCCACCGCGTCCGCTGACCCCGATGCCCTCGCCGATTCGCGCGGCCACCAGTGAAGCGAAGTTCAACCTCACCGGCGACATCCCGGCGCTGAACATCCCGGCGTCCTCGAGGATGACCGGTTCGATGCCGCTCGTCGACGAGCAGAGCCTGTCGGGAGTGGACTTCGCGCTGCCCGAGTACGACGACGCCGATTTCTCCGCCGACATGGAGCCGGCACCGGATCCGCGCGCGATGTCCGCGGCGGGCGAGCGTCACGCCGAGGAGATCGCGAAGATCCTCGCCGAGACCGATGTCTACGTGAAGTATGGCCTCCACCAGAAGGCCGTCGATCACCTGCGGCGCGTGTTCGCGCTCGATCCGGAGAACGTCGAGGCGCACGAGCGACTCAAGGACATCTTCGTCTCGCAGGGTCGCGAGCAGGAGGCCGAGGTCGAGCTCCTCAAGCTGGCCGAGCTCGTCGCAGCGGGCGATCCAGATCGCGCCGAGACGTACCTGCAGGAGCTGCTCGCGATCAACGGCACGCACACCGGTGCCTTCGATCTCGCGCGCCGGTTTCGGCTACGCGTCGCGCGGCTGAGCTCGGTGTCGGCGGAGATGGAGTACGGCGCGGCCGGCGGGGTCGCGGCCGTCGACGTCGAGATGGAGGATCTCGATCTCGCGGCGCCGCCTCGCTCGGTCGGCATCGCCCGTTCGAAGCGTGACTCGGTCGACGACTTCGATCCCGACGAGCTGATCGGACGCGTCGCACACGGCAGCCCCACTCCGCAACGTCCGCCCGGTCCGCCGCTGCCGGGAGGCCGCTACGAGCCCGACCACTTCGAGCTCGAGTTCGAGTCGCCATCGCAATCGACCCGGCAGATGTCACCCGAGCACGTCGAGGCGCTCACGGCGATGGACGAGCTCGACGATCCGGTCATCGTCGATCGCCCGCCGAGCCGGTGGAACGACGGCAACGTCGGCTCGACGGGCTTCCCGAACGGCGACTCCGCGCTGCTCGACGCCGTCGATGCCCAGCTCGACGATGCGCTCGGCGACAACATCGATCACGAGATCGCCGCGGAGCTCGCCGGTTCGAGCTCTGGCCTCGATCTGCCCTTCGATCCCGACGAGGCACGCGCCTTCGACGCCGCCGTGCCCAAGTCCGAGACCGATGCGATCTACGTCTCGGGATTCGAAGAGACCGACATGCCGAACAACCCGACGCATGGCGGGGCGGTCGACACCAGCTCGTTCGACGAGGTCCCCGAGGATGCGCTCAGCGTCTCGGGCAGCTACGACCCCTACGGCACCGAGTCAGTCCAGACGCCGCCCTTCGATCCCACCGCCGCGCACGCGCTCGATACGTCCGCCATCGGGGGAGATGACCTCGACGACTCGCCTCGCGCAGAGACCAGCATCGAGGACGATCTCGACGAGGCCGACTTCTACTGCGGCCAGGGCATGTACGCCGAGGCGCTCGACGTCTTGCGCACGCTGCTCGCTCGCTACCCCAACCACCGGCTCATCAGCGTCAAGCTCCGCGAGGTCGAGGCGCTCGCGAGCGGTCACGACGAGCCGATCGAGGTGGCCCACGATTCGATCGAGCACGAGATGCCCACCGCGGGTACCGATGCGCTCAACCTCGACGAGATCGAGGAAGTCTCGCTCGACGACTTCGAGGAGCTGCCGTCCGAGGTCGATGGGGTCCCGCCCAAGAAGCGGCAGCCTACGGTGATGCTCGAGCGCCCCGTCGACGAGGGCGATGCCGAGACGCACTACGATCTCGGGCTCGCCTACAAGGAGATGGGGCTGCTCGACGAGGCGATCAAGGCCTTCGAGAAGACGCTCCGCTCACCGGAGCGCGAGGTGCAGTGCCGCGTGATGATCGGGATGTGCCAGCGCGAGATGGGCAACCCGTCCGAGGCGATCCACCAGTTCAAGCAAGGCCTGCACTGCGAGCCGAAGGAGCGCGAGCGCCAGAGCCTCTACTACGAGATCGGGATGACCTACGAGTCGCTCGGCGACGAGGCCGAGGCGCTCTACTACTTCGAGATGGTCACCAAGCGTGACCCGGGCTTCGCCGACGCTGCGATCCGTGCAGAGAACCTGCGCAGCCGGGTCGGCCGTGGCGTTCGCCCGCAAGACGACGACATCTGAACCTGCAGGCGAGCCGGCGTTGCCGAGCGAGCTGCCGGGGGCGATCGTGCGCGGCTTCATCGCTGAGCTCTACGAGGCGACCGAGCACGGGCCGCCGGATCCGGAGATCGCGATCCCCGAGGCGGTGGGGCTCCTCGAGCTCAAACCGCAGCTCGAACGTTAGCCGCCGCGCTGTGACTCGCCGGTCATCGGCACGAAGCGAACATCCATGAGCGTCTCGCTCGTGCTGCCCTTGGCGTCGCGCGTGAGGACCTTCAGCTGCTGGTCGCCGCTCTTGCCGACGGGGATCACGAGGCGGCCACCGACGGCGAGCTGATCGATCAGCGGCTGCGGGATCGTCTCCGGTGCCGCGGTGACGATGATCGCGTCGAACGGTGCGGCCTCGGGCCAGCCGCGATAGCCGTCGCCGATGCGGAGGTGGAGCTTCTCGTACCCGAGGCGGGCCAGGTCGGCGTGGGTGCGCTTCGCCAGTGGCTCGATGATCTCGATCGAGTAGACCTCGGCACCGAGCTCGGCGAGCACCGCGGCCTGGTAGCCGCTGCCGGTGCCGACCTCGAGCACGCGCTCGCCGGGTGCGATCTGGGCGGCTGCGGTCATCGCCGCGACGATGTAGGGCTGGCTGATCGTGACGTCGAAGCCGATCGGCAGCGGGCGATCTTCGTAGGCGTGGGCGCGCATGTCGGCGGGGACGAGCTCGTGACGACGGACGCGGCGCATCGCGGCGAGGACGCGCTCGTCGGTGATGCCGCGCGAGGCGATCGTCTCGGCGACCATGCGCTGGCGCTCGGCGGCCGTCGGGTCCGAGCTCGCAGCGGGACGTGCGAGGTCCTCCGCTCCAGCCAGCGTCGGTGCGGGAGGAGGCTGCTTCTCCGATCGGCATCCCTGCACACCGAGGGCGAGCAGGATCGCGAGGGCCGTTCGCATGATCGAGGCTACCCGACGCCCGCGGGAGTGGCGAGATCACTCGGCACGCTGCACCTCGCCGAGCATGGCGCCGAAGCGAACCGGGAACAGGGTCTCCTCGGAGCGGTCGTCGCGAAGCCGCGTGATCACCTTCAGGTACTGATCGTCGTCGCCGATCGGAATCACCATGCGGCCGCCGATCCCGAGCTGCTGGAACAGCGGCTCGGGAATACTCGGAGCCGCGGCCGTCACGATGATCGCGTCGAACGGCCCGGCTTCGGGCCACCCGCGATAGCCGTCGCCGGTGCGAACCTTGACATCCTTGTAGCCGATCCTCGCGAGGTCCTCGCGGGCACGCTTCGCGAGCGGCTCGATGATCTCGATCGTGTAGACCTCGGCGCTGAGCTCGGCGAGCACGGCGGCTTGATAGCCGCTGCCGGTACCGATCTCGAGCACGCGATCGCCGGGCCGGAGCTTCACGGCCGCGGTCATCGCCGCGACGATGTAGGGCTGGCTGATCGTCTTGTCGTGACCGATCTGCAGCGGACGATCCTCGTACGCCTGGTCGCGCACCGCGGCCGGGACGAGCTCGTGTCGAGGGACGCTCCGCATCGCCTCGAGCACGCGGGGGTCGGTGACACCGCGCCCGGCGATCGTCGTCTCGACCATCCGCTCGCGTTCGCCCTTGAACGGATCGAGCCTCTCGGGCCTGTCGGGCTTGCGTGCCGGCTTCGCCTTCTCCGACGACGGCTCCGAGCCGCAGCCCAGCGCGAGGCTTGCGAGCGCGATCACGACTCCGAGCGAAACTGTCACGGTGCGAAGCTACCGCACCACGGCTCGGAAGACGTCGGAGAACCGTGCATGCAGGCCCGAACCGGAGCAAGTTGTGTCATGGGCACGCGAATCGAGACTGACAGCATGGGTCCGATCGAGGTCGACGAGGCGCGCTACTGGGGCGCCCAGACCCAGCGTTCGCTGGAGAACTTCCGCATCGGCAGCGAGCTGATGCCGCACGAGATCATCCTCGCGCTCGCGACGATCAAGAAGGCCGCGGCGCTCGTCAACTGCGAGCTCGGGCTGCTGGCCGAGGACAAGTGCCGGTGGATCGTCGCCGCGGCCGACCAGGTCCTTCGCGGCGAGCTCGACGACGAGTTCCCGCTCGTCGTGTGGCAGACCGGGAGCGGGACGCAGACGAACATGAACGTCAACGAGGTGATCGCGAACCTCGCGAGCGAGCTCGCAGGTGGCATGCGCGGGATGAAGAAGCCGGTGCACCCGAACGACGACGTCAACATGTCGCAGAGCTCGAACGACGTGTTCCCGACGGCGATGCACGTCGCGACCGCGGCGAAGATCGACTCGCATCTGCTGCCGGCGCTCGCCGTGCTGCGCGGGACGCTCGACGCGAAGGCCGCGGAGTTCGCCGATATCGTCAAGATCGGACGCACGCACCTCCAGGACGCCACCCCGCTCACGCTGGGGCAGGAGATCAGCGGTTGGGTCGCGCAGCTCGATCACGGGATCGCGGCGATCCGCGCGGCGCTGCCGGCGGTCCACCAGCTCGCCCTCGGCGGCACCGCCGTCGGTACCGGCCTCAACACGCATCCCGAATTCGCCACGCGGGTCGCGGCGAAGCTCGCCGAGCTGACGGGGCGGCCGTTCGTCACCGCACCGAACAAGTTCGCGGCGCTCGCCGGTCACGACGCGCTCGTCTCCTGTCACGGCCAGATCAAGACCGTGGCCACCGCGCTGTTCAAGATCGCGAACGACGTGCGGTGGCTCGCGAGCGGGCCCCGCTGCGGGATCGGCGAGCTCGTGATCCCGGAGAACGAGCCCGGCAGCTCGATCATGCCCGGCAAGGTGAACCCGACGCAGAGCGAGGCGATGACGATGCTGTGCGTGCAGATCTTCGCCAACGACCTCGCGATCACGTTCGCCGGTGCGAGCGGAAACTTCGAGCTCAATGTCTTCAAGCCGCTGATCTCGAAGGCGCTCCTGCAGTCCATCCGATTGCTCGGCGATGGGTGCAGGTCGTTCGACGAGCACTGCGCGCGCGGCATCGAGCCGGATCGCGCCGAGATCGACCGCAAGCTACGCGGCAGCCTGATGCTCGTGACCGCGCTCGCCCCGCACATCGGCTACGACAAGGCAGCCCAGATCGCGAAGCACGCCCACGCCAAGGCCCTCACGCTGCGCGCAGCCGCGATCGAGCTCGGCTTCGTGACCGGCGAGCAGTTCGATGACTGGGTACGCCCCGAGCAGATGGTGCACCCGGGCGAAGCGTAGCGCTCACTTCGCCGGCGACGGTCGGCCGGCGAGCTGGATCATCATGTTCGTCGCGGTGACGCGATGGACGATCACGGTCATGCACTGCGGTCGGAATCCATCGAAGACGACCTCGAGCTCGTCGAGGCCATCGAAGTGAAGCCGATCCGCGGTGATCATCGCGGGGCCGATCCGCACGTCCTTGATCGTGGTGTCGATGCTGCCGATCGCGCCCTTGAGCGAGCCGGGCCGGTGGTCATGGAGCCCTCCGGTCACCTTGAGGTCGACCATGCCGGGCTGATCGTCCCCGCCGAACATCATGATGCCGCCGCCGGCCTCGAACGATCGCGGCGCGACGAGGTTGATCGCGATGTCGATCGCGTCGAGCGAGAGGGCCTTGAGGATGCCGCCGCCCTTGCCCTTGTCCTTCTTGTCGCCGGGCGGCCCCATCACGAAGTCGGACAGCGAGCGTACTGGCACGCGACCGAACGAGGCGAGCGTCGCGGCGTCACGGTCCAGGGTCCACGCCACGAGGTCACGCGACGATCCGAAGATCGGGACCTTCCACGTGACCGCGAGCTTGCTGTCGTCGTGCTTGATATCGAGGAACCGGCCCTCGAGCCAGTCGAGGCTATCTTCGAGCGCGCGGTAGTCGAGGCTGCCCTCCTGGATCGTGGTCTTGAGCTGCTGATCGAGCGTGCGCACGCCGAGCACCGGTAGATCGAGGACCACCTTGACCGTGAGGTAGATGCGCCCCGACAGGCTGTCGAGGAAGCGCAGCTTGTCCTGGCGCAACCGCGGCTCGGGCGGCGGGGCGTCGGGCTTGGGCTCGCGCCGGCCGAACGGGCCCTTCACCGTGAGCTTCATCTCGGAGAGCGTGACGTGCGGCGCGACGATCTCGACGCCACGATCGGCGCGCGTGAGCATGATTCCGCGCGACATCTCGATGCGTTGCACGGCGATGTCGAAGCGGCCCGCGTCGTCGCGCAGCCAGGCGTTGCCAAGGGATGCCGCATCGGCGGTCCACCGCAACGTATCGAGCCGACCCTCGAGCCCGTCGAAGATCAGGTCTCCCGCGCCGTAGGCCACCGTCCCCGACCGACCCTCGGCATTGTGAGCTTCCGCGCGCGGGAACGTCAGGCGTCGGCCTTGTGCGTCGCCGGTGTAGCCAAACCGTTGCACTGTGATGTCGCTCTCGACGTGATGGGGCATCGGCGTGCCGATGGTACGCCGCGGCGACGAGATGGTGTATAGACCCGCCCTCAGGAGAACCTCATGATGCGAATCCTCCGCCCGGTGTCTTGCATGCTGCTCGTGGTTGCCTGCGGCGACGGCAACAAGCTCACCCCCGACGCAGCCGTTGTCGACGCAGCCGCCGACGCGCCCGATAACGACATCGATGCCGCCGTCGATGCACCACCCGACGCGCCACCACCCGGCGCGGCGTCACGCGTGTGGGCCGTCGGCGACTGGCTCACCGATAACCGACGCGAGGCGGGTGCGTTCGCCAGCGACGCGACGCTGCCGTTCAGCACGGCAACCCCGCCGCCGATCGTCGTGCCGGGCGGCGCCGTTCCGGAGCTGTTCGACGGGACCGGCGCCACCGCGAACGTGTTCGACGCACGCGGCACGAAGATCGCGTTCGTCGCGGACCTCACCGTCGACGATCGGTTCGATCTCTATGTCGCGAACGCGGACGGCACGAGCCCGACGCTGCTCGTCACGGGCCAGACCGGCATCGAGATCACCTCCGTCGCGCTGTCGCCCGATGGGTCGAAGGTCGGCTTCCTGATGGACGGCCCCGTCGACAACGGCTTCGATCTCCACGTCGTCGCCACGGCCGGCGGCGCCCCGGTCAAGCTGAGCCCCGATCGCCCGGTCGGCTCGCTCAACCAGGATCTACAGGACGTGTTCTTTCAGTTCGAGTGGTCGGCGGACTCGAAGTTCATCGCGTTCTCGGCCGACCTCACCGAGAACGGCTTCGACCAGGGCTACGTGGTCGACACCACCGCGGCGACCCCGGTGGCCGTCGAGCTCCTGACGCGCGCCGAGATCGCCACGCAGGCGACCGGGGCGCAGGGCATCCGCGGCAGGCTGCCGCTCGACAGCGCGAACAACATCTACTTCCGGGCGCGGATCACCGCAGGTAGCTCGCAGTTCGTGCTGTTCAAGTCCGACCCCGCCGGCGTCAAGACGCAGGTCGCGCTGCCGGCACGTGGCGATGCTTCGGCGCCCGACATCGGCGCGTTTGGCATCACGCCCGACGGAACCAAGCTCGTGTTCTCGGCGGACGCACCGACGCTCGGCACGTTCAACCTGTTCCAGCAGGCCGTCACCAACCCGCAGGCGGCGGTCAACCTGACGAACCTCGCGTCGCAGGCGCCGGTGATCATCCGAGCGGACTTCACGACGCCGCTGTTCTTCTCGCCCGACAGCACCAAGGTGGCAACGGTCTCGAACTTCTCCGCCACCGTCGCGGCACCTACTCGGATGGAGCCCCACGTCGTCAACCTCGACGCGAGCGGGACTCGCCGGCTGTTCACGGTCGCCGCGGCGTGTGGTGCGTGTGACACCGAGGCCCTCGCGTGGACCTCGGACGGTGCGACGCTCTTCATGACGGGCGACGTCCTCACGAACAACGAGACCCGGGTATTCAGGCTCGATCCCGCGATGACCGATCAGACGCCCGCAGCCGCGACCGACGTACCGACCGGCGGCGACGTCTTGAACTTGTTCGTCATCGCGCCCTGATCACGAGGACAGCACGAGCTCGTGCCACCCCTCGAGGACGACGTCATGACGACGTTATAACGAGGTTCGTACGTGGCGTCTTTCGGAACGAGGACAGCACGTGCGAGTAGGGCACCCTTCGAGGACGGCGTCATGACGACGCTATAACGACGTTATAACGAGGTTCGTACGTGGCTTCCCACGGCACGAGGACAGCACCCTCGACGACGTGATGACGCCATAACGACGTCATGACGTCGTTATAACGAAGTTCGTACGTGGCTTCCCGGTACCCCCAAGGTCCCGGGTTCGGCTCACTCCACTCCGATCCGATCTCGGGGGTGGCCCGTACTTCGGCACAGCCAAGGGGGGCCACAACATGGCCAGACGAGCGAACCGGGAACAAGGCGCGGATCCTGACGAACGCACCGGTCGCGCCGTGGCACGTCGGCAAGCGCTCGTTCGCCGACTACGAGAAGGTCGCGCTCGAGGCCGTGAGCTCGAACAATGGCGTGACGGCCTTTGCAGGTCCGCGCGACGAGCCGTTCTTCGTCGATCTCCACGTGTTCGACCTCCTCGGCGTGGCCAATATACCGACCACCGACGGCATCAACGTGATGTCGCTCGTGCTCGAGGTCCCGACATGATCCAGGTCTCGCGCCTCGCGTGGCCGCTGGTGAACGAAGTGATCGTCCCGCTCAAGGACAAGGACAAGTACAACCGCAGCGCCCCGAAGCACGACGTCGCGAACTTCGGCGCCTACATCCTCGACCCCGAGGTTCCGAAGCTGCTCAACCTGTAGCCCCGAGGAACGTCGCAACTCACCACCCGCTCCCACCACGCCGCCGGCCCTCACCAACGCGACGCAGCTGGATCTGGCGCGCGAGCTCGACGACGCTGACGCCCGCGGAACGTGGGCAGAGGTCAAGCGCAGGTGGCAGGGGCAGGTGTTGCGATGGAGCGTCACGCGCCAACGCGTGCTGTGTCAGAGCCCGGAGCATCGCCGCGCAGTGCGACCTCACGATCGAGGGAACGCTCGAGCGACTCGAGGTCTCGGCGGAGCTGCCGACGAACCTTCGCTTCACGAACGTTCGAATCGTGAGGAAGACCGCGCAGCGATAACCGAGTCACGGAGTCTGGAGGTGCTCGTCGTCCGGTTCGGTCACCGCTGCGGGAGCGCGCGCCATGCGACGAGGAGCTTGCCGAGCGCCTGCGGGCGCTTCCCCGAATCGAGCGTTGTCCGGGCCGCGGTTTCAGTGCGCCTCGACCGAACCGGCGTGGATGAACTCCTGGACGTGCTTGTCCTGGGACGCGCGGACCTGAGCAGGCGTGCCATAGGCGGCGATCTCGCCCTGGTTGAGCAGCGCGATCATGTGGGCGATCCGGAACGTCGACGACATGTCGTGGCTGATCACGATGCTGGTGATGTCGAACTCTTCCTGCGTCGACTGGATCATGTTGTCGATGTCGCGGGTCCGCAGCGGATCCTGGCCGGTCGTGGGCTCGTCGTAGATCATGATCTCGGGCTTCATGACGATCGCGCGCGCGAGCCCGACGCGCTTCTTCTGGCCCTCGGAGATCTCGCCCGGCATGCGATGCAGGATGTCGCTGATGTGGAGCCGCTCGAGGATCTCGAGCACGCGCTGGTGGATCTCCTGCCGGGACACCTTGGTGCGCTCCCGGAGCGGGAACGCGACGTTCTCGTACACCGAGAGCCAGTCGAGCAGGGCGGCGTGCTGGAACAACAGCCCGAAGTGCGTGCGGACCTCGTTGAGCTCGAGATCGTTCATCGGCACGATGTCCTTGCCGAAGACGAGGATCTTGCCGCGGTCGGGTTTGAACAGGCCCATGATGTGCTTGATGATCACCGACTTGCCGGAGCCACTCGCGCCGATGAGGACGGTGGTGCGCCGGGGGTAGATCTTCAGATCGACGCCCCGTAGCACCGGCTTGCCGCCGAACTGCTTGTACACGCCGACGAGCTCGACGGCCGGAGCGTCCAGGATCGGCGCGGCGTCCTCGAGCTCGGCGGGCGCGCCACCCTCGACGCGCGACAGCCGCGAGGTCTGCGCGCCATCGACGAACGCGCGGATCGGCGGGAGCGGACAGTCGAGGAACTCGTCGTAGGTGCCGTAGAAGATGATCTTGCCGTCGTGCAGGAACGCGACCCGGTCGGCCAGGCGCTTGGTGCTCGCCATGTCGTGGCTGATGATCGCGGACGTGATCTGGTACTGCTCGTTGGCGAGCGCGATCATCTCGTCGACCTTCGCGATCATGATCGGGTCGAGGCCGGTGGTCGGCTCGTCGAACAGCACCACCTCCGGGTTCGCGACGAGCGCGCGCGCCAGGCTGACGCGCTTCTTCATGCCGCCCGACAGCTCCGAGGGCAACAGCTTCTCGCTGCCGGACAGGCCGAGGATCCGGATGAGCTCGTGCGACAGCTTCATGATGTCGCGCCGGGGCAGCTCCGAGTTCTCGAGCAACGTGAAGCCGACGTTCTCCTCGACGGGGAGCGCATCGAACAGCGCGTAGTTCTGGAACAGCATGCCCATGCGCTTGCGGAGCTCGATCACCTCGACCGGCGTCAGCGTCGCGAGGTCGCGGCCGAACAGGATCACGCGGCCGCTGTTCGGCTTGAGCAGGCCCATCATCAGCTTGATGAGCACCGACTTGCCGGACCCGCTGCGCCCGACGATCACCGTGGTCTTGCCCGGGATGATCTTCAGGCTCAGCTTGTTCAGGACCTGCTTGTCACCGAACGAGACCGAGACATCGATCAGCTCGATCACCGGCTTGTCGGGATCGAGCGGCCAGCGCTCCACCGTCGGGATGAGGAGGTTGTTACGCTGCTTCGGGGGAGCGACGGTCGACACGGTGCGCCGCGCAGTATGCCACGCGCTAATCGAACACGACGGTCTTGTCGGCGTAGACGAGGACGCGGTCGTCGAGGTGCCAGCGCACCGCCGCGGCGAGCACGAGCTTCTCGAGGTCGCGGCCCTTGCGGACCAGGTCCTCGACCGAGTCACGATGCGAGCAGCGGATCGTCGCCTGCTCGATGATCGGGCCCCGATCGAGCTCTGCCGTCACGTAGTGGCTCGTGGCGCCGATCAGCTTGACGCCGCGCACGTACGCCTGGCGGTAGGGATTCGCCCCGACGAACGCCGGCAAGAACGAGTGGTGGATGTTGATGATCTTCGACGGGAACCGCGCCACGAACTCCTGCGACAAGATCTGCATGTAGCGCGCGAGCACGATCAGCTCGACCTTCGCGCCGTCGACGAGGGCGACCGCCGCCGCCTCCTGATCCACCCGCGTCTCGGGCGTCACCGGCAGGTGATGGAACGGCACGTCGAAGTGCCGCGCGATCGGCTCGGCATCGCCGTGATTGGACACCACCATCGCGATCTCGCACGCGAGCTCGCCGGCCCGGTAGCGGATCAAGAGGTCGTAGAGGCAGTGCTCCTGCTTCGACGCGAAGATCGCGACGCGCCGGACGTGATTGCCGTACGCGAGCCGCCACTCCATCGCGAAGCGCTGGGCGACCTCGCCGATCCCGTGCTCGAGCGAGACGCGGTCGGTGGTCAGCGACGACAGATCGAAGCGGATGCGCTGGAAGAACAGCGCGGCGACCGGATCGGTGTGCTGATCCGAATCGAGGATGTTCGCGCCGTGTCCGTACAGCACCTGCGCGAGCGACGCCACGATGCCCTTTCGATCGGGACACGCGACGAGCAGGGTCCCGACGTGCGCAGACATCCTCGGATACTAAGTCACCCTACTCGCGTTCGAACACGCTGCCGGCCAGCATGTTCGAGTAGCTGTAGATCACCTTGCACGTGACGCAGCGAGCACGCCCCCAGTGCGGCACGAGGCCATGGAGATCGAGCGGCGACTCGGTTCGCTCGAGCGTCTCGAAGACCTCGTCGGGAAACACCGGCAGGTACCCGCCCTTGCCCTCGAACGGCTTGCACGCGCAATCGGTGTGGAGCAGCTCGGTCACGCGTGCACGGATCCGCCCGTAGTCGGCGCCGAGCGAGAGCCGCACGCGCACCGGCACGCCGGGCGGTGGTGGCTCCCAGCTCTGCAGCGCCTGCGCGACGCACCCGACCTGCGACGGGACCAGCGACTGCAGCGCATCGACCGCATCGCTCGTGAAGTGCAGCCAGCCCGCATCGTCGATCACCACGTCGAGGTGGACGAGGTCGAACAGCTCGGGCTCGCGGCTCGCGAGCAGCGTCGCCGGATCGTGGAGGATCGAGCAGTCCTTGCCCGAGGCGACGAACGCGGCGAGGTGCCGCGTGTAGACCACGAGGTCGGCCCGCGCCGAGGCCGCGATCGCCCGCCCGAGCGCATCGTCGGGAAACACGCCGAGCAGCGGCGGGCCGGGCGGTCCCCAGGTGGTGTGCGTCGCGATCAGCGTCGGCAGCGGCACCTGGTGGAGCACGCGCCTGAACGCCGCCGGATCGATCCGCGCGTTGTACTGCGCCCGCCCGCGGTCGAACCCGCGATGCACGGCGGGCCCCATCTGGAACAGCCGGACCCGCGCGGCGAGCTCCGGCCGGATCGCGAGCGCGGCATCGAGGTTCGTCAGCGCGCCGAGCCCGATGTAATCGACGCTCGCGTTCGCCTCGAGCACCTCGATGATCCGCGCCGTGGCCTCGCCCTCGACGGCGAGGTCGGGAACGAGCCCCGCCTCCTCGGCGAGATCCGCGTCGCGCTGCTTGAGGCTCGGGAGCCCGGCGGCGATCTTCACGGTCCCACCGGCGGCCGCGATGACGTGCGTGAGGAACCGCGCCTTCGCTCGCCGCGAGGTCTCGTCGTTGGTCACCATCAGCGCCGCGGGGAACAGCTCCGGATGCCGCGCGACCATGATCGCGACGCACGTGTCGTCGGGATCGGTCCCGGTATCGCTATCGATGATCATCACGAGCGTGCCCGACGCTCGCACGCCCGCGCGAGCGCCTGGCCCGACCACAGCCGATTTCGGCGCTACGGGTACGGCTTCACCGGAGCCGGAGCCGGCACCGGCACGCCCGCCCCGGCGTCTCCGTTCGTCGCGGCATCGGATCCGCCGGCGTCGCGCCTGCCGGCATCGACGCCTGGCGCATCGATCAGCCCACCGCCGAAGCCGGCATCGGCCGGGGCCTGGGCGACCTCGATCTGGGTGGGGATCGCGGACAACGGATCGGGCGACTCCGCGCGAACGGGCTCGCTGCGCTTGCTGCCCGAACAGGACAGTGCGCCGATGACAAACATCGCGAGTAGACACTTCATGGCCGCGGGTGGTGCGAGACGCGTGCCCACCGAGCATGCAGACCGCGCGTCGCGAGCACGTTCGTCATCGTGCGCCGGCGCGCGGCTGGGCGAAGACGAGACGAGACGATCACGAACACCGGGCAGGTTCGAGCGGCTCGAGCCTGCTTCTGGTGCCATGCCGAATGACCGAAAGCCCGCGCGGCCCGCGAAGGCTGCGAAACCGAGCGCCGCGAAGCCCGCCACCAGACGATCCGCGCCGAGGAAACCCGCCGCGGTGTTTGCGGGCGTCCACCCGGCCATGGCGAGTGCGTACGGTCTCTCCCGCAAGCGCCCCGGGTTCGCGATCGACGACGAGCACGACACGCTGTTCGCGCTCGGCTTCCCGCACCTGGTGATCACGACCGAGGAGCCCGTGCCCGAGCTCGACGACAAGGCGCTCGAGGCTCGCTCGCGAGTGGACGCAGGTTCTCGGACAAGACCTTGATCAGCGCGCTCGGGCCCGATGCGCCACCCCGCGCTGCGATCGCGGTGTTGCTGCGGTTCGGCAGCGTTCGCGAGCTCTACCTCCTCGAGACGATCCACGGCAGCGCGGTCGTGGTCGAGGCGCTGTGCACCGAGCTCGAGGAATCCGAAACCAAGGACTGGGCGGGCGGACGCTACGAGAATCATGGCTGGGTCGTGCTCCGCGGCGTGCACTTCTTGCTCTGCGAGTGGATGCAGCAACGCGCACCGCAGCCCTCGCTCGCCTCGAAGCGGTGTTCGCGCGGGTCGCCGCGGCGCAGGCACCTGGCTTCTTTCGCGCGCTCGAAGGGCTCGATCTCGCGCTGCACGGCCGGGCCGGCTTCGAGCGCAGCGCGCGCGTGCTGCAGATGCCCGTGCGTCCAAGCTTCGGCGATCTCATCCACGTCGACGACGATCCCGGGTTCGTGACATCCACACTCGAGCGCCTCATGCCGGCCTCTCCGCGCAGCGATCGCGGCCAGTTCGACGCGCGCCTCGCGTTCGTCGCCGGGCCACGCGGGCCCGCCCTCGTTCGCGGCCACACGTACCACTCGAGCAGCAAGCGCGAGCTCGCAGCGCACTTGCCGCTGATCGCCTGACGCCGAGATCGAGGAGCGCCGCGACGCGCACACGGTCGCTGCTCGTGTAGGCTCGGCGCCCATGCCACGCTACGAATTCTCCGAGGGGACCTCGAACAAGTTCTGGGAGATCAGTCTGAAGGGCGTGGCGTTCACCACGACCTACGGCAAGCTCGGGGCGACCGGGCAGGCGACGATCAAGACGTTCAAGTCGGACGCCGACGCCAAGAAGGAACACGACAAGCTCGTCGCCGAGAAGGTCAAGAAGGGCTACAAGCTCGTCGGAGGCGGCAAGCAGGCCGCGGCACCCGCGCCTACCGGCGCGCGCTACTTCGAATTCGTCGAGGGCACCTCGAACAAGTTCTGGGAGATCCGGATCGACGGCACCTCGGTGATCACGCGCTACGGCAAGATCGGCACCGCGGGTCAAGCGACGACGAAAGCCTTCGACAGCAAGCCGCAGGCGTTCAAGGAGCTCGACAAGCTCGTCAACGAGAAGACGAAGAAGGGCTACGAGGAGAAGGGCGGCGATGCCGGTAGTGGTGACGGCGGCGCGCGGGCATCCGACAAGCGCAACCCGGAGCTCGAGAAGGCGATCCTCGCCGACCCTTCCGACAAGGATGCGTACTCGGTCTACGCGGACTGGTTGCAGGACCAGGGCGATCCGCGGGGCGAGCTCATCGCCTTGCAGCTCGCCGGCAAGGACAAGGCGGCGAAGAAGCTGCTCGACAAGCATGCCGACTCGTTCCTCGGGCCGCTCGCGGATCACGTGAAGTGCTACGACGGCGACCTATCGAACAACGGGCGCCGCAACAACAAGGCGTGGGTCACGGAGAACCAGCAGGCGTTCCTGTGGAAGCACGGCTTCATCCACCGCGCGCGCCTCGCGCACGACTCGTACGCCGACGAGGAGTTCGACGGCTCGCTCGCCGAGGTGCTCGAGCTCTTGCTGCGCCACCCGTCCGGACGCTTCGTCGTCGAGATGGCGTTCAACTCGAACGGCGACCCGAACGACGGCGACCTGCAAGATCTGCTCGACATCCTCGGCAAGCAGGCGCCGGCGACGCTGCGCAAGATCGTGATCGGCGACAACGTCGATCAGATCAGCTGGTACAACGTCGGCGACCTCGGGAAGTTGTGGAAGGGCGTTCCGAACCTGACGACGCTCGAGATCGAGGCGGGCTCGTTCACGCTCGGCACGATCGTGGCCCCGAACATGCGCCGCGCCATCTTCAAGACCGGCGGCCTCTCGAAGTCGAGTGGCAAATCGATCGCGACGGCGAGCTGGCCGAAGCTCGAGCACCTCGAGGTCTACTACGGCGATGACAACTACGGCGGCGATTGCACGGTCAAGAGCGCGCAGCCGCTGCTCGATCGCACCGATCTCAAGTCGCTCACGTACCTCGGGCTCAAGAACTCACCGTTCGCCGACGAGCTGTGCAACGTGCTCGGCAAGGCCAAGATCTTGAAGCAGCTGAAGACGCTCGACCTGTCGCTCGGTTGCATGACCGACGCCGGGGTCGCGGCGCTCGTCGAGCTCAAGGACGCCTTCAAGCACCTCGAGGTACTGGATCTGTCGGAGAACTATCTCTCCTCCGCGGGGATCAAGGCGGCGCGGGATCTGGCGAAGAAGGTCATCACCAGCGGCCAGCGCGACGACGAAGACCCGGAGTACCGCCATCCTCGCGTCAGTGAATGAGCGGGTCGTCGAGCGACGGCGGCCGAAGTGATCGCGATGAAGCAGCGGAAGAACCGTGCTTCCTTCGATCGAGGTGGTGATCGAAACGACGGCTTGATGCAATCGCCTCCGATGCAGATCAGCTTCGGAGGTGGAGCACGCCGCATGTTCAAGGAGCAGTACAGCGCGGCCCGCACGGCTGGGCACTCGGCTCCCCTGGGATGCAGATCCCGCCCTTTCCCTCACGGCGGCCCGATCGACCGCAAAAGGGAAGCACCGCGGCGGTCGCCACGCTCGAGGTCGACATGACGTACGAGGAGTTCAAGAAAGCATGGGTGTGGCGCTGCGAGAGTCACGCTCCCGCTGATTGGCAGCAAGCCTGTCGAGGAGACGCTCGGCCTTCGCGCTGGCCGATCGCGCGGAGTTAAGCGAGCGCCACCGATGCAGGCAGCGGACCAGTCCCGCGAGCGAGTGACGATAGGAGGTGCCGCCGCACATCGCGGAACGCCTCCGAGACCAGGAAGTACAGATCGTCGTGAGCGCGGAACTTCACGACCCGCACGACATCGATCCGGTCGGCTCCGACCGCGATCGCGAGGTCGATGCGCGCGCGCCTTCCGAAGCCGAGCAGGTACGACTCGACGCGAATGCGCGCGACGCAGCTCGCGATCGGTCGCACGGGCTCGAGCCGACGAAGCCATCGCTCGATAGCCGCCTCCACGGCGCAGCTTCGATCGATACCGTCGAATTCGAGGTCGGGGATCATATCGGTTACACGAGACGCGTCTCGGCGACCCGAGGGAACCGCTCGATCATCGGTGACGCGCTGGATGGTCCTGGCGGCCCCGGCGGCCGGTGTGTTCGGTCGCGCCGCCGCCGGGTGCACTGGGCTCGGCAAGCGGCGTCGATCCGGGTCGTCAGGTGATCGCGCGGACGGGATCGACTCGCTGTTCGCGCGGGCTCGTCTCCTGTTCGTCTTGTCAAAGTTCTCCCTTTCGATGTCGAGCCGCTCTCTCGAACCGCCGAGACGCAAGCGCCGAGTGCGCCATGATCTCGCACGAGATCCGATGTGCATCGCACGGGCCACCTCGGCGAACGTCGTTCCCGCATGTACTCGCGCATCCATCGCGCGCGGCAGCGTCGCGGTGCAATTCATGCGCGCAGACCAAGACCGATACCGTCTACACGTACGAGCGCCAGTACGGCAGCTTCACGCGCAGCTTCACGCTGCCCGACGGCGCCGACGTCGATCATGCCAAGAGCGAGCTCAAAGGAGGCGTGCTGACGCTGGTGATCCCGAAGAAGCCGGGTGCGCAGTCGAAGAAGATCTCGATCTCGGCCGGCGGCTCGAAGTCGTAGGGGGCGTAGCTCGCGTGGGACACCCGCGTCGAACCGAACGAGGTCGGCGTCGAGGTCGACAACAGCGTCGTCACGCTGACGCGTGCGACGAGTCTCGTCCGGTCGTATCACATGCCGCTCAGCCCGCGAGTGCGACGTCGCCCCGGATCCGACCGACCAGGCGATCGTGGTTCTCGGTTCCGGCGAGGCTCGCGAAGACGCGCGCCGGCGAGCCCCAGTCGCTCCATCCGGTGCCCGCGACCGGCAGCACCGCGAGCGTGTCAGCCGCGCGAGCGAGCACGTCACGGCTGAAGTTCGCGGCGGCCATCATGCGATATGCGCCGTCGAGCGCACCGGCTTCGCCGAGCCCGCCGATCGCGACCGCGTAGCGTTCGAGCGCGGCGGCGTGATCCGGAAGGTACCGCCGCGCGAGCTCCCAGTACACGTCGACGGGTCCGGTCGAGATGAACGTGTTCCACAGTCCACCCGATCGCCACAGCTCGTCGGCGGCCGGTTGGCTCGGCTTCTCGTGGAAGCGGCGAACGCCGAAGGCTTGGCTCCTGGCGATGCGCGCGCCGCGCACGATCCAGCCGTACTCGACCTCCGGACCGCTTGGCGCGACGCCGACCAGCGCGAGCCGCCGGTGCGCGTCGCTGCGATCCACATCGGCGAGTGCGCGCGCGATCGGCGCGGGATCCGGGACGTAGTGATCCGACGGCAGGAACACGACGCGCGCGTTCCACGTGCGCGCGAGGATCCGGACCAGCGGCAACAGCATTCCGGGCGCGGTGTCGAGGTTCGCGGGCTGCACGACGAGCTCGACGCCCGGGTAGGGAGCGATCTGCGTCCGCGCGAGCCGTTCGTGATGAGCGGTGACCACCACCGAAATCCGATCGAGCGTGGTCAGCGCCATCGCGCGTTCGATCGTCGTCTGGAGCAGCGAGCGTTCGCCCGAGATCACCGCGAACTGCTTGGGGAGGTCGCTGCCGTAGAGGGCGCGCGTGAGCGAGGCGAGCCGCGACCCCTCACCTCCGGCCAGCACGACAACGAACGGGCGCTGCGGATCGGTCATGGTCGGAGCCAATATGCACGCCGTGCGCCAGGGCGCGGTGCGGGAGTGCTCCGCGGAGCGCGCATGATTTGCGGCTCCAGTGAAACGCCGCGCAAGCTGCGCGCTCATGCGGCGAGCTCGACGAGCGCGGACTCGACGACCTCGAGCTCTTCCGCCGCACCGTCGAGGTGGTCGGCCGCGGCCTCGCCGGCATGCACGACCTGCTCGTCGTCGTCGACTTCGAGCTTCACGATCACCGCGGCGAACGCCTCGAGCGCGGCGCGAACGAGCTCGAGCCGCGCGTGGATCCGATCGCGCACCGCTGCGATCTCGTCGCGGGTCGCGAGCTGGCGTGCACGCGCCGCGGCGCCGGCTGCACTCGATACTCCCCGCGCTGCGCGGTCGACTGCACACGTGAGTGCGCGGCGCGGATGGATCGCCGCGATCGCCGCGACCGCGACGATCACGTCGAACGCGTCCTCGTCGCGTGCACCGGCGCGGACACCCAGACGGCGGCGATCGCCCGTGCGCTCGCCGACGACCTCGCGCGGGACGGCTTGATCGTCGAGCTCGCCGATCTCGATCGCGGCGCCGCTCCGCCGCCCGCCGACTACGAGGCTGTCGTGATCGTATCCCCGGTGAGCTTCGGCCGGCTGGCTCGGTCCGCTGTCGCTTGTGTCGACGTTCACCATCGCGCGCTGTCCGCGACGGCCGGATTCTTGATCTCGGTGGCGCGCGGCGCGCGTTCGAGCCGATCGCTCGATCGGATGGTCCGGAGCACGGGATGGCACCCGACGCTGAGCGCGACAGTCGCGCGCTCGAGCTGGCTCGTACGTCGGTTCGGCGGTCCCGACGTGCTCGCGAAGTCCTCCCGAATCCACGCACTCGCGCTCGCGATCGCGGACGCGGTGCCGGCGCTCGATCTGGCGACCTGACGCTGGCCGACGGTTCACGCGTGTGGCTGTGGCACGAGCAGTTCCTCGAGAACGCTCGTCAGCTCCGCGACCTTCACCGGCTTGGTCAGGTACCGATAGAAGCCCGCTTCCGCCGCGCGCTTCGCGTCCTTCACGAGCGCGGCCGCCGACAGGCCGATCACCGGGATGTCGCGCGTCTCGGGCCATTCGCGGAGCATCTTCATGGCGTCGAACCCGCTCATGCCGGGCAGGTTGATGTCCATGATCACGACGTCGGGCCGGTGCGCGCGTACGAGCTCGACGCCGATCTCGGCGGTCGGCGCGGTCACGAGCTCGACGCTGGGCAGCTCGCCGACGAGGTCTTCCATGAACGCGATGTTCGACGGGTTGTCCTCGATGTAGACGATCTTGTGTCGCCGTGTTCCCGCCGCGAGCGGCGACGGGCCCGGAGGCGCCGCCACCGGGAGCTGCTCTCCCGTCGTCCGCCGATGGATGGGGATCTCGACCCAGAACTGCGATCCGAGATCGACCTCGCTCGTAAATCCGACGCGGCCCTTCATCATCTCGGCGAGCCGCTTGGTGATCGTCAGTCCAATGCCGGTGCCCTCGATGGGGCCGGTCTCCTGGCCCGCGCGCTGGAACGGCTCGAACACCTTGTCCTGTTTGTCGACCGGAATGCCGATGCCGTCATCGATCACCGTGATCCGGACGGTTGTCGGATCGCGCTTGGCGAGAGCGAACGTGACGCGGCCGCCTGGCTTCCCGTACTTGATCGCGTTCGACCCGAAATTCATCAGGATCTGCGCGAGACGTGTGCGATCCGCCAGCACGCGCGGAAGCTCGACGGGCTCGGACGGCGGGATCGCGATCCCGCACCGCTCGGCCATCGGCGCGAGCGTGCTGATCACGTCGTCGAGCACCTCGCGGACGCTCACGGGCTCCGGAGAGATCGTGATCCGCCCCGCCTCGATCCGCGACAGATCGAGCACGTCGTCGATCAGCCGCAGCAGGTGCTCGCCGCCGCGCAGCACGTGCTGGACGCGCTCGATCTGGCGGTCGTCGAGCGGGCGCTTGCGATCGCGCTCGAGCAGCTGAGCGAACCCCAAGATCGCGTTGAGCGGCGTGCGCAGCTCGTGGCTCATCGACGACAGAAACTCGCTCTTGGCCGCGCTCGCCGCCTCGGCGGTCTCGCGCGCACTGCGGAGCTCGTCGGCGCGCTGCACGTCGTCGGTCACGTCCGCGATCGTCGTGACCGTGCCCTGCTCGGCGGTCTTCGACTCGGTCACCCGGAGGTAACGTCCTGTGCCGGTGCGCACGTCGAGCGTGCCCGCCGGTGCGCGATGATAGGCCAGCCACCTCGCGTACAGCGCCTCGCGCGACTCGTTCGAGAAGTCGAAGACGCCGGCGCGCAGCGCCTTGTCGAGGAGCTCGTCGTACGGGAGACCGATGATGGCGCCGCCGACCGAGCTGCCGAGCAGCTGGCGCGCCGAGCTGTTGACCATCATCACGCGATCGTGCTCGTCGAACATCGCGAACGCGTCGTGCACCGAGTCCACTGCTGACACGAGGTACGCGTTCGCACGCCGATTCTCGCCCTCGAGCTTGCGGCGCTCGCTGACATCGCGAATCCCCGCGGTCACCAGGAGGCCGCGCGACGTGCGAATCGGCGACAGGCTGACCTCGACCGGCACCTCGACGCCGTCCTTGCGGCGACCGGCGAGCTCCATCCCGATCCCCATCGGTCGCAGCCGCGGCGCGCCGGTGTAGCTCGCGATGTGCTGACCGTGCTTTCCTCGCGCTGCGTCGGGGACCAATGCGTCGATCGACTGGCCGAGTAGCTCGTCGCGCGCGTACCCGAACATTCGCTCGGCCTCCGCGTTGACGAGCACGATGCGACCCTGCTGATCGCACACGATCACGCCATCGGGCGCGGCGTCGATGAGCTCGCGGAACGGGAGATCAGTCGTGTCGAACGGCATCGGTCAACCTCACGCAGAACACGGCACCCAAGAACGCATCTTCGATCCAGCTCTGCCCCCGTGAGCCTCCACGGCTAGCTTGCAGAACGCAAGCCCGAGGCCGCGGTTGCTGCGTCCCGCAGCCGCTCCGCTACGAAACCGTTCGAACACGGCCTCGCGCGGATCGTGCGGCACCCCGGCCCGGCGTCGGTGACGCGGACCTCGACCCCGCCCACGGCTTGCGCAACCTCGACGCGCACGGAGGTCCCTTCCGGTGCGTGATGGATCGCGTTGTCGATCAGGTTCGCGAGCACGCGGCCGATCAGATCAGGATCCGCATGGAGCTGTGGGGCCGCGACGGCCACTTCGATCCGCACGCCCGCCGCGGAAGCGCGCTGGTCCAGCTCGTCGAGCACGGCCCGCACGAGCGCGTCCGCATCGATCGCACGCACCACGGGTGCGAGCTTGCCCTCGTCGGCCTTGCTGATGTCGAGCAGGTTCGTGATCATACGCGAGCGCGCTCAAGTGGGAAGACTGGAACGAGGAGACGGGTATCTTGCTCGTGCGGCGCAAGCAGGTGCGCGGCGAGGTCTCGTCGGTTTCGCGCAAGAAGCGTGCGCCCGGCGTGATCCCGGTCGAGCCCGAGCTGGCGGCGGCGCTGACGGCGCACCGCGAGCGCTTGCAGGCGGCGAAGGCTCCGGGCTTGGCCGAGGGCTGGATGTTCCCGTCCGAGGTGGGAACGCTGCGCACGCCGAACTCGCTCGACCGCGCATGGGCGAAGTGTCTCAAGGCCGCGAAGGTGACGAGGAGGTTCACCGTGCATGGCCTGAGGTACACGTTCACCGATCTCATCCGCTTGTCGAACGCGGACGCGGTCATGCGCCGGGCCTTGACCGGACACGTGACGGACGAGATGCAGCGGCACTACTCGAACGTCGGGACCCAAGAGAAGCGCGCGGCGATCGCCGGGGCGCTGCAGCTGCTCGCGAACACGAAGGAGGTCAAGAACGACGAGCAGCGTGCGAACGGCGCTCCGAGTGCGAACTTCGGTGCGTACGAGGCCTCAAACGGCGTTCCTGACTTGAACGACGAGAAAAGTCGTGTACGGTTACGCAGCTCTGCGGGATTAACTCAGCGGTAGAGTGTCAGCTTCCCAAGCTGAAGGTCGCCGGTTCGAATCCGGTATCCCGCTCGAAGATTCGAGAGAAATGCCGGAGGCTTGCAGCGGCCTTCGCTCACTTCTCAGCTCGCGATCTTCAGAACTACCTCCGAAACCCCACCCGAAACCCCACTTCCAGTGGTGGAAGCGGGTTCGGTGGTGGGAGCCGGCGGAACGAGGCGCAGCACGCCCCGAATCGCCGCGCGTTTTTCATCGAGACCGACCGTCGAATAGTGCCGCTGCATCTCCTCGGTGACGTGACCCGTCAGCGCGCGCCGCACGACCGCATCGACGTTCGCGAGCCGGACGAGGTCCGTGAACGTGTAACGCAAGCCGTGAACGGTGAAGCGCTTCGTGATCTTCGCCTTCGCGAGGCAGCTCTGCCACGCGCGGTCGAGGGTGTTCGGCGTGCGGAGCGTCCCGACCGACGAAGGGAACATGTAGCCCTTCTTCGTCAGGTCAGGATTCTCCACGGCCGCAGCCTCGAGCCGCGCGCGGTGTGCCGAGAGGATCTCGGCCAGCTCCGGCAGCACCGGGTACTCCTTCGGCGCCCGCTTCTTGCGCGTGACCGAGCCGAGCTTGCCGCGCACGTTCTTGCGGTGGATCCGCAAGACGCCCGCGGTCTCGTCCCAGTCCTCCCAATGCAATGCGCTCGCGTGACAGAACCGAAGTCCCGTGTACGCGAGCAGAGCCACCAGCGCGTGATGCTGCGGGTAGCTCGTCTGCATCGCATTGACGAACGCCATCAGCTCGTCCGCGGTGAGCGCGTTCGACTGTTCGTCGTCCATGCTCGCCTCGGGCAACACGATGCGCAGCGTGGGATCACGCGGCAGGCTTAGCGTGGCCATCGCGTCACGAGTCATAGTGCGGAACACGCGAAACCAGCCGGCGACCGTGTCGCGGGTGTAAGCCCGCCGCGCGGTCTTGCTGTTTCGCTTGCTGCCCTTTTTCTCGGACGTCCAGCCACGCGTCAGCGCGCCGTCGATCCAACGCTGCACGTCCTGTGACGTGAGCGCGTCGTAGTAGAGATCACCCAGTGCCGGCAAGATGTGCTTTTCGAGGGCGTCCGCGTACGTCCTTGCGGTCGATGAGTCGAGCTTTAACGTCTTCGACTTCATCCACGATTGCGCGAATTCCCCAACGCGAACCTTCTTGGTTAGCTCGGGCGGGTTTCTGGTCTCGTTGATCAAGAGGTCGCGTTTTTGCGCGGCCTCGTGGGCGGTCACCCCTTCGAGGATCCGATCGATCTCCTTGTGTTTGCCCGTGCGAGGGTCGACCACCTTCGCGCGGATCCAATACTTCGCCTGGTCGATGCGAAACACGCCCGGATAGCGTGTCGTTTCCTTGTTCTTCACGAGGAAGAGCCTTTCTAGCGTCTCCGGTCCCAAGGCAGGGCCGAGCGTAGCGCGCGGCGCGTGCGGCTGCGAACCGATCAAGCTCCGCATGATGGAAAAGATGGGATCCCTTCGGGCCTGCGCCCGTCGGTGTCAGCTCGCCACGTGCGACCGCGGTCCTGATGCCGGAGGCCGTCCGGTAGCGCAGGTACACGGCGGCCTCGGCGGTCGTCAGATAGGGCAGATGGGGCGATGAACGCGCGGGTTCCTCGTCGGCGGAATTGTCGCGACGGTGTCGCGACAGTTGGGCATGCGGCGCTTGCGCGGACGTGGCCTCCGAATTGTCGCGGCACTGCTGCGACAATTGGGCAAGCGGTGCTTGCACGGGCGTGTCCTCCGGATTGTCGCGGCACTGCGGCGACAATTCGGCGCGCGTCGCGTGCACCAGGTTCGCCATGGCTACGCGGCCTCCAACCGCGCCTTCGGAGGTGCCGGTGTGAACGCATCGTAGTGTTCGAGAAGCTTCCAGCTCGCGAGGTGCGGACGCGGGTCGACGGGAACGAAGTGCCGATCGAGGTCGCGCTCCCACAGCTCGAAGTGGAGCTGCTTGAACGCGCCGACCTCGGGCGCACCGACGTAGCCGATCGTGTCGCCGGCGCGGACGTACTGCGCGCGCGGACGATAGAGGTCAGTGCGGATCGCGACGAGCGCATGGAGGTTCGCGTAGTGCGAAGCCCAACCGTTGCCGTGATTGATGATCATGCCGAAGCCGTTGCCGAACCGACCGGCGAACGTGATCTCGCCGCTGTCGAGCGCGAGCGCGGCGGTCATCGGCGGCATGACGTGCGTAGTGGTGCCGTTCGGCGTGCCCATCGGGCAGCTGTCGATCGCATCGGTGGCGTCGAAGCGCGGGTACGCGAGATCGACACCCCGTAGATCGCGACGTTCGTCGAGCACGATCGGCGCACGACCATTGATCGCCGCGAGCGGCCACACGCGCGCGGTGGGCTCGGCGATTCGGATCGGTGGACGCCGAAACTTCGCGTAGCGCGGTGGGTTGAGGGCGAGCGAGATGTCGTCCATGGCTACGCCTCCTCGCGGCGGCTTCGGCTCCGCAGCAGCAGCACTGCCCCGACCACACCCGCGCCGATCAGGATCGGCGTGCCGACGCCCGAGAACAGGCCCTTGCCCGCCGAGTTGACGACGCGGCCGGCGGCCTGTGCCGTGTCGGCGATCGCGTCGACGCCCTTGCTCGCGACCGTCTTGATCGTGTCGGGCAAGTGCAACACGCTGTCCTTGATCGAGTCCTTGGCCATGTCCCACTTGCTCGGCGCTTCGTCTGCGACGGCGATGTGGACCGCGGTGTCCCAGAGGCAGCGCCAGAACCGATTGTTCTCGGAGTAGATGGCGGTCGGGTTGCCGTACATCGCGTGCTTGCCGATGTCGGTCATCAAACGATCCCAGCGCTTCTCGATTCCGGCGTGGCCGAAAACCTGCTTCACGTCCGCGAGTTGCTTGCCCCAGTAACCCGCGAGCGCGAGCACGTCGTTGTTCGTCGTGCGCGGGATCTTCTTCTTGGTTCCGAGCGAGCCGTACGAGTTCTCGTCGTACGGTGGCGGCTCCGGCTCGTCGTAGCCGCGCAGCTCGAGCAGGTACTTGTACTGCGCGTTGTACAGCTCGTCGAACGTCCGCACGTTGTCGAAGTGCTTGAACGGGCCATCGCCGGACGGACCCGCGTTTCGCGGCGTGGCGTCGTCGATGAGCGCGAACAACGCCTTCCATGCGCGCATCGGGGGCGGACGTAGCGACAGGCCATCGAGGTGGACCGCGACATCTTCGAGCGTCGCCCAGAAGCTGCGATTGTGGATGTACGTGTCGCGAAGATCCGCGAGCGCGCGCTCGATGTCCGCGAGCGTTCCGCGCCACCGCCTCACGACACGCGGTGCGGCGTTGGCGCGGATCGCCGGAGTGAACGTGGCCGCGATCGCGGCGACTTGCTCACCGGTCGTGCGCGGCCACCGCGTGCCGTCGTCGAGCTCGATCGAGCCGCGGTTGGTGAACGCACGATGGCGAAGCTCGAGGTAGCCGTCGAGCCAGGTCGAGATGGTCATCACGGCTGCCTCGCGATCGGGTTCGAGCGGTTGGGGTTCGACGTCGGCCTGGCCGGCGCGGGCGGCAACGCGGCCGGCGTGACGGGGACGCGCAGACCGCGCAGAGGCGCGATCGCGGGCGTCGGGTCCGCCTCGCGCGCCGTGGCGATGGTGGCCAGCCGCGCGATCATCAGATCGAGGATCTGGTCGACCGAGACGCGGGAGGTGGCCGCGGGCAGCGGCGTCCCTGGCAACACGATCGGCTTTCCGGGCTCGGCGTCGAGGGCCGCGACAATAGTGCGGCATGCCTGCACGCCGGTGGCTTTCTGCTCGGTGCTCGCGTCGCTGGCAACAGCCACGCGGATCGCTTCGATGAGTTCCTGCATGGGATCCTTTCAGAACGGGATGGGTTCGTCGGTCGCCATGTCGGGCTGGCCGATCTGGTTGTCGCGAGGCCGGAGCCGCGCGATGGTGCGCATCTCTTCGTCGAGTGCGTCGTTGGGAGAAGTGAGGCGCACCGCGACTTCGACCGCGGCGCGCGGATACGTCAGGCCAGGATCGGCACCTTCGCCGTACTGGCCCTTCCAAAAACCTTTCCATCTGCGCCAGGTCTGGAAGTGGCGCGTGAGCGTGTCGTAGAGGCGCCCGGCCGACGAGCCGACATACAGACACTCGTGCGTGTCGGCATCGCGGATGACGTACACGCCGGCCTTGCCCTTCAGCGCGCGCACCCACTCCGGGTACGCCTCGCCGCGATCTCCGACGCGGCGATACGCTGACATCGTGCCGTTGCGCGGCCTCGTCGGGTTGGACGCGACGAGCGTCGGGGGCCACGGCGCGATCACACGTGCCCACGTGCCGAGGTACGGTGCGGGATCGACAGCGCCGGTGCGCTTCCCGCCTTTCCACAGCTCGAAGTGCAGGTGCAGGAGATGCTCGCCGTCGGTCGGGCTCGCGCCGATCGTGCCGAGCGGCTGGCCGGCGCGTACGACGTCGCCGCGTTTCACCGCGAGCGTGGCGAGGTGCGTGTAGTAGGTCGCCCAGCCTGCCGCGTGCTGGATGATCACGCTGTTGCCCATGCCGGTCATGTCGGCGAACGACACCCGGCCCGCCGAGGCGCCGAGCGCGGAGATGCCGTCGGGCATGAAGAACAGCGGCGTGCCGTTGCCGGTCTTGGGAGGGAACACGGCGATCAGGTCACGCGCGTCCCGACGCCGAAACATCAGGTCAACGCCGAGATGCTCGTGCTTGCTACCGCTTGCTCGAAATTCGTTGGAGACCACGACGGGCCGATCCACCAGCGTCGAGACGGGCACGGTCCACCCCACGAGTGGCGGCGCCACTTCGGTGATCGAGGTCGCCGAGCGAGAGCGCCGCCACAGGAGTGCGCCGGCAGCGAGGCCGCCACCGACGACGAGAAGGCCGAGTGAGCCGTCCCGCATCACCGCGCTCCACGGCGATTGAGCAGCCGAACGATCCGCGCACCGAGCTCGTCGGTCTCGTGCGGGGACAACGCGTAGCGATCGTCCCCGAGGTCAACGCGTTCGAGACGCACGAGCGGTTGTCCGTCGCGCGCGATGACGCGTCCGCCGTCGAGCTTGTACCGGCCAGCACGGCTCGCGTCGCGCGCACGCTTCGCAGGGCCGGGCAGTGGTTCCGCCTTGTCCTCGCGAAACGCGTTTGCCGAGCTGATGAGGATCCAGTAGTTCGGATCGGTAGCCTTGTTGGCGTTCAGGTCGAGGATCCCCGCGGCGGCGAGCCGGTCGCGGGCGGCGTCCCACATCGTCGGACGCGATGCCGTGAACCAGCGCGTCTCCTTCGGGCCGCCGACACCTTCGGGGTAGATGACCAGCGTGAAGGTCGTCGAGATGTACGAGTTGCGCGCCGTACCGGGCAACGGCTTCGCGCGCATCGGCATGAACACGCGCGGATCGGTGACGAGCTTCCAGTACCCCGCTTGATTCGGAGCGATCGCGCTGGGATCGATGACGTTCGCCGCAGCGAGCTGATCGCGCACGGTGCGCCACGTCATCGGCGCATCAGTACGGAACCAGCGCATGCTCTTGTGGGCGCCACCGATGCCTTCCGGGTAGATCACCAACGTGAACGCGGAGAACGTCTCGGCGTTTCCGTTGCGCGTCGTCGATCCCGTCGTGCGCGTATGGGTCGCAACGCCTGCGATGCGGAGCCCGTTCATGAGCGCGGCGTAGAGCGAGGCCGGTGCGTCGGGCGCGACGGCGACGACGGTCAGGCCGACGAGCTGTGCGCGTCGCACGGCCTCGTCGATTTCGACGATCTCGCCATCGACCACGACGCCGTTCGGCTCGACCTGGATCACGCACGGCCCCATGCCGGCGTTTCGCAGCGCAGGGCGTGTGCTGGGTGCGAGGCGCCAGAGCGCGAGGCCGCCGGCGAGACCTAACATCAACGGAGTCGTGTTCGACATGGAGACCTTTCACGCGACGAGGGTCGCCGGTGCGTCGACGAGCGCGCGCTCGCGCAGGTACAGCGCGACGACGCTCTTGCACCACACGACCTTCGCGGAGTTGGAGAGATGCTTGCTGGCACCCGCAAGCCGGGCGTGCGCGCTGATCTGGTCGAGGGTGATGTCGACCGCGCCGAGCTTCTCGAGATAGCGCGCGACGCGGCCGACACCACCGGCTTCGGAGAAGCCCGCGTTCCAGCCGAACGTGAGGAGCTCGACGAAGCGCGCGTTGTTCCAGTCGGGCTGGAGGTTTGGGATGCGCGGATGGTTCTTGCGGTAGCTGGTCGCGATCAGCCGCAGCAGCTCGCAGCCGATCGCGACGTTGGTCGCAGGATCGACGAGTTGCGCGCTCTGATACGCGGTGCCGTGCCGCCTGTTGTAGTCGGCGAGCACGACCGGGACGATCTGCATGAGCCCCACGGCACTGCCGGTTCGGACGCCGGGGTGACCGTCGGACTCGCGCTCGACGAGCGCACGGACGTATGCGAGCGGAAGACTGCCGCGGTAGCGCTCGAAGATCGGATCGAAGCGACGCACGCGGGCCGTCGTCGCAAACCTTCCGCCAGGGCTGGGCGACGACAGTGCTGGAGATGTCGCGATCGCAACCTGGGTCGGCGACGTGATGGGGCCATCCACCTGCGACGGCGACGTGATGGGGCCGTCGGCTTGCGACGCGATCGGATTCACCGTGACGCTCGGCGCGGGAGCCGGCGCAACCGCGGTCGGCGACAGGATGGGGCCGTCGATCCTGGGAGCCGTGGGCTTCACCTCGGTCGGCACCGCGACCGGCGGAATCGTGACGACGACAGGCGCGGCAGTGATGACCGGAGTGTCGGCGTAGGGATCGATCGGCTGCATCGCGCCCGATGGACCCGCGTAGGGATCTACCGGACCGGTCGAGAGCGAACGCCGTGCTGCGGTGTTCGTGTCGTGATGGTCGGTACGCGTCGCGAGCCAGGGCTGGACGATCCACCGACCGGCGGCATATCCCGCCGCCCCGCCCGCGAGGAGCGTGAGCATCGCGCTGAAGGTGTGGTCGTCGTTCGACATGAAGTTCCTGAGGAGAGGAGTTGGGAGGAGAGGAGAACGGATCGGGGCCTCGGTTCGCGCGAGCGACCAGCGGGCCACCTTGGGTTTGGTTTCGTGACTAGGTTCGAGTTCGATCAGGCGTGCTCAGCGCACACCTCGTGGCGCCATCTCGGCGCTACAGCAGGACGACCGTGTCGGTCGGAGACGGGCACGCGTCATCCGCGTACTCCGCCTCGTCGACATCGCCACCATCGTCGGCGAGCTCCGTGTTCACCGACTGCGTCGCCGTCTTGTACGACGGCGGCGTGCCGATGAAGATCCTGAGCAGCCCCGACGACGACGACGGCGCCCGCCCGACCTGACCATCGACGGTCTTGTAGACCGGCGTGGTACCGCCGAGCAGCGAGCCGAACATGCTCGCGAGCCCGTTCGACGCCGTTGCCGGCGCGTACGCACTCGCATTCAGCGAAGCCGCCTTCTTGTAGGCGGGAGAGCTGGAGTTGAAGAACGCCATGGTCATGCCTCCGCTACTTCAGGATGCGAACGAGCAGGCCACCGAGCGTACGAAGCTGCTCGTCGCGCTTCGCGTGCTGCCAGAGCGCACCCTGGTAGGTCATCAGGTTGTCGATATCGACCGCGGACTCGCCCTGCGAGACCGGCGCCGCCGGCAGCGGCGTGATCGCCGCGAGGAGCTGGATACCCGTGTCGATCAGCTCACCCGTCGTCATCCCGAAGCGGGTCGCGAACGACTCCTGCGGCGGGTAGTGAGGGATGTACTGCGCCGACTGCGGGCGGTAGCTACCACCGCCGGTGATCACCGTCGGACGCGCGCCTGGCGGAACGACCACCGTGCGCGAGCCAGGGCGGCGAGCGGGACGCCGGCGATCAGCGTTGCGCTCGTCGTCCGTGTAAATGACATCGTAGTCCATAGGAATTCCTTTCGGTTGCGGCGGCCATCGCCGCTCGCGCGAACCCAGGCTCCGATCCGTTCTCCTCGTTACGCGGCCTCGTCGAGATCGATGACGATCGGCTCGCCGTCGTCCATCGGCGTCGCGTCGCGCACGCCGTATCGCCACTCGTCCTCGACGAGGTCCAGGTCGTTTGCGGCGTCGCGGAACATGTCGACGACCATGCCGCCCGTACTCGCGCTCTGCCGCTGCGCCGGAGGCGGTGCCGGCAACTGCGCCGGAGGTGGTGCGGGTGCCGGGTTCGCATGACCGTGCGCCTTCAGTGCGCGCTTGTTCATGAGCGCGAGCGCGAACTGTCCGGCACCCGCGGCGGCGATGCTCGTACCGACGATCCGCGGCGTGCCGTCGGAGAAGTACGCCGTGGCGCCTCCGCCGAGCATGAGCCCGATGCCGACCGCTTCGGGCGAGAGGATCTGCTGGTTGACGACGAGGCCGCCGAGCGCGGCGCTACCGGCGCCACCTGCGACCGCGGCGGCGATGGTTCTCCAGTCGGGTGGCGTGGCGCGTGCGATGCGCGCGCGAGCTCGCGGCGCCGAGGGCGTGGATGCCGTCGCGGCGTTGCGGGGCCGCGTAGGCTTGTTGCGCTTGTGATGATGACGATGCGGTTTCTTCTTCATGGGAAAGCTCCTTCGGGTTGCGGCTCCTGGGTTGGTCAGGCGGCGTTGCGGTAGCCGATGTGATGGTCGAGCTCGTGGACGTGGCCGCACTCGAGGCACAGCCGCAGCGGCGACGGCACGAACGACCGCGGCGACATCGCCTGCGCGCGCGTCGGAGCACGCACGGGCACGACGTCGGTCGGCAGGTCGAGGGCGCCGAAGATCTCGAATGCGTCGGCGACATCGAGGTCGAGGTCGTCGTCGAAGATCCGCGCGAGCAGGCTCGCAGTGAAGATGATGTCCTCGACGGGCATGTGGCGGTCCTTGCCGGCGAGCCGTGCGAACACGAACCGCCGAGCGTTGCGGATGCGCTTGCGCGCCTCCGGCCAATCGCCGACATCGCGCTCGGCGAGGTCGAGCGCCCACGTGGCGAGGTCGCGCGCGGCAGCCGCGGCCGGGCCATAGTCGATGTCGCCGTCGAGCCAGGGAGCCTTCGACGCGGTGAGCGCCGGGGCCACCTTCTTCTTCGTGCGACGAGAACGAGGGATAGAACGAGATGCAGACACGAGATCTCCTTCGGCTCGCGAGGCGAGCGCGTGAGGCCGGACCGCGAGCGCGGGCGGCGAGAACTTGGCGCCGACGCGACATGCGTCGACGGGGTGATGGTCAGAGCTTCTGAGTGAGCCAGCGGCCGGCGAGCGCCTGTGGTGTCATCGCGTCGAGAGATCCGGGCATCGGCGATGGTTTGCTGATCCCGCCGAGCGTGAGCCCCTCGCGATTCAGCTCCTTCTCGAACGCGGAGAGCACGGGTTGGCTCACGCCCATACCGGCGAGCCGAGACTTCACGACTTCGGCACCGGCGAGGATCCTTCCGCCCACGCGAGCGACCCCGCCGAGCCACGACTGGAGATCCTTGTCGTTGAGGGCGCTGAGCGCGAGCATCGCGAGCGGGCCAACGTTGCGACTCGGGGCCGTTCGTTGCTCGGTCGCGAGCTGGTCGATCGCGTCGAGCGCTCGCGCCGTGGAGTGAACGACCTTGATCGCGGCCATGCCGTACGCTCGGGCTTCCCGCTCGGCGAGCGCCAGGACGAGAGCGACGGCCTCCGCATCGGAGACGCAGACCGGCAGCATGAGCAGCACGGCGCGCATCGCGCGGTGGCCGCGGTCCACGTGGCGCATCATCTTAGGGAGTGGCTCGACGCGGGCGCGCGCGAGGTCCGCGATCCAATCGACCGCTTGGGTGGGGCTCAGCACGATCGGGCCGTCGAAGGCGCCGTTGCGAGCGCCGCTCGTGGCTGCTGCGTCCTCGGCGTCCAGCTCGGCAAGAATGGTCTGGTAGCGCGCGAGCGCCTGTTCGTAGCTCGCGATGGCGTCGTCGATTGGCTCGCCATGGACCCAGGTCGCGTGGCCGAGCTCCTTCGCGCGACGTGCGCGTGCGAGATCACCGCGAACGCCCTTGGTCTCGTCGAGGCCGATCAAACGTTGGATCCGCAGTCGCCGGGTCGCGGTGTCGGTCGCGGAAGGCATGGAGCGCGGCGTGTTGCGCACGCCCCTCGGGTCGAGGACGACCGGTTCGCCATCGAGGGTCGGGAACGTGTGCAACCCGTTCGGCGTCGAGATCGTGGCGAGGCGATAGACGTGCTCGGGCGCGATCAACTCCGCGGCACCCGTAAACCTGGCGGACCTCTCGAAGCAGTTTGGGTCGACAGCATCGAAGCGGAGTCGCTGCGCCGGCCGGCAGGCGTCGACCTTCGGGCCATCGCCGGGGATGCCGTCGTCGTCACGCTGTGGAAGCGTGCGAAACCAAGCTGCGAGGTCATCGGTGTTCGTGAACCGCTCGGCCAGCTCGACGAGAGCGGGGTTGCCTTCGGCGATCTCGGCGCAGATCTCCTCCGTCGTTGGACCGAGACAGCCGTGGTCATTCATGGGGGACGCGATCACGTGGGTTCTCCTGTGGAGGTGAGGGAAAGGTTGGTCGCTGCGACGATCAGCGCGGGCTCATGGAGTGCTCGGGACGCGCTTGCGCGATGAGCGAGCGGATGAAGGTCGTCGCGTCGTCGATCGACATCGAGGACAGCGTGCCGAGGTACTGCGTCAGCAGCTCGGTCGGCATCCGCTTGATCACGTGCTCGACGAGCGTCTGCTCCGCAGGTGACAGCCGCTCGCGAACCGCGAACAGGTGTGCGAGCTGCTCGGCCGTCGGCATGATCGGGACGACCTCTGCGACGTCGGTGGTCTCCGAGGCCGGCGCGTCCTCCACGAGATCGAGCTCGTCTGGCTCGACTCCGACGTCTGCGGGCTCGAACCCCGCGGCGACATCTGCCGGCTGCACGACGAAACGTGGCGCCGTCGAAACGTGCGCGGCGGTCGTGGGCGCGGTTGAGGACGTCGCCGCAGGGGGCGTCGTGGCAGATGGCACCTGGCGGAAGAACTCGACGAACTTCGTGTAGAGGAAGGCGCCGAGCTGCGGGAGATGCGGCTCGAGCATGCTCAACATCGGCGCGAGCGCGCTGCGCTCGTCGAGCATCTCATCCTCGTCATCCTCGACTTCGTCTGCGTTGGCGTTGTCCGCGTCAGCGTTACGAAGATCGGCCGCGGGAAGGAGCGGCACCGGGCGATACGGCGCGCGCATGATCTCGGCGCTCGACGCGAGGATCGCGGCGTGCTGCGTCGCCATCGTCTTCATGACGTCGGATTGCAGCGCGACGAGCCGCTCGATGATCAGCAGCGGGCTCACCTCGCCGAGCTGCGCGGTCTCGGCAACCATGCCGGCATTGCGCAGCTGTTCGATCGAGACGTACGCGGGCGCCGCGTCGTCGATCTCGACGCCGTCCTCGTCGCACTGATCGAGTCGGTACAGGCCGGGCACGCCGCTGATCGCGCGACGAAACTCGGCGTAGTCGATGTCGGCGTCGACGAACAGCGGCGAGCCGGCGCCATCGAGGACCTGGCAACAGGTGCCACGCGCCGACGGGTTACGGAACAGCCGCACGCGCAGCTTGGCGGTGCGCTTGTGCCAGGCGAACGGCTTTCCTTGTTTGTCGAAGGCGAGCGAAGACATCGAGTCCTCCCGAGGACGGTGAGCGCTGTCTGCTCGGCAGACGGCGCGGGTATCGGGCGTTGCTCGTCACCGCTTGCCGGTGATTCGATCGGCGCCCTATATCTACCAAGGGGGGCGAGAAGCTCCGCGCTACCACGAATCGATCAGATTCTTGGCCCGCGTCGTTTGCGTACGACGAGTCGCGAAGTTGGCCAATCGATCCCGGCGTTGGTGCCGGCGTGTGCGTGCGGCGAGGATCGCGCGCGGTCTTCTTCTTCGTTGATAGGCGTCGTCTGCTTACGAGCTGGCGATCAATGGCGACAAAATCGAACCACGCGGAAGCACTCGATCGGCGCGGCGAGCGCGGCGAGATCATTCACGCCGGCTCGCGAACTTGGAGAAGGGCCCACGCGAAAGCACCGGCTATTTGCATCCCGATTTCTCCGCGCTCGGTATGGGCCTTGCGAATTCATCACTTGCGATTTCTCGGCTGGGGGGCATCTGCCACTCGAGGCGTCGAAGTCGATACTCCGGTGAAAGGAGCAGCGTGGTTTGCACCCTGCGGTCCACGCGCGCTACCGTGCCCACAGATGTTTGGGGATGGGTGGATGGTGATGGGGAAGTGGCGGCGGTGAGCGCTTACTGGTTCGCTGCCCTCCCCAGCGCGCAAGAGCTGTCACGCGTCTCCCTCGACTTTGGACTTCGACGAGCGGATCGACTCCTGCGCGAGCTCATCGTGCCGGAGATGGGCCGCGTCTGGTTTGTCCGCCAGCTCTCCTGGCCGGTCGCGGCCCTCGCGCTTCGCGACGAGCTGCGCGGAGTGGCCAACGTCAAGGCATCGAGCATCGCGCACGGGCTCGAGTCGATCGGATGCAAGCTCGCCTGGACACACGACGCGGACGCTGAACGCATCCTTGGCAAACGCGCCTTCGGGCGAGACGGGGATGTTGTTTGGGGCTTCAAGGAGTTGCGGGACCCGAAGCACTACGTTCGGAACACGCATCGACAGGCCGCGAGCCGAGCGCTGCAAACGGACGGTGGCATCGGCCTCGCGACGGGCGCGCGTTTCGATGTGCTCGAGCTATCAGAGATCGGACAGCAACTCGCTGACGCGTTCCTGGATCAATCGGTCGGCAAGGGTGGAGGCCGGCTTCGCAAGCAGCTCATCGAGTGGATTCGAGGCGGCGAGATCGCGGTGTCCCGGACGCTGCGTCACGCACTCTCGCCGCTGCACCCCACCGTGGAGGAGCGCGGGATTGTGCATGCGCGCGTGTTCGGCGCCGCAACGCCAGCGTGCGAGAAGCGGTCGCGTGCGCGCGTGGCAATCGGTGCAGCCGCCGAGATGCGGGAGATGACCGAGGTCGCGGCCCGTCTGCGCGAGAAGGGACACGGCACGCAAGCTGACGAAGTGCTCGCCGCTTACGCCTTTGGCTCGATGATCGACCGCGCGCGCGACCTCGCCGCCGTGCTGAGCCTCAAGGTCCAAGAGACGCGGGCCGGTCTTCCGCGTTCGGCGATAGGCCGCGACGCGGAGTTCAAGCGGACCGCAGCTGCACTCCAGACCGCAGCGAAGAGTTTCCGCAGCAAGGCCGAGGTCGCGAAGTTCTCCGAGCCGAAGTCTAATGCGTTCGTGCATGCGCTCGAGAGCGCGGATGTCGTCGCGACCGCGTCACTTGTCGCGAAGTCCACGCCGGAGGTGTTCTCCATCGCGGACGACCGCGTGATGCGCGGCCCACTGTTCCGACTGGTCGAGAACTCGGAGAGCATGCAGGACCTCGAGGCTGAGGCTGCTCGCGAAGGTGATGCGGCAGAATCGATCGAGCCGGACCGCACGAACCAAACCTTCCGGCTCGCGAACCTGCACGCGCTCGTCCGCGATCTCGAGCCCAAGGCGGTCCCATGACCGCGACGACGATCCTCGAAGCCTTCGAACCGCCTGACGGGAAGGTGGGGCACAGCGCGATCCTCGTCGCGATGACTGGCGCGGAGGACTTCCTGGAAGCCGCGCTGGTGAGCTTCACGGGACTCAAGGCCCGGCAGCGTGCCGAGCTAGGCATCACCCTCTCCTACCTGATGCTCGATCCGCACGCGACGCCAGCGCGCACCAGCGTCTTTTCGCCGAGCGCCCTCCCGGGTTTGTACGAGCTGCAACCGAAGCCGGTCGATGCGACCTCGCTCCTGCACGCGAAACTCGTGCTGATGGCCTTCGCGGAGGCGCGGACCGGACTTCCGACGGATCTGCGGCTCGCGGTCCTCACGGCCAACTTCACGTACACGTGCGCACGGCACCAGCTGGAGCTCGCATGGGTCGTGGATGTCCCGCTGAACGGCAATGCCCCGGCCCGCGATCGTGCCGATGTCGCGGCGGCAGCGAGCTTCGTCTCCGAGCTGATCGATCGCCGCTACTACCTCGACGAGCGTCAGTTGCCGCCGAAGCAACGGAGCCTCACGCGTCGGCTCGACCTACTCTTGAACACGTGCGCCGAGCACGCGCCTGAGAAGACCTTGCCGGGCTTCATTCACTCCCTAGACGAGCCGCTCTACCCGCAGATCCGACAGCAGATGCGGCGTCAGACGTCTCCGGGACGCAACCTCCTCATCTGCGGTTCAGGCTTCTACGAGAACCCATCGGAGGCTGGAGGCAAACCGACGGTGCTCGCGAAGCTCGAGGATCTCGGCGTGCTGACGGAAAACGTCCGCCGCATCGCGATCGCGGAACCGAAGATGGCTGGCGCGCTCGCGCCCTGGGTGCGTGACGAGGACGTCGAAGGCTGGGAAGTCGTGGCTGCGCACGACCCCCGCAGCGGAGGCCGAACGCTGCACGCGAAGTTCATTTACGCCGGCTACTGGCGCGATGGATTTGCGAGCAACGGCTGCTTGTACCTTGGTTCGGGCAACCTCTCTCGACGAGGGCTTCTGACAGCGGGCTCGCAAGTGACCGCCAAGAAGCAGACCGCCTCGGGACACGATGGCGTGAACATCGAATGCGGCGTCGTCTTTGCTGTGCCCGATCGACTCTCCGCGGAGGACCTGGCGGAACGCCTGTTCTGGCTCGACGACCAGGACGAGCTCGAGGTCGATGCCTGGGAAGCCGGCACTGGCATCGAGCCGGACGACCTGACGCTCATCGTCGCTTCCCCGATTCTGTCAGCGAGACTCGACGAAGCGCACCTGCTTCATCTCCGGTGGCACGACACCGTTTCAGCCGATCGCCGGCTAAGCGTTCGCGTCGGAACGACCGACTGGCTCGAGATCGCTCCCAACGCCGCGACCATCGCGATTCCGCCGCACGAGGCTGCCACGGTCCTGCACGTCCGAGATGACCAGGCCCAACACGAGTGGGCGGTCCCGATCATCGACCCGACCGGGCGCGTCTGTTGGGCTCCGCCCAGGTTCGGGACGTACGACGAGGCCCGCGCCGCGCTCCTCGACTTCCCGATCCGTCCCGCGGAAGCGGCAGGCGATGATGACGATAGCGCCGATGGCGACGACGCCGACGGCAGCGCCGGCCCCACCACGACCGTCGCCGCGGACGACCACGCGAAGAGCTATGCGTTACACGCGGCAGCAGAGCTGATCGAGCAGACCGCGGCTCTCCAGCGTGCATTGCCGCCATCGATGCTCGATGACTGGCTCGAACACATGGAGCGCTGCTTTCGTGCCTCGTTCCCGGAGCCGCTGATCGCGACGTGGCGGGATCACCGGATCGACGTGTTCGCGCACCTTGCGGGGGCAGACCTTCGTCCACCGGCCATGTCGGCAAAGCAACGCGGGCGTTACGACGAGATCCTCACGAGCGTCGCGACCGCATGGGGGCTCCGGTGACCGTCGACTGGGTCAAGGTCGCCCAGCACGCCGAGACATCGCTCGCCCGTGCCGCTGCACCGCTTGTGAGAATTGACCCGCGGGCGCTCGTCAGAAATGACCCACCGCTGAGCGGGGTGGTGTTCGGCGATCGTGGTCGTCGCCGTGAGGAAGAAACGTCCCTGCTCGAAGTGTCGGCGTTGGTTTGAGCCTGACGCGCGAGTCGGTGATCGCCAGCGGGCGTGCGGCGCGGTCGACTGCCAGCGAGCCCGGCACGCGGAGGCGGATCGAGCATGGCGTGCCGCGAATCGCGACTACGACCGAGATCGTCGCTGGAGGGTGACGCTCGGGGCCGCGAAGGAGCAGCCGGCATCGGCGCCGCCGGCGGGCAACGCGCCGGCACCGGTGCCGGGAGTGCCCTGGGATGTGGTGCAAGACGAGATGAGGGTCGAAGGTCGCGTGATCCTTGCGGGAGTAGTCCGAGTAATGGGGTTGTTCGTGCAAGACGAGATACGAAAGCAAGTCGTTGGGATTACAGCGGGAGTGGCCAGACATGCCCAGGGTGTCGTGCAAGACGAGATGGAGGGATTTCGGTAGCGCCTGCACCGTGTCGGCGTGGACATCGATCTGCATCAGCTCGAGCTCCGTCACCGCGATCTCCGGATCCACGACGGCGATCAGCGCCGACGACTGATCGGATCGATCGCCGAGATCGGGCAGCAGGTGCCGGTGATCGTGATCCGCGACGCCGAGCGGTTCGTGCTGATCGACGGCTACCTGCGCGTCGAAGCGCTGCGTCGGCTGCAACGCGATACGGCGACGGCGACGATGTGGCCGCTCTCCGAGATCGAGGCGCTGCTTCATCACCGCCACCTCGCGATCGCGAAGCGCGCTGCGATCGAGGACGCATGGTTACTCGGACGGCTGCGCGATCACGGTCTGACCATGGACGAGCTGGCGCGCCGGCTCTGTCGATCGAAGAGCTGGGTCTCGCACCGCCTCGGCCTGCTCGACGAGCTCGCCGCTGCCGCGCAGGAGCGCGTGCGCGCCGGGACCGTTCCACCGCACGCCGCGATGAAGTACCTCGTGCCGTTCGCGCGCGCAAACAAGCGGCAGTGCGAGCTGCTCCTCACCGGCCTTGGCGATACCCGCGTTTCTGTTCGTGAGGTCGGCGCACTCTACGCCGCGTGGAAATCCGCGGACCGCGCGGGCAAGCAGCGGATCGTCGACGAGCCACTGTTGTTCTTGCGGGCGCTGGCGTCGACGAGTGCCGCTACCGAGGACGAATCGGACTCGCTGCACAAAGATCTGACCACGCTCGCCGCGATCGCGTGGCGCGCGGGTCGCCGCGTACGCGACGGCGGTCGCTTCACCGCCGGACTCACCCGCGCCTGGCGGGCCGCGAGCGAATCGTTCGCGGCGCTCGGCGCCACCATCGAGGAGATGCATGCTGGACCAGACCATCCGACAGACCATCCTGACCCTTCATGACGCCGGCCACGGGTCGCGCGCGATCGCCGACGCGCTCGGAATCTCGCGCGGGGCGGTCAAGCGTGTGCTGCGCGATGGCTGCGCCGCGCCCCCGACGTTTGTACGCGCCGAGAAGGGCGAGCCGCACCGCGACGATATCCTCGCGCTCCACGCGAGCTGCAAGGGCAATCTCGTGCGCGTTCACGAGGAGCTGCTCGCACGCGGCATCGTGACACTCTCGTACCCGGCGCTGACCGCGTTCTGCCGTAAGCACGGCATCGGCCACGAGCCGGTGAAGCCGAAGGGCCAGTACCACTTCGAGCCCGGCCAGGAGATGCAGCACGACACCTCGCCGCACGACGTGCACATCGGCGGCGCGCTCCGCCGCGTGCAGACCGCGTCGCTCGTGCCGTGCTTCTCGCGTCGGTTGTTCTTCCAGTTCTATCCGAGGTTCACGCGCTTCGAGTGCAAGGTGTTCCTCGACGATGCCGCCACCTACCACGACGGCACGTGCGGGCACTGCATGGTCGATAACAGTCACGTCATCGTGCTGCGCGGCACAGGCAAGGAGATGGTGCCGGTGCCGGAGATGGAGGCGTTCGCCCGCCGGCTCAAGTTCACGTTCATCGCGCACGAGAAAGGCGACGCCAATCGTTCGGCGCGCGTCGAGGGGCCGTTCTGGTTCATCGAGCGAAATTTCCTCGCCGGCCGCAAGTTCACCGACTTCGCCGACGCCAATCGTCAGGCGCGCGAGTGGTGCGACAAGGTCAATGCGAAGTTCCGCCGCAGCCTCTCGGCCAGCTCCAACGAGCTGTTCGTGATCGAGCGCGCCGCGATGCGCCGGCTGCCGCTGTGGCGCCCGGAGATCTACGTGCTTCATCAGCGCATCGTCGACCTCGAAGGCTACGTTCACGTCGATGGTCACATCTACTCGGTGCCGTACCAGCTGATCGGCAAGTCCGTCGAGGTCCGCGAGACCAAGGACAAGGTGCGTGTGTTTCTCGGGCCGCGCGAGGTTGCCGTCCACGACAAGGCGATCTCCACGACAAAGCAGCGCAAGACGCTGGTCGAGCACCGCCCACCGCGTGGCCAGGGCGCCGCGCATGTCGCGCCGTTGCCCGAGGAGCGCGAGCTCGCCGGCGCCGGCGCACCATTCGCCGGCTTTGCAGTAACGCTCAAGCAGCGTGTCGGCCCGCGCTGGCCGATCGCGTTGCGCCGGCTCGCACAGATGCGCCGCGACTATCCGACCGCGCCGCTCGCGGCCGCGATCGAGACCGCCACGCACTACGGGCTCTACGACCTCGATCGCGTCGAGCGAATGATCTTGAAAAATGTCGCGACTGCGTACTTCGTTCTTCCCGCCGAGCGCGAGGACCCGGACCAGGAGCCGTCCGATGAAGGATGACCTCGAGCAGCTGCTCAAGAGCCTGCACCTACGCAAGATCGCCGAGCTGTTCGACGAGGAAGCCAAGCGCGCCGAGAAGGCCGACCTTTCCTACCAGGAGTTCGTCGCGCGTCTGCTCCGCGCGCAGTGGCAGGCGAATCAGGAAGCCGCGCTCGCCTGGCGCATCAAGCGCGCCGGGATCCCCGAGCAGTGGACTCTCGAGACCTTCCCGTTCAAGCGCCAGCCCGGTGTCAACGCGCGGCAGATCCGCACCTTCGCCGAGCTCGAGTTCGTCCCCAAGGCCGAGAACATCGTGTTCGTCGGCCCCACCGGCGTCGGCAAGACCGGCCTCGCGTCCGCGATCCTGCTCAAGGCATTGCAGAACGGCCATCGCGGCGTGTTCATGCGCGCCCAGGATCTGTTCGACGAGATGTACGCGTCGATCGCCGACCGATCGACGCGGCGGCTACTCAACCGGCTCGTCAAGGTTGACGTCCTTGTGATTGACGAGATGGGGTACCTAAATCTTCGCCCCGAGCAGACCAACATCTTCTTCAAGTTGATGGAGGAGCGCTACAACCAGCGCCCCACGATCATCACCACGAATCTCGAGTACTCCGAGTGGGCCAACTTCCTCGGCAATAAGGCCTTGGTCGGTGCGCTGCTCAGCCGGCTTCGCTACCAGTGCCACACCGTCAAGATCGATGGCCCCTCGCTGCGCGGCGGCGACGCGAGCTGAATCGTTCCCCTCAAAGAGCGTGACCGGAACCTGAGCACGCTCTTTGAGGGCAACGCGTGCCTCGCTCCAGTCATCGGCGTTGATGGGAAATCTCGCGGTAGCATCGAACACGATGCGCCTCTATCGCGGACTCAAGAACCCGTACCGATCCGAGCTCGTCAACCGCACCCGACACGCGGGCACCGACTTCACCGATTGCCCCGCCACCGCGCTGCTCTATGCACGAAGCTCGCGCGGTGTGCTTCTCGCCGTCGACGTCGACATCGACGATGGCCAGGCAGTGCCAGCTCGCGTCACCAAGGAGCTCTGGCTCGACAAGTCATCCAGCCGGTTCATGCTCTGGGGCCGCTTCGACGACCTCATCGTCGCCAGCTTCCCGGCCAAGGACCTGCGGACACGCCTCCGTCGCGAGCGGCTTCGCAACGCGGCTCACGCCTCGAAGGCCTACGCGCTTCGCGCCATCATCGAGGACGAGCTTCGAGGTCGATCACTGCGCGCGAAACTCGCTTCGCGATCCGAGATCGCCGAGCGGGTCAGTTCATACGAGTAGAGGCGGGTCAGTTCTCGCGAGCGTTGCAGCCCGTGCCGATCGCCTCGATGACGGGCAACGCGATTCGTTGGCGTGGATCATCGGACGGATGCAGGCCTGCAATGGCGTCGTGCTGGCCGACGAAGTCGGCACCGGGAAGACGCGGATCGCGTGTGCCGTGATTCATGCGGTCCTCGCCGCGGGTGGGCGAGTCGCGACGGTCGTTCCCAAAGGGCTGATGCACCAGTGGGTCGCCGAGTCACACACGCTCGATCTCAGCATCGCCCCCAAGCTCTTGACGACGATTCCCGAGCTGTTTCGCAGCGTGACCTCTCCGGAGCACTGGAAGACGCTCGCGCCGAACCCTGACGCGCCGGAGTGGTGGCTGATCTCGCACAACTTTCGCGCGCCGCAGGTACGGGCGAACTCGAACCTGTGGCGAGCAGCATTACCTGCGCTCGTGGAGCTGAAGCTCGCATCCAAGGCGACGCGTGAAGACAAGCGCACGCGCGAAGGCCGCTTCGCCGACTGGCTCGGTCTCAGCGAGAAGCTCACCACGAAGCGATGGGCTCACTGGGATGGGATGGATCTAATCGCGGACGATCTGAAGACTCGCGTTCGCGGCAACGCGCCGCTCCGACGGAAGCTAGCCAAGCTGCCAGAGATCCGCATCACGAAGAAGGAAGGGCGTCTGTTCACGGACCTCGACCTCGATGCGTTCCGCGATGCAAACGGAGAGCAGGTCGTCGAGGAGTTGCTCGGGCTCTGGCTGGGCGAGTTCGACTTGATCGCGGTGGATGAAGCGCACAAGAGCCGGGGAACGGTCGAGGTCGAGGACGACTCGACGAGGGCACGGACCGGAAAGGTGCTCGCGCGCCTCCTCGGTCGTGTCCTGCGGGCTTCCTCCACGGTTCGGCGACTGTGTCTCACCGCGACGCCGATGGAGCTGAGCCTCGACCAGTGGCTCGACCTGCTCGCTCGAGCTGGCACGCAGGTCGCCGATGGAAGTCAGGTCATCGACCGCCTCAATGCAGCGACGCGGAGCGCAGCCATCGCACCCGACGAGGTGGCGCGGCTCGATGAGCTTTGCGCAGCCGCGCACGCGTTCACACGCGCCCTGTCTCCGTACGTCACTCGCCGCCGCCGCACCGAGGATCCGTTGATCAAGGAGTGCCAACTTCGCGTTGGTTCGTCGAATGGTCCGCACCCGCATCGTCGGGTCGAGCCCGTGAGGATCGGTTGGTCCGAGGTAGCGGCGCGTTCGACGGCTTGGCTCGATGTCCTCTTCGCAGCGGAGTGCATGAGTCACGCAGCTCGCGGCCTCCCGCTCTCGCACACCGCCTCGTGGCCCGCCGCGATCCGGGACGCGTATACGAAGCTGTGCAAAGGACACGTCAGCGCCGACTTCGAAGACGCCGATGAATCGATCAAGGTCCCGCCGCCTGAGGAAGCCGACGAACACACGCGCGGCAAGATCATCCGCGTCAACTACTGGTACCGGCAGCTACGCAGCGCGCGCACCCGCGTGAGCGACGTTGCTGCCAGCGATGCGCTGATCGAGAGCGAGCATCCGCGGATCACGGCCGCTGTTCGGGAGATCGAGGCGTGGACGAATCCGAAGGACGGTCCGGGCGAGAAGGTGCTTCTGTTCGGCGTGTTCTTGAGGCCCTTGAAAGTGCTCCGCGATGTTCTCAACGTCCGCAGCACTCTTCGCGCCGTCGACGCAGGGCAACCCATCACCCACTCGATCGAACGCAACGACGAGCTGATGCCGATCGCCGTGCGCCAGCTGGAGCGTCTGCGCGAACAAGACGCCATTCGAGGTCGCTTGCTCACGGCCACGGACACCGAGCTCCGCCGCACCCTCACCGCGGCGCACACGGAGTACAAAAACCTTCAGAGTCGGGTTCGACGTCTGATCACGGATCACACGGACGGCTGGTTCGCGGATCCGCGAATGCTCGGCGGCGTAGACGACAAGGCGCTCAAGGCGAGCGTTCGGGCCCACGCGATGGCGTTCGTCCTAGACGAGTTCCTGAGCGGTTCGACCTCGACCGAATCCATGGAAGAGCGGGTCGCGGCACTGGCCAACGACTACTTCGTTGAACATCTTCGCGAGGAGCTTACGGACCTCGATGCCGATGAAGACGACGCCCGGTCGGAGGCGCTCCGTGCTGTCTTCGCGGACGATCCCGACGCGCGCCAACGTCGCTTTGCCGTGCTTCTCGCCGGCGACACGCAGCCGACCACGCGTCGGTACATGCAGGCTGCCTTCAACCGAGCGGCGTCCAGCCCTCGAGTGCTTCTCGCGCAGAGCCAGGTGGGGCGCGAGGGACTCAATCTCCACAAGGCGTGTCGTGTCGTGATGCAGTTCCACGCCGAGTGGAACCCGGCGATCCTGGAGCAACAGATCGGGCGGGTGGATCGGAAGGGGAGCCTCTGGGAGAAGCTCGCGCGCAAGTGGCTCGATCACGGTGATGCGGCGTCGCCGATGCCTCGGATCGAGGTTCGTCAGCTCGTGTTCGAGGGGACGTACGACGCGTACCAATGGGAGCGTGTGGGGAGGCGGCAGCGTATGTTCGACGCGAGCTTGTTCGGCACGCTCCTTTCTGCGGAGGCATGGCAGCGCGTGCCCGCGGATCGAGTGAGCGATCTCGAAGCGGCTGCCCCGTCGTTTCGACCGCCTTCCAGATAGGCTGGGTGCGATCTCCGATCGAGATCGCAGGTCCTCGTAAACCCTGGATCCTGGGAGATCTCTCCCACTGTACGCGAGCAACTGCTCGCGCGTTCAGTGTCAGGGTGACCAGGTAGTTTCGCCTCCAGAAGGGAGACCGGAATGCACGAGACCAACACGCCGCAGGAACTGGGGCGGACCGAAGCGAGGGTCCATGACCCTGCATGGGAGGACGCGTTCGAAGTGCAGCTGACGGGGGAGATGACCGCCTCCGTGATGGCCTACGCGAAGAAGCGCGCCGAATGGATCCAGAGGACCACCAAGCGCCGCGACAACTACCTCGCGCGCGAGCTGTACCAGGACGCCATCACCGACACCTGGCTCGGTGACGTTGCGTGGGATCCATCAAAGGTGCCACTCGAGCTTCACCTCAAGCGGACGATCCGCAGTCGCTCTGCGAGCCGCATGGAGCATCTCGTGCAGTTCCCGGAAGACCGCGTGGGGACGCTAAGGCTCGATATGGAGACGAAGATGTCCGACGCGATGGAGGTCGGGCAGGTCACCGACCCGACCAGCTACGTCGAGGATGTCGTCGCCAAGCTCTACGAGCTGGCCAAGGACGACATAGAGGTCATTCAGATCCTCGACTGCTTCGCCCGCGACCAGATCGACCGCCGCGACATCATGCGCGTGACCGGTCTCGATCGACTCGCCTACCACAACGCTCGACGCCGCCTGGTGCGGCTCGTCGAGCTCCTGCCCAATGACCTTCGTGAGCGCGCGATCCGCGCGATGGCCTGAGGAGTTGATTATGAACGAGCGCCAGAAGAAGAACTTCCGCATCTACGAAGCGGTCTCGCACGAGGCCGCGATGGATGCCGCCGAGGCGGGCACGGGCCTCACCGACGAGGAGCGCGCCGAGGCGTATCGCTTCGCCGAAGCGTTCCGCGGGAGCATCCAGGCCAAGCGCCGCGCCGACCGCGCGGCCCAGATGAAGGAGCGCGTCCGGCCGTCGATCCTCGCGATGGCTCGCGACGCGGTCGAACAGTGGCTCCGCGCGCTGTTCGCGGCCTACCCAACGGCGGTGATCGCGCACCGCGATCTGACCGAGCTGAGCGACGACGATCTCCGCACGGCGCTGGAAGACGCGCTGACGCTGATCGAACGCATGTCCTGAACCACGAACGACGAACAAGGGGAGATATGGCGGAATCACACGACTCCGATCGGGACACGTTCACGCGCATTCTGGTGGCACTCGCCGTCAACGACGCCGAGCCGCCGCCCAGGAGGTCCGAGATCGATCAGCTCGCCGACGAGATGATCGACTGGAGCCATCGGCTTCGGTACGAGTTCCGGCAGGCCGCGCTCCTCGACCAAGTCGCGAAGCTGTCACGCGCAGAGATCGAGGCGCGGCTCGCAGCGCAGCTCGCGCCCACGGCCTGCTGCACGCAGCTGGCATCGGCGAACGCCGCCGATCCGGCAACGCTCACCGATGATGACCTCCGCGCGCAGCTCGTCGATGCCGAGACGTTCATCGACCGGATGGCCGCATAGCGATGGCGGTGCACAGGGGTCCGAGGAAGTCGGCCGACGAGAAGGCTGCCGAAGCCACACGCCACACCTCGATTCGCGCTCACGCGCTCGAGGCGACTGCTTCGGTTGACGCGCAGTCGGCCGACGGCGCGATCGACGTCGAGAAAATCGCCGACCACCTCGGCGCTGAGATCGTGTTCGGCGACCTCGACGGCGCGAAGGCGCGCGTCGTCCAGATCGGCGACCGTGCCCGGATCATCATCTCGAAGAAGATCGTTGGCGTCGGTGCGATCCGATTCTGCATCGCGCACGAGATCGGACACCTGGTGCTCAAGCACTACGCCCAGGGCGACGCGCTCGGGCGAGCGTTCAAACGCCAGCGGACCTGCTCGCCGCTGACGTCCGACGGCACAGAGATCGAGCGCGACGCGTGTGTGTTCGCGACCGAATGCCTGATGCCGGCACCGCTCGCAGGGCCGATGTGCCAGGTCGCGCCGATCTCGTTCGATCCCGTGCGCGCGATCGCGAGCGCATTCGCCACGTCCCTACAGGCGAGCGCGATGCGCTTCGTCGAGCTGACGTCCGAGCGGTGCGCGGTGGTCTACATGCAACGGGGCCGCGTGCTCTGGGCCAAGAAGAGTGCAGGGCTCCAGGCATGGATCCCGGACGGCCGCGCCGTGGCGCCGAACTCGGCCGCGTCCGACTACTTCGACGACGGCCACCTGGAAGCGAGCCGCGTGCTGCCGGCCTCGACGTGGTTCCCGCGCGACACGCACGCCAAGGACGCGTCGGTATACGAGCATATGACCGCGATCCCCGAGCAGGCTGCCGCCTTCTCATTGCTGTGGTTGCCCACCACATAGGGCGCGATGTCCTCACGGCGCGCGCCGAGACGCCCTCATTGCTCGTGGCGGAGCACCTGAAAGAGAAGTTCGGGTCCGCTCATACAATTGCCGCGTCTAGCGCGACACCACACTACGAATCGGCAATGAGCCATCGCTCAAACCAATATGAATGAATGTCGCCTTCGAATTGAAGCCGTTCCATCTCTGCGCCGTCCTGCTCGACGGGTGTCCGTGCGACGAGTTGCGCGTCGGGTAGCTCCAGCCACGTGTTGCCGACGTCGAGATCAACGCCGCTGATCGCGAGCCGCTCCCAACATGGGATGCTCAATGGCCCTCGCGTATTGAGTTCGACGCGGTCGAAGTCGGCCTGACCGCGCGGAGCCATGATATTTACCGTCCGTCGCTGACGCCTCACGACGACTCCCTGGTTCCTGATTGCTGCCGAGATGATGGTGGCCGTCGTCCACGACAATGCGTCATCTCCTCGGGGAACGCGGAGCTCAACGCCACAGGCAGAGGAGACCTCATGCAGCTCCTGCAGCCGCCCGCGAACCATTGCGAGGTCGATACCCGGCGGCGGTTCCAGACCGCCGATCTGCCAAGTCGTCCCGTTCTCGGCGTGCGCCGTCGCGCCCTTTGAAGGGTCCTGCATCGCTTCAAGCAGATCGAGCGTACGCAGCGCGTTGATCGTCGTTGCGCCGGCGAGGGCGAGCTCTAGCTGGCAGGTCGCCGGCTTGCCGTCCTCACCATCAAGCAGCAGCGTCGCCGCGAACTCTCCCTCGGAGAAGAACAGACGCGGTCGCGACATGTCTGGCCGCTGAACGTGAACTCGTGCCTTGAGACGTTGCTCGCCCTCAGTCGAATTCCAACGGAACTCGACGTCCCACCGAGGACGTCCCTTCACCGTCTCCTTGGTCTGCGGTGGCGCGATGGGATTCTCCTCGAACGGCCCTTCTCTCAAGCCATCGCACCCGAAGCTGAGAGTCTGCGTCCCGGCTTCCTCGACTGCATCGGGAGCGATGGCGAGCCACTGGATCGATGGCTCGCCGAACCGGGTATCGGCCTCGAACGCAGGCAGCGGTCCAGGGCGGTGAAGCGGTTGAGCTCCATCACACGACGCCCAGACCGTCGTCATGTAGCCGATGGTGAACGCGGCCACGGTACTTGGGATGGCTGCCGACCCCTCGTTGCGGACACGCCAGATTCGGAATCGCACAATGCGCCCCGCACCTGGGGCGAACATGCGGAAGATCTCCCACTTCTCCGGCCGTGCACGGCCCAGCACCATCTGCAGATACTCCGGGCTGGCGCCAAGGTGTTCCTTCGATAGCAACATCCAGGTCATGCGCACGACATTGCGGATGACCTCGTCGTACGAAAACGCCGGTCGAGGCGCAGTCACCTCGAACGAGCTCGGCGACGAAATCGTGTAGCGCACGTCCGATTCGTCAGGACGCTTCGAGTCGACAACGAAGGTCAGGCGTTGCTGCTCGCCGTCGAACGTCATGTATGTGCCATCCTTCCCCTTCAGCTTGGGGAAGCCGTTGCGCTTGCGGGCGCCGACGGTGACGCGTTCGGCCGCCGAGTAGTTCGCGAGCGCATCGTCGAGCTTGCTGTTGCCCTCGTTGCAGACGTCGCATTCCTCTGTCGTCAGGTGGTGGCGGTTACCGAACGCCGCCCCGACTGTATGCGCGTCCTTCTTAAATGTCGTCGAGGTAGCGTCCTGGCCGCAGAATCGGCACACGCGAGGGTTCGCGTCGCCGCTGTAATGTCCCCTCGCTGTCAAGACACTCGCGGGCTCGGGATTCGGGTTGTGCGAGCACGCGAGTTCTTCTCGGTTACGCGGCGTGTGCGACCGGCGCCGCGAGGCGCTCGGCCCGACGCTCGGT
>Ga0299915_10000113_pt1 | contig 60567 bp, 50 predicted proteins | sample RVTome_13_FD_200263 | JGI IMG/M metagenome (GOLD analysis project Ga0299915, IMG submission 200263) | Soil microbial communities from uranium-contaminated site in the Upper Colorado River Basin, Wyoming, United States - RVT92D227 (version 2) ...
ACACGGAAGCACGCTGAGGCGCGCACTGTCGAGCTGTGCCGTCCAGACCGGAGGTCGCCTTAAAGTATTCAGTGCTCGTCGCGCTCGTGCTCGCTACCGGGTGTGTGACGCGGATGCAGGCAGCGAGTAGTCGCAGCGTGATCGGTCCCGCGCGCTCGCAGGTGACCGTCATGCAATCGAGCAAGCCCGCCGCGCTCGAGATGGCGGCGCCGCGACCGACGACCTCGATCGCTTCTGCCTCTACTCGAAGGCGAATGACGAACTACGCCCACGAGTAGCAGCGGGTGAGCTCCGTCCTCGACCGGAGCGCGATCCGACGCTCAGTTCGCGTGGGTCTTCAAGGTGTCTCGGATGTCGCTCTCGCAGTCATCGGTCGAGGTGGCGAGGCATGTGCCACCCTTCTCCTTGCAGGTCGTACGCTCGACCCCCCTCGACAGCAGCGGCGGACGAACAGCAACAAAAGTCCGCGTATGCCGGCGGGTTCGTGAATGGCACGGGCGTGCCCTGATGCGCTGCCGGCAAACACTCCTGCTTCGCAGCCGGTCGCGCCGGTTCTCCCAATTGTGGCGGAACCGCCGATCAGAACCCGGGATCCTCGGTTTGTCGTTTCGGCGCTGAACACACAGCCCGGCTCTTCTTGATCGAGCCCATGTCCTGTTTGCAGCGATCCGCCATCGTGCGGGTGGTCGCGGGTGTCATGGGGCCGAGCTCCGCCCACCTCTTCACGGTCTTCTCGAGTGCCTTCTTCAGCCCTTCGCGTGACGTCTCGGGGAGCCTCCTGCACTCCGACAGCTTCTCGAGCGCCGCCTTGTACTCGATGCACTCGGGAGGAAGCACCGGTTCGCTTGCGGTCGTGCTCGCGGCGCTGCCCGTGCTCGCGGCGCTACCGGCACCAGCCGCACTCCCCGTGCTCGCGGCGCTGCCGACATTCGCAGCACTGCCCGTGCTCGCGGCGCTGCCGGTATTCGTGGCGCTGCCCGTGTTCGAACCGCGCTTCGCGGCTGCTGCCTCGATTGCCCTCGCAAGGCTAGCCTCATCATCCGGAGGCGCGTGCTTCGCCATCAGGTCGCTCGTGTCGCGGCCGAGCTTCTCGCCCTGGTCAACCGTCAGCTGCTTCATGCACTTCGCGGGCTCTCCCTTGCGCTTCGCGTCGACGAAGCAGGTGATCACCGCGTCCGACCACGAGTCGCGCTCGCAATGTCGGCGCATCAGCGCGTTCATCTCCACCTCGAGCTTCGCCGGAAGGTCAGCGTTCGAGACCTTCATCGAGTTGGCGACTGCCGCGTCGCACGTCACGCTGTCACCTTCACGCTCGTCCAGCACGAGGACGGCCGCGACCCCGGCGCCGATCACGACGATCGCGCCGACGAGCAAGAACCACTTGCCGCGGTTGCTCCGTTTCACAAACGGGGCGGTCAGCACGACCGGAAACAGCGTCTTGCAGTGGTTGCACCCCCAGGCCTTCTGCTCGGTGAACCACTGCATCGCGGTGCCGCACTGCACGCACGACGGGATATTCTCCACGCACCGACTGTGGCACGGACTCCCGCGTTCGACCGGGTGTGAAGAAGCCTCGCCTCAACCTGCCGGGCGCGAGGCATTTCGCCCGAACCGCCGAGCTGGGGACCGGGCGCACCGGGCGCACCGGGCGCGCCGCAGTACGCGGCACCGGCGCAACCGCAGACCGCGCAAGCGACCGGTCAGAGCTGCATCGAGATCGTCCAGTGCCTCGCGGGCTGTGGTCAGGACCAGGCCTGCCTGCCGGCGTGCATCGCGAGCGGCGACGAGCCGTCACAAGCGGCGGTGACCGCGCTGCTCCAGTGCAACGCGGCGAACGCGGGCGCCTGTGACGCCGAGCTCGACGTGTGCCGCGGGGCGAGCGGCGTCGTCGCGGAGAGTCCGGCCCCGGCGCAGCAGGGCACGTTCACGCAGCCGGCGAACTTTCAGCAGCCGCACTCGAACGCGAACATCCTGCCGTGGCTGGTCGGGCAGTGGATCACGGCGAACCATCAGTTCACGTTCTGGGCCGATGGCAGGGTGCGCCGCGCGTCGGGCGTCCCGCTGATCATGGCCTTCCCGTCGTCGGACGGGAACCACTGCGGAACGAAGGAGTCGACCGCCGCGCTGACCGTTCGCTATCGCATCGAGTGGTTCGACAACCCGTACGACGAAGATCCGAAGTTGCAGCTCAAGCTGCGCGACATCGACTGCACGAAGGGCGACATGTACTGCGTCGATGGCATGAATCGCCGATGAGCTACGAGGCGTCGATCTCCTCGAGCTTCGTCTCGAGATCCGCCGAGATCGCCCGCGCTTTCTCGAGCGCCGTCTCGGCCTCCGTGACCGCCTTGCGCAGCCGCTCGACATCGCGCTCGCGGCGTTCGATGTCGCCGTTGGCCGTACGCAGGGCGGCCTCGTGGCGGTGGCGCTCGGCGAGCTTCTTCGCCTTGGCTTCGTCGGCGCGCCGCTGCTCGGCGGAAGCCTCGACCCGCGCGCTCGCCTCCGCGGCGTCCTGGCGACGCTTCGTGTCGGCCTGTGCGCGCCTGGTCTCGGCCTCGGGGTCGTCGTCGTCGTGGGAGCTCGGTGCCGGAGCCACGAGCCCGGGGATGCCCGCTGCCTCGAAGCCGGGCGGATCGCGATCGTCGGACAGCGCGCCCGGGAGATCCGGATCGAAGCCACCGGTCGCGGCGATCGCGGACAGCGTCGTCGTGATCCGGCGCAGCGTCGTTTCGGTCGCCGCGTTGCCTGCATCCGCGAGGATCGAGGCGGCACGCGCGCGGAGTGCGGCGAGCGCCTCGCGATGTGCGGCCGTTCCGCCGAGGTCACCGTCGCGCAGGCGCTCGGCGGTGGTGAGTAGCTTGTCGAACCCGTCGCGCGCGTGCCACCACAGCTGATTCACCGCCCACGCCGAGATCGGTGGACGGCCGAGCTTGGCGAACCTCGCCGCGCCGGCCTTGTCACCCGTGGCCTTGAGCTCGCCGGCGAGCCGCTTTCGCTCCGTGACAAACGACGCGTGCGGCATCTGATACAGCTCTGCGACGCACTCGTCGTAGCTCGCGGCCATCGCGGCATCGTACGCGAATCGCGGGCCGGCGCGCTTACTGGCGCAGCCGCTCGAGCTGGTCCGCGCCACAAGATTCACACCGGCGCTCGCCGCGCCACGATCCGCGCGATTGCCGGACGGCGTGGTGTCGTACGCGACCTCCGCGCACGTGAGCGCCGACGCACGTGCGGTCAACGGCTGCGAACGTACCGGAGACTCGCGACCGCCATCGCCACGGCCCCGAGCGCGAGCAGTCCGAGCCCGATGCGCAGGAGGTACTTCCTCCGCTGGCTCGGCCCGGAGAGCAGCTCGGGCGGGCAGACCGTGGAGGCCGAGGGAGCGGCGTGGCTCGATCCCCAGGCCGGCGGATCACTGGCGGGAAATGATTCCTCGCTCGCTTCATCGACGAGCCAATCTGGACTCCTGCTTGGCATGGTTCGACGAGGTGCAGCGGTCGTGCCGCTAGGCGCGGCGGAGCCGATGGATGCCCCACGCCGCGAGCGTGATCACCCCGAGCATCCCGATCGCGAACACCGCGCGACGCGGCTCCGCGCGCGGTCGGGGGAGCGGCTGCGTCTGCGCCGTGATCTCGTGCTCGATCGAATCGGCCAGCTCGTCCCACTCGATCACGAGCGCGACATAGTCGGGGCCATCGAGGCCAGGGTCGTCCTCGAAGAGAAGGTCTTTCATGACGAAGAGAACGAGCAACCGACGTGCCGGCCCGCTACGAGGAGACCCGACCGTGAAGCCCGCTTTACTTTCGCCGAGATCCGCGCATGCTCGGTGGACCATGAGCGACCGGAACCGTGCGCCCGCGATCGCGATCGGCGCCGCGATCGTGGCCCTGATGACTTCCCTGATCGCCGTGATCGTCGTCGTTCGCCGTGCCGATCCGGCGGCGGCCGAGGCCAAGCAAGCCGGTCCCGCAGAGACCCGGGTGGCGGCGGCCGACGTCGTCAAGCTCAAGCGCGATTCGGTCGAGAACGTGACCGAGGCCGGCAAGGTGATCGGGGTGAAGATCACCGACGTCAAGGTTCGCGACGCGCTCGGCCTCCAGCCGGCCGATATCATCACCGGGATCGCCGGGCGCACGATCAAGCGCGAGTTCGATGTCTACGACGCGGTGCTCGGCATGAGCATGATGGACACCTCGGTCGTCTACGTCGAGTTGCTGCGCGACAACCAGCCGGTGCTGCTGCGCTGGCAGCTCGATGGCGATCTTCGCGCGGCGCGCCGCGGTGACGACCCGGGCGCGCGGCCGACGCGACCACAGCTCGGCGGGACGGTCGATCCGTTCGCCACGCGCGATCCATTCGGCGGGCTCTCGGCGCGCGATCCGCTGATCGATACGATCAAGAAGATCGACGAGTTTCACTACGAGGTGCCGCGATCGACGATCGAGCGGATCGTCGCGAACCCGAATGACTTCGCGAAAGGTGCCCGCGTGGTGCCGGCGATGATCAACGGCATGGCGGAGGGCTTCAAGCTGTACGCGATCCGGCCGGGCTCGCTGTATTCGGCGGTCGGGTTCATGAACGGCGACACGATCCGCGCGGTCAACGGCCACGAGATGACGTCGGTCGACAAGCTGCTCGAGGTCTACGTGAAGGTCAAAGACGCGAAGGAGCTCGCGATCGACCTCACCCGCCGCGGCAAGTACGAGCTCATCACGATCACGATCAAGTAGGAGCCGGGATCGGCACCGGGCGACAATTATCCGGAGTCTCGCTCGCTCGGCCGGACGGCCTCACGAGACTTTGGTCAATTGTCCGACCCACCTGCATACTGAACGTGTGTTCCCATGAGCGACGAGCTTCGAGCATTCCTCGCGAACGCGCGTGGCACGGCAGCGACCGCAAAGGTCCTGTCGCTGGATGACCTGCGAGCGAGTCGAGGCGAGGAAGCACCGGCCGGCGAGCCCTGGGGGCTCGGCGCGTTGCGAGGTCGGTTCGTCGAGCTCTCGGCGCGTGGCGCGACCGCGACGCTGACGGCGGCGATCGGCCTCGTGATCGAGGCGCAGCGCGAGCACGAGCCGGTCGCGTGGATCATGGGCGCGAGCGGATCGTTCTATCCACCGGATGTGGCGGACAGTGGGGTGGATCTCGCGGCGCTGGTGGTCGTGCGCGTTCCGGACCTCGCCCTCGCGCCACGTGCGGCCGAGCGGCTGTTGCGGTCGGGGGCGTTCGGGCTCGTGGTGCTGGATCTGGGCGGCGGAGCGAACGTCGAGATCCCGATGGCGCACCAGGGGCGGCTCGTGACGCTCGCGCAGGCCCACGACGCGGCGGTGGTGTGCATCACCGAGAAGCCCGAGGACGCCAGCTCGATCGGATCGCTGGTCTCGCTGCGAGCCGAAGCGACGCGGACCGGAATGCTCGGCTCCGGGTTCGAGGTGAGCTTGCGCGTGCTCAAGGACAAGCGCCGCGGTCCGGGCTGGACGCGAGCGATCAAGGTTCGTGGTCCCGACGGAACGTAAAGCGTCTTCAGCGCACACGATCGAGACGCATGCGCACGCCAGCTATCGACGAGATCTCTCCGGATTAAATTGGCGTATTGACACCGCTTTATGGATAGCTGAACAGTTGTACAGGTGAAGGTTGCTTGCCTCGATCTGCCGGCGTTGCCGCTCCAGCTGGTGTGGCGGCGGGAGCCGTCGTGGCGCACGGCGCCGATCGTCGTGATCGACGAGGACCGTCCAGCGGGCACGATCCTGTGGGCGTGTGAACGTGCGCGCGCGGTCGGCATCCTCGCCGGTCAGCGCTACGCGCATGCGCTGTCGCTGTGCGGCGAGCTGCGCGCACGCGTGGTGCCGCACGAGCAGATCGAGGCGGCGATCGCCCTGCTGCGCGTGGCGTTGCACCGGCTATCACCGCGCGTGGAGCCCGGCGAGCCCGGCACGTTCTGGCTCGACGGCACCGGCCTCGACCGGATCTTTCCCGACCAGGGCGAGCCGCGTGGCACGGCGTGGGGCAAGGCGATCGCGCACGAGATCAGCGCGCTCGGCCTGCGCGGTGCGGTCGTCGTCGGGTTCTCGCGGTTCGCGACGTACGCGATCGCTCGGGCCACTCGTCACGGCGTGACCGTGCTGCAGAGCGATGCCGACGAGCGCGCGGCGGCGAGCGCGGTTCCGCTCGCGCGGCTCGAGGTCGATCCCAGGCTGCGCGATGCGCTCGCGCGACTCGGCGTGACGAGCGTGGGCCAGATGGTGCGGCTGCCCGGCGGCGGCATCCTCGAGCGGTTCGGCCGCGAGGCCCACCGGCTCTACCAGCTCGCGGCGGGCGAGCGCTGGGATCCCCTCGTGCCAATCGCGCCACCGGAGGCGCCCGACGAGCGCGTGCTGCTCGACGACGACGAGCACGATGTCGAACGGCTCGTGTTCGTGATCAAGGCGCCGATCGATCGGCTGCTCGAACGGCTCGCCACCCGCGGGCGCGCGCTGACGGCCTTGCATGTCGAGCTCTCGCAGAAGCTCGCGGTCGGCAACATCGAGCTGCGCGCGGACTGCATCAAGCCGGCGGCACCCACGCTCGACTGTCGCGCGCTGCTACGGCTCGTGCACCTGCGGCTCACGGGCATGCCACCGAGCGCGCCGGTCAACGCGGTGCGCGTGTGGGCCGACGACATCGCGGCGACCCGCGAGCAGCTCGCGCTGTTCGCCGCCAAGCCGCGCCGCGATCTCCGCGCAGCCGACGAGGCGCTCGCACGAGTTCGCGCCGAGCTCGGCGACGATGCCGTCGTGCGTGCGGTGCTGCGCGAAGGCCACTTGCCCGAGGCCTGCTTCGGGTGGGAGCGGCTCGTGCACGTGGTCGCGGCGAGGCCCGAGGACGCGCTTGCCAGGACGACCCTGGTGCAGCCACTGGTGCGGCGCTTGTTATCGCGCCCGCGTTGCCTCCCACCGCAGGCGCGGCAAGTTCGCGACGACGGCTGGCTGATCTCCGGCCTCGAGCAAGGCGCGGTCGTGCGGATCGTCGGGCCGTACATCGTCTCGGGCGGCTGGTGGACGCACGAGCTCCATCGCGAGTACCACTTCGCCGAGCTACGCCGCGGCGACTGTCTGTGGGTCTATTACGATCGCAATCGCCGTCGCTGGTTCTGGCAAGGTGCCGTCGAGTAGCTTGGCTCAGCGTTCGTGGCGCAGGCGTTCGATCTCGGTCGGTGCGGGATGAACGAGCACCGTGCCGGTCTCGCCATCGACGGCGAGCAGGTCGCCGGGACGGACCCAGCCGAACAGGCCGGAGACGTCGCTGACGACCGGCAGCCGCGCCGCCCGCGCGATCGCGATCGCCGTCGGGGAGATCACATCGCTCGCGATCAAGGCCGAGGCACCACGCGCGACCGCCGCGATCGCGACGAACGCTCCGATCCGATCCGCGATCCAGATCGAGCCACCGCGGAGCGAGCGCGCGTCGCCGACCCCGACGAGCACGCACAGCTCCTCGATCTCGGTGACATGCTCGGCGGCCTCCGCCACCGTGCCGAGCCGGTACGGAGCACGTGCGTACTCCTGCGCGACCGCACGCAGGCTCGAGGGCTGGTGGGCGCACGCCGCGAAGCGCTCGCGGAGCCGGGCATCGCACAGCACGAGCGCGAACCGATCGAGTGCGGCGTGGGTCGCCGGATCCGGTGCATCGGCGAGCTTGCGCATCGCGCGGCCCAGATCCTCGCGGAGCCGTGCAAACGCGCGATCGATGCCCTCGGTCGGCGGCTTGTCGGAGCCGTGCTCGGACCGCGAGAGCGCGGTGGTCGTCGGGATCATCGACGCGCGCCCGAGTACGGCCCCACCGACGTGCGCGATTCCCGTCAGCCGACCCGACCGGACCGCCGACGCGCGGCGGCGCTCGATCGCGAGCGTGACCGGCGCACCGAGCGCGGTCGCCAGCGTGACCTCGTCGATCGCGAACGGCTTGCGGCGGCGCTGGAGGACGAGCACGCCGATCGCCGAGCCTCCGCCGATCAGCGGCACGCCGGCGAACACCGGATACTTCTCTTCGCCCAGCCCGGGCACGTGCTTGTACGCCGCCTCCGTCGCCGCGTGCGCCGCCGAGACCGGCCGCATGCACTCCGCGACGAGGCCGGTGATGCCCTCGCCGACGTCGAGCACGGTGGCGCCGATCGCGGACGCCGGAAACCCATGGTTGCCACGCATCACGAGCCGCTCGTGCTCGCGCACGTAGATGCTGACGACCTCGGCGCCCGAGATCCCGGCGATCTCGTCGCACATCGCGGACAGCATCGTCTCGACCGGGCCGTCGTGAGCGGCGAGCTCGATCAGTCGCAAGATTCCATCGACCCCGCTGGCTCCGCGGTGGTGCACGTGGACCAGCGATTTCGGCGTCATGACAGCCACAACGCGCAGCGTGGCATGCCAGATGTTTCGGCGATGTTTCTGATCGGTAAGGAGTGTCCCCGCGCCGGTTCAGAGCACCGCGTCGAGCCCGAGCGCCCTGGCGACGCGCGCGCCGTACTCGCGATCCGCGGCGAAGAAGTGCCGGAGTTGCCGGAGCTGGACCTCGCGACTCGCGTGGCCGAGGTGGCCGGCGATGTTCGCCACGAGTCGGGTTCGCTCGTCGGGCTTCATCGCCTGGTAGAGCAAGCCGGCCTGTTCGAAGTCATCGGCGCGGCCCTGCTGCGGATACTCCGAGCGACCCGTCGTGAGGCCGAGTGAGATCGGTGCCTCGGCTTGCCTCGCGTCGGCGATGGCGTGGTCGCGCCCGCCGGGCGAGTAGCTCGCGCGCCTGCCTCCGTTGCCGTCGACGCGCATCTGCCCATCGCGTTGCTGGTTGTGGACCCGCGCATGCGGACAGTTGACGGGGATCTGCGCGAAGTTCGCGCCGAGCCGATGGCGCTGCGTGTCGGGATACGAGAACAGGCGGCCCTGGAGCAGCTTGTCGGGTGATGGCTCGATACCGGGTACGAAGTTCGACGGCGAGAACGCCGCTTGCTCGATCTCGGCGAAGAAGTTCTCGGGATTGCGATCGAGCACGAGCCGGCCGATCGAGATCAACGGGTAGTCCTTGAACCGCCACACCTTCGTGACATCGAACGGGTCGTAGCGATAGGTCTCGGCGTCGGCGAACGGCATGATCTGCACGTACGCCTGCCAGGCCGCGATGCCACCGTGCGCGATGTGCTCGAACAGATCGCGCGTCGCGTGGTCGGGGTCTTTACCCGCGAGGCTCGCCGCCTCGGGACCGGTGAGGTTCTCGATGCCGGTCTCGGTCCTGAAGTGATACTTGACCCAGCACCCGTCGCCGCTGGCGTTGACCCACTTGAACGTGTGGCTGCCGAAGCCATGCATCTGACGGTACGAGCGCGGGATGCCGCGATCGGAGAACAGCACCGTCACCATGTGCGTCGACTCGGGCGAATGCGAGAAGAAGTCCCAGAACGCGTCGGGGTCCTTGAGGTTCGTCTGCGGGTCACGCTTGTGCGTGTGGACCATGTCGGGGAACTTGAACGGATCGCGGATGAAGAACACCGGCGTGTTGTTGCCGACGAGGTCGTAGTTGCCCTGCTCGGTGTAGAACTTGATCGCGAAGCCGCGGGGATCGCGCTCGGCATCGGCCGAGCCCTTCTCTCCGCCGACCGTCGAGAACCGGACGAGCACCGGGGTCTTGCGGCCGGCCGCGCCGAACAGGTGCGCGCGCGTGTGGCTCGACATGTCCGCGCTTGCCTCGAAGTAGCCGAACGCGCCGGCACCCTTCGCGTGCACGACGCGCTCGGGGATGCGCTCGCGATCGAAGTGCGCGAGCTTCTCGATCAGGAAGTGATCCTGGAGCAGCAGCGGACCGCGCGGTCCGGCGGAGAGCGAATGCTCGTTGTCAGGGACCGGGGCTCCGGAGTTGGTGGTCAGCATGAAGTAACGATGGCGAGATCTACGTGATAGTCATAGGCGATTGAATGAATCGCTCTGATAATTGATACCTATCACAGTGATCTAACCGACTGGATTGACATGCATTCTGATATCTGAACACTTGCACAGGTGAGCTACGCGCCGCTCTGGTGCAAGTCGAACTTCTCGTTCCTCGAGGGCGCGAGCCATCCCGAGGAGCTCGTCGAGGAGGCGCACCGGCTCGGCCTCGGATCGATCGCGATCACCGATCGCGATGGCGTCTATGGAATGGTTCGCGCGCACGTCAAGGCACGCGAGCTCGGCGTGCATGTCCTGTGCGGTGCACAGGTGTCGATCGCCGAGCCGGGGAGCGCGCTGGTCTCGTCGCCGGTGACGGTGACCGGGCTGCATCACGAGGAGCACCACGGGCGCGGGCCGGGCTGGGGTGCCGAAACCGATGATCTCCCGCCGGCGATTCCGGTCACCGGCCGGCGCGGGCGAACGAAGCGCGCCAGGCCGCGGCAGGTCGCGCTCGATCCGAGCCGCGAGCTCGCGAGCCAGGTCGAGCCGGCATCGACGCAGCTCGTGTTGCTGGCGATCGATCGCGCGGGCTGGGCAAACCTGACGCGCCTGCTCACCGCGGGCCGCCGGCGCTGCGACAAGGGCGAGGCCCTCGTCTCGTGGCCGGAGGTCTGTACGCGTGCCGGTGGGCTGATCGCGCTGTGGGGAGGCGAGGGGAGCTTGCTCGCCGGCGATCCGGATCCCGATCCACGCACGGTCGGCGAGCTGCGCGACGCGTTCGGCGATCGACTGTACGCGATGCTGACGCGGCATCGCCGTGCCGAGGAGATCCCACGCGAAGCTCGGCTGCGCGCGCGCGTGGCCGCAGCCAAGATCCCGCTCGTCGCCACGACCGAGGTGCTCTACCACTCGCGCTCGCGGCGGCCCTTGCAGGACGTGCTCACCTGCATCCGTCACGGCGTCACGCTCGCGACCGCGGGCCGTCGCATCCGCGATAACGACGAGCACGATCTCCGCGCGCCGCACGCCTTCACGAGGCTCTACGCCGACGAGCCGGCCGCGCGCGCACGCTCGCTCGAGATCGCCGCCCGCTGCACGTTCTCGCTCGGCGAGCTGCGCTATCGCTATCCGTCCGAGCGCCTGCCGGGCGGCACGACCTCGGGGAACCACCTGCGCGAGCTCACCTACGAGGGCGCGGAGTGGCGCTACGGCGGCGACATCCCTTCGAACGTGCGCCGCCAGCTCGACGCCGAGCTCGCGCTGATCGAGGAGCTCGACTACCCGGGCTACTTCCTGACGATGCACGAGATCGTCTCGTACTGCGGGCGCCGCGACATCATGTGCCAGGGGCGCGGCTCGGCGGCGAACTCGGCGGTGTGCTTCTGCCTCGGCGTCACCGCGGTCGATCCGGTCCGCATGGGGCTGCTATTCGAGCGCTTCCTGTCGCGCGAGCGCGCGGAGCCACCCGACATCGATCTCGACATCGAGCACGAGCGCCGCGAAGAGGTCATCCAGCACGTCTACGACGTCTACGGCCGCGATCACGCCGCGATGGTCTGCAACATCGTGCGCTATCGCCCGCGGTCCGCCGTGCGCGACGTCGGCAAGGCACTCGGCATCCCGGAGACCGCGCTCGATCGCGCCGCGAAGCACCTCTCGATGTACGGCCTCGTCGAGCAGGACGCGCTCGTGCGCGCCGGCCTGCAGGATCACGGCGCGACCGCGCTCGACAATCTCGCCCGGCTCTCCGACGAGATCCTGGAGTTCCCCCGCCACATCTCGATCCATCCCGGCGGCTTCCTGCTCGGTCACGAGCCGGTCCACGACATCGTGCCGATCGAGAACGCCTCGATGCCCGGCCGCACCGTCATCCAGTGGGACAAGGACGACCTCGAGGACCTCGGGCTGTTCAAGGTCGACCTGCTCGCGCTCGGCGCGCTCCACCAGCTCCACCTCGGCTTCGATCTGTTGCGCGCGCACCGCGGCATCGACTTCACGATGGCCACGATCCCCGCCGAGGACCCCGACACCTACGACATGATCTGCACCGCCGACACCGTCGGCACGTTCCAGATCGAGAGCCGCGCGCAGATGTCGATGTTGCCGCGGCTGCGCCCGCGCACGTTCTACGATCTCGTCGTCGAGGTCAGCCTCGTGCGCCCGGGCCCGATCTCCGGCGGCATGGTCCATCCCTACCTGCGCCGGCGAAACGGCCTCGAGAAGGTCGAGTACCCGCACCCGAGCCTCGAGCCGGTGCTCGCGAAGACCCTCGGCATCCCGCTGTTCCAGGAGCAGGTCATGCGCCTCGCGGTCGTCGCCGCCGACTACACGCCGGGCGAAGCCGATCAGCTCCGCCGCGACATGGCCGCGTGGCGCCGCTCCGGCCGCATCGAGAAGCATCGCGAGCGCCTCGTCGGCCGCATGGAGCAAAAGGGCATCGCCCGCGAATTCGGCGAGCGCGTGTTCGAGCAGATCCGAGGCTTCGGCGAGTATGGATTCCCGGAGAGTCACGCCGCGAGCTTCGCGTTGATCGCGTATGCGACGTCGTGGATGCGAAGGCATTACCTCGCCGAGTTCACGTGCTCGTTGCTCAACGCGCAGCCGATGGGGTTCTACTCGCCGGCCACGATCGTCGGTGACGCCCAGCGGCACGGGCTCGAGATCCGGCCGGTCGACGTGATGCACAGCGAGTGGGACTGCACGCTCGAGCAAGTGGACGATGCGTTCGCGGTGCGGATGGGGTTGCGATGGACGAAGGGGATGCAGCTCGCCGATGGACAGCGCATCGTGAAGGCGCGGTGCGAGCACGCGTTCGCCAGCATCGAGGACTTCGTGCGGCGCGCGCGGATCGCGAGCCGGGCGCACACGCAGCTGGCCGAAGCAGGCGCGTTCGGCGAGCTCGCCCGCGAGCGGCGCGATGCGCTGTGGCAGGTGCGCGGGTGGATGGCGCGGCAGGACGACGCGATCGCGCTCGCGAGCGACAGCGACACGCAGGTCGAGCTCGCTGCGCTGTCGAAGCTCGACGAGATCTTCTGGGACTACGGCGCGAGCGATCACTCGACGCGCGGTCATCCGCTCGCACCGCTCCGCGACGAGCTCCGGGCGAAGCACTGGCCCGATGCACGAACGGTGTCGCGAGGTCGCGATGGCCAGCGCATCGAGTACGTCGGGATCGTGATCTGCCGGCAACAACCGGGCACCGCGTCGGGGGTCGTGTTCATGACGCTCGAGGACGAGACCGGGTTCGTGAACCTCGTGGTGTGGCAGCAGGTGTTCGCGGAGTACGCGCACGTCATCCGCACCACCTCGTTGCTCGGGATCACCGGCAAGCTGCAGGTGCAGGAAGGCATCGTCCACCTGATCGCCGAGCGCGTCTGGGTACCGGACCTGTCGCGCCCGGTCGCCGACGTCGCGAGCCGCGACTTCCACTAAACGAAGCAACGAGAGACCGAAAGATCTGGGGGACCACGATGCCACGTGGAGGTACGGCGTGAGCCGAACCCGGGAGCTTGGGGGTGTGCTGGGAAGCGACGTACGAACTTCGTTATGACGTCGTCATGACGTCGTTATAACGTCGCCCCCGACGGGGGCTGTCCTCGTGCGCGGGAAGCCACCCACGACCGCACCCGGTCGGACGCGTGCGGCTCCGACCACCGCGAGCGCATCGGCCCTCAGGTGACGGCCGTGCCGACGCCCTCGCGGATCTCGATGGGAGCGGCGAGCAGGTGCTCGAACACCTTGCGCGCGCGACGGATCGGGACCCAGTCGTAGAGCAGCGCCTCGACGGGGCGCCACATCACGACCCAGCCGAGGATCGTGAGGCCTTCCCTGACAACCGTGGCCACGCCTGGATCCGGTGGCCCGCCGGCGAGCTGCGCGAGCGAGAGCAGGATCACGAGCAAGGTCGCGCCGATCACGAGCTCGATCTCGCCGGTGCGCCGGTGTCGGCGTCGCCGGCGCCCGAGCCGCTCGATCTCGTACTCGAGATGGGCTCGATACGCCGGCTCGATCTCGTCGCCGCGCGCCGGGTTCTGGAGCCAGAACACGACGCGAAACTGGCCGTGTCCGATGAGGTCCTCCGCCGCGGAGACCAGGTACTCGATCAACTCTGGATCGAGATCGCGCCGCCGAAACGGCGCCGGATCGCGGTTGTCGAACAGCTGCTCGAGCGCCGCGACCCGGACATCGATGATGTGCTGGTCGTGCTCGACGCGATACCGCGGATGAGCTCGCGCCGTCGTGCTCGCCATGCGAGCAGCAAGCTATGACTTCGAGCCGCCGCCGACAACGATCTTGCGCGGTTGCTGGCCGGGTTTCTTCGGGACCATGAGCGTCAAGACGCCGTCCTTCAGCTCGCTGCGGATGTGCTCGAGATCCACGTTGTCGGGGAGCGTGAACACGCGGTTGAACGTCCCGTACGATCGCTCGTACGCGTAGATCGTGTCGCCTTCGCGCTCCTCGGATTCCTGGTTGCGCCGGCCGCTGATCGCGAGGCGGTTGCCGACCAGCTGGATGTCGATCTCCTCCTTCTTGACCCCCGGTAGATCGGCCTTGAAGAGGAACCCATCGTCGGTCTCGCGTACCTCGAACTGCGGCACGAACATCTGCTCGCCGACGAACGGCGTCATCGCCCCGAATGGATCGCGCAGGAGCTCGCGCATCAGCTGGAACGGGCTCCGGTACATCTCCCGGTTCTGTCGCGCGGGCAGGACCTCGGTGCGGCCTTGTTGTACCGGTTGTCCAGCCTGCCGTACCGGCACGTTCTGGTTCTGATCGTTCTGCTTCTTCATGTCCGCCATGGTTGCCGTCCTTTGTGTGTTGCGAGCAGCCACCGTGCAAACACCACGCCTCAAAATCCGGCGATGTGCGCGCCGACACGCGTTCACGTGCGACGTCGGCGCACAGGCGTGCGCACGGTTCGCAGTGGAGTCGTAAGGGATTTCACACACGAAGCAGCGGCTCGAAGAAAACTCCAAGCTCCGGTCGAGCTGGGGTTCCGACGTACGTCCCCCAGGCGTGCCGCGCGCGTGTTCGCGCGGTGTGCGCGGGGCGCGTTCCGTCTCGACAAGAGGGTGCGTCATGAAGCTCGTTTGCGATTCCTGCGGCACGAAGTATTCGATCGGTGACGACCGGATCGCCGGCAAGGTGTTCAAGATCCGTTGCAAGAAGTGCAGCCACGTGATCGTCGTGCGCGGCGCCGCGGTGCCGGTCGCCGAAGTGGTCGCGAGCGGCGAGTGGCATGTCGTGATCGATGGCCAGCAGCTCGGCCCGTTCGAGCTCGCAGAGCTCTCGCGCCGTCGAGCGACCGGCGAGCTCGACGATGACTCGTACGTGTGGCGCGAAGGCATGATCGACTGGGTGGCGCTCGGAACGCTCGAGGAGCTGCGCACGAGCCCCCGACCGGTCGAGGTCGCGCCCGAATCGGCGCGGCTGCGTGGCGAGCGCAACGAGAGCTCGGTGCTGTTCACGCTCGGCAACCTCGCGAAGCTCGCGGCCCCGCAACCCGCGGCCGCGGCGGCTACGGGCGCCGGAGAAGGCTCGGGCCTGATCGACATTCGCGCGCTCGCGGGCGCACTCGCGCCGAAGGCTGCGCGGCCCGTGACCACGGGATCGCTCGACGACCTCCCGGTCTACACGCCGGCCGGGTTTGGCGAGCCGATCGTGCTGATGCCGAGCTCGCGCCGGGTCGGGGTCGATCGTCGGCTCGTGATCGCGGTCGTCGCGCTCGTGACGATGCTGGCGATCGTGGCGACCGTGCTGGTCGTCATCGTCACGCGCGAGGGCGATCGCGAGCAGCAGGTCGTGCGCGAGCCCGCGACCCGGGTGGCGGTGATCGACGAGCCGCGGCGCGAGACGCCAGTGGATCGACCGCCACCGAACGTCCCCGCGAGCGATGCGGTCGCGGCTCGCACGGCGGCCCCGAGCAGGACCACGACGCCGAACCGCACCACGACGCCGAACCGCACCACGACCCCGGACCGGGCTACCCCGCGCCGCGCAAAGGCCGAGTGCACCGAAGTTTCGTGCGTCGTCAGCGGCTACGCCGAGAAGTGTTGCGATCCGTTCCGCCCGCGGACCGGCACGCCGATCCCGACGGTGCGACCGCAGCAGGCGCTGCCGGACAGCCTCGATCGCGGCTCGCTCGCCGAGGGCCTCGCGACGATCAGGGCGCAGGCGTGCGGTGGTAGGTCGCCGGCCCGAGGCGACGTCAGCGTCAAGCTCAAGGTGTCTCCGGAGGGGACGGTGACGGGCGTGACCATCAAGAGCACCCCGGACCCGGCGCTCGCCGCGTGCGTCTCCTCCGCCGCGCACAAGGGAACGTTCGCGAAGACGAGGCGGGGCGGCTCGCTCTCGTACGTCTGGCGGTTCTGAGGTGGGGCATCGAGTTGGTCCGAGGTGTGCTCGTCGCTGACGCATGACCATCGTCGAGTTGCTCCAGCGCAAGCACCACGAGGTCGACGCGCTGTTCTCCGAGATCGACTACGCCGCGGCCGCCTCCAAGCACCGGCTGGCACGGGCGACGTTTCGCGGACTGTCGATCAAGCTGATCGCATCCATGCGGGCGGTCCATGCCGTGGTGTATCCGCGCTTCGCGTTCCACGGGTTGGCGGCCGAAGTCACCGACGCATCACGGGAGCACTACCGGATCGAGCGCGCCATCAATCACATCCGCATCGGCGCGCTGTCACCCGAGGAGTGGCGTGCAGCAGTGAGAGAGCTCCGGTGGATGGTCGACGATCACGCGACTGCAGCGGAGTGCGCGCTGTTTCCGTTCGCGACACTGGCGCTCACCGGCGACGAGCTCCGGACGATCGCCACCGAGTTCCTGGCGTACGAGCCGGTCGCGGCCTCGGTCGCCGGCCCCTCGATCACGTACGACACCGCGGCGTAGACGCACGGCGGGCCACGGCGCCCATGCATTCGCGCCTGGTCGCGATCTGCTACGCTCGTCCGATGTACCGCGTCGCGCTCCTCGTCGGCATCCTCGGATTCGCGGCGTGTGGTGGCAGCGCTCGCGGCCCGGCGTGGCCCAAGCTCACGGTCGCGGAGACCGACGGCGGCGAGAGCCTCGCACCGCGCAAGGCGGCCTCGTTCTCGATCGAGGAAGCCGAGGACGAGGTCGTCGTCGAGGTGACGCCGGAGCCGGCGAAGGTGAAGCCGGAGATCAAGGCCTCCGAAACGCCGAAGGGCGCGACGTCGACACCGACGACCGCGCCCGACCTGGTGATCACGACCGAAGAGATCGTGATCGAGATCGAGAACTGACTAGAACGGGCCTGCGTTGTCGAGGCAGAACAGCGGCTTGTTCGCCGGGAAGTAGTACCCGGAGGCCATGCACATCTCGTCGGTGACGGCGCTGTCACCGCTGGTGATCGTGCGGTTCGTCGGGTTCGCGTACGTGCACTCGTACGTCAGCCGGTTCGACGCGAACGTGTAGAACGTCGCCGGCTCCATGAACGACACGATGCCGGGGTGCTCCCAGTCGGTGCTGGCGAACATCTCCGCGGTGCCGTCCTTCACCGCGGTCTTGATCGCCTGCTTGTGCGAGTGCGTCGACATCAGCCAGAACTTCACGCCGGCGGGCGTGGCGCACGACCGCGTCTCGAGATCGCTTGTCGCGTTGGGCGGGATGCTGATGCTGCCGTTGTAGGTCACGAACGCGGCGGTCTTGGTGTACGGAGCGCCGGCGTCGAGCGCCTCGGCATCGAGCGTGACGTGGGCCTTGATGACCGCGTCGGTCGCGTTCAGGTAGTGCATCTGGAAGTACCCCGCCGAGCTCGCGGGGACATCCTGGGCGAGCGGCTTGCCGGTGCCGTCATCGATCGGAAGGCTGACTTCGGCCACCGGGTTCTGCGCGGCGTAGGTCCACACGGGGAGGTTCGTGCCGCTGCCACCTGCGAAGCCGCAGTCGGAGGCCGAGACGGTGCCCGGTGGCATCGTGTCGCTCGGCGTCATGAACATGATCATGTGGTGGCTGCCCGGCGTCATGTCGGACTTCCACTTCTTGATCGCCAGCGGCTCGGTGTTCGGGGTCCGGAAGTAGAAGCAGTACGTGATCTCCTGCCCGGGTTGGATCTCGATGTCGGGGCTCACGATGCGAAAGCCGCGACCGGGCGGTTGCTCGGTGGCGTCAGGATCGACCGTATCGTCGCCACCGCCGCCACCACCATTGCCGCCGCAGGAAATGACCGCGGACACGAGCACGAGAGCGAAGCAATTGCGCATTGGACCCCCTTTAGTCGGACGCGAGCCTATCAACTTGAGCATCACTGTCTACAGCTTATTGAACACGAGTTCCGTTTCACTGACTGACAGCGACTGATGCCGCTGTGCGCCAGGACACGTACTATCGCCGACCATGACGCGGTTCGACGTCGACTTGTTCGTGATCGGCGGTGGCTCCGGGGGCGTGCGTGCAGCGCGTGTCGCGGCCGAACACGGTGCGCGTGTCGCGATCGCCGAGGCCGATCGATGGGGCGGCACCTGCGTGATTCGTGGTTGCGTGCCGAAGAAGTTGCTCGTGTATGCCAGTGAGGTCAGTCGCACGATCGAAGATGCGCGCGGACACGGCTGGACGATCGAGGGCGCGCGTCACGACTGGGCGGCGCTCATCGCAGCAAAGGACAAGGAGATCACGCGGCTGTCGAAGGCGTACTCGGCACGCCTGCAGAAGGTCGGCGCAGAGGTCATCGCGGGTCGCGCCGTCCTGACCGACCGCCACACGATCCAGATCGGGAGCCGGATCGTCACCGCCGCTCACATTCTGATCGCGACCGGCGGCGTGCCGAAGCGGCCGTCCGGGACCTGGATCACCTCGGACGAGGCGTTTCATCTGCCGAAGCTCCCGGCCCGGATCGGCATCCTCGGCGGCGGCTATATCGGCGTCGAGTTCGCCCACATCTTCGCGGGGCTCGGCTCGCGAGTGACGCTCATCCACCGCGACCGCCACGTCCTGCGGGGCTTCGACCCCGATGTTCGGGAGCTGGTCACGCACAACCTCGTCGCCCACGGGATCGACGTCGTGAGCTGCAACGAGCTCGTCACGAAGGACACGACGTTGATCGCCGGCGATCGCACGATCGAGGTCGACGTCGCGATGGCGGCGATCGGGCGTGCCCCGGCGACCGAGGGGCTCGGCCTCGATGCGGCGGGCGTGAAGGTCGACGCGCGCGGCGCGATTCCCGTCGACGAGATGTCGCGCACGAACATCGAGAACATCTACGCGGTCGGCGACGTGAGCGGCCGCGTCGCGCTGACGCCGGTCGCGATCCGCGAGGGCCACGCCGTCGCCGACACGCTGTTCGGTGGGCGGCCGACCTCGATCCAGCACCGCTTGATCCCGACGGCGGTGTTCGCGCAGCCCGCCGCGGCGGCGATCGGCTTGACCGAGCCAGGCGCCCGCGAGCTCGGCCACGATCTCGTGGTGTTTCGCGCGAAGTTCCGGCCGATGCGCTACGCGCTCTCGGGACGCGACGAGCAGGTCCTGGTCAAGGTCATCGTCGACAAGCCCACCGATCGCGTGCTCGGCGTCCACATGGTCGGGCCCGACACGCCGGAGATCATCCAGGCGGTCGCCGTCGCGATCACGATGGGCGCGACGAAGGCCGATCTCGATCGCACGTTCGCGCTGCATCCGACGACCGCCGAGGAGCTCGTGCTCCTGCGGTGAGCTCAGGCCTGCGTGACGTACACGAACTGGATGCACATCTCGCACTCGGTGCCTTCGCAGAACTTGACGTTCGTGTCGTCGAGTGACGTGTCGTAGTGGCACGTCAGGCGAACCGTGTCGCCACCGCGTAGCTCGACGGGCTCGGCGTACCAGTAGAAGTGCTGCCAGTGGAAGCTCCAGTTGACGAGGTCCATCAGGCACTGGTCGTTGGCGCCGCTGCTCTCGACGGTGAGCTTGGCCGCCGTGCCGCGCTGGTGCATGTGGACGCCGCCACCCCAGAGCTTCACGCGCGAGACGCTGCCCGGGATGGTCTGCACGCCGGTCGCGATCGCATCGGGATCGCGGGGCGGCAGATCGACGTTCCCGCTGAGCTTGATCATCTGCGCCGGCTTGGCGACCGTGTCTGCGAGATCGAGATCGATCGTCGTATGGTCGGGCTTGCCGTCGCTGTTCGCGAGGTTGTAGTGCATCTGCACGACGAGCTTGCGCGTGCCGTCGACCGCGATGCCGGTGTTCGGCGGAAACGCCGTCGCCTGGTTCCCGGGAACCCAGCCGACGAGGAAGGTCGCGCCGAGCTCGGTCGGACCGCCGTCACAACGATACGGCCCACCACCCGCCGCCGCCTGGCGCGCGAGTGCGTCGGCCTCGGCCGCCGGAGAATCCAGCGTGAACAGGATCACGTGATGTGCGACCGTCAGGTTGCTCGGTCGCACGTGCGCGCCGGTGACGAACTTGTTCGCGCCGATCGCATCGACGACGAAGCACTTGAAGTCATCGGGGATCGTCGGGTCGGGCGAATACGGCACACCGGTGTCGACCGTGTGATCGATCTCCGCGAGGCCGCCCGGCGGTGGCGGCGGCGCGACGCTGTTCGCGGGATCCCCGGCGAGGCGCGCGCCGTTGATCCACGCGGTGAAGGTCGTCAGGTCCTCGTCGGACAACCAGTGCGCGTTCGGGAAGGTGTGGCACTCGCCATCCTGGTCCGCATAGAACGGCGGCATGATCCGGTTCATCACGGCATACGCCATCGGCAGGTCGGCGGCCGCGGCGGCCGTGTCCTCGTATGTCGCGAGCGAGAACGGAGCGAGGCGGTCCGGATCGGTCGAGTGGCACTCGACGCAGTTGTCATTGACGATCCGCTGGACCTGACCGTAGTAGACGGGCTCGGCGGCGGCGGGATCGGGCGGCGGCACCGAGTCGGTTCCGCAGCCCGTCGTGACGAGGATGGCGAGGAGGAGGCGCTTCATGCGTGCTGCGTGGTGCAGCCGCCATGCCCCGCCGGATGCGAGCAGTTGCGCGGGGCTACGCCGCGTCGTGCGGCCGCGTGTCGACCGCTCCAGCGGACACTGTCCGGTCGAGCGGACAGGTCAGCGCGTTCCTGGTGGCGCAGATCCGAAGTTGCGCGGTGGTACAACGGGACGTGGACCAGACGCTGCGCCACGGCGCGACCACCGTACCGATCCGTACGATCGACGTGGAGGTGCAGGCGGGACCCGACACCGGGATGCGCGCGACGGGCGACGCGCTGACGATCGGGACCGCAGAGGGCAGCTCGCTGCGGCTGACCGATCCGTCGGTGTCGCGGTTTCACGCCGAGCTGCGCGCGGGGACGAGCGGCGTCACGGTGATCGACTGTGGCTCCACCAACGGGACGTTCGCGGGCGCGCTCCGGATCGAGCGAGGCATCGTGCCGGCGGGGACCACGCTACGCGTCGGGGCGACCACGCTGCGAGTCGGCGACGCGACCCCGGCCTGGATCGAGGTCCACGGCGAGGAGATGCTCGCCGGGGTCGTGGGGTGCTCGCCGTCGATGCGGCGCGTGATGGCCCAGGTCGCGAAGGCCGCGCAGAGTGAAGTCTCGGTGCTCGTCACCGGCGAGAGCGGGACCGGCAAGGAGCTCGTCGCCCGCGCGTTGCACGACCTCGGGCCGCGGCGCGATCGACCGTTCGTCACCGTCGACTGCGGCTCGTTGCCGCCCACGCTCGTCGCGAGCGAGCTGTTCGGCCACGAGCGCGGCGCGTTCACCGGCGCCGACCGCGCGCACGTCGGCGCCTTCGAGGCCGCGGACGGTGGGACGATCTTCCTCGACGAGATCGGCGAGCTGGGCCCGGCGATCCAGGCCACGCTCCTCGGCGTCCTCGAGCGCCGGAAGCTGCGCCGGCTCGGCAGCCGCACCGAGCTCGCGATCGACGTGCGCGTGGTCTCCGCGACCCACCGCGATCTGCGCGCCGAGGTCAACCGCGGGACGTTCAGGCTCGATCTGTTCTACCGGCTCGCCGTGGTCACCCTCGGGATCCCGCCGCTGCGCGAGCGACCCGATGACATCCCGCTGCTCGTCGAGCACTTCTTGCGCGACGCCGGCTGGGAGCAACCGGTCGCCGCCTTGATCTCGCCGCAGGCGATGGAGTCGCTGCAACGGCTGCACTTCGACGGCAACGTTCGCGAGCTGCGCAACCTGATCGAGGCGGCGGTCGCGATGAACGAGGCACCGGCGCTCGACGGTGCACCGGCGGTCGCGCGCGGCACGACGCTCGGCGCGGACCTGTCGCTGCCGTACAAGGATGCGCGCGCGCAGCTGCTCGATCAGTTCGAGGCGCAGTACCTCGAGGCGCTGCTCGAGCGCGCCGGCGGCAACATCTCCGCGGCGGCGCGGATCGCGCGGATGACGCGATCGCACCTGTCCGAGCTGCTCGCGAAGCGCCGCGGACCGTAGCTCACCGGAACGCGGCGCACGCTCGGACCTCGCGCTCGCAGTCGGTGTCGAGCACGTCGAGCGAGAGTGCGATCGGGCCGTCGACCGCGTCGAGCTGAACAGGACAGCTGTACGCGCAGCCGACGAGCTGGGTCGGATCGAAGATCAATGGCACGGTGTCGCACGGCTCGGTGGTCGCGACCGCGCGGATCAGCACCGGCTGATCGGGCGCATCCAGCGTGACCGCATCCATCGCGAGCTGGCCGCGAATCTTGGCGAGCAGCGGTCGCAGGTCGCTCGCCAGGATCTCGGACCGATCGAACGTCACCGGCCGGCAGTAGCGCGTGCCGTCGGCGCGCGGCACGATCGCGCACTGCTTCTCGGTACACGCGGTGACCAGCTCCTCGCCGCGACAGCCTGGAAACTGCTTCGCCAGATCGATCACGTCGACCACGACATTGAACGAGTACGTCGTTCCGGTCAGCGCACGGTCGGCGAGGAGCGCCGTCTGGCCGTCCTCGCGACACAGAAATCCTGCGGTGATCGTGCGATCGCTCGGCCCGAGCTGCAGCGCCACCTCGTGGCTGCGCTGGCAGGCGGCGAGGACGATCACGAGCGTGATGATGCGCATCAGAATCCCACCATGGTCTGGACCTCCGGTTCGTAGATCACGTAGACGATCGCGCCCGAGACCGCGAGCGTCGCGCCGGCGACGGCGATCCAGAACCACGGGCGCTGCCAGACGCGCGGTCGCTGCAGGATGTTGGCGTCGTACGCGAGCTCGCGCACGAGGGGGCCGGCGGTACGCGCGCTGCTCGAGGCCCGGGCCTTGCCGTCGACGATCATCGTGCCCGTGAGCTGCGCCCCGGCGTGGACGTACGCGACGCGCGGTTGCGCGGCCGCGAGCGCGATCAGCGCCGCGCCGACCGTGTCGGTCGCGGGCATGCCTCGGCCGAGGCGCGCGCGCCACTGCGAGCTCGCGCGCGCCGGCGATGCGGGCTGCTGGGCGATCGCGACGTCGGTGCTGTCCGGAATCCGGACGACGCGCCAGGCCGGCTCGAAGCCATCAGCCTCGAGCGCGATCACGTGCTCGCCCGGCGCGAGCTCCACGGTACACGGCGCGACACACATCGCGGCCCGCCCATCGACGGAGACCCGCGCCCCGGGCTCGCCGGCGATCGCGAGGCGTGCGCGGGGCCGCTGGTTCGCGACCTCGATCGCATCGTTGATCAGCTGCTCGACCTCGATCGCGACGGCATCGGCGGGGAGGTCGAGGCCGAACCCCGCGAGCCGCGCCGCGGCCGTGCGCGCGTCCTCCTTCGCAGAGCCTTGAAAGGCGCACGCGGCATCGAGCGTCAGCGCCCGAGCGGCGGCCGCGCGGTTGCCGATCGCGAGCAGCCGCGGCACCTCGACCCGCGCCACCTCGGTACGGCAGGTGTCGTGGTTGCCCTGCGCGTAGGCGGCGCGCGCTCGCGCGAGCACGCCGGTGGTCGCGTCGGACTCGGCGGGCGTGGGCGCGGCGAGCTCGATCACGTGCAGCTCGAGCCCGGCGACGGCGGCGGGCTCGATCGGCGCCGCGGCACGATCACCATCGACGAGCACCGCGATGGCGATCGGATGTCTGGGCGCCGCAGCGCAGGCGGCGAGCATCGCCACCGCGAGCATCAGCCGAAGAAGCAAGACCCGGCGTGGTAACATGACGCTCCCGTGTCGGGTGATGGTCGGAGTACACGGTACCGCATCCTGCGCCGGCTCGGGCAGGGCGGCATGGCGGAGGTCTTCGAGGCCGAGCTCGCCGGTGACCTCGGCTTCGTTCGCAAGGTCGCGATCAAGCGGATGCTCGACGGAGCGGCGGCCGATCCATCGGCGGCGCAGCGCTTCCTCGACGAGGCGCGGATCGCGAGCCGGCTGCATCACGCGAACGTGGTCTCGGTCGTCGACCTCGGATTGCTCGACGGCCTGCCGTTCCAGGTGCTCGAGCTCGTCGAGGGGCTCAACGCGCAGCAGCTCATGCAACGGGCCGGTGGCAAGCTGCCGCTCGAGGTCGCGCTCGCGATCGCCGGCGATGTCGCGCACGCGCTCGATCACGCGCATGGTGCGCTCGATCCCGCGGGGCTCCCGCTCGGCATCGTGCACCGTGACGTCAAGCCTTCGAACGTGCTCGTGTCGTGGGGCGGCGACGTCAAGCTCAGCGACTTCGGGATCGCGGTAGCGCGCGACCGCGCGGCGTCGACCGAGGCCGGCCTCGTCGCCGGCACGATGGGCTTCATCGCGCCGGAGCAGCGCACGCGCGGGCAGCTCGACGGTCGCACCGACGTGTTCGCGCTCGGCCTCATGCTACACGCGCTCGTCACCGGCTACACGCCGCTGCAGGATGTCGAGGTCGAGATGCGCGCGCTCCTCGGCGATCCGATCCCGCTCGACGGCTCGCTGCCGGAGGACGTGCGAGCGATGATCGAGCGCGCGGTCGCCGTGACTCGCACCGATCGGCCGAGCGCCGCCGAGCTCGCCGGCACGATCGGCAGCATCCTCGCGCCTCGGTTGACGGGCGACGTGCGGAGCTTCCTGCGCGGCTACCTCGCCACGCTCGATCGCAAGCCTGCGAAGGCCGGGGCGCTCGACCAGCTCCTCGGTATCGAGGTGGTGCTGACCGACAGCCGCGAATCCGATCGCAGCGTCCGCCACTACGCGACGATCGCGTTGCAGCGCGCCGAGGCGCCGACGATCGCCAAGCCCACGCCGGTTCGTGCCGATCCACCGACCGTGGCGGATCGTTCCGAGCTCGACGAGCCCGTCGCGCGGCCCTCGCGTCGCGCGGCGCCGATCTTCGCCGCTGTCGTGGGGCTCGGCCTCGTCGCCGGTGCGATCGTGTGGCAGGTGCGCGGCGATACAGAACCTCGGGTGCGCGGGCCGGCGATCACACTCGCTCCTGCGGACACAGGCGCTGGTGTCCCCACGGATGCAGGCAGCGAGCTCGCGATCACCGTGGATGGGTCCGCGGATGCAGCGCCGGTCGCGTCGAGACCGGACGCGCGACCGGCGAGACAGCCGGCCCGGCCGCTCGATTCGGGCGTACACCCCGCGATCGCGAGCGTTCCCACCGGCACGGGCTACCTGCAGGTGCTCGGCGAGGATCTCGTCGGCTCGGCCGTGCTCGTCGATGGCCACGTCGTCGGCTCGGTGCCGAACCCGATCGCCGCCGCGTTCGGCATCCACCGCGTCGAGGTCGAGCGCCGCGACGGCACGCGGTTGCCGGTCAAGACCATCGAGATCAAGGAAGTCCACACGCGCACGAATCCACTCCGACCTGCATGGTGAGTGAGCGCGGGCACACCGGTGATTGTGCAACCGTCGCGCCGGCGCACGACGTCGTCAAATCACGGCGCTACGCGTCGCCTGCCGTCGGCTCCACCGGTCAGCTGTCCACCAGACCGGACGGCTACGGCCGTGCGCCCTCGACGATCCAGCGTTACGACAGCCGGTCGCGGTACTCGTAGTAGCCGAACCGGCGATGCACGGTGATGTGCCGGGTAGCCGGATCGTGCGTCGCGATCGACGGCAGGCGCACGCCGTTGAACGTCGTCGTCTTGACCATCGTGTAGTGCGCCATGTCGAGGAAGACGAGCTTGTCGCCAACCTCGAGCCGCCGATCGAAGCTGTAGTCGCCGATCACGTCGCCGGCGAGACAGGTGAGCCCACCGAGCCGGTACGTGTGAGCGAGCACGCCGGGCTCGCCGGCGTCGATGATCACCGGGCGATAGGGCATCTCGAGCACGTCCGGCATGTGCGCCGTGGCAGAGGTGTCGAGGATCGCGAGGTCCATGCCGTTGTGGAGCGTGTCGAGCACCGACGCGACGAGCACGCCGGTGCCGAGCGCGATCGCCTCGCCGGGCTCGAGGTAGACCGGGACCTTCCACTTCGCGCGGAAGTCGGTCACCAGGCGGACGAGCCGCTCGCGATCGTAGTCGGGGCGCGTGATGTGGTGACCGCCGCCGAAGTTGACCCACTTCATGCGCGGGATGAGGTCGCCGAACTTGTGCTCGAACGCGGCGAGCGCGCGCTCGAGCGCATCGCTGTTGACCTGACACAGCGTGTGGAAGTGCAGCCCGTCGAGGCCCTCGAGGTCGGCCGGCGTGAGGTTCGCCCGCGTCGTGCCGAGCCGCGAGCACGGCCCGGCCGGATCGTAGAGCGCGACCTCGACTTCCTGATGCTCGTGGTTGACGCGCAGGCCGGCGGAGATCGACCTCCCCGCGCGCCGCGCCCGCTCGATCGCCGGGCGATGCCGCCTCCACTGCGACGGGGTGTTGAGCACGATGTGATCGGCGAGCGTCACCAGCTCGCGCATCTCGTCGTCGGAGTACGCCGGGGCGTACGCGTGGACCTCGCCGCCGAGCTCCTCGCGCGCGAGCCGCGCCTCGGCGATCGAGCTCGCCGTCGCGCCCGCGAGGTAGCGCCGCACGAGCGGGAACGTCGACCACTGGGCGAAGCCCTTGAGCGCGAGCAGGATCGTACAGCCGGCGCGCTGCTGCACGTCGGCGATGATCTTCAGATTTGCTTCGAGCGCACCGAGGTCGGTGACGAAGCATGGCGTCTCGAGCTTCGAGACGTCGATCGCGCGGGCGACCTCTGCACCGAGCGCGGCGCCGGCAGACATCAGGTGTTGGCCTCGTCGGCCATCAGCGCTCCTCGACCTGCCAGGGCAGGCCGCGCTTCGCGACGTCGTCGAGGAACGGATCGGGATCGAGCTGCTCCATGTTGAAGACGCCGGCACCTCGCCACTTGCCGGTCACCATCATCACGGCGCCGGTCACGGCCGGCACCCCGGTGGTGTACGAGACCGCCTGCGCGCGCACTTCCTTGTAGGTCTCGGCGTGGTCGCAGATGTTGTAGATGAAGTAGCGCTTCGGCTTGCCGTGCTTCACGCCCTCGGCGAGCACGCCGATCGAGGTCTTCCCGGTGTAGCCCGCCGCCAGCGACGCCGGATCGGGGAGCAGCGCGCGGAGGAACTTGATCGGCACGATCTTCTGGCCGCCGAACTCGACCTCGTCGATGCGCGTGATGCCGATGTTCTGCATCACCTCGAGGTGCTTGAGGTACGACTCGCCGAACGTCATCCAGAACCGGATGCGCCTCAGGCCCTTCAGGTTCTTCGCGAGGGACTCGAGCTCCTCGTGATAGAGCAGGAAGCTCTTGCGCTCGCCGACGCCGGGATAGTCGAAGATCTTCGACACGCTGAGCGGATCGGTCTCCTTCCACTCACCGTTCTCCCAGTAGCGCCCGCGCGCGGTGATCTCGCGGATGTTGATCTCGGGATTGAAGTTCGTCGCGAACGGCTTGCCGTGCGAGCCGGCATTGCAGTCGACGATGTCGACGTAGTGCACCTCGTCGAGCAGGTGCTTCTGGATGTACGCGCAGTACACGTTCGTGACGCCCGGATCGAAGCCGGAGCCGAGCACCGCCATGCGGCCCGCCTGCGCGAACCGGTCCTGGTACGCCCACTGCCAGCTGTACTCGAACTTCGCGACGTCGGGCGGCTCGTAGTTCGCGGTGTCCAGGTAGTCGACGCCGGCCGCGAGGCACGCGTCCATGATCGAGAGATCCTGGTACGGCAGCGCGACGTTGATGCAGACCTTCGGCTGGTACTCCTTCAGGAGCTTCGTGGTCTCGGCGACGTTGTCGGCATCGACCTGGGCCGTGCGGATCTTCCGCCCGTGCATCTGTTCGATCTCCGTGGCGAGCTTGGTGCAGCTCTCGATGCGCCGGCTGGCGAGCATCACCTCGCTGAACGCGACGCGCTCCATCGCCGCCTTGTGAGCGACGACACCGCCGACGCCGCCGGCACCGATGATGAGGACCTTCGACATGGGGGCGGAACCTAGCACACGGCAAAGGTCACTTCACGCCGCGTTCGGCGAGCACCGCGGTGATCGCCGTGACCTTGGCGCTCGCTCCCTCGATCGCCCGGTAGGTCGTGCGCGCAGCCTGCAGGAGCTCGATCGCACGAGCTCGCTCGCGGCCGAGCATCAACAGTGCGCGTGCGAGATCGATCCGGGCGTCCGCGAGCTCGCTCGGGTCGTACTCGGCACCGTCGCTGCGCAACGCGATCGCGCGCTCGAGGTGGGCGACTGCCTCCGCCGCGCGGCCTCCCTCGCGGAGGCTCACGCCGAGGCCTTGCTCGCAATAGAACAGCTGGCTGCGCTCGCCGGCCGGGCTGCGGGTGCGGATCTGGAGCGCTTCGTCGTACGCGCGGATCGAGTCGCCATAGCGACGAAGGCCCTGCAGCGTGCGGCCGACCCCCTCGAGCGCGATCGCGAGATCGAGCGAGTCCGCGCCGAGGCGCTCGCGCACGATCTCGACCGCGCGCTCCTGATCCGCGAGGGCGGCGTCGAACCGCCCGAGGTCGGCCAGGAACTGCCCGCGCAGGTTGAGCATCGTCGCGAACTGGCCGCTGTCGTCGCCGACGGAAGGCCTGGAGGCCGCGATCGCGCGATCGAGATATCCGATCGCCTCCTCGTTCTTGCCGGTCTGCGCGAGCAGCACGCCGAGCAGTCCGGACGCCTTCGCGAGCAGCGTGCCGTCCGGGCCAGGGTTTGCCTCCGCGATCGCGAAGGCGCGCTCGAGGTCCTGGATCGCGTCATTCGGCCTTCCGAGCACGAGCGCGATCGATCCGAGGTTGGTCAGGATGTGGATCAGCGACGGGTGGCGTTTCCCGAGCAGCCGCTCCCCGATCGCGAGCGCCCGGCGCGAGACGCGCTCGGCCTCGGCGGTGTCGTTGTGCTGCCACAGCGCGACGCCGAGCGCCTGGAGCCGCTGCATCGTGCCGAGATCATCGCCGGCGGTCCGCTCGTGCTCGAGCTGTGCGGCACGAAGCTTCGTGACCGCCGTCGCGTAGTCATCCTCCCAGACCGCGAGCAGCCCTTCTTGATAGGTGATGTCGGCCTTGATCGCCGCGAGCTCGAGGTGCTCGGCGAGCGCGCGTGCCTGGGCGACCCAGCGCCGGGCATCGGCGCGGCGATCGAGCCGATTCTCGGCGTTCGCGAGCTCGAGGTAGAGCAGCGCGCGTAACCGATCGTGACCCGCGGCCTCGCTCGCGATGAGCGCGCGCTGCAGCGCTTCGCGCGAGGCGAGGAAGCTCTGCGCACCTTCCTCCGCCTTGCCGATCGCGTGCCAGGCCTCGGCTTCGATCGCATGGAGCTGGGCCGCCGCGGCGGAGCTCGCCACGACCCGGACCGTATCGAGCGCCTCCTTGTAACGTCCCGCGGCGGTCGCGGCACTCGCCGTGGCGAGCTGCTTGCGCATCACCTCGGCGCGACCGCGCAGCGCCGGGTTCGTGGGCTCGCGCAGCGGCTCGAGCAACGCGCGAGGCGACGAGCACGGCTCGAGGTCGGCCGCGTGCTCGATCGCCATGACCGCGTCGTCGACGAGCTTCGGGGTCGGGGCCGCGAGCACCCGCGCCAACGCCTCCACGCGCTCGGCGCTACGGGCGACACATTCGACCCGTAGATCGAGGAGCTCCGACGACTCGGTACCCTCGATGCGCGAAGCCCGGCACGCTCGCGCTCGGAGCGCACCCGCGCGTTCGCGCCACGTCTCGATCGTCGCGAGCACGTGATCGACGGTCGCGGTCGTGTCTGGCTTGATCGTCGCAAATGCGGCCCGGATCGCGGTGGGGTCGTAGCTGATCGAAGGTCGCGCATCGGCTCCCTCGCAGCGATCCGCCGGCGGCTCCGAGAGCACGACCGCGCCGGTCGCGCCGGCACCCGCGATCGCGATCGCCGCCGCCGCGACCCGCCAGCGCCGCCTGCGGAGGCGGTAGCCAACGAGCTCGTCGAGCAGCGCATCCATCGACGCGAAGCGCCGGCCGCGCTCGCTCGACAGGCCCCGGGTCACGAGCCCGCGCAGCCATGCGGGTACCGACCCCACCGCGGTGCGCACTCTCCCCGCACGTACCTCCGCGGCGAGCTGCTCGACGGTGTCGCCGGCGAACGGCCGGTGGCCAAACAGCGCCTCGTACAGCGCGACGCAGAAGCTGAACTGGTCGCTGCGTGCATCGATCTGCTCGCCGGCGTGCTGCTCGGGAGCCATGTAGGCCGGCGTGCCGACGATCGTCCCCGTCAGCGTGAACGATCGGTCGGGTGGCGTGGCGAGACCTGGACCCGAGGCAGCAGAGGGCTCGAGCGGCGCGGCGAGCCCGAAGTCCGCGACCCGCACGCGATCGCCGTCGATCAGCACGTTGTCGGGCTTGAAGTCGCGATGGACGAGCCCACACGCATGCGCCGCCGCGAGCCCACGTCCGGCCGCCTCGAACACGCGCACCACCTCGGGCCAGCCACGTGGACGTTCCCGCAGCCACCCGGTCAGGGTTCCGCCGGTGACGAGCTCCATCGCGATGTACACCTGATCGTCAAACGTGCCGGCGTCGTGGACCGCCACGACGTTTGGCGAGGACACGCGGGCCAGCGCGCGCGCCTCGCGAACCAGCCGCGCCTGGCTATCCGCGCCGCTGCGGCGCAGCAGCTTGAGCGCGACCTTGCGATCGAGCACGGGATCGTACGCGGCGTAGACCGTCCCCATCCCACCGGAGCCGATCTCGCGGAGCAGCACGTAGCGATCGATGAGATCGGTGGGGGGCTGCTCGACCGGTCCACTCGGTTGCTCCGTTCCCGATCGGCTGCTCGCAACGGCGCGACCACGTGCGAGTGCCGCCAGGACGTGCCGGCAGGTCGAGCAAGTGTCGATGTGCGCCTCGAGGCCGGTCGCTCGCTCGGGCGACAACTTCCGGTCGAGGAACAGGGCCACCGAGGTTTCGTCGAGACAATCCACCTGCGTGACGCCATGATAGAACGCGATCGATGACCGTGGAGCCAGAAGAGCTCGCGGCGTCCCGATGCGGTCGGATCAGTCGGCGATCTGGCCGTTCGAGCGCTCGTCGGGCGGCGTGAGATCGCGGCGCACGGCCTTCGTGATCCGGCGCTCGAACTTGCTCGGCTTGAGGCGGAATTCATCGCGACCGGCCTTGCGCCCGCTCTTCATCAGATCGTCGAGCTGGTCGTCGATCGTGTCGCGCAGGTGGTCGATCGCGTCGGCCGGAATGCCCTGGGCGTGCGTCTCGACGAACTCGCGCAGCATGATCAGATCGACCGCGGGGCTGAGCGTATCGGTGATCGCGTCGACCTCGCCGTGGATCGCCGCGGCGCGCGGGCCCGCTTGCCTCGCGACGAAGTCGAACGTGTATGCCAGCTCCTTGCTGCGACGACGCCAGCTGTGGAACCACGCCTTCGAGCGCTTGCCCGCCAGCCGTGCGCGGCGCGCGTCGGCGTAGACGTCACGGATTCCGCCGACGACATCGTCCCAGGTGACCTGCGCCGGGAGCGCGGCCGCGATCGCCTCGGCCTGCACGGCGGCGCGTGCAGCGGCGTCGCCGAGCAGTTGCCTGATCTCTGCGGCGGCGGGAATCGCCTCGGCGGCATTGTCGAGCACGCGCTTCGCCGTGGCGCGATCCTCGTCGGCGAGCGGCAGCTGGCCGAGGGTCTCCGGCGCGACCGAATGATCGCGGATCGTCGAGAGCGAGCGCCGTGCCTCCTGTAACGCGGTCTTGACCGCGCGCCGCTCGCTCTTGGGCAAGGCGCTGGAGATCATCAAGAGCACCGCGCGTGCGCGCCTCAACGCCTTGCGCGCCTCGTGGACCGCCGTCGCGGCACCCCGATCGGCCGATGCAGCGGCATCGCGTGCCGCGGTGACTGCGGAGTTGAACTCGGCGATCAGCTTCGCCCGCAGCTCGACCGGATCGTGGAGCGCCGATGCCCGACTGCCCAGCGGACCGAGCTTGTCGTGTTCGGGATAGGGAAGTGCAGTCACGGGTTTCGGTGCCTCTGACGTCGCCATACGCGCGCACCATACAATGCGAAGTCCGGATTACTCCGACGTCCTCGCGAATTCGCGGGTGAAAATCCCGGCTTCTATCGAAGTCGTCACATTGGCGGGCTGGCGGCTCGCTGGCGTATCGTGCGCGGATGTCACAGTCGATCTTGTTCGATCCCCATGGGCCCGTGGCGGACCACTTCCTCGTGGGGTTCGACGAGTCGTTCAAGCTCAAGAATGCGCCGGCCAAGGTCGACGACGATCCGGGCAAGGCCCTGAACGTCGAGGCGCTCGAGGCTGCGGTCGCGCAGCTCACGAAGCTGCAGGGCAAGCTGTACGCCCACGACAAATACAGCGTGTTGTTGATCTTTCAGGCGCTCGACGCGGCGGGCAAGGACGGCACGATCAAGGCGGTGATGTCCGGCGTGAACCCGCAGGGGTGCCAGGTGTTCGCCTACAAGGCGCCGAGCTCGGAGGAGATCGATCACGACTTCTTGTGGCGTGTGTACAGGAACCTGCCCGAGCGCGGTCGCATTGGCATCTTCAACCGCAGTCACTACGAGGAGGTGCTCGTCGTGCGCGTTCACCCCGAATTCCTCGACGGCCAGAAGCTGCCACGTCGCCCCAAGTCCCTCGACGATCTGTGGCAGGAGCGCTACGAGTCGATCGTCGGCGCGGAGCAGCACTGGGCGCGCAGCGGGTGCGTGGTCCTCAAGTTCTTCCTCAACGTGTCGCAGAAGGAGCAGCACAAGCGGTTCCTCGATCGCGTCACCGATCCCGACAACCACTGGAAGTTCAACCCGGGCGACCTCGCCGAGAGCAAGCGATGGGACGACTACCAGGAGGCGTACCAGGCAGCGCTGCGCGCGACGAGCAAGCCGTGGGCTCCGTGGTACGTGATCCCCGCGGACTCGAAGAGCTACATGCGTCGCGCGGTCGCCGAGGTCATCGTCGAGACGCTGTCCAAGCTCGACCTGTCCTATCCCGTGCTCTCGGAGAAGGAGCTCGTCGAGCTCGAGCGCGCCCGCAAGGAGCTCGAGGCCGAACGCGCGAGGGACTGAACGTCACGGTGGCGTGGCGACGAGCGCGTCGAACGCGCGTGCGAAGGCCGGATCTCGAGCGCACGCCGCGAGCGTCTTCGACTGCATGATCGACCTCGCGGCCTGGTCGAGCTGATCGTCGAAGCGCTTCAGCGCGATCTTGAGCGACATCGCGCGTCCGTCGTGCAGCACCTTCGCGTTCGCGGCGACGACGTCGGCGTACGTCTTCGTGAGCTCCGCGAGCTTCACGGCGGCGACGGCGCAGTCCTCGCCCGACGCCTCGAACGAGCGGACGACGTCCTGGTACAGCTTCACGGAGCGCTCGGCGAGCCGATCGAGATCGCGATCGAGCGGTGGGGCGTCGGGTGCCGCATCGGTGGGCACCAGGGCGCTACCACCCGGCGATGGCGATGGCGATGGCGGCAGCTGGCTGCCACAACCAAGCGCGACGAGCGCGACGCAGAATACGCGCCTCATGAGCAGACATCGTCGCACGACGATCTTGCACGTGCCAGGCGGCTTCACAGCTCCGGGATCTGGTCGATCACCTTGCGGAGCTCCGGGTTGTCCTTGCAGGACAGGTACGAGGCCGCGAGGTCTTCCCCGATTCGTTCGGACAGCCCACGGGCTTGCTCGTCGTAGGCCGTGACCTCGGCCTTGAGCTCGGCCGCGAGCTTCGCGTCTCGGGTCGCGCGCTTCACTTCGTCGGAGTGGAGCTGCATGCGTGCGACGTGCGGCCGCAGCTCGGCGATCAGCTCCGTACACTTGGCGCGCCAGCGACGCGCGATCTCGCCGAGCTGGGTGAGGTCGCGGTGTAGCAGCAACGCGAGCTGTTTCGGATCCGGTGGCTTGGGCTGCGCCGGCGGTGGTGGTCGCGTGCCACACGCCACGAGTGCGAGCGCTACGAGCAAGTCACGGGCACGCGGGATCATCTGGCACCTGACCTGGATCTGGATACGGAATGCCGATCGGCACGACCTGCAGCCGGCGCTCGCCGCCCGGCTTGTCGATGACGAACATGGCCTCGTCGAACCCGTCGTTGTTGAGATCGGCCGTCAGGAGATCGGCCATCGTCCCACCGGTCTGCAGGATCGCGGTGATCGGTGCACTGTCCACCTCGCGAGCGTAGGCGATCTGGACGTTGGAGAACCGCGCCTGGGCCGACGAGAATTGCCACAACAGATCGAGCTGCAGATCGGTATCGTACTGGCCGACGACGAGCTGCGTGGGAGGTGCCGCCGACGGCTGACGCGTGCGCTCGATGAACCGGTCTTCGCGCAGCATGGTCGCCGGATTTGGCTTCTCGTTCGGCCGCGCGACCACCCCGCTCAGCACCGTGCCGGTCGCGTCGAACGTGCTGATGATCATCCGCGGCTCGGAGCCGCCGGTGAACCCGACGCCCTCGTTCAGCAGCGGGTTATCGCAGCCCGCGGGATTCGCCGCACAATCGAAGATGACCCGTGCCGGCGGACCCACCGCGGCGCCGGTCTCGATCACCACGGCCTGCCGGATGACCGTGCCGCCGTCGCCCTGGAGCTCGGTGATGCAGCCCGCGCTCGAGATCGCGTCGCCGTTCTGCCGGAACAGGCTCGGCGCGCCGATGCCCTTGAGCGCGATCGTCCGCAGCGTGGCGGTGGCCTTTACCGCGCCGACCTTGCCGAGGAGGAAGCTCGCCGAGCTGCCACAGGCCGGCACGACTTGCAGGTCGAACGTCGAGCACGCGCCGAGCAAGCACCACTGCCCGGCCCCTGCCGCCGGCGCGCCGGAGATCGCGAGCCACTTGCCCTCGGTCGTGATCGCGTAGACGTCGAGGTTACCGGCTTGCTCGATCGATACGACGCCGACCGCGGGGTCGCCGAGGTTCTGCGCCGCACCGCGGGCCAGCGTGCTGCCGGTGAGCGTGTACTCGTGCGCGCGAGTCGGAGTCTCGAGACACACGACGCCTCGCGTGGCTCCGCTGCGACGAACCGCACACGGCTTCAGCGTCGAGTTGTCGAGCGACGGGCTCTCGGCCGTCGCGAACGGGGTGAACTGCGTGAACAGCGGGGCGCGCTCCGCGGCCCACGACACGCGGGCCTGGACGGCGAAGCCGCCCGGTAGCTTCGGCGGTGCGGGGTGAATGAACGCCTCACCATCGGACGTGCACGTCGGCGCCTTGGGCTCCCAGATCCCGTCGCTGACGTTGGTGAACTTCGCCGGATCGGCCGACGTTCCCGCCGCCCCATACAGGCGCCACGACACCGCCCTGTTGTTGCTCGGCTTGCTCAGCGGATCGGTCGTGGTGACGAGGACCCCGCGATTGCCGTCCTCGGCGGCGCCGACCGAGACCGTCACCGTCTCGATCGTCTCGATCGTCGCGCTGTCGTCCTCGACGATCTCGTCGAAATCGGCGCACTCTGCGGCGACCAGGTCACCGCTGGCCCCGAAGCCGCGCGCGACGATCACCTTGTGGCCGAGCCGCGAGAACACCCCGTCGAAGGTTCCGGCGGTCTTCGTGGCGTCGGTCTCGACCCTCGCGACCTCGAACCCGTCGAGCTGCGAACCGGAGACGTCGCCGAACTCGACCTCCGTACACGTGAGGTTGTCGCTCTCGTACACGACGATCGTCGTGCGCACGATCAAGTCGTCGCCGTTCTGATCGACGAGCGCCGGGTGCTCGACCGTGATGCGCAGGCTCGGATCGTCGCCGCACGCCGAGACGAGGATCACGAACGCAAGCGCCCCTCTCATCGTTCGGACCGTATCATTCATACATCCTCCATCGCAGTGCCCGTCGGCACGGGTATGCTGCGTGACGTGACTCTCGATCGGCGCACGCTGATCCAAACCGGACTCGCGATGTCGACGACGCGGGGACGCACGGCTCCGAGGTCGTACAGTCTTCAAGTCCTGGGCCAGGCGACCGCGACGCAGAAGCCGGTCGCGCTCGGGGCCCGGCCGGTGGTCGTCGGAGCGCACGCATCGTGCGACCTCGTGCTCCAGGATCCTCAGGTGTCTCGCCGCCATGCAGAGATCACGATGTTGCCCGACGGCATCCGGATCAAGGATCTCGGATCGACCAACGGGACCTGGTGGCAGGGCACGAAGGTCGGCGAGGTCGTGGTCCCTGCGGGTGCCACCGTCCAGTTCGGCGGTACACCGGTCCGGATCAGCGCCGCCGACGCGCCGTCGCTCCCACCCAGCGACCGCGATCACTTCGGCCTGATGGCCGGCAAGAGCGTCGCGATGCGCGAGCTGTTCGCGGTGCTCGAGATGGCGTCGCCGAGCGAGGCGACCGTCTTGATCGAGGGCGAGTCCGGCACCGGCAAGGAGCTCGCCGCGCGTGCGATCCACGAGGCCTCGTCGCGTGCCAAGGGCACGTTCGTGGTCGTCGATTGCAGCGCGATCGCCGAGCACCTCGTCGACTCGCACCTGTTCGGTCACGTCAAGGGTGCGTTCACGGGTGCGGACCGCGAGCGCAAGGGCGCGTTTGTCGAGGCGTCGGGCGGCACGCTGTTCCTCGACGAGCTCGGCGAGCTCCCGCTCGCGGCGCAGTCCAAGCTCCTGCGCGCGCTCGAGGCGCAGACGGTGCAGCCGGTCGGTGCGGATCGTCCCGTCGCCGTCGATACGCGCGTCGTCGCCGCGACTCACCGCGATCTCGCGCGCATGGTCGCCGCGAAGGAGTTCCGCTTCGATCTGTTCTACCGGCTCGCGGTGGTGCACGTCGCGCTGCCGCCGCTGCGCGAGCGCCTCGAGGATCTCCCGCACCTGATCGAGACGTTCTTCCAGCGCCACGCCACCGAGCCCGGGCCGATCGATGGCGACAACCTCGAGCGCATGCGCCGCCACGCCTGGCCGGGCAACGTTCGCGAGCTCCGCAACGTGCTCGAGCGCGCGTGGGCGTTGTCGGGTCCCAAGGCAGCGTTTCGGGACCTCCGGCTGTGGCTCGATCCGGGCGCCGCACAGGCGCAGCTGTCCGAGGTCGTCGACACGTCGCTGCCGTTCAAGGATGCGAAGGAACGCTGGAACGATCAGTTCGAGCGTCGCTACGTCGCGATGGTGTTCGCCGACAACTCCAACAACGTGACGCGCGCCGCCGAGCACGCGGGCCTGTCGCGCCGCCACTTCCGCGAGCTGCTCTACAAGCACGGCATCGTCGAGCGCCCGTCCGAAGACGGAGACGCCGAGTGATTCGCGCCGCGACGCGCTCTGGCGTATCGTCGGATCGGACGTGGCGAGATTCGGCGCTTATGAAATCCTGCACGAGCTGAAGTCCGGCGGGATGGGGGCGGTCCTGCTCGGACGCCGCCGCGGACCGGGTACGTTCGAGCAGCTCGTCGCGATCAAGACGATCCGGCACGAGTACGGAGGCATCGAGGCGGTCCGCGCGATGTTCCTCGACGAGGCCGCGATCCTCGCGCGCATCAACCATCCCGGCATCGCGACCGTGCACGACTTCGGCGAGGAGGGCGGCACGCTCTACATGGTGATGGAGTACGTCGCGGGGATCTCGTTCCGCGGGCTCTCGGAGCTCGCGCTGCCGCCCACCGTCGCCGCGCGCGCGATCGCGGAGGCCTGTCGCGGCTTGCACGCGGCTCACGAGGTCCGCGACACGGCGGGCTCGCTGCTCGGCGTCGTCCACCGCGACATCAGCCCGGATAACCTGATGCTCGGCTTCGACGGCCACGTGAAGGTGATCGATTTCGGCATCGCGCTGGTCAAGAACCGCCAGTCACCGGTCACCGAGTTCGGCGCGGTCAAGGGCAAGCCGCCGTACATGTCGCCCGAGCAGGTGAAGAACGAGGCGATGGACCGTCGCAGCGACGTGTTCTCGCTCGGGATCGTGCTGCACGAGCTGCTCACCGGGCAGCCGGTGTTCGACGGCGACTCGATCTACGCGATCGCGCGCGCCGTCGAGCACCTCGACATCAGGCCGCCATCGCAGGTCACCGGATCGCAGCTGCCGCTCGGGCTCGACGCCACCGTGATGAACGCACTCGATCGCGATCTGGTGCGCCGCACCCCGACGGCCGCGGCCCTCGCGGAGCAGCTCGAGCAGGTGATCGGTGCCACGGGGGACGAGACGCTCGAGGCGTGGGCCGATCGCGAGCTCGCCGGTCCGCGCGACGCGCACCGCTCGTGGCTCGCGGGCGTGGTCGCGGGTCACGACGCCCCTCGGCCCTCGATCGGGCGCGCGACCGGATCGGTCACCGAGCTGGGCCCGCTCGCCCTCATCACCAGCTTGCCCGCACCGGCCGCGTCCGCCGCGCTGCCGACGAACGACCCACCCGCAGCCGGTGGCTCGACGCACCTCGCGGCCGCGACCGGCGACGAGCTCGACCGTCCGCCACGCCGCAGCCTCGCACTGCCGATGCTGCTCGCGCTGATCGTGTTGCTCGCGATCGGCGGCATCGTCTACACGACGCGCTCCTCGACCACCCCCGGCCGCGATGCCGCGATCGCGCTCGACGCCGCGGCGATCGCCGACGGCGGCACGATCATCGCCCCGCCCGATGCCCCGCCCGATGCCGCGGTCGCCGATGCCGGGATCGTCGACGCGCAGACCCGGCGCGGACCGGCCGACGCGGCGCGCACCGTGTCGCCGCCCGACGCGACGCGCACCGTATCGCCGCCCGACGCGGGCATCCTCGCGGCCAGGCCCGACGCCGCGATCGCCCTCGGCACCGGCAAGCTGATCGTCAAGCACCACGAGCACAGCCCGTCGTACCTCGAGGTCTACGTCGACGGGACGCGCTTCGGCAAGACGCCGATCGTCGTCGCCAGGCCGATCGCCGCCGGCCCGCACCTCCTGACGCTCATCAAGCCCGATACCGGCGAGGTCGTGTACCGGAAGTCGATCGCGATCACCGACGGCGAGACGCTGACCGTGCTCCAGCCAGATCCGTAGGGACGCTCTCCACTTTCACAACTTTCCCGGACAGCACCGGACAAAAGTTGTGCAAGTGGAGAGCGTCCCTGGCCGGTACCTCGAGGTACCGCCGGATCGCGGCGATCCAGGCGAACCGGTACCTCGACGTACCGGCGCGCGCGAAGCGTCGTCGCGTTGCGCGCACCTACGCGTTGGCAAGCTCGTTGCTCTTGTGTGAGCTCGTCGAAAGGAGACACCAAGATGCGTATCCAGCTTCCCCTCGCACTCCTCGCCGTCCTCCCCATTGCCGCCTGTGTCGACTCCGAGCAACCCGTCGATGATCTCGACGAGGTGCAGGCCGAGATCGAGAAGGAAAATGGTGGCTACACGACCACCGACGACCTCGCCGCATTTGGCGCCGAGGGCCTCTACGCGGCCGCGGCGATCGAAGGCGATACCGCCGTCGTCGACGAGCTCGAGCGCGACCCGACGATCATCGCGATGGGCGGGGCCGCCGGCGTCGAGGCCCACGACCTGATCCTCGTGTGGGGCCAGCTGCCCGCCGATCCGACCTCGGCCGCTCGGGACTGGAGCGGCGAGCTCCGGCTATCGCGAGGCGCGATGGTGGTCCGGCGCCGGATCGCGTTCGAGGCAGCCACCGATCGCGTGATGCCGCGAACGAGCCGCGACCTGATCGAGTTCCGGTCGGTGACCCGACCGGCCTCCGACGGGCTCGTGCTCCGCGTGTTCGATCCGTCGCCCGCGGATGCCGATCCGATCCGGCTGACGTACACCTCGGCCGACCGCAGCCGGACGCACACGATCGAGCTGCGGCGCCTCGCGGATGGCCCGGTCGTCGTCGATGCCGGTGAAGGCGATCGCCTGATCGCCGCGGGTCGCCGCCGCAACGACGCGTGCCGCCATGGCGCGATGCGCGGCCGCTGGCACGCGCTCGCTCCGAACGCGGGCGTCTACCTCGGGATCGTCGCGAACGCCGCCGGCGAGCCGATCGGTCACGTCCGCGGCATCTACGGCCAGCGCCGCAACGGTGACTCGGTGCTGTTCGGCAAGTTCATCGCTCGCGACGGCCGGTTCACCGGCATCCTCGACGGCCACTTCAACAACGGTCGGTTCGAGGCGCGCTGGCTCGACCGCGCGGGTGACCACGGCGTCGTCCACGGCGCGTACTTCGAGGGCGCGACGCTCCGCGCCGGTGGCTTCGTCGCTCGCTGGGCCGAGACGAGCTGCGACGCGAACTAGGACGCCAGGTCGCGCAGCTCGCGCTGCTCGCCGGTCGATCCGAACCGGCCCTTCTCGTCCTTCGTGATCTTGGCGAGCGCGATGTTTGGATCGTGCGTGAAGAACAACCTGCCGCCGCGCTTCTCGAGATCACCGAGGAGCGTGGCTTTCTCGTCGATCAGCAGCTCCGGATAGCGGTCGTACCCCATCGTGATCGGGAGGTGGACCCAGGCGCGACCCGGGATCAGATCCGAGGCGAACACCACCGGCCCGCCGGGCATGTCGACCTCGGTGATCAGGAGGCCGGGCGTGTGGCCAGAGCTGCGATGAAACCGGAAGCCCTCACCGAGCGCCGCCGCACGATCGGACGCGGCGAGCTCGAGGCGACCGCTGCCGGCGAGCAGGTTGCTCATCCCCGGGATGAACGAGGCTCGATCACGAGCGTGGGGGGACACCGCGCGCTGCCAGGCCTCGGCACCGACGACGTACGTGGCGCGGGGAAACACGAGCCGCGCCGGCTGGTTGGGTTCGTAGCGGGCGAGCGCGCCGCCCGCGTGGTCGAAGTGCAGGTGGGAGAACACCACCACGTCGACCGCGTCGGGTGTGATCCCGATCGCGGCCAGGGAGGCGAGCAGCACGTGCTCGCTCTCGACCACGCCATACCGTTCGCGTAATGCCGGCTCGAAGAACGCCCCGATGCCGGTCTCGAGCAGGATCACGCGATTCCCGTCGCGCACCACAAGGCACCGGCAGGCCAGCGGAATCCGGTTGCGCTCGTCGGGCGGGATCCACTTCTCCCACATCGCCTTCGGGGCGTTACCGAACATCGCGCCGCCGTCCAGGCGCTGGGAGTTGCCGAGGACCGAGGTCATCGTTCTCACAGAGGCGTCCTACCACGTTCGGTGGGGTCAGCTGACCCTGTCTTCGACGGAGTGACAAATTTTGGCGAGCGGATGCCAGGCACAACGTTCGATTCAGTCGAGGTAAGATGCGCGAATGATGAGGACGGCGATTCGTTCACTCGCGCTCTGTGTGCTCGTCGCGTGCGGTGGTCCGGGTGCCGATCTCGACGAGACCGACGCCACGCTGAGGATCGATCCACCGACGGCGGAGCTCTTGATCCTCAACACCACACCCGCGACGCAGGATTACACCGCGACGCTCGTGTTCCCCGACGGTCGCACGCGCGACGTCACCGACGAGACCGTCTTCCTCGTCGATGTCACGTTCGGATCATTCAACCAGAGCACCGTCTCGATCACGACCGCGGGCAAGCTGCAGGTGTTCGGTCAGCGCGACGACAAGGTCGGCAGTGCGCAGATCATCGCGCGCCTCAAGTCGACGCGGGTCGATCCGGCGCTGCCACCGAACACGCCCGATCTGTTCGGCGGCACCGAGGATCCGACACGCGCGCCGACCGTGGTGTACCCGCCGCTCGACGTCGTGATGCCGCGCAACGTCGGTGACTTCGAGACCCACTGGATCGACGCGTCGGGCAACGACGTGTTCGAGATCTCGCTCAAGACCGAGTTCGCCGATGTTCGCGCCTACGTGCCGGGGGGCAACGGCGTCGCGGCGGCCGGCCCGATGCCGACGTTCAGCGCGTTCCTCGCGCAGGAATGGCTCAGCGCCGTCGGGCTCGAGCCCACGGTGCAGTACCAGGTGCGTGGCGTCCAGAGCTCGAATCCGACCTCGGTCGGCAGCGCCACGCCCCGCGTCGTCAAGCTCAGCAACGAGAACCTCGACGGCGGCGTCTATTACTGGGCCGCCGCATCGCAGAACGGCGTCTACGGGATCTATCGCCACGACATGTCGAAGCCCGGCCAGCCGGCAGAGGAATACATGACGACGAACCAGACCTCGGGCCGCTGCGTCGCCTGCCACGTGCTGTCGAGGGACGGCACGAAGATGGCGATCACCTACGACGGCGGCAACAGCAACGGCACGATGATCGACGTCGCGAGCGGCACGCGTCAGCCTGACTTCACGACCTGGAACTTCGCGACGTTCAACCCCGACGGCTCGCAGCTCCTGACGGTGTTCAACGGCACCATCTCGGTGCGCAACTCGAGCGATCAATCGGTGATCACCACGATGCCGGCCTCGGGCTACGTCTCGCATCCGGACCTGTCGCCCGACGGCACCCGGATCGTCTACATCTCGGCGCCCGGCGCGGGCCCGGACTGGAGCTTCGGCGGCGGCCAGGTCTTCACGCGCAGCTACGATCAGGTGACGCACACCTTCGGTGCGGAGACGCCGCTCGTCACCGCCGGCGTGAACAACTTCTATCCGTCGTGGTCGCCCGACGGCCAGTGGATCCTGTTCAACCGCAGTGACTCCGGCGCCTCCTACGACAACGGCAACGCGTCGCTGTTCGTCATCAGGTCCGATGGCAGCGCGCCGGAAGTTCCGCTCGCGATCGCGAACGTCGGCAACGGCCTCACCAACTCGTGGGGCCGCTGGGCTCCGTTCGCGCAGACGGTGGGCGCGAACAGCGAGCCGATCTTCTGGGTGACGGTGTCCTCGAAGCGCGACTTCGGCGTGCGGCTCGTCGGCGCGCTGCGCCCGCAGATCTGGATGACCCCGTTCTTCACGGGTCGCGCCGCCGGCGGCACCGATCCGAGCGTCGCCGCGTTCCGGCTACCGTTCCAGAACCTCGAGAGCTCGAACCACATCGCGCAGTGGACCGAGCGCGTCGTCACGACGCTGTAGTCGTCGCGGCGATTCACTTCACGACGGCCGAGCCCGAGACGTTGTCGGGTGGCGCGATCGTGAGGGCGTAGACCACGAGGCCGGTGACCAGCGCGATCGCCGGCCCGCCGATCGCGAAGGTCTTCCAGTTCCGGTACCACTTCACCGGCGGATCGTAGCGTAGCGGGATCTCGCGCGGCCGCGTGGGATCCGCCCAGGCGAGGACCTCGTTGCCGCGATCGTCGTAGGCGCGCAGGTAGAGCTCGAGCGAAGTCGCCTGCTGGGCGCGAATGCCGGGGAGGACGATGCGCGTGTCGCCCTGCTCGAGCGTGAGGTCGGCCGCGCGCCAGCCGCCACCGACCGCCAGCTGATCGCCTCGCGTGCGGACGAACACGGTCGCGCGGCGGAGGAACTTCTTCGGATCTGCGATCACGTCGATCTCGAGCGGCACCGGATCGCCGACCTTCTGGCCGCTCGGCCAGTTGACGTCGACGGCGGGCGCGCGCTGCGTCTTCAGCTCGTTGCGAACCTTCTCGAACACGAACGTCACCTGCGGTCCGAGCCGGTAGCTGAGGATGTGCCCGGGATCGAGCGAGAGCAGCATGTCGAACGCGGCGGCGGCGCCTTGCTCGTCCTCGAGGAACGCGGCGGCGATCCCGCGCTGCTCCCACAGCGTGATGTTGGACTCGTGATCGAGGGGGCCACCGCGTTCGGCGGCTGCGTCGAGTGCGGCCTTCGCGCGCTCGACATCTTGCTTCACGAGCGCGTCCTTGCCGGTGGCGATGTTGGCCGCACCATCGCCGCGCGGCTGGCACTTGGTGCCATCCCAGTAGAGCGCGGGAGAGCAGGCGGCTCGTAGCCCGAGCAGCGTGCCCTGCGAGGCCGAGCGACCGCAGCCGATCGACAGCGCCGACCCGACGAGCAGCAGCGCGATCCGTCGCATCGAACGCGACGCTATCACCGTTGAGGCTCGCTCGCGTTTCGTTCGATCTGGAAGCTCGATCAGCCGGCAAGCGGCGCCGGTGACCCCAGCGATCGGCAAGCGGAGTTGCCGCAACGAGGTTGCAACCGCTGGGAACTCAACCCCCACCACGACCGACCGTGCCGGCACGGAAGCTGCTCCGGGACGCGACATCAAACCCAAGTTCGGAGTGACAGTAATGAAGCGTAGCTTGCTTACCAATGGTCTCGGAATCCTCCTTCTCGGCTCGGTCCAGCTCGTGGGCTGCGCGTCCTCGGACACGAACGAAGAGGAAGAGTGTTTGCCAGGTGACATCGATTGCGCCCCGCCGGATACCGACGGGAAGGTCGACGGCTTCGGCGGCGCGAACGATCCCGAGCGCATGGCGCAGCGGATGAACTACCGCCTCGCGGAGCTCCCCAAGAAGGGCAGGCGCGAGACGCCGGTGTGGAAAGACCAGTATCCAGAGGCCGTCGGGGTTGCGGCGCCCGCGTGGGCCGACACCTACTGGCCTACCTACGAGGGCTCGCACAACGCCCGCTGGCAGGGCGACAGCATCCTGTCCCCGATCGAGAAGTACGACGCGGCGTTCAACAACGCGGCTGGCTGCGCGACGCAACCGGCGAAGATCGACGGCCCCGGCGCGAAGGCCGCGTGGGATCAGTATTACGCCTGCGCCGGGCCCGCCACGAAGTGGCAGAGCAAGGAGTTCCAGGGCGGCGGCAAGCTGCACGACGGCATCGACAACGACGGCGACGGCAAGATCGATGTCGAAGGAGACGACGGCGTCGACGGGATCGCGACGTGGTGGGGCACCTGCCACGCATGGGCGCCCGCCTCGTTGCTCGTTCCCGAGCCGCAGCACGACGTCACCGTCGGGAACGTCGTGTTCTCGGTCGGCGACATCAAGGCACTCATCCAGAACGCGTTCGACTCGACGTCGGCCATCATGCTCGGCGGCCGCTGCAACGCGAAGGAGATCACGCACTCTCCCACCGTCTCGGCGAACGACCCGTGCTCGGATCTCAACCCCGGCGCGCTTCACGTCGTCATGACGAACTTCCTCGGCATCAATCAGCTGCCGCTCGTCGAGGACCGCACGGCGAACTTCGAGATCTGGAACCAGGCGGTGATGGGCTACGACGTCACCAAGCAGGCCAAGATCACGGCGACCAAGGCGAACACCTGCGTCGGCGCGACCGGCAACAAGTGGACGTTCAACACGGCGGCCGTGCAGCTCTACGAGGTCGGCATGACCGTCCAGTACCTCACCGAGAGCAGCGCGAGCGCGACTCCGGTCGGCTCGGTCGACAACATCCGCACGGATCGTTACCACTACATCCTCGAGCTCAACACGGCCGGCAAGATCATCGGTGGCCGTTACTGCACCGACAGCGACAACGACCACGTCGACTTCCTGTGGACGCCGACCGGCCGCTTCAACCCGTCGAACCCCAGCGTCAACGTCGCCAAGGTGAAGGAGCTGATCGCGAAGTCGGTCGCTCGTCCCGGTGGTGGCGGCGGCGGTGGCAACGCGAAGGTCTTCACGGCGACCGGTGGATCGATCCCGGACAACAGCCCGGCCGGCATCTCGGTCGACATCCCGGTCACCGGCGTCACCGGCTCGCGCGGCCTCGCGGTGTCGCTGAACATCATGCACACGTTCCGCGGTGACCTCCTGGTCGACCTCCTCCGCGACGGCACCAAGGTCAAGACGCTCCACGACAAGACCGGTGGCTCGCAGCAGAACCTGGTGCAGACCTACACGCTCACCGCGGCCGAAGTCGGCTCGAACCCGAACGTCCGCTGGACGCTGAAGGTGGTCGACACCGCGTCGGTCGACACCGGCACGGTCGGCGAAGTGAAGCTCAGCTTCGAGTAGTTCTTTCGCCTGGCTTGCTCACAACGCCCTCTCGTTGAGAGGGCGTTGTCCGTTTCGGGGACGCTCTCCACTTCCACAACTTTCTAGAAAGTTGTGGAAGTGTAAAGCGTCCCTAGTTCGGACACGGGCTCTGGACGGTGCCGTAGTAGGAGAACGCGACCGAGCGCACGATCGGCACGTGCTCGAGGATCGCATCGTCGATCTCCGAGGTGCGCGCACCGAACGGGTACGCGAACGAGCTGATGGGGTAGCCGGCCTCACGCAAGAGCTCGATCGATGGCACGACCTCGGCGTCCATGTACGCGGCGAGCCCGTTGTCCTCGACGTAGGTCGGCGCGCGGAGGTGCAAGATGCTGTGCGCGGCGATGTCGTGGCCGTCGCCGGCGAGCTGGCGAAGCTGCGCGCGCTGCTCGAGGTCGAGGGCAGGGTAGCGGCTCACGAAGAACGTGACGCGCGCGCCGTAGCTCTGGAGGAGCGGGCGAACATCGGTCCACGCCTGGACGAACGCATCATCGAACGCGAGCGCGATGCCGGCACCGTTGCCACCGCCGGCGGCGAAGTCGGCGTACGTGACGAACGGCAACCCGAGCGTGCGTGCCCGCTCGAGCACGTGCTCGAGCCGCGACACCGGAACGGAGACGCCGGGGTTGTGCGCGTAGAGCTCGACGACCTCGCCTTCTGCCGCGGCGCGATCGATGGCGCTGTCGATGCTGTCGATGCTGTTGCGCGAGCGGTCGTCGAGGTTGGCGCCGCAGTGCACCTTGCGGCCGTCGCCGTTGTAGAAGATGCCGTCGATCTCGTCGAGGTCGTGCTGGCAAGCGGTGGCAACCAAGCTCAAGGCGATCGCCCATGATACGGTCGCGCCGTGCGCCAGCGAGCAAGTGCCCTTGGGGTGCGACGCGCGCTCGTGTCGACGATGCTCGTGATGGCGTCGCCCGCGTACGCCGATCCGGTGGACTTCGTGGCGAGGCCGCTCGTGCTCGAGCGCGGCGAATTCGAGGTCCAGCTCACCGTCGAGGCGAACCTGCGCGCGCGGTTCGTCGGCTACCCGCTGTCGTTCGCGCCCGACCTCTGGTTCGGGATCACGCCGCGTCTGACGGTGGGCCTCATCCACAGCAATCGCAGCGTAGACCAGATCGATGCGGGCGGCAGCTTCTGCGTGCGCGCCAAGCTCGGCGAGTGTGACCAGAGCTACCAGTTCGGCGGGATCGATGCGCGGTTCAGCGTGCGCGAGGGTCCGCTCGCGGTCGCACCCCGCGTGCGGCTCCTGCAGCGCGATCTCGACCCGTTCAAGCCCGCGGTGACGCTCGGCATGCTCGCGCGGTGGACCCGCGGCAGGTTCGCGATCACCACGGATCCCTACCTGCGGCAGGGACTCGCGAATCGCGACAAAGGCAACCGCGCGGCGCTGTTCGTGCCGGTGTGGTTCGCGATCCAGCCGACCTGCCGCTGGGTGATCGCGTTGCACGTCGGCTACGACTCGGACCTCGCGGTCGCCAAGGACGGCTGGCACATGCCGGTCGGGTTCGTGATCGGCGTGCATCCGATCGCGCGACTCGAGCTCGGCCTCGAGGTGGGCTTCCCGAGCTTGTTCGGGCCGCAGAATCAGTTCCAGCAGCGCGCGTTGATGTTCACGGTCGGCTGGCGCCAGCCTCCGTGAGCCGTCATGCCGATGCGGAGGTGAGCGGCGCCTGCTCGCGAGTCTGCAGGAACCGCAGCTGCGGCCAGTCGAGCTTCGCGCGGTTGAGCTGCCACTCGTTGCGCGCGAGGAACACCGTGGCGCCCGAGTGATCCTCGGCGATGTTGTCGCGGTTCGCGTCGGCGAAGCGCTTGATGAGCTTCGGATCGTCGGAGTCGACCCAGCGCGCGACCTCGAACGCCGTGGCCTCGAAGTGACACGGCAGCTCGTACTCGCTGCGGATCCGATCCGCGAGCACGTCGAACTGCAGCGCGCCGACGACGCCCACCACGAAGTCCGAGCCGAGGAACAACTTGAACGCCTGGGCTCCGCCCTCCTCGGCGATCTGCTCGAGCGCGCGGCCGAGGTGCTTGGCCTTCATCGGATCGTCGGCTCGCACGCGGCGCAGGTATTCCGGTGCGAAGCTCGGGATCCCGGTGAAGTGCAGGTCTTCACCCTCGGTGAGCGCGTCGCCGATCCGCAGCGTGCCGTGGTTCGGGATCCCGATGATGTCGCCGGCCCACGCCTCCTCGGCGAGCTCGCGCTCGTTGGCCTGGAACAGCATCGCGTTGTGGACGCCGAGTGACTTGCCGGTGCGCGGCACGGTGAGCTTCATGCCGCGCGTGAAGTGCCCCGAGGCGAGCCGCACGAACGCGATCCGATCGCGGTGCTTCGGATCCATGTTCGCCTGGATCTTGAAGACGAAGCCCGAGACCTTCGGCTCGTCGGGCTCGACCTGGCGCTCGCGTGCGGGTTGTGCGCGCGGCGGCGGTGCGAGTGTCGCGAGGCCGTTGAGCAGCTCGCGGACGCCGAAGTTGTTCACGGCGCTGCCGAAGAACACCGGAGTCAGGTGGCCCGCGCGGTAGCTCTCGAGATCGAACTTCGGGCACAGCCCGCGCACCATGGGGACGTCCTCGCGCAGCTTCGCGACGGCGGACTCCGGCAGCAGCTGGTCGAGTCGCGAATCGGCGAGGCCGGCGACGGTGATGCCTTCCTGCAGGAACTCGCCCCTCGTGCGCTCCATCATGATCAGCTGATCGGCGAACAGGTCGTAGCAGCCGCGAAACTCGCGCCCCATGCCGATCGGCCAGCTCGCCGGTGTGACCTCGAGCTGCAGGTCGTGAGCGACCTCGTCGAGCAGCTCGAACGAATCGCGTCCCTCGCGGTCCATCTTGTTGATGAACGTGATGATCGGGACGTTGCGCAGGCGGCACACCTCGAACAGCTTGCGGGTCTGGGTCTCGATGCCCTTCGCGGCGTCGATCACCATCACCGCGGAGTCGACCGCGGTGAGCGTGCGATAGGTGTCCTCGCTGAAGTCTTCGTGGCCCGGGGTGTCGAGCAAGTTGAACGTGCAGTGGTCGTAGTCGAACGTCATCACCGAGGTGGTCACCGAGATCCCGCGCTCGCGCTCGACCTTCATCCAGTCGCTGCGTGCACGCCGCCGATCGCCGCGCGCCTTGACCGCACCTGCGAGCTGGATCGCACCGCCGAACAGCAGCAGCTTCTCGGTCAGCGTGGTCTTCCCGGCGTCGGGGTGCGCGATGATCGCGAAGGTGCGACGCCTTGCGATGGTGGCCGGTAGCTCGGACATGACGCGCTAACCTACGGTTCCGATTAGGCGCTGGCAACTGCTACCGGGGGGCGATACGGTCTCTACAATGAAACGCGCGCACGTCGCGTCGCTGGCGCTCTGGATCGTCGCCGGTGTGCTGCTGACGGTCAGCCTCGTGCTCGGGTCGTGGTGGGCCGAGGATGGCATGCGGGTCGGGCTCGGTTCGTTCACCACGTGCTCGCCGGGCTTGCCCTGCGAGACGCAGAGCTTCTCCGAGACGGTCAGCGACGGCTACTCCAGTCCGCCGCGGCTGATGGTGTTCCTGTGGGCCGGCCGCCTGACCTTCTTGCTCAGCATCGTGGTGCTCGTCTCGACGCTGATCTCGACGCTCGTGCTCGCGGTGTCGAAGCACCAGCTGGGCTACCTCCTGATCCTCGCGACGACGCTCGTGCTCGGCGTGACCACGACGATCTTCATCGTGTCGTCGCACGGCGGGATGGCGCACGGAGGCTCGTGCTACCTCACCTGCGGCGCGATCGGCCTGCTGTTGCTCGGCTGCTTCACGCGGGTCGTGCTTCCGATCCCACACGAGCAGCCGCTCGCACCGGGGCGTCCCCAGTGGCAGCGGCTTGGCTCCGCGCCTCCCGTCGGACCGTGGACCTACGCGAATCCGAAGCAGCCGGACTCGGCGTGTGCGCCTCCGGAGCTCGTCGTCCCCGTGGCACCCGCAGCACCGATCGCATGCCCGCGGTGTTCGTCCCCGATGACGCTCCACACCGACCACGCGCGGCACTTCTGCGGACGCTGCGAGATGTTCGCGTGACGATCGTCGCTGGTTCGCCAGCGATGTAATAACGTCGCGGAATGCAGACGCAACTGGATGCGGCGTACGAGAACGAGCGCAAGCTCGCGGACCGGATCTGGTTCACCCAGCCGATGGGCGGCGGAGTCACGCGCGACCTGACCTGGCGCGAGGCGATGTCGGAGGCGAGGCGGATGGCCGCGCACCTGAAGTCGCTCGAGCTTCCGCCGGGCAGCCGGATCTCGATCTTCTCGAAGAACTGCGCGTGGTGGATCCTCTCCGATCTCGCGATCTGGATGGCGGGCCACGTGACGGTGCCGATCTATCCGACGCTCGCGCCCGATAGCATCCGGCAGATCCTCGAGCACAGCGACTGCAAGTTGATCTTCGTCGGCAAACTCGACGGCTACCGCGCGATGGCACCGGGGATCCCGGGCGGCGTCGCGAAGATCGGCTTGCCGCTGTCGGCGGACCAGGACGCGAAGCAGTGGGACGACATCATCGCGGCGACGGCTCCGATCGCCGGCGATCCGCGCCGCGAGCCCGCCGAGCTCGCGACGATCGTCTACACGTCGGGCTCGACCGGCGTGCCGAAGGGCGTGATGCACAGCTTCGAGACGATGTGCGCGACCCGCGCGTTCCTCGACCTGTTCGACACGAACGTCGACGATCGGATGATCTCGTACCTCCCGCTCGCGCACGTCGCCGAGCGCGGCTGCCTCGAGATCCCGAACCTGTTCGTCGGGTTTCGCGTGTACTTCGCGGAGAGCCTCGACACGTTCCTCGTCGATCTCCAGCGCGCACGGCCGACGCTGTTCGGGAGCGTTCCGCGGCTGTGGCTGAAGTTCCAGAGCGGCGTGTTCGAGAAGGTGCCGCCGAGCAAGCTCGCGCGGCTCCTGCGCATCCCGATCCTCGGCCGGATGGTGAGGAAGAAGATCCTGCGCGGGCTCGGGCTCGACCAGGTGCGCCTGGCGGTGTGCGGCTCGGCGCCGGTGCCCGTCGAGCTGCTGGAGTGGTACGCGCGGCTCGGGCTCGACATCCAGGAGCTCTACGCGATGACCGAGAACATGGCGATCTCGCACATGACTCGCCCCGCGGACCGCAGGATCGGGTACGTCGGCTCGCCGATGCCCGGCGTCGAGCAGCGCATCACCGGCGAAGGTGAGGTGCTCGTGAAGAGCCCCGGGACGATGCTCGGCTACTACCGCGAGGAGCAGCTGACGCGCGAGATGATCGATCCGGACGGCTGGATCCACACCGGCGATCGCGGCGAGCTCGACGAGCAAGGTCGACTCAAGATCACCGGGCGCGTGAAGGAGCTGTTCAAGACCAGCAAGGGCAAGTACGTGGCCCCGGCGCCGATCGAGAGCGCGCTACTCGCCGATCCGTTGATCGAGCAGGCGTGCGTGACCGGGGCCGGGCTCGCGCAGCCGCTGGCGCTGATCGTGCTGTCACCGACCGCGCGTACGCGTGACCGTGACACGACCTCTGCGGCGCTCGCCAGGCTGCGCGAGGCCGTCAACCGCGAGCGCGATCAGCACGAGCACCTCGGGCTGATCGTGGTGATCGGCGACGAGTGGACCGTCGACAACGGCCTGTTGACGCCGACGATGAAGTTGCGCCGCGCCGCGATCGAGGATCGCTACGGCGGTAGCCTCGCGACGTGGGCCGGCACCTCGACCCCGGTCGTGTGGAGCTAGACCCTAGCGGACCAACAACGAGCGCATCCGCGTGTCGACGATGGTGCCGTTGCCGTCGCGCGCGACGACCCGGAGGGGGCGCTGGCCGAGCCCGTTGAACTTGTAGCGGACCGCGGCCCGCGTGGAGCGGGTCAGCTGGGTGTCGAGATCGGTGAGGTAGAAGCCATCGACCTCGACCTCGACGGTCGCCCAGCTCGCGGGCGCGCGCTCGAGGCCGATCTCGTACTCGTGCTCGCCGGTCTGGCGCACGAACAACGCGGTCGAGGAGAGCGAGTCGATGATGCCGTTGCCGACCGCGACGATCGCGCCGTTCGCCGCGATGCCGCGGGCTTCGATCACGCGGTTCGCGGTCGCGACGTTGAACGTGTACGTCAGCGTGCCGGTGCCGCTACTCACCAGGGCCGTGCCGATCAAGAAGTCGGCGACGCGGAGCTCCACCTTCGCGACGTCCGGCGGCGGGGTGACGGTGAACAGGTAGCTGCCGGTCGCGTTGCGCTGCCAGCCGAAGGTCAGGGGCTTGACCGGGGTGCCGCCGGCGAATGCCTGGAGCTCGGCGAGCGAGCCGTTGAAGCGATTCATGTCGACCGGGCCGGAGATTCCGGCGACGGCCCCCTTGTCGGTGTGCTGCCAGAACGTCCACTTCGCCCACGGTCGCGGGATGTCGGGGCACAGCGACGTGTACTGCGCGATCCACAGCGCGTTCGGTGCGAACGAGGCCGGCGAGCCGACCTCGTCGCGCCAGAAGTACTTGCCGGTGTAGACGACCGGCGTGACGCCGAGCGCGGCCTGCACGCGGTCGACCCACACGCGGACCCGGCTCGCGAGCGTGGTCGGTGACAGCCCGCCGTGGTCCTCGACGTCGATCACCGGCGGGAGATCGCCCGGCTCGTACGTTCCGATCGCGGCGATCATCATGTCGGCCTGCGTGGTGACGCTCTGGGTCGGACGGAAGAACTGATACGCCCCGCGGATGATCCCGGCGGCCTTCGCCCCGGACCAGTTCGCGGTGAACTTCGCGTCCTTGGTGTTCGCGCCGTCCGAGAGGCGGATGAACGCGTAGCGCACGCCGTCGGCCTTGACCTGCGGCCAGTTGATCGTGCCTTGCCACTTCGAGATGTCGATGCCCTTGGTCATGTCTCCGGCGGCGCATACGCGGGCGCGAGGTTGTCCGCCGGCGTCGCCAGCGTCACCGTCCGATGGATAGAGCTCCTGGGCCAGGCCATCACCGGCGACGGAGTCCTCCTCCTCGCCGATCGTGCAAGCACACAGCGAGACCACGGCGACACACGACACGAGCAGGCGCGACATCATCGGTCGCCGCACGAGCAAGATATGTGCACCGCGAAGTGCGCGCGCGTCGTGTGCAAAACCGAGGGTCAAGCTCGCGAGCCTGCGCAGCATGTGCACGCGTGCTGCAAACGATCGTCTGCGGTATCGAGTCTCACTGCACGATGCCGATGTGCAGTGACGATGTAGGAGATCTAACCCTCGAGCTGCAGGCCACAGTCCGAGCACGCGCCTTCGACGAGCGGTGCGGCGGTTCCGCAAGCCGGGCAGGGCAGGTGCTCGCCCGTCACATCGAGCGCGATCGGCGCGAGCCCTTCGCGCTCGAGGTGCTCGCGCCAGTCACCGTGTACCAGCTCGCCGAGCCTGGGTAGGTCGTCCTCCTGGACCAGGAGGTGTGTCTTGGTCCCTCAACCCTTGCCCGCGCCGGGCGGACACCCGACCACCGCGGGGATGCCGGCGAGCAAGCAACGATCGCGCAGGGTCTTCATCTCGGGGATCGATCCGGCCAGCGCCGGAACGAGCGGTTTGCCATCGAGCAGATCCTCGGCGAGGGCAGCCGTGAGGGGGTCCATCTACCGAAGCTATTGCAAAACGTTCCGCTCCCCAACCCAAGATTCGCGGTTCCGGGGCGCGCGGTGTACCGTTCACCCAGGAGGGGCCCGTGAAGAACCTGAAGATCGCGATCCTGCTGTGCGGCGGCGCGCTGCTCGTGATGATGTTGACCGACGGTATCGGTGCCGCCTTCGAGGCCGACAAGGTCAACACGTTGATCATGCTCGCGGCCTTCGCGTTGCCGACGCTGATGGGCCTCATGGGCATCGCCAAGCCGCCATTCCAGTCCTGGCAGGCGGCGATCTCGCTGGCGGGGTTCGGGGTCGCAGCGGTGCGAACCAAGATCTGGGAGCAACTCCCAGACTTCATGGACGCCGGCGGCAAGGCCAAGGCCGGCATGATCGTGCTCGTCCTCGGCGTGGTGGTGTCGGCGCTCGCGATGCTCAAGCCCGAAGACAAGGCCTAGGAAACTCCGAGCGCGAGGGCCACGCTCGGGGCGGGCCTTCGACGAGCGTGGGCGCGCGATCGGCGCAGCTCCGCAAATCACCGAGCTTGCATGGCATGCGACGAGCAAGCCGTAGCTGCTCGTGAGGAGTGCAGTAGTCGTGCTGCTCGCGACGACCTCGGTCGCGCACGGCGAGCCGGTGGCTGTCGATCCACATCCCCGCGAGGTGGAGCCCGCGCTGCAACCCTCGGAGGAGGTCGTCGAGCAGCCGATCACGGCGGACGGCGTGCGTGGCGCACCGGTGCCGGGTGCCGAGCACGGCCGCACCGATCCGATCGACACCGGTCACGGTACCGCGCGCCTGCTCGGGCGATCGCTGCTCTTCATCCCGCGCGTGCCGCTCGAGCTCGTCGCGCAGCCGGTCCGCGGCCTCCTCTACCTGCAGGGTCGCTACAGCCTCGTCGACAAGATCCAGGGGCTGTTTCGCACCGACGACAGCAAGGTCGCGATCTACCCGACCGCGCTGTTCGAGACCGGACTCGGTCTGAACGTCGGGGGGCGCGCGCGGTTCACGGACCTGCTCGGGCACGGCGAGCGGCTGTTTGCACGCGTGGGGTTCGGCGGCGAGCAGAAGGCGCTCGCGGCGCTCGAGCTCGGTATCGGTGGCCGGCTCTCCGCCGGGCTCCGGCTTCGCTACGAGCTCGCCGATTCGTTGCAGTTCTACGGCTACGGCAACGGCGACGTCGTGACGCCCACGATGCCGATCGATCCGCTCACCAGCGAGGACGCGGTCTCGACCGAGTTCGACCTCGAGCTGTTCCGCGTCTCGCCCTACGTGAAGTACCAGCTGTCCAGGAACCTGTCGCTCACCGCGAGCGGCGCGCTCACGCACAAGTCGTTCTCCCCCGACGACGTGGAGGGCGATGACTTCGCGATCGACGAGGCGTTCATGGTCGATCGGATCCCCGGGTTCGCGAGCGGCACCACGTTCGCCTACACCGAGCTCGAGATCGCCTGGAACACGCGGCGCAGGGCCCATGCCTGGGATGCACCCGGGATGCGCGGCACCGGTGGGCTCGTGCTCGGGTTCATCGGGCGACAGCACCATCTGGGTGAGGACGAGCCCAGCTACTACCGGATCGGCGTCGATCTGCAGCGCTACCTGCGGCTCGCCGTGGGCCCGCGCGTGCTCGAGCTCCGCGCCTATGGCGAGCTGGTGACCGGTGCGCGCGACGAGGTTCCGTTCAGCGAGCTGCCGCGGCTCGGAGGCTCGTCCTTGCTGCGCGGCTACGAGAGTGGTCGGTTCCGCGACCGCGTCGCCATCGTGACGCAGGCAAGCTATGCGTGGGCGGTCTCGAGCTGGCTCGCGCCGTCGGTGTTCGTCGATGTCGGCCGCGTCTACTCCGGGCTCGACGACCTCTCGCTCGACCACCCGCGCGCCGGCTTCGGAGCGGCGCTCGAGGCCTACAGCAAGCAGCGCCTGTTCATCCGCGCCGAGGTCGCGAGCTCGCTCGACGGCGGGGTGTTCGTGTACCTCACGCTCAATCCGGCGTTCGACGCGTACTCGCGTGCGGAGCGCAATTGATGCGGGTGCTCGTGGCCATCGCGATGCTCGCCGGGTGCGGTGGCGGATCGGCCATCGGTCCGGTTCGGTTCGCGAACACCAGGCCGGCGTGGCACGTCGACGATCGCCGTGATGTCCCGACACCGCCGCAGCAGCGCCCGTTCTTGCGCTACCTCCTTCACTTCGACTCGTACTACGTGCGCACGGTCCGCGCGATGGATCTCACGCGCCCGCTGCGCGCGTTCGGCGTCAACTCGCTCGACGAGGTCCCGAGCTCGACGTGGTTCACGAACCGGATCGGCGCGCGCGCGGTCAGGCCGGCCGAGCTTCGCCGCGGTCCGGGCCCCGAGTCTCCCGAGCGCCACCTGCCGTGGACGATCAAGAGCTCGAAGGCGGGCGGCACGGCGGCGGGCTTCGTCGTCGAGGATGCGCGTGGGGTGAAGTTCCTCTTGAAGTTCGATCCAGAGCACGTCCCCGAGCTGGAGACCGGTGCCGACGTGATCGTCGCGCGGCTGTTGTGGGCCGCGGGCTACAACGTGCCGTCCGATCACGTCGTGTACTTCAGGCGCGGAGATCTCCGGATCGCACGCGACGCGCACACGACGATCGGCGGCAAGCAGCGACCGATCGACGACCGGTTCGTCGACCGGTTGCTCGAGCAGGTCGTGGTCGGTAGCGATGGCCGGATCCGCGGGCTCGCATCCATCCTGATCGATGGCACGCCGCTCGGCGGCACGCCCCGGCTCGGGGTCCGTGCCGATGATCCGAACGATCGGATCCGCCACGAGCAGCGGCGCGATCAGCGCGGCCTGGCGGCACTCTGCGCCTGGCTCTCGCACACCGACATCCGCGAGGACAACACGCTCGATGTCTGGCAAGCGGACCCGGCGAACCGGGCCGTGCACTACGTCGTGCACTACCTGCTCGACTTCGGAAACTCGCTCGGCGCCGACGCGGCCCTCGCGAACCAGCCCTACGTTGGCTACGAGTACGGCATCGATCCCGAGGCGATCCTCACCTCGAGCTTCAGCCTCGGGCTACTTCCGCGACCCTGGGAGGACCGCGAGCCGTCGAGGATTCGCGGCGTCGGGCTCTACAGCATCAGGGCGTACGACCCGGCCACGTGGAAGCCGAACACGCCGGCGCAGCTCCCCGTGATCTGGGCCGATCGCTTCGACCAGTTCTGGGGCTCGAAGATCCTGATCCGCTTCACGCGCGATCAGCTCGCCGCCGCCGTCGACGCCGCGCGCTTCACCGATCCGCGGGCCGCGCCGTACCTGGTCGCGACGCTGATCGCTCGGCAGCGCCGCACGGCGCACCACTGGTTCCGGCGCGTCAATCCGATCGACGAGCTCGTCATCGAGGACGGCCGCCTGTGCTTCACCGATCTCGCGCTTCGCCATCGCCTCGAGACGGCGGCGACGCGGTTCACGGTGACGGGCTTCGACTCGAGCAGCCGCGAGCTCGGGTCACACACCACCACCCCCGACCGCGGTGGCCGCGCCTGCGTGACCGCGATGCGGGCGCGTGGCGGCGACCGCTACACGATCCTGCGGGTCGAGAGCTCGCGCGGCATGCCTGGGACCTTGATCCACGTCGCCGACGATCCGGCGACCGGCCGGCCGCGCATCATCGGCATCCACCGGCTGTAGCTCACTCGAAGCCACCCGCGAGCAAGACGTCGGGGAACAGCTCCACGCCCCCGAGCTTCGCGGCGCAAAGATTTCCGGACTCGTTCAGCGCGCACTCCGCGAGGCCGAGCACGATTCCAAGCTTGGTTAGCAATAGGTGGTAGCAGGCGCTCGTGTGTCGTCCCCGCACGTCGCACATCGGCCGAGACCTCGATGACGGGTGCGAACGGAGTTGCGGTGCTGCGGGTTGCGCGCCTCGCCCTACGAAGACCTCGTGGTCTGCGAGTGGCACGCGATCGGCAACAGGCGCATGGCGTGAGGCTGATCATTGGTTTGCTGCTGACACAAGGTTTCGTTGCACAGGCACAGCCGGTCGCGGTCGACCCGCGCGCACGCGAGCCGGAACGGGAGCCGAGACGGGTCGCGCCCGAACCGGTGCTCGAGCCGGAGCCGCTGTCCGCGGCCGACGTTCGCGATGCGCCGCTGCCGGGCTTCGAGCACGGACGCGTCGGGCCGTTCGACGACGGTGACACCACCGCACGCAAGGTCGGACGCACGCTGTTGCTCGTCCCGCGGCTGTCGGTCGAGCTCGTCGCACAGCCGGTGCGGGGCTTGCTATACGCCGACGATCGCTACGATGTCGTCGACAACGTCATCGAGCTGTTCGTCACCGACGATCGCAGGATCGCGCTCTTCCCGACCGCGGCGTTCGGTTCCGGCTTCGGGCTCAACGCGGGTGTTCAAGGATGGCTCGAGGATCTGTTGCGCGAGGACGAGAGGCTCAAGCTCGAGGCGGGATTCGGCGGGCGGTACAATATCTACGCCGGGGTCGAGCTCGACTTCGGAGACCTGGTGCCGCGGCCGTTCTCGCTGTCGATCGAGGCCCGCTTCGAAGATCGCATGAAGGAGCGATTCTTCGGGCTGGGCAATGGCGACGAGATCACGCCGGCAGCGCCCCTCGATCCATTGACCGACGAGCTCGCGGCCGACAGCCGATTCCAGGAAGAGGTGTGGCGGGTGACGCCGACGCTACACGTGCAGCTGCCTCATCACTTCGCGATCGTCGCGACCGGCAACCTCGCGAAGAAGTCGTTCGCCGAGGCGGCCACCGGTGTCGCGACGGGAGACATCCCGATCGATCAGGCGTTCATGACCAGCCGGATCCCGGGGTTCGACAGCGGCACCGAGTTCCTGTATGGCGAGCTCGAGATCGGATGGGATACGCGGCGTCGCGAGCGATGGGACATCTTCGGGATCCGTAGCTCCGGATCGGTCGCGGTCGCGTTCGCGGGACTGCAGCACGCGCTCGATGACGGGGTGTCGTTCGGACGCTTCGGTGTCGACCTCCAGCACTACCTCCACCTGACGGCCGGCCCGCGGGCACTCGAGCTCCGCGCGTACGGCGAGATGGTGACCGGTGACCGCGACGAGGTCCCGTTCAGCGAGCTGCCGAGCCTCGGTGGGGACTACATGCTGCGCGGCTACGAGACGGATCGATTTCGCGATCGCATCGCGGTGGTCGGGCAGGTGAGCTACCGCTGGCGGGCGGCCCGCTGGATCACGCCGGTGATCTTCACCGATGTCGGAAGGGTCTACTCGAGCCTCGATGATCTGTCGCTCGATAACCTGCGTGTCGGTTACGGAGGTGGGATCGATGTGTTCACGCAGTCGCGGGCCATGGTGGTTCGCGGCGGCATCGGGAGCTCGATCGACGGTGGGCTGAACGTGTACCTCTCTCTCAACCCGGCGTACGACACGCGCCCGAGGGTAAACCGATGATGCGCAGCACCGTCCTGCTCGGCCTTGCACTCGCCGCGTGTAGTAGCTCGCACGCCCCACCGGTGCGATTCGCGAACGCCCCGGCCGTCCCGCGCGTGAACGATCGTATCGATGTCCCGAGACCTCCACGCGTCCACGAGTTCCTGCGCTCGCTCTACCACTTCGATGCGTACTACCTGCGCACGATCCGCGGTCTGGCCCTGCCACCACCGCGCCGCGCAGAAGGCGTCAACGCGCTCGACGAGGTGCCCGACTCGACCTGGTTCACGAACCGGATCGCCGGCCGGCCCATGACCCCCGAAGAGATCCGCCGCGGTCCGGCACGGCTCGGCTCACCCGACGAGCACTTTCCCTGGACGATCAAGAGCTCGAAGCAGGGAGGCCGCCCGACCACGATCGGCTTCCTCGCCGAGGACTGCCGCGGCGTGAAGTTCCTGCTCAAGTTCGACCGCAAGCACGTGCCCGAGGTCTCGACCGGAGCCGAGGCGATCGTGTCGAGGCTGCTGTGGGCGTTCGGGTACAACGCCCCCGAAGATCATGTCGTGTACTTCCGGCGCGGCGACCTCCGGATCGCGCCCGGCGCGACGTTCGACGAAGCGTATCTCGACTCGCAGCTCGCGAAGGTCACGGTCGGTCGGGACGGCCGGATCCGCGCCCTCGCCTCGATCTACATCGACGGCACGAGCCTGGGCGGGATGCCGCGCCGGGGGGTTCGCGCCGACGATCCGAACGACCGGATCCCGCACGAGCTGCGCCGGGACCAGCGCGGGCAACAGGCGGTGTTCGCGTGGCTCGGGCACGTCGATGTTAAGGAAGACAACACGCTCGACGTCTGGCAGGTGGACCCACGCGACCAGGCCGTGCACTACGTCGTGCACTACCTGATCGACTTCGACGGCGCGCTCGGTGCGATGCCGGCGGCCAGCGAGCGGCGCTACCTCGGGTACGAGTACGAGGTGGACTTCTCGGAGTCCCTGGTCTCGCTCGTGAGCCTCGGACTCTATCGCCCCGACTGGGAGGCGCGAGAGGACGAGGGAATTCCCGGGATCGGGCTCTACGGCGACGAGCCGTACGATCCCGCGACCTGGAAGCCCACCACACCCGGGCAGACCCCGCTGCTCCATGCCGATCGCTTCGACAAGTTCTGGAGCTCGAAGATCCTGATCCGGTTCACCCCGGCCCAGCTCGCCGCCGCCGTCGAGTCCGCACGCTACTCCGATCCGCGGGCCGCGAAGTATGCGCTCGAGATGCTGATCAAGCGGCAGCGCCGCACCGCACGCCACTGGTTCCAGGCCGTCAACCCGATCGACGAATTCGTCGTCGCGAGCGGGCGGCTGTGCTTCACCGACCTCGCGCTGCGGCACCGGCTCGAGACGATCCCGACCCAGTTCACCGTGGTGGCCACCAACGCCGCTTCCCAGACCATCGTCCCCGACGTGCACGGTCGCGCGTGTGTCACGCTGGCACTCGGCGCCCAGAAAGCTGGCTACACGATCCTCCACGTCACCAGCTCGCGCGGCATGCCTGGCACGCAGATCCACCTCGCCATCGATCCCTCGACCGGCCAGCCTCGCGTCATCGGGATCCATCGGCTCTAGGCGCAATGCCGCTCAGATAACGTTGACGTTGACCTGACCCTGAACGTCGACGCCACCTTGGACGTTGAGGTTGACCAAGCAACATCTGAGTGCGTCGGTCGATGGCGGCGCATGCGCAGCTTCCAGAAGCTTCGCGTCTATCAGCGCTCGATCGAGTTCCTCGCGTTGGCACTCGAGATCATCGGCGAGCTTCCGA